>Ga0326727_10006635_pt1 | contig 31469 bp, 20 predicted proteins | sample MB2enrmetagenome_FD_207643 | JGI IMG/M metagenome (GOLD analysis project Ga0326727, IMG submission 207643) | Lab enriched peat soil microbial communities from McLean, Ithaca, NY, United States - MB29MY | ecosystem: Environmental > Terrestrial > Soil > Wetlands > Peat | place: USA: New York...
ACATTCGGGGCGCGCTCTGTTGAGCCATATGTTGTCGGCGGTGACCGGCAGAACGGTCAGCATCGATGTCAGCCAGCCCACGGTGGTCGATCGCATTCAGCGGCTGCAGCGGCTGGAGACCGTGGTTTACACCATGGACAAGCTGGTGACTGGAGCTAAAGAAAATCCTCTCCTTCCCGACTTTCTTACCGGAGACCGGCTCTTGATGATGGTGCATGGCGAAGTTGTCGCCGGAATTGACTTCTCGAATCTGAAACCGGACGACGTTAAAGTCGATGGCAAGCAAATTCACTTGCATCTTCCGGCGGCGCAGGTGTTCAGCACGCGACTCGATAGCGCGAAGACGCGAGTGTATTCGCGGCAAACAGGGTTGCTGGTGCCGACTGACCCGAATCTGGAAACGCAAGTGCGCCAGGAGGCGGAACGCCAGATGCAAGAGGCCGCGCTGGCCGATGGCATTTTGCTAACGGCACAGCAGAATGCGGCTTCGACGATCCGCAGTCTGCTGCAGGGATTGGGATTTGACAAGATTGACTTCGATTAGGTGCCACTCGGCCCGACCGACTTGGTAACTTGCGAGCCATCACTTAGGTAACCTCGTCATTTTTGCTCTCCGCAACTAATCTTTCGTCGGAGGGTTTCTGTCTACATGAACAGCATATTCACCAAATCACTGTTAGTCCTGGCAGTCGGGGGACTCATGCTTGCTGGTTCCGCCTCTGCTCAAACCTCAACTACTACTTCGGGTGCGGGTCCTGGCGTTGTCGATCCCGGCCATCCGCGCGTCAATCAAGTGAACGGCCGTGAAGAAAACCAGCAGCAGCGCATCGGCAACGGCGTCAAGAACGGGACGTTGAATTCGCGACAAACGGCCAATCTCGAGAAGCGCGAAACCAGCGTGCAGAACCGTGAACAGAAGGATATGGCGAAGAACAACGGCCATCTGACCAAGGCCGAGCAGAAAGGGATCAATCGTCAGCAGAACCGGATCAGCAAGAGCATTGCGAAAGACAAGCAAGCCAATAAGTAATCCGGCGACAGCACAAAAGTGAATCGAGAGGACAGCCGCACGCTTGCTGCGGCTTTTCTTTTGCATTGGGAGCGAAACGAAAATGGCCGGAAAAAACGCAGCGGTGAACCGCTGCGCCAGCCGAAATCAAGTGCAACACCTACTTTTCCCGGAAAGTGTGCAGCCGTTTCCTTCCCGTTTATAACTCCCTCTACAGCGACTCGATAACTGCGCTAAACAGTGGATCGCTCCACAGTCCGATCTTACCAATTCAACTTCAACGCAAATTGAAACTGGCGCGGGTCGTAAGCGGCGGTGGCCTGGCCGGCATTGGTGAAGAGCGGACTCACGGCGGCCACGTTGTAGACGTTGGCGATATTGAACATGTCGGCGATGAGATCCAGGTTGAAACGCTCGCCAAAGTAGATTTTCTTGGCGACGCGCATGTCGTTGAAAACGGTCCATGGCGTAATGCCGGCGTTGCGGCCGAGGTTGCCGTCGAGCGAGGCGAGCGTACCGGTGAAGCCCAAGATGCAGGGCTCCTGGAAAATACCGGTCGGAGAGTACTTGGACTTGACGACGGCATTTCCTAGCGCCGTACACGCGGGAGTTTCGAAGGTGTTGGGGCGTCCGGTTTCGGAAGAGAACTGCAAGTTGTCTCCATTGCCAGTGACAATGTTGAAAGGCCGGCCGGAGCTAAATTCGATCAAGGGGGAGAACGTCCAATCGCTGAAGAACTTGCGGGCGAAGCGGGTGCCGCTGAGCTTGCCCGTCTGGTAGACGCCGCTGAAGACGAAGCGATGGCGCTGATCGAAGGTCGACGAGGAGCGGTCGGCGCTTGGGAAATAGCTGTCCTGCGGGGTGAGCGTGGCTTGCAAATCGGTGGAATCGTCGATTGCGTGCGACCAGGTGTAGGAGGCCAGGAGTTCGTAGTGGCTGCTGAAGCGCTTGCGAAGATTGGCTGTCAGCCCGTGATAAACAGAACTGCCGCTGGAGTAGTTGGCGTCCATATCGGTGAAAGGAACGCAGCCGGAGAGAGTCGCGGGATCGCAGGAGGCGTTGAGACCGGCGGTCGAAAGTATCTCCTGTGCCAGGTCCACGCAACCGCCGGCGCCTGCAGCGATAAGGGCATTGGCGAGCGAAGGGTTCAGGCCGCTGGGACGGAAGAAGCTCACCAGCGCAGCCGAGACCCAAGGTGCGCCGGTCGTGGGATTGGCGCCGCAAGGTGCGGCTCCGGTACCAACTTGCAGAGGCCCGCCCGCGGCGCTGGGATCGGCCGCTGCTGCCTGCCAATTCTTGACCAGCAAATCGCCGCGCGCTGCATTGGCGTTGATAGGATGGTTGAGATGGCGGCCACCGTTGAAGTTGTATGCGAGATTCAGAGCGAAGCCGCTACCGAGATCCTTTTCGATGCTGAAGTTTATTTGTTGCGAGTAGGCGTAGACGAAATTCTTGCCCTGCGGATAACCAAACGGCTGTGAGACGAGAGGAAAGGGATTCGCACCGGTAAGGTACTGTTGGTTGAGAAACGGCGAATTTGGAAAACAAGGATCAAAGCGCTGCGGGTTCGGACCTGCTCCACAAGAAGATCCTTGCGCAGAACTGTTCTGGTAGCCCAGTCCGGCTGCGAGTCCCGGAGGCAGGCAACCGGGTGCTCCGAGAATGCCTTGGAATATGTTGCTGGCGTTCAGGTTAAGCGGGCTGGGGCTGGTTCCGTCGCAGGGATTGGCACCGAAGAAGAGCAACTGGCCGGTCTTGGAGCCATCCGAGGCGTCTCCCAGAAAGTACAATCCGAGCAGCGGGTGATCGTAGAAAATTCCGTAGGAGCCGCGAACAACAGTTTTACCATCGCCTTTCGGGTCCCAGGCGATTCCTATGCGAGGCTGGATGTTATTGGTGTCGGTCTTGATGCCCTTTTGCACTCCCAGGAACTTATATCCGGCCTGAGCAAGAGCATCCGGGGGCGTGAACGTTGGTGGAAACTCGACATCATAGCGAACGCCCAGGTTCAAAGTGAGGTTGGATCGGACACGCCATGAGTCCTGCCAATAGAGGCCGAGCGGTTTGTTGGAGAACGAGTCGCTGGGGTTGCCGATGCCCTGCACTATGTAAGACGGAATTCCCAAGCCATAGGCTTGCACCGACGAAAAGTCGGGAAAGCTCGGGCACACGGGGGAGCATTCATTCGGGAACAACCCGGAAATGCTGCTGAAGTTAAAGACGCCGCCGTAGTTGACAGTGAAGGTGGCCTGGAGTGGCAGGTAGTTGAAGTCAACTCCGAACTTGGTGTTGTGGCGGCCAATGCTCCAGGAAAAGTCGTCTTTGATCTGGTAGCGATCTTCGACACGCTGGATGAACGAGTAGGGTTCGCGACCGGTATAGGCATATCCAATGATGTTGACGCCTGGGTCAAATCCGGCTGCGATGGACTTGTTGTAGAAATATGCCAACCCCCGGCGCGCGTACTGGAAACGAAACTCATTCACCTTGCTATTGCCAAGGGTCCAGGTGTCCTGAAAGAGGCCGGCCGCGTCGCGGTAGGTTTGCTGCGAGGTGCGGGAGTAGGCGTTTTGACCGAAGGGCTGGTCCTGGCCGTTGACTTCGATCCCAGTCATCGTGCTGGGGCTGACATTCGCGCGCAGCGTGATGCGATTGTTGTTGGTGAGGTTGTGGTCCAGGCGCAGCGAATACAAGCTGGTGCCCTCAAAGACGGGGAAGTTGCCCGACTGCGACTGCAGACTTAGAAAACTCGTGGGTAGGCCGTTGCACAGGGTGTTACCGGTCACGAACGTGCACGACGACGGGAACTGCGTGAAGGTGCCGGTGCCTGGCGTTGGGATGGCCCCGAAAGAGGCTAGCGCGCCAAATGCCTGCACGGGATAAGTGCCGTTGACTGCGATGCCGGAGGAACCTCCTACCCAAGTGCCATAGCCCGCCGCTTCCTGGGCGTAGGCGGTGGCCGCCCCAGGACCGAGCGTTGTAGCAATCTGGTTCAACGCGGCGGGGAGATTAGCGAAATACGCTTGCTGGTCGGGAGTTCCTGAAACCAGGGGGATGCTGCCGGGATTTAATCCGAAGGCTGGCGAAATATCCACATTGTTCACCAAACCGAAGCCGCCCTGGCCAATGCTGGAGAACCCCGTCTCATGGCGGCGGGTCACTTCATAGGAAAAGAAATAGTAAGTCTTGTTTTTCTTGATCGGTCCACCGAAGGCTACGCCAGCCTGGACGCGAGTGTAGGCGGGATTGGAGACGGTGCTGAAGGGATTAACGGCTTGAAAATCTCGATTGCGCAGGTATCCGTAAACATCGCCGTGGAAATCGTTCGATCCCGAGCGGGTGATGATGTTGACCACGCCGCCTGCGGCGCGGCCGTATTCGGCGGCGTAATTGTTGGTGATGATTTGAAACTCCTGCACGGCCTCCTGCGAGACGGTGGAGCGCACGCCGTTGGTGGAGTTGTCGGTGGCATCGGCGCCATCGACATTGACCAGGTTGGAGCGGCCGCGTTGGCCGCTCATGTTGAGGCCGGAAGTCGGAGCTGCGCCGACATTAGGGGCGCTATCGCGCTGCACCTGCGAGTCAGTCAGTGTGAATTGGATGTAATTGCGGCCGTTGATGGGCAAATTGTCGATGCGGCGCTCGCCGACGGTGTCGGTGGTGGAGCTGCGGGAAGTTTCGACGAGCTCGGCTTGAGTGCTGACTTCGACGACTTCCTTGCCGCCCGAGACGATGAGCGCGACGGGCAACTCGGCCAAGCCGCCGACGGTGATGGCGACGCCAGTGGCTTCGGCTTTGGCGAAGCCGGGCGCGTCCACGCTGACTGAATAAATGCCGGGAGCCAGTTGACGCACACTGTAGCCGCCCTGGCCGTCGCCGCTGCCGGCGCGTTCCACGCCTTTGGCGGCATCTCGCACGGTGACCGTGGCGTTGGTCACGGCGTCGCCCTTGGGATCTTTCACGCTGACGCGGAGGTCGCCGGTGGCGGCGCCCTGGGCAAAGGCAAATTGACGGACGAGCAACAACATGACCGTGAAACAGAAGAGACGCAATGGCGCTTTCATAGGGCTCCTGAGACCCTCCGCATCATGGCGGGGGGCCGGAATCAGAGTGCGCAGTTTATCAGCAATTACTTGAGTTTTGAGCACGCTGTTGGGTCGGGATAACGATATGTACATCAGAAGAGGGTGTTTAGGCAAGCGGTAAGGTGGAGTACCGACAGGCGGAGACGGTATTTGTTCGGCCTTTTGCTCGGACTATGGTCCAGGGGGCGGTGCCGTTGGCCCAGCATTGCGTTTGCGGCTGGCTTTCTTTAGATTTCCTTGGAGCGAGAGATTCTTAGACTGAGATTACTGCCGTGCCGGAAATATTTCTTGTGCCTTCGCTTGAGCATTTCCAGAATTTCAACGGACATTCCATGACTGGCGAACTGCTGCGGGCGATGGTGTGTCCGCCGCGCAACGCGGGTTGGGATAACGAGCGGAAGGCCGCAGCATGGCGGGAGCTTGGATTCGAGCGTGCTCCCGATTTTGCGGCGGCGCAGAGGCAGCACGAGATTCTATGCGGGCTGCTTAGCGAGAGTGGAGCCGCAGTCGTGAGTCTGCCGCCGGCGGAATCGCTAACGCTCGATGCCGTCTACACGCACGACGCGTCGCTGGCCACGGACTATGGTGTCGTCCTGATGAATCCGGGAAAGAAGAGTCGGGTGGCGGAGGCGCAGGCGCACACCAGCTTTTACGGGGAACTGGGCATTCCGGTGTTTGGCGAGATACGGATACCGGGAACTTCCGAATCTGGCGATATCGTTTGGCTTGATCCACGCACACTGCTCATCGGGAATGGCTATCGGACGAACAAGGCGGGGATCGAGCAGATGCGGGCTTTGCTCTCTCCGAAGCATGTTGAAGTGCTATCCGCGCCGCTGCCTTATGGACCTGGACCTGCTGCCTGTCTGCACCTGATGTCGCTGATGAGCATGCTCGATGAGCAGACGATTCTGGTAGATCTGCCGCGGCTGGCGGTCGAGACCGTCGAACTGCTGAAGGAGCGCGGGTTTCGGCTGATTGAGATTGAATACTCCGAGCGCGACTCGCTCGCCTGCAACGTGCTGGCGCTGGGCAAGAAGCGGCTGATTGCGATTGAAGAAAACACCAAGACGAATCAGCGCTTACAGGACGCCGGCTTTGAGGTGCGCACGTTTCCGGGGTCGGAGATCGGCATCAACGGTGGGGGAGGGCCGACTTGTCTTACGCGGCCGTTGCTGCGTAAGTAGGGGCGGTCGTTGGTCATTCGTCGTTAGTCGTTCGCGTTTCGTTTTGGTCAGTTGGCGTTCCAGGGCCCCGTTTCGTCCGGCTTGGTAGAATCAGAGGACAATGCTTTTGCCGTTCGTCCGCGAACTTTTCGCGGAGGTGGAACAATTACCTGCCTTCACGCGTGCCGCCTCCCATCTCCGGGAAAGCGCGGGGCGGATGAGTGTTACCGGACTGTCGGCGGCGGCTAAAGCGCTGATCGTTGTGTTATTGCGGCGCACGGTCGAGCGTCCGTTTGTGCTGGTGGTGGCCGACAACCGCGCGGCCGAAGAGTTGCTGCCCGTATTGCGCGCGTTCTGCGAACTGACGGGAGCGGCGGATCCGGACTCGGTCATCGGCCTGCCGGCGCGCGATGTGCTGGCTTTCCAGAATTTGTCGCCGCATCCGGAGATTCAGGAAGAGCGTGCCACGGCGTTGTGGAAGATCGCGACGGGCCGCGCCGCGATCGTAGTTTCCCCGGTGACCGCGACCACCATTCTTCTTCGTTCCTCCGACTATTATGCCGACCTGGCGCGGGTTCTGCGTCGCGGGGAAACTTTCGACCTGGAGAAGTTGCTCGAGCATCTGAACACGGTCGGCTACAGCGCTACCGATGTGGTGGAAATGCCGGGGCAGTACGCGGCTCGCGGCGGAATTCTGGACGTGTACTCGCCAGAAGCGGACCGTCCGGTGCGCGTCGAGTTTTTCGGAGATGAAATCGAGTCGATGCGCAAGTTTGACCCGGCGAGCCAGCGATCTTCGAACCCAGTCGATGAAGCGTTGCTTCTGCCTTTGACGGAAACGCCGGTCACGGAAGAGCTGCTGGGTTCGATCAATGCGCGGCTTTCGGGGAAACGTATTACAGGAGCGCCGGAGATTGTGGAACAGGCTATGCGCGACTCCGGCGCTGGCGTTTTCCCGGGCTGGGAGTTCTACGCTCCGGTGGCGGGCGCCGACCGCAGCATTTTCGGGCTGCTTCCGGAAGCGCGGGTGATTCTCGACGAGCCCGAAGCGCTGATGCAGGAACTCGATAAGGTCTGGGCTCGCATTGAGGAGGCGCACGAGCGCAGCGGGGTGGGAAACCTGGTTCGTCCCGCCGACCTTTACTTGACGCCGGAAAGCTGGCGGGAAAAAACGACGGAGCTCCCTGGAGCCGATTTTGAATATCTGGCGCTGGCGCGGGAAGCCCACCAAGAAAGCCCGGAAGCGACTTTTCTTTCGCAGCCGGTCACGCGCTTCCACGGCGCAGTGCCCGCGATGATCGAGGAGGTCCAGAAACTGGTCGGCGGCGGCACGCAGGTAGTTCTTGCTGTGCCCAACACGGGAGAAGTCGAGCGCCTCGCCGATATGTTTACTGAGTACAACGCGTCGTATCGTCTGGGAAGCCGCACGCGCGGCGGAGAGAGCTATGCCGACGAAACTTCGTACTTTGCCGGCGACGTTCTCACCACTACGCTGCTGAAGGCTTACCTTCCCGACGGCTTCGTTTTGCCGGAAGCGCATCTCGCGATTTTCGGGGCGCGCGACCTGTTCGATGAATCGGACTTGGTGGTGGCGCGGCCGCAACAGCAGAAGTCGAAAATCTCGGCCTTTCTCTCTGATTTCCGCGATTTGCAGGTCGGCGACTATGTGGTCCACGTGGAGCACGGCATCGGGCAGTATCAGGGTCTGAAGGAAATCAATCAGGGCGACGGCGCGGCGGAGTTCATGCTGCTTGAGTACGCGGAAGCTGCCCGGCTGTATGTTCCGCTGACTCGGCTCGATCTCGTCCAGAAATATCGTTCGTCGGAGGGCGCGAAGCCCGTCCTGAATCACCTTGGTAGCCAGGCGTGGGGCAAGACCAAAGCCCGCGTGCGCAAGGCGATGAAGGACATGACCGACGAGTTGCTCAAGCTTTATGCGCAGCGCCAGGCGGCGCGTGGGCACATTTTTCCGGCCGACACCGAGTGGATGAAGGAGTTCGAAGATTCGTTCGAATACAACGAGACCGAAGACCAGGCGCAGGCCATCGCCGACGTGAAGCGCGACATGGAATCGCAACTCCCCATGGATCGGCTGCTGTGCGGCGATGTCGGTTATGGCAAAACCGAAGTTGCGATGCGCGCTGCCTTCAAGGCGCTGAGCGACAACAAGCAAGTCGCCGTGCTCGCGCCCACCACCGTTCTTGCCTTCCAGCACTATGAAACCTTCAAGCAGCGATTCGCGCCGTTCCCGCTCACGGTTGAAATGATCAGCCGATTCCGGACGCCAAAGCAGGTCAAGGAAATCTTGGGACGAGTGGAAGCGGGGAAAGTGGACATCCTGATCGGCACGCACCGCCTGCTCTCGAAGGACGTGAAGTTCGCCGACCTTGGCCTGCTGGTGGTGGATGAGGAGCAGCGTTTCGGCGTCCGCCACAAGGAACGCATCAAGCAGATGCGAACTGAAGTGGACGTGCTCACCATGTCAGCGACGCCGATTCCGCGGACGCTGCATATGTCACTGGTGGGTCTGCGCGACATGAGCGTGATCGAAACGCCACCCAAGGACCGCATGGCAATTCAGACCGTGGTCGCGAACTGGGACGAAAAGCTTATCCAATCGGCGATCGAACAGGAACTCGACCGCGGCGGGCAGGTTTATTTCGTGCACAACCGGGTCGACACGATTTGGGAGATTGCGGCCAAGATTCAGACGCTGGCTCCGGGCGCCCGCATCACCGTGGGCCACGGGCAGATGGGCGAAGGGGAGCTGGAAAAAGTGATGCTGAAGTTCATGCATCACGAAGCCGACATTCTGGTCTCGACCACGATTATCGAAAACGGGCTCGACATCCCTCTATGCAATACGATCGTTATCAATCGAGCCGACCGGCTGGGCCTCTCGGAGCTTTATCAGCTTCGCGGACGTGTGGGTCGCTCGAACCGGCGCGCCTACGCATATCTGCTTTTGCCGGCCGAAATCGAGTTGACGCCGATTGCCCGGCGACGTTTGGCCGCGCTCAAGGAGTTCTCCGATCTCGGCGCCGGCTTCAAGATCGCTGCCCTCGATCTTGAACTGCGGGGCGCGGGCAACCTTCTGGGCGGAGAACAGAGCGGCCACATCGAAGCGGTGGGATTTGAACTTTACACGCAGATGCTGGAACGCGCCGTACGCGAAATGAAGGGCGAGGCGGGCGCTGAAGTCACGGAGATTCAGCTCAATCTTGGTCTCAACATCCGTATTCCGTCCGACTACATCAAGGAAGAGAACCAGCGGCTGCGCATGTACAAGCGGGTCGCAGGAGTGGAGACCGAGTCGCAATTGCACGACGTGCGCGCAGAGCTGATCGATCGCTATGGCGAGACGCCCGGCGCGGTCCGCAACCTGCTTGCGTACGCCGCACTCAAGCTGCAGGCGATGCGGGTGGGCGCAAACGCCATTGAGCGCAAGCGCGAGTTCGTGAGCATCAAGTTCAGCCAGACGGCAGCGATTGATCCGGGCAAGCTGGCGCGCTTTGTGGCATCGCAGCGGGGGACGCAGTTTACTCCGGAGGGGACGCTGAAGTTCACGATAAAAGTCGACAGCGCCGCCGGAATACTGCAAACGCTGCGCGATCTGCTGGAAGAACTGGAGGCCCGGGAAGAAGCGACGCACCAAGTATAAGCGCCAACAGCTACAATGAGTCCGCGATGAAACCGACGCACGAACAACGAGCGAACAGCGACCGCCGCAAGATCAGGAAAGTCCGCAAAGCAATTTTCCCCGCCGCGGGATTAGGCACGCGCTTTCTGCCGGCCACCAAGGCTCAACCGAAAGAGATGCTGCCGCTGGTCGATAAGCCCATCATCCAATATGGCGTGGAAGAGGCGCTGGCCGCTGGGTGCGACCAGATCATTATCATCACCGGACGCGGCAAGAGCGCCATCGAAGATCATTTTGACGTTAGCTACGAACTCGAGAAAATGCTCGAAGAAAAGGGCAAGTACGACTTGCTCAAGATTGTGCGCCAGATTTCGGACATGATCCACGTGGCCTACGTGCGCCAGAAGGAGGCGCTCGGACTCGGTCACGCTGTGCTCACCGCTCGCGAACTCGTCGGCGACGAACCCTTCGCCGCCCTGCTGGCGGATGACGTCATCGATGCAAAAGTGCCAGTGCTCAAGCAGTTGATGAATATATTCGACGAGAAGCACTGTTCCGTGATCGCGACGCAGGTGGTCTATGGGCCGGCGATTTCTTCTTATGGCGTGTTGAAGGCGAAAGAGGTCTCGGGCTCCGGTGGCAAACTCTTCGAAGTTCTCGACCTGGTGGAAAAGCCGGAACTGGCGGAAGCGCCTTCGAATCTGGCTGTGATCGGGCGCTACATTCTCACGCCGGCAGTCTTCGAAACTCTCTCCGATATCAAACCCGGCGCCGGCGGCGAGTTGCAACTCACGGACGGCCTGCGCGGGCTGCTCCAGCGCGAAAAAATGTACGCCTACGTCTACGAAGGGCGTCGCTTCGATGCTGGCGACAAACTCGGCTTCCTCAAAGCCACGGTTGAGTTTGCATTGAAACGCGAAGATCTGGGTGGGGACTTCCGGGAATATCTGAGGGGTTTGAAGCTATAAGCATGTTCGCGGGCGTCGCCTCCCGGCCTGCTCTTTCACGCAGTCGTTACATCGGCGCCTTCAACTTCTTTGACGCCGCCAATTTTTCGAGCGGGGGATACGAAGCCAGCTCAATCAAGGTGCGACGCGGCGGCTGCACTCCGGTGCCGATGGCTTGGACTAGCATTTGCAGGGCAACTTCCGTAGTGGTCAGCGAGACCACGGTAGCGGCCAGGATTCCCTGATCAACCCATGCCCTTCCTTCTGTGGGGAGACCGTCCACGCCGGTGAAAGGCAACTTCAGCCATAGTTCCCGTTCCGCCGCGTCTTGAAGATCCTCGAATGCTCTTCTGGCTCCCTTCGCGATTCCATCGTACTGGCAGCCCACCACGCTGATGGAGGCCGCACGGTTGGTGGACAGACGCAGCCAGGAATTTACGGCACGGTAAGCAGCGGCTTCTTCCCAATTGCTGCGGAGCCCTTTAGTCAGGATATTGGCGGGCTTAGTGCTTTCCATGCCAGCCGTTCGTTGCAGCGCGGCAGGATTGTTGGCGGGCCCTTGCACATATAAGACGGTGCCACCTTCGGGCAACAATGCGGCAAACTGCCGTCCCTGAATACGTCCGATCTCCGTGTGGTCCCGGGTGACGCTGAAGACTGGGACATTGGAACCACTCCGAAGGCGGTCGAGGTAATCCACGTCGCTGTTGAGAACTACCCAGCCGATGCCCGCCGCCACCGCAGCTTCGGCAGCGCGGACCAACCCGGTCGTGGTCAGAGGTTCCAACAAAATGGCATCGGGCCGGGACGTCGACCGCGACTGAATGATCTCCAGTACTTGTTGGCTCTGGGTTACTGCGTCGTTGTCGGCGTGAAGAACTTGCACTTCCGCCCCGAGCTCATGAGCGGCCTTTCTGGCGGACGCCGCCTGCTCATGCTGATAACTGTTATCGTTCGGAAGGGATACAACGAAAACGAGCTTCAGGAAGAGCCTCCCACGGGAACAAATAACTATACCGCCGAAGCCCGGTCCGCCGAAAGAGGCCGTGAAGGATGCTCGCCCGCACGTCTTTGCTATTGTTTCGCTCGCTCTTCCATCGTCACTTTCATCTTCTTCGATTTCTCTTCGACACCGCGCGCGAGTTTCTCTTTGTGTGTCGCCAATTTTTTCGCGATGGACGCGTCGGCCACGGCAATAATCTGGGCCGCGAGGATCCCTGCGTTGGTTGCGCCGGGCTTGCCGATGGCGACGGTAGCTACCGGAATGCCTGCCGGCATTTGAACGGTCGCCAGCAAGGAATCCATACCCTGCAGTGAGGTCGAAGGAATGGGGACGCCGATGACCGGCAAGATTGTGTGCGCCGCGATCACGCCCGCCAGATGCGCTGCTCCGCCTGCGCCGGCGATGATCACGCGAATGCCGCGATCGGCGGCCTTGCGCGCGTAATCCGCGGTGCGGTCGGGTGAGCGATGCGCTGAAGTTACATCGATCTCGTAGGCAATTCCGAATTCATCGAGGGCTTTCCCGGCTTCGCGCATGATCTCCAGGTCGGAATCACTGCCCATTACGATGGAAACGAGTGGCTTGGCCATGATTGGTCTGCGTCCGTCTTTCTATGAAGTTCTAAATCCAGATTGTCATCCTGAGCGAAGCGAAGGATCTGCTTTCCGCGGCGGCAGTACAAAGCAGGTCCTTCGCTTCCCTCAGGATGACAATACAAATGTTGATGGCGGCACAAACATGGCGTCGTGACGGACACCTCGCTAGCTCTTCTTCAGCGCCCGCACCGCAATATCTTTGCGATAGTGCGCGCCCTCGAAGCCGATCTTCGCACACGCCTCATAGGCACGCTGGACGGCCGTTTCCAACTCCGCCGCCCGTGCCGTTACTCCGAGCACGCGTCCGCCGGAAGTGTAGAAAGCCCCGTCGCGTTTCGAAGTGCCGGCATGGAAGACTGTCACGCCGTCCAACTTTGCCGCATCTTCCAGGCCGGTGATCTTCTTGCCCGCCTCGTAGGCGCCCGGATAACCGCCCGAAGCCATTACCACACACACCGCCGCGTCGTTCGACCACTTGAAATCGCCCTCGCTGGTGCGGCCGTCGATGGACGCTTCCATGGCCTCGACCAGGTCGCTTTCCAGGCGCATCAAAATGGGCTGCGTCTCCGGATCGCCGAAGCGACAGTTGAATTCGAGCACCATAGGGCCGCGTGCGGTGATCATCAAGCCGCAGTAAAGGACGCCTTTGTACTCCGCTCCCTCTTCCTTCATGCCCGCAACGACGGGACGCGCGATGTGGGTGAGGAGCCAGTCGCGCATCTGGTCATCCACGAGAGCCTGCGTAGAGTAAGCGCCCATGCCGCCGGTGTTCGGGCCGGTGTCGCCGTCGCCCACGCGCTTGTGATCTTGGGCGGCGACCAGCGGCGCCACCCGCTCGCCGTCGCTCACGACTAGAAACGAGAGTTCGTCGCCTTCGAGAAACTCCTCCAGCACCACACGCGATCCCGCTTCCGCCAGCATCTTGCCGCTGAGCATTTCATGGGCGACGGTCGAGGCCTCCTCTTTGCTTTTGGCGATGACCACGCCCTTGCCGGCAGCGAGTCCGTCGGCCTTCACTACGAGCGGAGTGTGGAAGTGCGGCAGCGCATCGCGGACCTGCTCCGAAGAATCGCAGATCGCATAGTGCGCGGTGGGGATGTGGTGGCGTTGCAGGAATTCCTTGGCAAAGCTCTTGCTGGTCTCAAGCTGCGCAGCGGCTTGCGTGGGGCCGAAGGTGCGCCAGCCTCGCCGCGTGAGTTCGTCGACCAGGCCCAGCATCAGCGGCAATTCCGGCCCGACGATGGTGAGGTCGGGCTGTATCTGGTTGGCGAGCGCGACCATGGAGTCGAGGCTCTTGACGTCGACCGCGACGCATTCCGCGTCGTCCGCGATCCCGCCGTTTCCAGGCGCGCAGTACATTTTTGTGACTCGCGGCGACTGCCGGAGCTTCCACACCAGCGCGTGCTCGCGTCCTCCGCTGCCGATGACAAGGATCTTCATAATCGAACATTCAAGGGTAGGGGCGTGAGAAGACGATGTCAAACGCAGGGAGGTCAGAGGTTGGAGGTCAGATTGCAAAGGTTCACCCTTTTCGGTGAAAGGGATCTTTAACGAAAACCAGGAGCGAGTGCCGTTTTTTCACCTCTGCAATCTGACCTCTGACCTCCGCAATCTCCGGTTAACTATGCTTAATCCAACCGTATAATATGGTTCACGTGATCACAGTTTCCAAAGAGGACTACCTTAAAGCGATTCTCGAGGCCGAGAGCGAGGGGGAAAGCGTTATTTCGGCCACGCTCGCGCACTGGCTTAAAGTCTCGCCCCCGGCGGTAACGATGGCTGTGCGCCGGCTGAAAAAGGACGGCCTGGTGCGAGTGAACGCCGACGGACGAGTCCGACTGACTGCGGCCGGGCGTAAGATTGCCCGCAAGCTGACGGTTCGACACCATCTGATCGAGCGCATGCTCGCCGAAATCTTCGGGATGGAATGGTACAAGGTGCACGACGAGGCAGAACGTCTGGAACACGCGGTCTCACCTGATTTCGAGGCCCGGCTGTTCGCCAAACTCGGGCGCGGAGTCGCGTGTCCGCACGGCAATCTGACTGAAGTGGAGAGTCCCGCCAGTCGGCGCCGTCGTGGCCTGCTGCTGCTGGCTCAGGCCGAACCCGGGGAGAATTTTCAGGTGAGTGGTATTTATGAGCGGGATCGGCACCTCCTGGAGTTTCTTGAACAGCGCGGCATCCGCCCCGGAGCTAAGATTCACGTCGCGCATCGCAATTACGACCACACGCTGACCCTGACTACTGGCGCGGGCCGAGTTTCGCTGGGCATGTCCGCTGCTGAAAAAGTCTGGGTTAAGCCGGATGGGAAAGCCGTCGTTAAAGGGCGAAACTATTAACCGTAGTTTATGTCATGATGTATACTCACGCTAATAAGCGAGCGAGCGGCAGCCCCGCTGTCCCTACCGCACTCCATTAGTGGGATGAACGACCGCATGAAAGAACCAAAAGCAGCATCCGAGCCACGAGGGGGTGCCGTGCCCCAATCGAATCTGCTTTCCAATCAGCGGACTCCTGGCAGTGACGTCGTCATCACGCACGAGGACATCGATCGCGCGCACGACCGCGAACAGGTTTCGGCGACGCGGGCGCGGCGAGGATTCCGGCCGCGGTTGCGGCTGTTCTGGTTGCTCATTGGCCCCGGCATCCTGGTGATGCTTGGAGAGAATGATGGTCCCAGCATGCTGTCGTATGCGGCGACCGGGGCGCGATTCGGCATCGGCTTCTTCCTGCCCTTTGTGGTGCTCACATTCCTCATGGCTTGCGTGGTGCAGGAAATGACCGTGCGTTTGGGCGCGGCCACTCATCGTGGGCACGCCGAGTTGATCTTCGATCGCTTCGGGCCGTTCTGGGGCTGGTTCTCGATGATCGACCTGATGATCGGCAACTTTCTGACGCTGGTCACGGAGTTCATCGCCATCCGCGCGGGGCTGGGATTCTTCGGCGTGCGGCCGGCGGTTGCAGTCCTGGCCGCGTTGGTGGTGCTCTCGATCGCGCTCATGACGCATCGGTACTGGACGTGGGAGCGGATCATCTTAGGCGCGGCCATGTTCAATCTGGTGTTTGTGCCGGTGGCGCTGATGACCCATCCGGACTGGGGGATGGTGGGCCGCGCATTGCTGACTTGGAGACCGCTGCCGGGCGGGCCCACGCAGGAGATGGTTCTGATACTGCTGGCCGACATTGGAGCGACCGTCACTCCGTGGATGTTGTTTTTTCAGCAAAGCGCGATTGCCGATAAGGGTCTCACCAAGCGGGACATCCGCTTCGGACGCGTCGACACGGTGCTGGGAGCGGCTTTGGCGACAATCGCCGCGCTGGCGACCATGCTGGCAACGGCTCCGCTGTTCATGCACCACATGTCGGCGGGGAACTTCGAAGCCGCCGAATTCGCCCAGGCACTGCAACCGTTTGTTGGACACTGGGGAGCGGCGCTTTTTGCATTGGGCATCTTCGAGGCGGGGATGGTCGCGGTGATTACCATTTCGACTTCATCCGCGTATGCCTTTGGAGAAGTGGCGCGGCGTCCGCACAGCTTGAATCTCCCCTTCAAGCAGGGGAGGGCGTTCTACCTTGTTCTTCTGATCGAAGCTGCTGCCGGCGCGGGGCTGGTTCTGATCCCGGGAATTCCATTGGTATACATCGTGCTGCTGGTGAACGTGATCGCCGTCCTGGCCATGCCTCCAGCGCTGCTTTTTTTGTACATGCTGGTGAACGATCGTGAAATCATGGGCGCGCTGGTCAGTCCGCTGTGGGCGAATGTGCTGGCACTGGGGGTCGTGACTGTACTGGTCGGCGCCGGAATCTTGTTCGGGATCAGCGTGATCGCGCCCAACGCGTTGGCGATCATTGGAGGCAAGTAGATGGAAAAACAATTTGATTCCGCACCCGCCGCTGAACTGAGCCACGAAGATCTCAACTCGGTGGTGACCGCGCTGGAGCCTGACCAGATCGTTTCGGCCAAGGAACACCATCATTGTCCGCGACGGCGGCTCACTCGCAGCGAGATGGTACTTTTTTGGGCACTGAGGATTTATCTGGTCTTCATGGTCGGCGTGGTCGTCTATCAGATTTGGACGGGCGTGCGGTAGGGGTCGTTGAGCGAAGACAACGAAGAAATCGGCAGTGTTGGCGATTTCTGACAACTGCATATCTCTCGCTGGGCTCGGGGTCACAATTCCTGCCAGATCCCAAAACGAATTACACTAGCAGTTTCGGGGCCCCCAATTGCCCTCCGGTCCTGTGCCGGAGCTTGTGAAGGAAGACCACCATGTCAACGAATAGTTTTGGCGCTCGCGCTACTTTCAAAGTTGGCGGTAAACAATACGAGCTTTACCGGATCGATGCTCTCGACAAGCAGGGCATCTCGACGAAGCATTTGCCATTCTCGCTGCGCATTCTGCTGGAGAACCTGCTGCGCACCGAAGACGGGCGCAACGTAACGCAGAGCGAAATTCGCGCGCTCACGGCGTGGAATAAGAATTCGAAGCCGGAAAAAGAGATTGCCTTCACGCCTAGCCGCGTGTTGCTGCAGGATTTCACCGGTGTCCCCGCGGTTGTCGATCTGGCCGCCATGCGCGACGCCATGAAACGACTGGGCGGCGACCCGAAGCTCATCAATCCGCTACAGCCCGCCGAACTGGTCATCGACCATTCTGTGCAGGTCGACGAATTCGGATCGCCGGGCGCCTTCAACATAAACGCGCTGCTTGAATTCCAACGGAACAAAGAACGCTACGCGTTTCTGCGCTGGGGACAGATGGGTTTCCGGAATCTCGCCATCGTGCCACCGGACACCGGCATCGTGCACCAGGTCAATCTCGAATATCTTGCGCGCGTGGTGTTTGTGCACGACGAGGGCGGGAAGCGCACCGCCTATCCTGACACACTTGTCGGTACGGACTCGCACACCACCATGGTGAATGGACTCGGCGTGCTGGGCTGGGGCGTGGGCGGCATCGAAGCCGAGGCCGCTATGCTGGGACAGCCTGTATCCATGCTGATCCCTCTGGTGGTCGGCGTGAAGCTTACCGGACGCCTGCGCGAAGGCGCCACGGCAACCGATCTTGTTCTTACCATCACCGAGATGCTGCGCAAGCACGGCGTGGTCGGCAAGTTCGTCGAATATTTTGGCCCAGGACTGCAAGACCTGCCGCTCGCCGATCGCGCTACGATTGCGAACATGGCTCCCGAATATGGAGCGACCTGCGGCATTTTCCCGATCGACAAAGAAAGTCTGCGCTACCTCAAACTCACCGGACGCAGCGACGAGCAGATCGCGCTGGTCGAAGCCTACGCTCGCGAGCAGGGGCTTTTTCATGACGCCAAGACGCCCGAAGCCGAATACTCGGAGCTGCTGAGTCTTGATCTTGCGACTGTCGAATCGAGTCTGGCTGGACCGAAGCGTCCGCAGGATCGAGTGGTCCTGTCGAGAGCCGGCGAATCGTTTGAGAAGGCTTTACCGGGATTGATGAAGGCAAAGACAACGACAACGACGGGCAAGCAGAAGACCGCCGCCAACGGGCGCTTGCATCACGGCAGCGTGGTGATTGCCGCGATCACCAGTTGCACGAACACGTCGAACCCTTCGGTGATGCTGGCCGCCGGACTGCTGTCAAAGAAGGCGGTGGAGCGTGGCCTCGAAGTGCCGCCATGGGTGAAAACTTCGCTCGCTCCGGGGTCGAAAGTTGTGCTCGACTATCTCGAAAAGGCCGGACTGATGCCGTATCTGGAGAAGCTGAAGTTTCACATCGTTGGATATGGATGTACTACATGCATCGGGAACTCCGGCCCGCTGCCGGTTGAGGTTTCGGAAGAAATCGACGAGAAGAATTTGGTGGTTGCTTCGGTGCTCTCTGGCAATCGCAACTTTGAGGGCCGAATCAACTCTGAAGTGCGCGCCAACTACCTGATGTCGCCGCCGCTGGTGGTGGCCTTCGCGCTCGCGGGGCGCATTGACGTTGATCTGCGCAAGGATCCCGTCGGAAGAGGCAAAGACGGCACGCCCGTCTACCTGGCCGACATCTGGCCTTCGCAACAGGAAGTCGAGCAGGCGATGGCGAGCGCGATTACGTCTGAGATGTTTCGCAAGAGCTATGCGCAGGTGTACTCGGGAGACGAGCGCTGGCGCGGGCTGCCGGTTCCGAAAGGCGAGACGTACGAGTGGGAAAGCGATTCGACTTACATCCGGCAGGCCCCTTACTTCGATGATATGGCGCTGAAACCATCCGCCGTTGAGGACATCAGAGGCGCGCGCGTGCTGGCCATGCTTGGCGACAGCGTTACTACGGACCATATTTCGCCAGCCGGTTCCATTAAGAAAGATGGACCCGCCGGAAAATACCTCATCGCTCACGGCGTGCAACCGGCAGATTTCAATTCTTACGGATCGCGGCGCGGCAATCACGAAGTGATGGTGCGCGGCACGTTCGCCAACGTCCGACTGCGCAACAAGATGGTGAACACTGAGGGTGGATTTACCCGCCATCTGCCCGATGGCGCGGAGATGTCGATTTTCGACGCATCGGAAAAATATCATGCCGAAAAAGTGCCGCTCGTGATTCTTGCGGGCAAGGAATATGGCTCCGGGAGTTCGCGCGACTGGGCGGCCAAGGGACCGCGTCTGCTCGGCATTCGCGCTGTGATTGCGGAGAGTTACGAGCGTATTCACCGCTCCAACCTTGTCGGCATGGGCATTCTGCCGCTGCAGTTTCTGCCGGGAGAAAATGCGGAGACGCTGAATTTGACCGGAGAAGAAGTTTTCGAAATCGCGGGAATTCGCGATGTGGTCGAGAAATTTTTTTCCGGCAGCAAAATTGCGGTGCGCGTAAAGGGTGGGAAGAAGGCGGAGTTCCAAGCTATCGTTCGCATCGACACTCCGCAGGAAGCGCTCTACTACGCCAACGGAGGGATACTTCAGTACGTGCTGCGGCAGTTGCTGGCCGAAAAAGCGCAGCCGGAAGTGGTTACGGCGTAGTGGCTGCGGTCTACGTCGGGCGGCTGAGTGTGCGTGAGAGCTGGGCCGTCCCTCCGGGACTTGAATCAGTATCTTCCAGGTTTCCCGGCGCTGAAGCGCTGGGCTATGCTCGATCGTCCCTCCGGGACTGGATTCGCTCGGATTTTTTCTCGCCGTGTTAATCTCAAAATCCCATGGCAATGACGTCCCAATACATTCCTGCTGCTTATAGTCTGACTGCGGTCGGGGGCTGGGGCGCGAGTGATTTCTTAGGTGGGGTGGGAGCGCGGCGCGCAAACGCGTTTCTGTTTACGGCCATCGTACACATCAGCGGCTTTATCGTGGTCGGTGCTCTGGCACTCGTGACCCACGCGGCATTTCCAGGGGCCTCGAGCCTGGGTTGGTCGCTGATCGCGGGATCGGTTGGGGGCCTCGCTCTGGCCTTGTTTTATCGTGCATTGGCCAGCGGAAATATGGGACTGGTTGCGCCGGTGGCCGCCGTTCTGGGCGCCGCGATTCCCACCATCGTAACCGCCTTCGCTGAGGGGTTCCCAGGATATCGGCACGTGCTCGGTTTTATTCTGGCTGGAATCGGCGTCTGGCTCATCTCGCGGACCGAAGCCGGCACTGGCCGTCCCCACGGGTTAGGCATGGCCGTGCTGGCCGGAATCGGCTTCGCCGGCTTTTACCTTTGCATCCACCATGCGGGCAACGCCTCGGCATTGTGGGTCGCCGCCTGTTCGCGCTCCGCTTCCTTCCTGGTCGCGGCAACGATTGTTCTGTTCGGAAGGTACCTCCGGGCGGTACCCCCGCCGGTTCTCGGCATTGCCGTGGTTGCGGGGATCCTCGATATCACCGGCAGCACCGTATTCATTCGCGCGTCTCAAATCGGGCGCCTGGACGACGCGGTCGTGCTCAGCTCGCTCTATCCCGCCGTTACGGTTGTGCTTGCCCGCATCTTTCTGCACGAGCACTTCAGCCGCGCGCGCACCCTCGGCATGGTGGCCGCTCTGGTGGCTGTGCCGATGATCGCGGGTTAGGAAATGGGGCGAACTTAGATGGAACGAAACTCGGGCCCTTGGCGTATAAAGTCCTTTTGAGGATGGATTATGGAAACTCTGAAAATCTCATTGATCGCGAGTCTGATTGCGACTGCGGCCGGTTTTTCGGCTTGGGAGTTCGGTTTGGCGGCGAGGATTTGGCCCGCCCATCCCCAAATGGCAGCCTTTCTGCTGACACTCATCATCGCTATTGCGGTTCAAATTGCCTGGCCGCGGCTGGCTAAAGGACAAGGCAACCGAGGCTGACGCCGATCTACATTCGCTGATACTCTCTTCCCGTGCCTTTGCTTGAAGTCCACAACCTGACCAAGGTTTTCGATCTTGCCGAATCTCCGTTCGGCGGGCGCCGCTCGGGCGAAGTTCGCGCCGTGGACGATGTTTCGCTCGATATCCACGAGGGCGAGACGCTCGGATTGGTGGGCGAATCCGGCTCCGGCAAGAGCACTCTGGGACGGCTCATTCTCCGCCTCATCGAGCCGACCTCAGGCACCGTGCTTTTCGATGGTGTCGATCTGCAGAAAGCGAACGGCTACGAATTGCGCCGTGTTCGCCGCGACATGCAGATCATCTTTCAGGACCCGTTCGGTTCGCTGGACCCGCGCTACCGCGTAGAGGACGTGATCGCCGAGCCCCTCGTTCTTCATCGCAAGACGCTTCACCAGAAGATCGTTGCTCCGAACAGCGTCGATCGGAAGAGCGTTGATCTGAAGATCATCCACGGAAGCCTCAGCCGCGATGCTCGCCGACAGCGCGTGCGAGAGCTTTTACGTGCCGTGGGAATGGATGAATCCGCTATGCCCTGTTATGCGCACGAGTTTTCCGGCGGACAGCGGCAGCGCATCGGCATTGCGCGCGCTCTTGCCTTGCGGCCGAAGTTCATTGTTGCCGATGAACCGGTTTCAGCTCTCGACGTCAGCGTCGGCGCGCAGATCGTGAATCTTCTGCAGCAACTGCAGCGCGATTTCGGGCTCACTTACTTGTTTATCTCGCATTCCATGCCAGTGGTTCGCTACCTCTCGACCCGCATTGCGGTGATGTATGGGGGCAAGATCGTTGAGATCGGAAGCACGGAGCAGGTCACAATCCAGCCGCGGCATGCATACACGCGAAAACTGCTGGCGGCAACGCCGGAGATGGCGGCATCATAATATTCGCCGCTTCGCTGTTGTCCTTCCGGGGGAAGGAAATTACAATCTCTTCCTGTTCGGGGAGAAACCTATGGCGACCAACCCTTCCGTGCCACCGCAGCTATCGCGGGTACCATCGCAGCCTACGCAGGAACCAGTGCCCTTGTCTGAGGGGCAACGCCTCGTCAACACTTTTTTTGCGCCCAGCAAGACCTTCACCGACCTGCGAAGGAGCGCCAGTTGGTGGGTGCCATTCCTGATCATCGCGGTCGTTTCGGCAATGTTTATTTACGTGGTCGATCAGAAGGTCGGTTTTCGCAAGGTGGTGGATAATCAGATCCAGTTGCGACCGAAGCAGGCCGAGCGCATTGACCGCTTACCTGCCGATCAACGGGAAAGAGTCATGGCGCAACAGGTCACGATCACAAGAATAATCTCCTACGCGGTTCCCGCGTTTGCGCTCATCGTGTACGCAATATTCGCCGGGGTTCTATTTGCGACCCTCAAGTTTGGCGCGAGCGCCGACGTGAAATTCAAAGCCCTGTTTGCTCTGATTGTCTATACGCGACTGCCGGAGTTGCTGCGGGCGTTGCTGGCAGTCGTTTCGATTCTGGCGGGAGTCAGCGGAGATGGATTTAACATTGAAAACCCGGTGGCTACTAATCCCGGATATTTCATCGATCCGAGCGGCTCCGCCGTACTGCGCGCCCTGCTGACACCGTTGGATGTCGTTACCATCTGGACATTGGTTCTGACGGCCATCGGCATCACTTGCATCAGCAAGGTGAAACGTGGAACCGCGTTTGCCGTAGTCTTCGGCTGGTTTGCGGTCGTGGTGTTGGCTAGGGTTGCCTTTGCCGCCGCGTTTTCCTAAGGTTCGATAAAACCGGGAAGATTCTGAGCGACCTCTGCATCGACATGCCGCAGGAACTCAACTACTGGCTCACAACCGTTCAGATGCCAAGTTCGCCGGCGCAGTCGTTGCCGCAGAGCGCTGACGTTGCCATTATCGGCGCCGGATTCACGGGCCTCTCTGCCGCGCTCGCGCTGGCCAAACGCGGTGCGAGAGTAGTGGTGCTCGAATCGGAAACCATCGGCTGGGGCGCGAGTTCGCGCAACGGCGGCATGGTGCTCACCGGACTGAAGCTCGGCGTCAACAAACTCATCTCGATGTATGGACGAGAGCTTACGCGCCGCATGTACGCCGCGTCGCTTGCCTCCATCGATTCGGTCGAGCGCATCGTGAAAGAGGAGAACATCGCCTGCGATTTCGCGCGCACCGGACATCTCGAAGTCGCCTGCAAAAAGTCGCATTTCGATGACTATGCCCGCCAGGTTGAGGTGATCGCGCGCGAATTCAACCACCAGCTGCGCGTCGTACCCCGCGACCAACTCCCCAGCGAGATTGGCTCCGGCATTTATTACGGGGGCATGGTCGACGAAATCTCAGCCGGGCTCAACCCCGCGCGCTACGTGGCCGGACTTGGCGCAACTGCCATGCGCGCCGGAGCTTGGATTTGCGAACACGCACGACTGCAGAACATCCAGCGTGAATCCCGTGACGGCGCGCCTGGTTTCAGGCTGAGCAGTTCTCGTGGCGCGATTTGGGCGCGCAACGTGCTGGTCGGTACCAGCGGCTACACGGGTGCGGCGACTCCCGCGCTGAGGAAGAAGATCATTCCCATCGGGTCGTTTATTATTACAACCCAAGTGCTCTCTGAGGCGCTGACCCGCGAACTTAGTCCGCGCAACCGGCAGATCTACGATTCCAAAAACTATCTTTATTACTATCGGATCACGCCCGACAACCGCATGTTGTTCGGCGGTCGGGCTGCGTTCTTTCCGGAGACCGATCGGACCATCCGTAAGAGCGCAGAAATTCTGCGCCTTGGAATGATCGATGTTTATCCGCAACTGCGTGACGCCAAGATTGAATACGTCTGGGGCGGCACGCTGGATTTCTGCTTTGATATCATGCCGCACGCCGGGCAAGTCGACGGCATCTATTTCGCGGTCGGGTACGCGGGACACGGCGTCGCCATGGCAACGTACCAAGGGCAAAAGATGGCGGAATGGATTGCGGACGGGAAGACCGACAATCCGTTTGCGGAGATTCCGTTCCCGGGCGCGCCGCTCGGGCTGTATAACGGCAAGCCGTGGTTCTTGCCATTCGCGGGGGCATACTACAAGGTTTTGGACTGGGTATCGTGAACAGAATCTATTGAGTCATTGAATCATTGAGCGATTGAATCAAGCCTCGATGATTCTGACCGGAGAAACTTCTATGTCGATCTTTGGCCTCATCGAATACGCCGACGCCACCCCCGAGGTCCGCGCCATCTACGACGACATCATGGCCACGCGCAAGACCGACTGGATCAACAATTTCTGGAAGTCGATCGCGCACGATCCGGTCATGCTGAAGCGGACCTGGGAAGACATCAAGACGATCATGGCTCCCGGGGCGCTCGATCCGCTCACCAAGGAACTGATCTACGTTGCTGTCTCGGTCACGAACCAGTGCCAATATTGCATTGCTTCGCATACCGCGTCGGCGATAAACAAAGGTATGACCGACGCCCAGTTCAAAGAGTTGATGTCCGTCGTCGGCATGGCGAACGAAACCAATCGTTTGGTTGCGGGATATCAGGTGGAAGTTGACGAGCGCTTCAAACCGCACACTGGCCAGTGAAGTCGAGCGGCGGGTGTCCGCACGGTGCCTGCCGATTCCGCACTCCTCACGAAGTTCTATAATCGTTAGACTTGAGCCAGGACGCGAATCCAGACGCGAATCGTTGGGGCGAAACAAGAATCGAATCAGAGGGGCGGATCACGAGAGCGCTCGAAAGAGGTGAGGTATGGCCGAGATGACGGTGGCTCCGGTTGCAACCCACGGTTTTTTCCTGGACGGGAAGTGGCTGGAAGAGGGTGACGTCGTTGACGTTTGCGCGCCCTACGATGGCGCACTCCTCGCGCATGTTCATCAGGGACGCCGCGAGCACGCCGAAGCCGCCATCGCCGCCGCGGTCAAGGCCTTCGGAACCACCCGACGACTGCCTGCCTTCGAACGCCAGCGAGTTCTGCGCCAGATCTCGGCCGGCATTCACGATCGCAAAGAGGAGCTTGCACGCACGATTGCGCTGGAAGCGGGCAAGCCCATCAAGAGCGCTCGCACCGAAGTGGACCGTGCGGTCTTTACCTTCAACATCGCCGCTGAAGAGACGGTTCGGGGCTACGGCGAGTATTTGCCGCTGGATTGGCAGCAGTCGACCGCCGGGCGCTGGGGCATCGTCAAACGTTTTCCCCTTGGCCCCGTCGCCGGTATAACGCCCTTCAATTTCCCTTTGAACCTGGTTGCCCACAAAGTGGCTCCGGCCATTGCCGCCGGCTGTTCCATGGTGCTCAAGCCCGCGCCGCAGACGCCGCTAACTTCGCTGCTGTTGGCGGAAGTGATCCAGCAGGCCGGGTGGCCGGATGGCGGATTCAACGCGGTGCCGCTCTCCAACGAAGACTCCGGCCTGCTCGTCACCGATGAGCGCATCAAGCTCATCAGCTTCACAGGCAGTGCCGCCGTCGGCTGGGCCATCAAGAACGACGCGGGGAAGAAAAAAGTTGTTCTCGAACTGGGAGGAAATTCGGGCGTCATCGTTCACAGCGACGCCGATCTCGCTTACGCCGCCGACCGTTGCGTCACTGGGAGCTTTGCCTACGCCGGACAGTCCTGCATTTCGGTGCAGCGCATTCTGGTCGAGCACTCCGTCTACGGAAAATTCACCGAGTTGTTCCTGGCGGGAGTGCGCAGGCTGAAAGCCGGAGATCCGCTCGACGAGTCGAGCGACCTTGGCCCGCTCATCCGCGAAAGCGACGCCATCCGCGCCGCCGAGTGGGTGCAGGAAGCGGTTCGCGGCGGTGCGCGCCTGCTTTGCGGCGGCAACCGCAAAGGCTCACTGTTCGAGCCCACCGTGCTTACTGGCACCAAGCCCACGATGAAAGTGAATTGCCAGGAAATCTTTGCGCCGGTCGTGACCGTCGAGCCCTATAACGATTTCGCCTCCGCGCTGAAACAGATCAACAGTTCAGCGTACGGATTGCAGGCCGGACTTTTTACCCGCGACGCCAAACTTATCTTTCAGGCGTACGACGAACTCGAAGTCGGAGGCTTGATTGCCGGCGACGTTCCGACGTTTCGCATCGACCACATGCCTTATGGCGGCATTAAAGATTCCGGACTGGGGCGCGAGGGCTTGCGCGACGCGATTCAGGAAATGACAGAACCTAAGCTGCTGGTCATGCACTTGCGCTGAGATTTCGTAATCCGCAAGTTTTCCGGCAGAGAATTCACAATGCATTAACCGGGAGGTGCTAGCTTCCGGTCGGGTTCAAGAAATGACTCGAGTTTTCTTGATATTCAGTTTCCCAAGACGAAATCGCGCACCGATAAAGACAAAAAAGAAAAGCTGCGCGGCCTATTCCATTTTGCCGGTCAACTGTTATACTCTGCTGTTTCAGTATCGCGGGTCACACCAGTACGTGATGTAAGTCATACGAATGCGGTCAGCCGGGAGCGGCCTAAGCCAATCTCGCAAAACTTCACATTCAATGCAGATTTTTCCACGCAGCAGCAATGCAATTGCCCGGGCCTCCATGGTCCTCACGGTTCTTGCCGTGGCCGGGCTGTTTTGGGCTATGGTGCAGGTTGAGCGCTCTCCGTACATCACGTATGCCGGAGTGCGAAAGACGCAGCCTGTCCCGTTTAGCCACCAGCACCACGTGACCGGGCTGGGCATCGACTGCCGCTACTGTCACACGTCGGTTGAGCAATCGAGCTTCGCCGGTATCCCACCGACCAAGACCTGCATCAACTGTCATGCGCAGATCTGGACCAACGCAGCTTATCTGGAGCCCGTTCGCGAAAGTTTCCGCACTGGCCGCTCGCTGGAATGGACGCGCGTCAACCAGTTGCCCGATTACGTATATTTCAATCACAGCATCCACGTGAATAAAGGGGTGGGCTGCAACACTTGCCACGGTCCTGTGGACCAGATGCCGCTGACGTATCAGTATGCGTCGCTGCAAATGGAATTTTGCCTTGACTGCCACCGCGCTCCGGAAAAATATCTGCGCCCGCGCGAACAGGTTTTCAATATGCGTTACGAAGAGCCCTCCATGGGCGGGCCCGTCGTGGTGAAGGAAAACGGGAAGGAAACGGCATACTCCGATCAGGAAGCGCTCGGGAATGCTCTGAAGGAGCAATACAAAGTGCGCTCGGTGAAGGACATCACCAGTTGCAACACCTGCCATCGCTAGGGTCGAGGTTTCAATCGCAAGAACTGGGAAGTGAGAACTGAAAGTGATAGCTGAGAACTGAAAATCGACGATGAGCATGGACGAGCAAAAAATGAAACCGGTCGGGACCAACGCTGGAACGAGTGTTGGAGCCGACGTCTGCCCCAGCAAGCGAAAACAGCTTGACCTCGCGACCGTGAAGGCACAGTTCGAGAATACGATCGAGCAGACGACCGGCCCCGACTACTGGCGCAGCCTCGAAGAACTGGCTGGCAGCGAAGAGTTTCAAGAGATGCTGCACCGCGAGTTCCCGAAGGGAGCTTCCGAGTGGCTCGACGACTTCTCGCGCCGTGGCTTCCTCAAGACCATGGGCGCGTCGCTGGCGCTCGCTGGTTTGACCGGATGCACGCGGATGCCGATCACCGAGATCGTGCCCTATGTGCGGCAGCCGGAAAACGTCATCCCCGGCCGCCCGATGTTCTACGCGACCGCGTTCACGCTTGGCGGTTACGCCTCGCCGATTCTGGTCGAGAGCCATCTTTTCCGTCCGACGAAAATCGAAGGCAACCCGGAGCACCCCGCGAGCCTCGGCGGCACTGACGTTTACGCGCAGGCTTCGCTTCTCGATCTCTACGATCCCGACCGGGCGCAGAACATCACGCACCTGGGCGACGTGCGTTCGTGGAATGCGTTCATGGAAGCGGTTCGCGGCCCCATAAGTGTGCAGAAGAGCATTGCGGGAGGCGGCGTCCGCATTCTGACCCAGACCGTTACGTCGCCCACGCTGGCCGCGCAGATTCGTAGCTATCTCGAAGCGAATCCGATGGCGAAGTGGCACGTCTACGAACCGATCAACCGCGACAACGTTTACGAAGGCGCGAAGCTGGCTTTCGGCGAGCCGGTCGAGACGCGCTACGACTTGTCGAAGGCCGACGTCATAGTTTCGTTAGACGCCGATTTCCTCTACGCTGGATTCCCCGGATCGACCCGCTACACGCGCGATTTCGCCGCCCGCCGCAATCCCGATGCAAACATGAACCGGCTGTACGTGATCGAGAGCACGCCGAGTTCTACGGGGATGAAGGCGGACCACAGAGTGCCGATGAAAGCTCTGGAGGTTGAAAGCTTCGCCCGTGGTCTGGCCAACAAACTCGCTGTGAACGCGGGTGAAGGCGCTGGCGTTCAATACCAGCACCTTACTGGTCCTATCTCCAAGGACCTGCTCGGGCACAAGGACTCAAGTCTCGTCATTGCCGGTGATCATCAGCCACCAGCGGTTCACGCGCTGGCGCATGCAATTAATGAGACGCTGGGCAATGTCGGCAAGACGGTCTTCTACTCCGAACCGGTGGATGCCAATCCGGTAAACCGAAACGAGTCGCTGCATTCACTTGTTGAAGACATGCGTGCCGGGAAGGTTGACCTGCTGCTGATTCTCGGGGGCAATCCAGCCTACGATGCGCCTGCCGAACTCGAATTCGCTTCGGCGCTGAAGTCGAATGCCGTCAATCTGAAAGTGTTTCTCGGTACGCACCGCAACGAGACGGCCGAGCTTTGCCAGTGGCATGTTCCGGAAGCGCACTATCTTGAATCCTGGAGCGATGCACGCGCGTACGACGGAACGGTAAGCATTGTTCAGCCGCTGATCGAGCCGCTTTACGGTGGCAAGACGGCGCATGAAATCATTACCATTCTTGCGGGGCAATCCGGCTTCACCGGACACGATCTCGTGCAGGATTACTGGAAAAAACAGCACACCGGTGCTGATTTCGACGCCTTCTGGCGCAAATCGCTACATGACGGTTGGGTGGAAGGCACGACATCCTCACCAAGACAAGTGACCTTGAAATCAGCCTACCAGGCCTCGTCCAAACCCGCAGAGGACATGTCCTATACACTGACGGTCCCGCGTGTTATCGAGCTCAACTTCCGCCGCGATCCCTCAATCTACGACGGCCGCTTCTCGAATAACGGATGGCTGCAGGAACTTCCGAAGCCGCTTACCAAGCTGACGTGGGACAACCCGATTATGATCGGTCCCGCGATGGCCGAGCGGTTGAAGCTGAATTTCAAAGACGTTGCGGAACTCGAATTCAATGGAAAGAAAGTCAAAGGCCCAGTCTGGATTCAGGCCGGACATCCTGACAACTCGATCACAGTATTTCTCGGCTACGGCCGCACCCGCGCTGGCCGCGTCGGCACCGGAACGGGCTTTGACGTTTACCCGCTGCGCACCAGTCAGGCTCCATGGTTCGCGAACGGTGCGCAGCTTCGCCGGACCGGCGAAACTTACGATCTTGCCAGCACGCAGGGTTATCAGTCGATGGAAACGCCTGACGGCAGCGAGCGTCCGCTGGTGCAGGAGCGCAGCCTCGAAGAGTACAAGAAAGAACCGAGCTTTGCGAAGGAAGGCGAGCCGCCAGCCGCTCTCACGCTCTACAAGCCTTTCGATTATTCGAAGGAGACTTACTCCTGGGGCATGGCGATCGACCTGAACTCCTGCGTCGGATGCAATAACTGCATCGTTGCCTGCCAGTCGGAAAATAACATCGCCGTGGTTGGCAAGGAGCAAACCCTTAGAGGCCGTTACATGCACTGGCTCCGCGTGGACGCTTACTATAACGGCCCGCGCGAAAATCCGAAGGGGTTCTTCCAGCCCGTGCCTTGCATGCAGTGTGAGGATGCGCCTTGCGAACTGGTTTGTCCGGTGCAGGCCACCGTTCACAGCAGCGAGGGCCTGAACGACATGGTCTACAATCGCTGCGTCGGCACTCGTTATTGCTCCAATAACTGCCCTTACAAAGTGCGGCGGTTCAATTTCCTGCTTTTCCAGGACTGGGAAACTCCGCAGTTCAAGCTCATGCGCAATCCTGACGTGACGGTGCGCAGCCGCGGCGTCATGGAAAAGTGCACTTACTGCGTGCAGCGAATTAGCGAGAAGCGCATCGACGCCGAGCGCGCCGACTCCACCATTAAGGAAGGCGAGCTGCAGACGGCTTGCCAGCAGTCTTGTCCGGCCAATGCCATCGTCTTTGGTAATCTCAACGATCCGAACAGCCAGGTCAATAAGTGGAAAGCGCAGGCGAGGAATTACTCCCTGCTGGGTGAATTGAATACTCGGCCGCGCACAACCTATCTGGCGGAAGTCCGCAATCCTAACCCCGAGTTAGACGGCAAGCTAGAACCCGAGTCAAAAGCATAGTGGAGCGCAAGTAAGGCATGGCTACGAACACACAAATACCCGTGGCAGACAGGCGAGTGCCGGTGATCGCACCGGGCCACACCTTCTCCACCATCGGCGAGAAGATCAGCAACATCGTGCTGAGCCGTCCCGTGTCATTGGGATGGATCTTCGGCTTCCTGATCGTGTTCTCGATGATGAACATGCTGATGATGGCCCTCGGGTATCTGTTCATTAAGGGCACGGGAATCTGGGGCATCAACATCCCCATCGGGTGGGGATTCGCCATCGTCAACTTCGTGTGGTGGATCGGCATTGGCCATGCGGGCACGCTGATCTCGGCGATTCTGTGCCTGCTTCGCCAGACTTGGCGTAACTCGATCAACCGCTTCGCCGAAGCTATGACGCTGTTTGCGGTTGCCTGCGCCGGTATCTTTCCGCTGGCTCACACTGGACGCCCCTGGCTTGCGTACTGGCTCTTTCCGTATCCGAACACGATGCGCTACTGGCCGAATTTCCGCAGTCCGCTGGTGTGGGACGTCTTCGCGGTTTCGACTTACTTCACGATTTCGCTGGTGTTCTGGTTTGTGGGACTGATACCAGACTTCGCCTCGATGCGGGACCGCGCTGAGAGTACCTTGGTCCAGCGCATCTACGGTTTGCTCGCGATGGGTTGGCGGGGTTCCGCCCGCCACTGGCACCGTTACGAGACGGCCTACTTGCTTCTCGCCGGGCTTGCCACGCCGCTGGTGCTTTCCGTGCACACGGTTGTCAGTTTCGATTTCGCCGTCGGCATCGTTCCTGGCTGGCACACGACGATTTTCCCGCCGTACTTTGTCGCGGGCGCCATCTATTCCGGTTTCGCCATGGTGCTTTGTCTCGCAATTCCGATCCGTGCGATCTATGGCCTGCAGGACTTCATCACCATGCGGCACCTCGAGAACGCAGCCAAGGTCATGCTGGCCACGGGCCTCATCGTTGCCTACGGCTACGGCATGGAGGCATTCATGGGCTGGTATAGCGGCAGCCAGTTCGATTCGTTCCTGCTCTGGAACCGGCTGCACGGGCCTTATCGGTTGTCATATGCTGCGTTGCTCGCGTGCAACATTTTCATCCCGCAGGTTCTTTGGCTGAAGAAATTTCGCGTCTCCACCGGCTGGCTCTGGCTCGTCTCGTTCGTGGTGCTGGTCGGCATGTGGCTGGAGCGTTTTATTATCGTCGTGGTCAGTTTGAGCCGCGACTTCCTGACTTCTTCGTGGGGCCAATACTACCCAACGAAGTGGGACTGGATGACTTTCGCCGGTACCATTGGCATGTTCCTAACTGCCATGTGGCTGTTTGTTCGCATTCTGCCCATGATCTCCATCTTCGAATTGCGCACCTTGCTGCCGGAGTCGCAGGTGCACGAGGCGG
>Ga0326727_10006636_pt1 | contig 31466 bp, 24 predicted proteins | sample MB2enrmetagenome_FD_207643 | JGI IMG/M metagenome (GOLD analysis project Ga0326727, IMG submission 207643) | Lab enriched peat soil microbial communities from McLean, Ithaca, NY, United States - MB29MY | ecosystem: Environmental > Terrestrial > Soil > Wetlands > Peat | place: USA: New York...
GCGCCGGAAGACCTTCGAGCCTTCTACGCGGCCCATTATCAGCCCTCCAACGCCGTGCTCGCGATTGTCGGAGACATGCATGCCGCCGAGGCCTTTGAGCGCGCCGAAAAGTGGTTTGGCGCCTGGGCCAACCAAACGCCGCCTTCCGTGCCCGCTGCCTCGCCGGAGGCCGGCACACACCGGATTCTTGCCATCAACAAACCGGATGCGGTTCAATCCGAGATTCGCATCGCCAATCTCGGAGCGCCGCGAGCGGACCCGGATTACCTGGCGCTGAGCGTTGCGGACCAGATTCTGGGTGGACCTTCCGAGAACCGGCTCTTTAAGGCCTTGCGCAGCCACCAAGGCCTTACCTACGGCGCCTCGAGTGAACTTCTCTCCTATCGGACAGCGGGCGTCTGGCAGTGCAAGACCTTTACACGCACTCCGGAGACTTTGAAAAGCCTTCGGCTGGCCCTCGAACAGATGAAGCAGATGCATGACCACCCAATCACGCCCCAGGAACTCGAAACGGCACAAGGATACTTGATTGGGCATCTCGCACTGGATTTTGAGTCATCGGAAAATGTTGCCAGTCACACACTGGAACTTTTGGTTTACAATCTACCGCTCGACTATTGGAATCGCTTTCCGGAGAAGATCCGGGCCCTGACCACCGAGGAGGTGTGGAACGCCGCCGGCCGTCGCCTGGCGCCCGAGAACAATATCATCGTCTTGGTGGGTAATCTTTCCGGGTTCGAGAAAGACTTGAAGAAACTGGGGCCGGTGGAATTCGTTCCCCTGGCCAACGTGGACTTGGGGGCGCAGTAGGCTCCGTGCCTTGGGCGCCCGGTCAAAAGCCACGTCATTCCCGCGAAGGCGGGAATCCATTGGTTCTTGGACTGACAATGGACCCCCGCTTTCGCGGGGGTGACGAACGATCGTGTCCATTTCTATGCGTGGGCCCGTAGCCCGTGACCATACACTCGGAATCTCGTCACAGCCCTGGGAGAAAATTGACCGACGATGAAAAACCTGGGCCTGTTTGCAATCGGAGTCCTTGCTCTATGCGCCGTGGCGGAGGCCGTGATTCTGCTTCAGGTTCATCCGGACCCGGTCCGGCTGGGAGCCATCCTATTAAGTCTTGGCCTGATTCTGTGCGCATTTGTGGGATTGGCACAGCAGAGCCTGGTGCGCCACCTGCGGCAGCGCGCGGTGGAGTCGGTATGGGCAGCCGCAACCTTGCCATTGCTCCTGCTGATCCCGTACCTCGTATACGCCTTTGGAACGAGATCTTTCACGTTTCTGGGGGCGGGGAAGTTGTTGGCTTATATTCTAGCGCCTAGCTTGTTGCTGCTTCCTGATCGCCTGCACCGCCCGCCGCTCATCGGATGGCGGGACGTGGTGGCCATGCTGGCGTTGGCGTTGCCCGTCGCCGCCAATTGGTTAACGGGGATATGGACCTGGCCGTTCGACCTCTACTTTTTCCGTCCTCTGTTTAGCGTGTGCGTGGGCGTGTACGCGTTTGCGGTAGTCCGCAATCTGGAAGGCGTGGGTTACCGGCTGTTATGGCGTAAACCGGACGCGGCGGACGGGGTCGCCAATTTTCTGGGGTTTTGTGTATTCGGCATCCCGCTGGGGTTGTTGCTGCATTTCATCCACCCCCACTTCTCGAGCGTCTCGTTCGGGCAGTTCCCGTTGCAGTTCTTTGTCATCTACTTCGCGATTGCCATTCCGGAGGAACTGCTGTTCCGGGGGATCCTGCAAAATCTCTTGTGCCAAAGCATACGGCGAGGACCGCGCGGCGTCTACGGCTTGCTGATTGCTTCCGTGACATTCGGGGCGTCGCATCTTCATCACGCTCCGGTTCCCAACTGGCGATACGCGATTATGGCCACCGTAGCGGGAGTCTTCTACGGATACACATTTAGAAACCGGCAGAGGATTTCCGCTTCCGCTTTGACCCACGCACTGGTCGACACGGCATGGCATTTTTGGTTTTGAAGGGCAGTTAACAGTCGACAGTTGACAGTCAACAGTTAAGACCTGAAGGACTATCACGTTGCAGGTCACCCTCGCGAGAGCGGGGGTCCATTGCAGCCTGCAAGACCCTGGATTCCCGCTTTCGCGGGAATGACAAAAATCCACTCTCGACCAGTAGCTGTGAACTGTCAACTGTCGACTCTCAACTGTTCTTCTGGACGGAGGTCCCGCTGCCGCAGTAAAATGCCTCGATAGTTTATTTCACGAGATTGAACAAGGAGCAAATGCATGAAGATGAGGAAGATGATTCCTTTCGTTCTTAGCCTGGGTATATTGTGCGTGGCAGGCTTTGCGCTAGCGCAAGAGCAATCGCAAGCGAAGAAACCCAAGCCCGGCCCTTTGACGGGAACGTGGGAGTGCACGGCGCACGGTGGCTCGCAAGGTGACATGCCGTTCACTCTGTATCTCGAGCAGACCAAGGATTCGTTGACGGGATCGGTTTCTTCGCCCATGGGCGGGACTCAGATCAGTGCCGGAACGGTTAAGAAAGACGACGTTGAAATCCACATCGACACGCCGCAAGGCAACTACCAGCTAACCGCCAAACTCAAGAAGGGTGAGCTTTCCGGCAAGTGGACAAGCGACACCGAAAACGGCACCTGGGAGGGCAAGAAACAAGCCGAAAGCAAGTAGCTTTGCTCTTCCGTGCAGGCCGCGTTGGTGAGACAGGGGTTAGGTAGCGCGGACCCCAGACGCTGGGGTCCGCGGTTTTTCCCAAGCGGGCTTGGTGTATCACCTCTCAATAACTCTGCGCCATTCTCATTCCGCGGCGCGAGCCGAACCCATGCGTGTAGTCATCAAAATCGGGACCAGTTTGGTCGCCCCAGGGGGGCAGATCAACTTCACTTGGATGCGGTCGTTGATCGATCAACTGGAACTGGCCCGTCATGAGTTCGTCATCGTCAGCTCGGGCGCGATCGCCTGCGGAATGTTTTCGCTGGGCATCAAGCGGCGGCCCAAGAAGTTGGGGCTGATGCAGGCCACCGCGGCAGTCGGCCAGAGCAGGTTGATGCACACCTATGAGCGGCTGCTCTTTGGGAAGAAAGTGGTGGCCCAACTGCTCCTTTCGAGTGACGACTTTTCCTCTCCCCTCCGCTATCAAAACCTCTGCAAGACGCTCCACCAGTTGCTGCGCATGAAAGTGCTGCCCATCGTGAACGAAAACGACAGCGTTTCCGTGCGCGAACTGGAAGGAGCGTTCGGCGATAACGACGAGCTGAGCGCCCTGGTCGCTTCCGCTTTAGGAGCGGACTGGTTGATCTTGCTTACCGACGTGGACGGTTTCTACCGCTCCAAAGGCGTCTCGGGAAAACCTGACCTGGTGCGGGCCGTCCGTCGTGTCACACCCGCGATGGAAGCTGCCTGCAGCGGCAAAAGCCAGTTGGGGCGAGGCGGGATGCGCTCCAAGTTGCGAGCGGCACTGAGGGCCACAGCGGCGGGAATTCAGGTGGTGATTGCCAACGGGAACCATCCTGAGGTCATTCCACTTGCCCTACAGCGCCGCGTTGGGACCTATTTTGCGCCCTTGCGCGTCAAGGGCGAGAAACTTGCTTGATAAATATAAAGCCCTCTTCCCTGGAAGGTGCGAACGACTCAACCGCTTGTCATCCTGAGCGAAGCGAAGGATCTCGGCAGTTGTTCGCAGGTCGTTCAACGAAACAAACTGCGGAGATCCTTCGCTTCGCTCAGAGTCTGTGATTTTTTTGGATTTTTGGCCATTTTCGAGCACTTAACTCATTTGTTATCAATGGCACTTTTCGGCAACATTCAAAAAAATCACGCTCTCTCAGGATGACAGAAATCCGATCTATGGACTCCACGCTCGACAAACTGCACAGAGCCCGGACGGCTGCTCCCAGCCTCGCGTTGCTGAGCTCGCAGCAAAAGAACGCGATCCTCCAGTCCATGGCCGAACTCCTGGCAGCGAGACAGGAAACGATTCTGGCGGCGAACCGCGCCGACCTCGAATCCAACGAGCTTCGTCCTTCCAGTCGCGACCGGCTTCTGCTGAATCCCGCTCGCTTGGCCGACATGCTGGCGGGAATTCGGGCGGTCATTTCTTTGCCTGACCCGGTGGGTGAAGTCTTGGCGGAATGGGTTCGTCCCAACGGCCTGCGCATGCGGAAAGTGCGAGTGCCGCTGGGCGTTGTGGGCGTCATCTATGAGTCGCGCCCCAACGTAACGGTGGATGCGGCGGTGCTGGCGCTGAAAGCCGGGAATGCGGCAGTGCTGCGCGGAGGACGCGAGGCGGTTCACACCAATGAGCGGTTAGTGGAACTTCTCAACCAGGCGCCGGGGTTGCCGGCAGGAGCCATCGAGTTGCTTGATTCCCGTTCCCGTGACTCGGCGGCCGAACTCATGAGGGCGCGCGGCTACGTAGACGTCCTGGTGCCGCGCGGCGGAGCGGAGTTAATCAACCGGGTTGTGGAGCAGGCCATTGTGCCGGTGATCGAAACCGGGGCAGGGAATTGTCACGTTTATGTGGACAAGGAAGCGGACTTCGAGCTTGCGGACCGCATCGTGATCAATGCCAAGACGCAGCGGCCTTCAGTGTGCAACGCCGCGGAAAAGCTGCTCGTGCACCGCGACATCGCGGCGGAATACGTCCCCCGAATTGTCGAGCGTTTGCGCGCCGCCGGGGTTGAGGTGCGGGGTGATGAGCAGACGCGCCGCGTGGCGGGCGAAGCGAAGGTTTGCGCCGCTTCTGCGGAGGATTGGCTTACCGAATACTCCGACTTGAAAATGGCTCTAGCGGTGGTGGCGAGCTTGGACGACGCCATCGCGCACATCAATCGTTACTCCACTCGCCATTCTGATGCTATCATCACCCGCGATGCCACGCGAGCCCAGAGGTTTTTGGACCAGGTGGACTCGGCGGCGGTTTATTGGAACGCTTCCACGCGCTTCACGGATGGGGGAGAGTTCGGCTTAGGCGCCGAAATGGGTATCAGCACCCAAAAGCTCCATTGCCGCGGTCCGTTTGCCTTGCCGGAACTCACGTCGGTGAAGTACCAAATCGTGGGAACCGGACAGATAAGGCAGTGACGAGTGACAAGTGACGAGCCGGAAAGTCGGTTACAGGTGCCAGGTGTCAGAGACAAGGGGCTAGGGACTGGGGACTAGGGACTAGGCCCAGAACAAGCCGGGTTTTTCGTCTCACTTCTTGCTTCTTTATTCTGGCTCCTGACTTCTGACTCCTTGGTTCTATTTTCTGATTTCTAGTTTCTGATTTCTGCTTTAACGAGGGCTCTCATATGGCAAATGTGCCTTTAGCCGTGGGTTTGGCGTTGCTTGCCGGGATTCTCAACGGTAGTTTCGCGACTCCCACTAAATTTGTGAAAGCCTGGAAGTGGGAAAACATCTGGTCGGTATGGGCGATCATGGGTATGGTCGTATTCCCTTGGCTGGCGGTGTGGCTGACCATTCCGAATGCCTGGAGCGTCTTCCACGTGGCCGGTTTGCGAGTTCTACTGCTGATGGTGCTCTTCGGCGTAGGTTTTGGGTTGGCGCAAATCTTCTTCGGCCTGGGAATTGCCGCGATTGGCATTGCTCTCAACTTTGCTATTGCCATTGGCCTCGCCACGGCCCTCGGCTCGCTGGTGCCAATGCTGGCGTTGCAGAGGCAGAAAATCTTCACGCCTCAGGGGCATATGATCTTCCTCGGCGTGGCGCTGGCCATCGCCGGAATCGTAGGATGCGCCATCGCCGGGGGCATGAAGGAGAAGCAAGTCGCCGCTGCCGGTGCGGGCCCCAAGGAATCCACCGCGGTAAAAATAAGTTTCAAGCTGGGATTGTTCCTTTGTATCCTGGCCGGTATCGGTTCTCCGTTTACTAACTTCGGACTGGCTTTTGGGAAGCCGCTCATTGACGCCGCGATCGCACAAGGAGTCGGCCCGGGCAGCCAAGCGAATGTGATTTGGGCGCCCCTGAATACGGCTGCTCTGATCCCTTATCTTATCTATTGCGCCTACCTGTGGAAAAAGAATGGGTCCGCGCACCTGTTCCGCGCTCCCGGGACCGGCCTGAATTGGGTCTTTGGCGCCGTTATGGGCTTGTTCTGGTTTGGAAGCACGGTCATTTATGGCGGCGTCTCGGCGCGCCTTTCCGAGATGGGACCGATTCTGGGTTGGCCTCTTTTTATGTCGTCCATCATCATCACGTCGAACGTCTGGGGATTTGTGACTGGAGAATGGAAGGCTGCCGGTAAAAAAGCGCTGACCACCATGCTGGGGGGAATCCTGTTTCTTATCCTGGGGTTTATTAGCTTGGCCATCAGCGGGCGGCTGCCGGGCTAGGAGGAATCATGTTCGGAAGCATACTCTTTGCCGTATGTGTCATCCTACAATTCCATTATCGTGATCCGCTTCCGTGGTATATCTGGGTGGCGTCGGCGATTGCGCTCTGCGTCTCATTCGGCGAGCCGGCCATGAAGATGAAGAAAGAATGATTGCTTAACGGTTGTGCCGCGTTCACAATCTGACGAGACACCCTTTGCTGCATGCCAGGGGCGCTTTTCCGAGCAGCGAGCATCCTTTCACGTCCATCACTCGCAGGGAGCCGAATTCCGCCTCGCGCTGGTCCGCCAGGACTCTGGCTGCAACCCTCCGCTCCGGGCACCGAACCGACCTCCTGCGCAGACCCGGTCCCCACTTCCAAATCGCCCGAGCAAGAACTGCCCAGCAGAGCAGTACTCCGCATGCTTCCATCGTAATCAGCGCGTTCATGTCCGCCTCCGTTTCACTTGTAGCGCCGACCTTTAGAGCCTGCCCTGAGGGAAGCGAAGGGTCGGCATCCGTAGTGCTGACCTGAAGGTCAGCGCAACTATCGTATGCCGCCGCGAGGCTTGGTGAAAGGCCTGTTAAGGGCCTGATTTGGCAAAACTCGCCAATGCGTCCGCCTCGGTGGCATAGATATCGAAGGCTTGCAGCAACCGGTGAGTGGAGAGGATATTATGAATTAGCCGAGGAAGGCGCATAAGTTTCAGTTGTCCCCCCTCCTTCACCGTTAAGATCACCGACTCGACGAGCATGCCGATCCCCGTGCTATCAATGCGCGTCACGTTTGCGAGGTCGAGTACAATATTATTCCAATGATTGCCCAGAAACTCCTTGATGAAACTGCGCACGCTGTCGACTTCGGGGCCGGCCACGATTCTGCCGTTGAGGCTCAAGACGCGAACCCCTTCGACTTCCTTGGCGTCGATGGTCAGTTGCATGATGACTACCTCCTTTGAGCGGTATATTAGGGGTTGGCCGGAGGTATGTCAACGCCACTTTAGAACGAGGCAGACATCGAAATACTGACCGTTGAGGCGCAGGGAAAAGGCATTTTCCTTCCTGCGTGCTGCCTTCCCTTTGCGGGGAGGCGGTCTTACTGTAGGGCGAGGGGTGAGTTTCTTCGCGGCTCGCGAAGAAAAGCAGATCCTTCGCTTCGCTCAGGATGACATGTCATTCTGAGCGAAGCGAAGAATCTGCATTTGGTTGCGGCTCTGGCGCGCTGTAACACTCCCGTAACAATTCATATAACATGTCTTGAGAGGGATGTAACTTATTGACAATACCCCGGGGGCACCCTATATTTTAAATATGTGGGAAGAAAAGCTAACCATCGTCAATGCACCGGGCGCGAACGCCGAGCAGCGAATTCTGCAGCTAAATGGTCCGATAACCATTGCCACTTTGTTTGATTTCCGGGATACGGTGCGGGCCGAAAAGACCGCGAAAACTCTTATTCTCGATTTCACCGAGGTCCCTTACGTGGATTCGGCAGGTGTAGGAGCCATCGTCAACGCTCATGTCTCCTGCGTCAATTCGGGCCGTCGGCTCCTGTTAGTGGCCGTGCAAGACCGGATCAGGACGCTGATGAAAGTGACCAAAGTCGAGCAAATCCTGACGATTCTCCCAACCCTGCAAGAAGCTCAAGCCACCACACACTGAAGGGCTTATAATCTCCTGTTCTAGGGATTCGCAATGGCAGGCGCGTCCGCCCCGACCGCAGCGGAAGATCGCACCGCAGAGGCGCGGAGGCACAGAGGATCAAAAACTTTGCCTCTGCGTCTTAGCGCCTCTGCGGTGAGTTGTCCTGACTTCGTCATCGCATCCCGGAGGAAGCTATGAGAAGACTCAAGAGTTCACCTGAACATGGCGTGACGCGGCGCGATTTCCTGCGGAATGCGGGGGCCGGGCTGGTCGCCGGAGAACTTGCGGGAGCCTCGCCAGGAATTGCCAAGCCGGCGGGGAATACTGCGACACTGCGCTTCACTCCCCAAGGCGGGCTGACCCAAGTCTCTCCGAACCTTTATCTGCTACGCGACACCTGCAATGTCTACGTGTTCAAAGACGGCAATCGCGCCTTGCTGATCGACTTCGGTTCAGGCCACGTCCTGAGCCTGCTGGGACAGATCGGCGTGACACGAATCGACGCCATCCTGCACACCCACCATCACCGCGACCAGTGTCAGGGGGACGCGCGGGCAGCGGCGGAGCGCATCCCGATCATTGTTCCTCAGCATGAACGGCACCTCTTTGCGGACGCTGAGAATTTCTGGCGAAATCGCCGCATCTTCGAGCTCTACAACGTCAAGAACGATTTCTTCACCGTGACGCAGAACATTCCCGTGGCGGAAGTCCTGCGTGATTACAATACCTACACCTGGGGCACCCACGAGCTGCTCATCTATCCCACACCCGGGCATACGCTGGGATCGGTCAGTCTGCTCGGCACGGTCGACGGCAAGAAAGTTGCGTTCACCGGGGATTTGATCCAGGCGCCGGGCAAAGTCGTGAATCTCTACGAGCTTCAGTATAGTTACGGAAGCACCGACGGAGTTGACTACGCCATTTACTCGCTCACTCGCCTCCGCGAACAAGGGCCGGAACTAATATGCCCTTCGCACGGCGAGCCGTTTAGTTCACCGGCGGACGGGATCGATGACCTCATTCGCAAGTTGAAGGGCTGGTTCACCGCGTACAGCCCGGGGGAAACACTCACGGTGGAGAACCGTCCCTACGCGGTCACGCCTCACCTGGTTGCGTCTTACCAAACCACCTCGAGTTCCTACGCGCTGATTAGCGACAGCGGGAAAGCGCTGTTTGTGGACTACGGATCGGCCAGCGGCAATTTCTTCAACTCCTACATGAATGCCACGCCCGTTCATGACCGCATGGGCTTTGTCGAACACACCGTCGCCGAACTCAAGGCCGGTTACGGGCTCAAGTCGGTGGACGTCGCGATGCCCAGCCACATGCATGACGACCACCTGAACGGTTTCCCGCATCTAGTGCGGCATCACGGCGCCAAAGTGTGGTGCTATGAGAACATGGTTGACGTTCTCCAGAATCCGCGCGGATACAACCTGGGCTGCATCCTGGGCGAGCCGATCAAGATTGACCGGGCTTTTCGTAACGGTGAAACCTTCAAATGGGAGGAATTCGAGTTTCAGGTTTTCCATTCGCCCGGACACACGGAGTACCAGATGGTCTTGTTCTCGACCATCGATGGCGCACGCGTGGCTTTCACCGGTGACGCTTTCTTCCCAAGGGGCGATGGCACGCTTCGCCACAACCTGATCTTTCGCAACTGGGTCGAGAATGACAGCCACGTCAAGTCCATCCGCACGATTCTTGAGCATGAGCCCAATATCGTCGCGCCCGGCCACGGCAAGCCGTTCCTGAGCAACCGGGCGGACCTCGAAAGCCTGAAGGCGCGCCTGGAAGACCAACAGAAGTATTTCTTTGATGTGATCGCAGATCCCGATTGCGACTTCGGGCTGAATCCCAGTTGGGCCAGGCTCTACCCCTACCAGCTTGAGACGAAAACGGGTTCGACGGCCGCCGTCGAGTTGCGAGTTCGGAATTACCGTTCGAGCCCCATGCATGTGGAGGCGGCTCTCGTCGTGCCGGCGGGATGGAAAGCCTCGCCGGAGATGCAGGAGTTAATCGTCGCTCCCAAGGGAGACGGCTCGGCAGGGTTTACGGTTTCGGTTCCCGAGAATTGGGACCGGGAAATGCCGCGCGTGGCCTTGGCCGCCGATATCCGGGCTGACGGCCAATATCTGGGCCAGATCGCCGAAGGCGTCGCGGACGTCCAGTTCGGCCATTGAAGATCGTCGGGTGGGCACAAGGGCCGCCCCGACAATTTACCAGCGCAACGTCGCGCGAAGCCGGGTAGGCTCGAGCAGCAGGTCGAGGGCGTTGACGGCGCCGGCCACAAAAATGTTGGCATGCCGGAGAGCCTCGTGCGCGCATCCTTCGCCGTTATCCACGGCAATCGTTAACCCTCCCGCCTCTTTCACCAGTTTCATGTGCAGGCGGTCGTTGACGCCATTTCCGAACGAGGCCAGGCAGCGGGGATTCAAGTCCATCGCATAACGCTGTTTCTGCGCGTCTTCGCCGGGCCCCGCGAGCTTGCGGCAAATCAGCGGCAGGCCCTCCAGTTCCTTTTCGGCGGTCCCGAAAGAATCCGCGGTGACGACATGAATGTCCACCAGTTGAGCCAGCCGGTGGAGCCGGTCCTTGACGCCCGGCGACAGCTTCCCGCCGAATGACAACGTCCCCGTGTAATCGCAGAGGATCGCGTTGATCTGAAGTTTGCCAAATCCTGGAATGTCGATCGTGATGCCAGGCTTGTTCATGGTTCCCCTCAAATAGCCGAGAGCGGACGGCGGAAATCGCAAATCACAAATCAGAAATCACAAATTCAGACTGCCCCAAAGGGCATCGACCTTCTTCTTCACCTCGGGGTCCATTTTGATCTCATCCGGCCAGGGGCGAGTGAAGCCTTCGGAGGGCCATTTGGTGGTCGCGTCCACACCCATCTTAGAGCCGAAGCTCGGAAGGCGGGAAGCGTGTTCGAGTTGGTCCACCGGTCCGAGAGTGAACTGAATATCGCGTTCGGGGTCGATGTGGTTGAACGCCTTCCAGGCCACCTCGCGAAGGTTGTGAACATCGACATCGTGGTCCACGACCACAATGCACTTACTGAACATGGCTCCCGGCAAGCCCCAGATCGCGTTCATCACTTTGCGGGCGTGTCCCGGATAGCTTTTGCGGATGGCCACAATCAGGAGGTTATGAAAGATTCCTTCCGCGGGCAGGTGCATGTCAACGACTTCGGGCATCTGCTTGCGAAAGAGGGGAAGAAAGATGCGTTCCACGGCATAGCCCATCCAATAGTCCTCCATGGGCGGAGGTCCGACAATAGTGGAAACGTAAATGGGATCGCGGCGCCGCGTCAGGCAGGTGAGATGGAAGGCTGGGAACTTATCTTCCAGGGAATAATAACCGGTGTGGTCGCCGAAAGGCCCTTCGACCCGGATGTCATCGAGATCCACGTAGCCTTCCAGCACGATTTCCGAATCGGCAGGCACCTCCAAATCGACGCTGTGGCACTTGACCAGTTCGACGGGCTCTCGGCGCAGGAAACCGGCAAACAGGAATTCGTCCAGGTCCTCGGGCAGTGGCAGGACGCCGGAAAGCATCGTCACCGGGTCGGCCCCGAGCGCCACGGCAACTTCCAGGCGGCGACCCTTGCCCTGCCGCTCCAGCCAGCGAAAATGCTCAGCCGCGCCCTTATGGATTTGCCAGTGCATGCCGGTGCTCTGCGAATCATAGATCTGCATGCGGTAACAACCCACGTTGCGGCGGCCGTTCTTAGGACTCCTCGTAATCACCAAAGGAAAAGTGATAAAGTTCCCGCCATCCTGCGGCCAGCACTTCATGATGGGCAGGCTCGCCAGCGACGGAGTATTTGTTTCGACCACTTCCTGTGCCGCACCCGAGCGCACGCTTTTCGGGAAAAACGACCCGAGTTCGGAAAGCTTTGGAAGCAGCCGCACCTTATCCAGAAACCCTTCCGGCGGCTTCATGTCCAACAAGTCCTCGATGCGCCGCGCCACGTCCTCGAGCGAATCGACTTCGAGCGCCAGTTCCATTCTCTTTTTGGATCCCAGCATGTTGATTAGGAGCGGCATCGAGTATTCCACGCCGTTCTTTGCCGAACGCGGCTTCTCGAATAAAAGGGCGGGTCCGGCGGTCTTCGAGACCCGGTCTGTGATCTCGGTAATCTCCAGATCCACATCCGCCGGAAGGGAGATGCGCTTCAACTCTTTTTCGCGTTCCAGGCGTTTCACGAACTCGTGCAAGTCTTTGTAGGCCACTGCGACCTCTCCGATGACGATGAAGAACCCTTCGTTGTGGAAGCATTGCAGATTGCGGGAACCAAATCAAGAACGAACCAGAGCAAAATCCATTCCTGCCTTGAAAATGGGTGTGCCGAAGGCACCTTGGAGTGCGGCGGCCTGACACCGCCTTGGGATTAGTACGGGGCGCCGAGTTACATATAGCGCCGGTAGCACCGCGCGGTGTTCTTTTCGTGGAAAACCTCGGTCGGCGCAGCGCCAAGGCGGGGTCAAGCCCCCGCACTCCAAGGCGCCACGCGCATTTTCATAGTTTCCGGGTGCCCGTCAGCCGACGGGCATGAGCGATTGTCTGAAGCGCGAATCCGGCGTTCAGCGCCTACCTTGACTTTGCGCGGAAGCAGCCGGATACTCAGCTTGGTCGGTCGAGGTATCCCGAGGCATCAATGGCCTGCGGTTTCAAAAGCCACTCGCGCGGACGTCGCTTGGTTCCATTCGGGTCAACTTTCCAGTGTTCCGGGCAGCCCGTTTGGCAAAAAGGGAAGGGCAGTGGCGCATGGCTGCTGTTGGCAGCCTTGCTGGCAGCGGAGATAAGCAGCACCGGGGCGAGGGCGGGGCAAGCCTCCGGACAAAAGGAGATCGCCGTCCAGGAAGTGCAGTCGCAGTTCAAGTTGCAAGTGCAGCGCAACATGGTGTTGGTGCGAGCGATCGTTCGAGACGCATTGGCCAAGCCTGTACCCGGCCTGCGCAAAGAAGACTTTCGGCTTTTTGATAATGGGAAGCCACAGGAGATCGAACAATTCGGCATCGAGTCCTCCACCCGCACTTCCAATGCCGCGCCTTCGGTGACCGCCAAAGATGAGGGGGAGGAACCGGCTTCAGAAGAAGGAGCGCCAAGGGCGGTGGCGGGGAACTACCTGGCACTTTATTTCGATGATGCGCAAATGCGGTTTGAAGACATCGGGCACGCCCGCGCTGCCGCGGACAGATATTTGGCCATGGCACTAACTCCGGCGGTTAGGGCAGGCATCTTCACCTCTTCAGGCCAGGGTAACCTGGACTTCACGGACGACCGCGCTAAGCTCCACGAAGCGCTTTTCCAGCTTCAACCAAGGTCCCGTATCGCAACGGGCTTAAATTCCTGCCCTGATATTGGGGAATACCAGGCATACCTGATTGCAGAGCGCCGCGACGCCAATGCAACTGAAATCGCGACAGAAGAGTACATGGCGTGCAGTTGCAATGATCCCACCGCCCAACCAGCTTGCCAGGCCATGGCAGCCAATTTCGTGCCGGCGGAGGCAATGCGAATATGGACTGAGTGGGAAATGCAGTCGGAAGCCGTGCTGGCAAGCCTTGAGGCAGTTGTTCGACGTACTGCGATGCTACCCGGACAGCACAACGTCATTTTCCTTTCGCCCGGTTTCCTCTCCTATGACCTCGAGTCCAGGATCGCGGAAGTTGCAGATCGCGCGTTGCGCTCCAACGTTGTCATCAGCGCCCTCGATCCCAGGGGTTTGTATGCTATCGTTCCAGGTGGTGACGTTTCCCAGCAGAGTAATCTCACTTCCAAACGTCCGGATTTGATGGGCAAGAAACAGCAGCTCATCCAGACCGGGCTGTCTTTGGACGAGGAGGTCCTTTACGGTTTCGCCGAGGATACGGGCGGCCAGTTCTTCCACAATAGCAATGACTTGGATCAGGGCTTCCGCCAAGTGTCGACACTCTCGGAGGTTTATTACGTCCTCGCCTTTTCTCCCCACAATCTCAAATTTGACGGCCGATTCCACAAGCTGAAGGTAAGCCTGGTGAACCCGGCGGGCTTCACCCTTCAGGCGCGACGCGGCTATTTCGCGCCAAAAGCCTCCGAAGACGCGGCTACCCGGGCCAAGGAAGAAATCATGCAGGCAGCCTATTCTCAGGATGACTTGAAGGAACTCCCCATCGATGTGCACACGCAGTTCTACAAACTCAACGCATCCGAGGCTCGGCTGGCCGTGCTTACACATCTGGCTGTCGGCTCGGTGCGGTTCCGCCAGGAGAAGGATCTCCATCACAACAAGCTTACTTTCTTGACTGTGGTGTTTAACGGGGACGGGCAATGCGTTGTCGCTACAGAGAAAGAGGTCGAACTTAAGCTCCGCGATGCCACCCTTGCAAAACTCGCACAAACCGGAATAACTGTGAAGACGGAGGTGGACCTGAAGCCCGGAACGTACCTGCTGCGTCAGATCGTCCGGGACTCCGAGGCCGGCCAATTATCCGGGCTGAGCCGCACCGTCGAGATCCCCTACTAGGGACTCCCCCCTCGGTTCAGTTGGGGGAGACCGGAGGAATGGGCCATCACTTCAGTCTATACCCCAGAATGGCCTTCCTTGACTTTAGGGTCAGCCCGCCGGATACTTAGCTTGGTTAATCTGCGTGCCTGGGGCAAAAATGGACCGTGGTTTCGAGCGACGGCGCTGCGAACGGGGCTTGATTCCATTGGCGACAGCTTCTTCGCGCGACTGGGGTCGCTGCTTATGCGGAATTGGGCGCGGCGGCGCGCTGGCGTTGTTGCCGGGCTTGGTCGTGGTGGGGATTTTCATATCGGCGCACGCGGCCGGCGGCCAAAGCGCGGGGGACAAGGAGTTGGCTACGCAGGATGTCCAATCCACCTTCAAGGTGCAGGTGCAGCGGAACATGGTGTTGGTGCGCACCATCGTCCGCGACGCGAATGGCCGTCCGGTATCCGGACTGAAGAAAGAGGACTTTCGCCTATTCGACAACGGCAAGCCGCAGGAGATTGACCAATTCGCAGTGGAATCTTCCGCTAGCGCCGCCGCCGTCTCCGCACGAGCATCCGAGAAGGAACCGGAGGGGGAAGCGGGTTCGGAACGCCCTGCGACAGATTCAATCCCCAGGAAATACCAAGCACTCTATTTCGACGACGTTCAAATGAGCTTTCAAGACATCGCATACGCCCGCGATGCAGCGGACCGTTATCTGGCGGCCACGCTGACTCCAGCGGGCAGAGTGGGCATTTTCACCTCCTCGGGCCAAGGTGCTCTGGACTTCACCGACGACCGCGGCAAACTGCACGAGGCCCTGTTCAATCTTCGGCCAAGGCCGGTCTATTTTCGAGAATCAAACGCCTGCCCTGATATCAGTGAATACCAGGCGTACTTGATCGTGGACCAGCACGATACGGATGCGACTGCGATCGCTACGAGTGAGTACTTTCAGTGCAATTGCTCCAGTTTACCGACTCAAGCGCAGCAAAACTGTATGAACGAGGCCCCCATGGCCGTCGACGGGGACGCGACGAGGGTAATGGAGACGGGGGAGACGCAGCACGTCCAGATTCTGCGGGGCCTCGAGCAAGTCGTTCGCCGCACCGCTTTGATGCCTGGGCAGCGCAGCGTCATTTTCCTCTCGCCGGGGTTTCTCCTCTACCACCTGGAAACGCAGATTAATGATCTCTCGGATCGCGCCCTCCGTTCCAACGTGATCGTGAACGCCTTGGACCCGCGGGGGCTGTATGTAATCATTCCTGGCGGTGATGCGAGCAAGCAAAACTCCGCGATGCCCAACGATGCCGGCTTGATGGGGAGGAAGACCCAACTCATTCAGAGCTCATACTCGATTGCTGAAGATGTTCTATCTGGCCTGGCTGCGGACACGGGCGGGCAGTTCTTTCACAACAGCAACGATCTGGACAAGGGCTTCCGGCAGGTAGGGACGCTTGCGGAGGTTTCTTACGTTCTAGCGTTTTCTCCACGCAACCTCAAGCCCGATGGTCGATTTCACAAGCTGAAAGTGAGCTTGGCGAACCCCAAGGGTTTCACGCTTCAGGCGCGACGCGGCTATTTCGCGCCTAAAGCCTCAGAGGATGCTGCTGCCAGAGCCAAAGAAGAAATTCAAGACGCAGTCTACTCTCAAGACGATCTCAGGGAACTCCCGATTGATGTGCATACCCAGTTTTTTAAACTGAATGAATCCGATGTGCGCCTCTCAGTATTGACCCATCTGGATATGAGCTCCGTCCATTTCCAAAAGCAACAGGATCGCAATCTGGATGACCTGACCTTTATCACCGTTCTCTTCGATCGCGATGGAAAATACCTGACAGGAAAAGAGAAGAAGGTAGTATGTCGACTTCGCGACGATACGCTCGCGAGACTGGCGCGAACCGGCATAACGCTGAAGATGGAGTTCGATTTGAAGCCCGGGACATACATGGTTCGGCAGATCGTCCGAGACTCCCAAGCCGGACAGTTATCCGGACTGAGCCGAACCGTTGAAATTCCTTATTAGGAGGTCGTCTATGCGTCGAAGAAACAAATTCGGTCTTTATATTCTCCTGCCTGCGGCGATCGGAATTCTGGGACTGGGCCTGGCGGTCACTCTTGCCCAGAGCGGAGGAGCGGCGGGAGCTTCGCCTCAGGCGCCCCCCACTTCACCTCAAGTTTTGAGAACTGAAGCAAACCTGGTTCTGGTGGACGTGGTTGCCACCAACAAAAAAGGGGAATACATCAACGACCTGGATGTCAAAGAATTCCAGGTCCTCGAAGATAACCAACCGCAAACCATCACAGCTTTCTCGCGCCCGGAGGGAACGCAGGGTCCTCGACGGCCGGGCCAGCCCCACTATATCGTGGTCTTCTTCGACGATTCGTCCATGACCACCCAGGATCAGATGCTGGCCAGGCGGGCTGCGAACCAATTTGTGGAGAAGACGGCTTCACCGGACCGGTTGATGGCGGTCGTGGATTTTACCGGGACAACTCAAGTTGTCCAGAACTTTACCTCGGATGGTGCGAAGCTGAGAGCCGCGACGGAGAAGGTGCAATACTCCGCGGTGGCGTCGAATCCACAGATCTCGATGAGCGAGACGCAGGCGCTGGGGACAACGGGACTTGCCGGAGGCATGTCGCCCTCCATGGCGTCCTTGGGGCAGATCTCTATGGCCATGAACCAATCCGACTTCGGAGCGCGATCGTTGCTGCTATCGATCCGCGACTTGGCCAATACTTTGCGTGCTGTTCCCGGGCGCAAGACGTTGATTCTCTTCTCCGGGGGGTTCCCATATACGGCGGACCGGCAGGCCGAACTCGATGCCACAATCGATGCTGCGAATCGATCGAATGTGGCGATCTACGCGATCGATGCACGAGGTCTGGCGACAATGCCAGGGTTCTCGGCCACCACGTATCTCGATTTGCCCTTCCCCCACGCACCGGCGTCGCTCGCTTGCCTGGCCGAACCGCCTGACCCATGGCCCCAGCACGGTGGCGGCGGTGGCGGAGGTACAGGAGGAGGTGGTGGCACCGGCGGTGGCGGCGGGACAGGTGGCGGCGGTGGCGGAGGGAAAGGCGGTGGTGGAGGTACCGGTGGCACCGGCGGCACGGGCGGGACGGGTGGCGGTGGAGGGAAAGGCGGTAGCGGCGGTAGCGGTGGCAGTAGTGGCGGCGGGAAAGGTGGCACCGGCGGCACCAGCGGAACGGGTGGCGGCGGCACGAGGGGCGGCGGGATGGGTACGACCAATGGCGTCGGCGGGAATTATTCGAACCTGCCGGGCAACGCCTATATGTGCAACGACACGATGTCTGCCATGCAAAACCCCATGTGCCCTCAGAATCGTCTGCAGCAGTTGATGGACCAGAGCGTTTCCGCCAACCAGCAAGTGCTCGACGCGTTGGCACGCGGCACGGGCGGCTTTACGATTCTCAACACCAATGATTTCCTCGCAGGATTGAACAAAATCGCCAGCGAGTTAGACCAGTACTACATTCTGGGGTATGTTCCTCCCAGCCAGGTGCATGACGGGACGTACCACAAGATCTCAGTGAAGGTGACTCGCGCAGGACTGCAGATCCGCCACAGGAATGGCTATTACGACGTGAAGGCTCCCGATATGTTGGCCGGAAAGCCGGAAGGGAAAAACCTCGAGGCGCTGGTGGCGGGTTCCCAACCCGGACAAGTTCCCGTCCTGCTCAGCGCCCCTTACTTCTACACTTCACCCGGCGTAGCGCGCGTCTACGTGTCGCTCCAGATTCCGGGATCGGACATCGACTTCGGAAAAGAGAAGAAGGATTTTCACTCCGAAGTGCAAGTGCTCGGGATTGCCGCCAAAGCAGACGGATCGGTGGCCGCCCGCTTCAGCGACACCGTGAAGCTCAACATGGACAAGAAAGATCTGAAGGACTTTACCAAAGGGCCCTTCAAATATCAGAACACCTTTAACATCGCGCCGGGAGAGTACACGCTGAAACTGGTTCTAAGCTCGGGCGGGGAGAAGTTTGCGAAATACGAAAAGCCCTTGGTGATCGCTCCTTTCGATGCCAAGCAGATCGAGATCAGCGGACCCGCGCTTAGCGATGATGTTCGGCCGGTGAACCAGCTTGTAGCGAGCCTGGACTCGGAACTCCTCGAGGATCAGACTCCACTGGTCTTCCAGGGCCACGAAGTGTTCCCCCAGGCCGGCAACCATTTCCAACACGGCGATAAAGTGATGTTCTACGTGGAGGTGTTTGAGCCCAAGATGCAAACGGCCTTGGCGCCGCGCGTGGGTGTGCTTTTCAATATCGTGAACTCCAAGACCAACCAGCAAGTGTATTCCTCAAACACCATACTTGTGGATACTTTCGCGAAAACTGGAGATCCTCTGATCCCCGTGGTACAGCAGATTCCCACAGACGGCTTGCAAGCGGGCGAATACCGCTTGGAGGTCCGGGCGCGGAATTCAATGGGTGGGGTAACCCCCATACGTACCGCGGATTTCGTCGTCGAATAAGCGGAGTAACCGCCGACAAGTGGTGAGCACGAACGGCTTTCACCGCAGAGGCCACAGAGTTCACAGAGAATAACGGTCGGCTTTTCTCTGTGCTCTCTGGGACCTCTGTGGTGAGGCTTTCCTTCCGCCTTCCGTTGTCGATCGAAAATCAACAATTCCCGAGACACCAGCTACGGGATTGATTTCCCGCCGTCCACCACAAAAACCTGTCCGGTGATGAAGTCGCTTCGGGTGGCCAGAAAGAGGACCGTCTCCGCAATGTCTTCGGGACGGCCGGCCTTCTTGAGCGGAGTGGCTTGGATTATCTTCGCGGTTCCGGCGTCGCGCGGATCGCCGGGGAAGAGAATTGTCCCAGGGGCTACGCTGTTGACCTGGATGTGCGGCGCAAGCGCTTTAGCCAGGGAGCGCGTGAGTGATATCGCGCCCGCCTTCGAGGCGCAGTAGTGAATGTACTCCGGCCAGGCCTGAAGCCCTCCCAGGGAAGAGATGATGACAATGCGGCCGTGCCTTTGGCGTTGCATAATGCGCGCGGCTGCCTGAGCACAGAAAAACGCTGCCTTCAGGTTGATGCCGAGAATCTTGTCCCAATCCTTTTCGCGGAGCTGGTCCCACTTGGCGGGAAAGAAGATGCCAGCGTTATTGACCAGTAAGTCGAGCCGGCCAAAACGCTTTTCGACCGACCGAAACATCGCCGCAACCTGCTTCGGCCGGGATACGTCCGCGCGCGACACCATGGCTCGGCTCCCCAAGCTCTCAATCTCGCGCGCCGTGGCGAGTGCGCCCTGCTTGGACTCATTGTAATGCACCACGACGTCGGCGCCAGCGCGCGCCAAGGTCAAGGCGATGACGCGTCCGATCCGCCTGCCGGCGCCGGTGACCAGGGCAACCTGGTTTTGAAGTGGATGGTTATTCATCTTTTTGCTCGTCACTCGTCACTTGTCACTCATCACTTGGGGTTCCAGCCAGGCGGTGAAGTGCCGCAAGAAGGGGGCTTCGTAGGTCAGCTTCAACCCACGAATCTGCTCCCGCCTCTTCCACACCGCCAGAATGATCTCGACGACATAATCGATGTGACTCTGCGTGTAGACGCGTCGTGGAATCGCCAAACGCACCAAATCCATTTTTGCCGCACCGCCGAACATGAGCGTGCCGATTTCCACCGACCTGATTCCACCCTCGAGGTAAAGCTCAGAGGCGAGCGCGACGCCGGGAAACTGTTCGAGAGGGATATGCGGCAGGAAGGCCCGCGCGTCCAGGTAGACGGCGTGTCCGCCCGGCGGCTGCACGATGGGCACTCCTTCCTCGGCGATGTGTCTGCCCAGGTAGCCGGTGGAGACTATTCGGTAGCGAAGATAATCCTCCTCCAGTACTTCTTCGACTCCCACAGCAATCGCCTCCAGGTCCCGTCCCGCCAGGCCGCCATACGTGGGGTAGCCTTCCGTAAGAATCAACAGGTTCTTCTCCTGCTGAGCAAGCGCGTCGTCGTTGGTGCAGAGGAAGCCGCCGATGTTGGCGAGTCCGTCCTTCTTGGCGGACATGGTGCAGCCGTCACCCAGGCTGAAGATCTCCTGCGCAATCTGCTTCGGCGTCTTCGACTCATAACCCGCCTCACGCAGCTTGATAAAATAGGAGTTCTCGGCAAAACGGCAGGCGTCAAAGTAGAGCGGGATCGCATGCTTCAGGCACACTTCGCGAACAGCGCGAACGTTTTCCAGCGACGCGGGCTGTCCGCCCCCCGAATTGTTGGTGATCGTCAACATCACCAGCGGCACGCGCTCCCTGCCCACACGTTCAATCAACTGTTCCAGCGCCGTCACATCCATGTTCCCTTTGAACGGATACGGGACCGACGGCTCCCTGCCTTCCTGTGCGGGCAGATCAACGGCCTCCGCGCCCAGAAACTCAATATTCGCGCGCGTGGTGTCAAAATGCGTGTTGTTCGGTACCACATCTCCCTTCTTACACATCACGCCGAAGAGAATACGTTCTGCCGCTCGCCCCTGGTGGGCCGGGATAACGTGCCGGTAGCCGAAGATTCCCTGCACGGAATGCCGGAAGCGGTCAAAGCTCTTACTGCCCGCGTAACTCTCGTCGCCCTCCATGATCGCCGCCCACTGGTGAGTCGACATGGCCCCGGTGCCGGAATCGGTCAGCAGGTCGATCAGCACATCTTCCGCAGGAAGCAGGAAGAGGTTGTAATGGGCCGCGCGCAGCCGTTGCTCTCGCTCCTCCCGTGTCGTCCATCGTATCGGCTCCACAGTCTTGATCCTGAATGGCTCGAAAATCGTGCGTATCGGCATGAGAGTCCCCAAGGAAGAATTCGCAAATAGCTAAGCGCATGCAGGATAGCACAGACAGCGTGACGTAGGGGGACGGCTTGCCGTCCCCTCGCAGTTATGCCGCTAACCAGCCACGGGTAGGGCAAGCCCTACCCCTACAGGTTGGTTGACGCTCTTCGCACCATAAACTAAAATCTTACTTGTGACCGAGGTGGTGGTTTATTCCAAGCCGGGCTGTTGCCTGTGCGACGATGTTAAAGAAAAACTTGAAGTTCTACAAAGAAGCCACGCCTTCAGCTTGCGAGTGGTGAATATCCTGGAAGATCCCGAGGCCTACCGGAAGTTCAAGGAAGAGATTCCAGTGGTTTTTATCAATGGGAAGAAAGCCTTCAAGTACTACTTGAATGAGGAGCAATTCCTGAAAAAACTAGCGTAGCACCGACGCTTGTTTGGAGGTCAAATGCCGCGTCCTATGAAACTCGAGCTGCTGGCGATCGCCGCGCATCCCGATGATATCGAACTGACCTGTGGCGGCGCCGTCATCAAGATGGTCGACGCCGGCTACAAGGTGGGGATTTTAGACCTGACGGCGGGTGAGACCGGCACGCGCGGAAGCATCGCGCTGCGCCAGAAAGAATCGGCGCGCGCCTCGAAGGTGATGGGCATCGTGCACCGGGAAAATCTGGGCCTGCCGGATGCCGGGGTCGAGCACCGCCGCGATTATAAGCTGAAGATTGCGCAGCGTATCCGAGCCCTCCAGCCACGCACCGTGATTCTGCCGTATTGGGAAGGGCGCCATCCGGACCACTATACGGCCGGCCAAATCGGCTACGAAGCGTGCTTCCTTGCCGGTCTGGCCAAGCTGCCGCTTGAAGGAGCGCCGCATCGTCCGCACAAGATCATCTATTCGTCGCTGTATGTGCCCGCCGTGCTTCCCAGCTTCGTGGTTGACATCACCGGCCAATTCGAACGAAAGGTCAAAGCAGTCCTTTGTTATGGTTCGCAGTTCTCGCCTCGCCAGGATTGGCAAAATCTGTTCCCCTCGCGTGCCGATTGCCGCGAACGTCTGGCGGCGCAGGCCCGTCATTTCGGGGACATGATCGGCGTGCGCTACGGAGAGCCGTTCGTCACCCGCGAGATCGCCGCCGTGGACGATCTCGTGAACATACCGGTGCGGTCTGTTTGACTTCCTTTGGAATGATGAGCCCACGCTCTTTGCACGAGTAGCCCTCTCCCGTGGGGAGAGGGTGTCCCGATCCGGCGTTTTCATCGGCCGGAGCGGGACGGGTGAGGGGTTGGTTAGTCATGCAGTAAGGCGCCGAAAGTTTACGCCGCACGAATGCGGTTCTTCCATCTGTTATGCACGAACCAGACGGCGGCAATGACAATCAGGACGGCCAGGACGGTATCAAAGCGGTGGAAGTAGGCCCGCAGAGTTTCCCAGCGCTGGCCAAGTTTCATGCCCGCATAGGCTAAGGCTAAGCACCAGGGAAGGGAACCGAGGAAAGTGAACACGTTAAAGCGCAGAAAATTCATGCGCGCCATTCCTGCCGGAAAGGCGATGAAGGTCCGAATCACGGGCAGCAGGCGTGCCAGAAATACTGCCCAATCGCCGTAGCGGCCAAAGAAGCGGTCCGCCATCTCCAAGTCATGGTGGGTGACAAGAACGAATCGGCCGTATTTCTCTACCAGCGGCCGTCCTCCCCATGAACCCACGTAGTACGCCACCAGCGAACCGACGTTGCATCCCACGGCGCCGGCAATAGCTACCCACACCAGTTTGAATCGGCCCACGGAGACGAGATACCCGGAGAAGGGCATTATGACTTCCGAAGGCAGGGGTATGCAGGCGGACTCAATGCCCATCAGCAGCACGATGCCCAGATAGCCTGAGTGTGAGATCACTGAAATGATGAAGCGTGCAAGATACTCGAAGAAGGTGGTAACCATGGAAAGCATTAATCTAACCTCTCCCGTCGCGGGAGTCAATTGCCCGACTTGCAGGGTCCTAACCTGAAACTAGTGCCGACCTGCCGGCCGGCGCTACGCAGGACACCACCCCCGGACTGACCTTTTCAGAACGCAAACTCCACCCGAATTACCCTAAGACCGCGCTTTTTACGCATATTCAAGTGAATGCTCGCGAGCCGAGCCGCCGATCAGATTGGGAGGAGTCTATGAGAACTTAAGTCAGTGATAAAATGACGACGGAGACGGCAGGGAAGGCGGCTTGATCGGATTTGTTTCGAACCGCAATGCTACTCCGAACGTAATTAGACAGTGAGGAGGAAGGAGGCGCGATGGAGAATCTGCTTCGCGACATCAAGCACGGTCTAGGCTCCCTGCTGCGCGACAAGGGGTTTAGCGCCACGGTGATGCTGACTCTGGCCGTCGGCATTGCCGCCTACACTGCCACCTTCGCGATTGTTCACTCGGTGTTGTTGCGGCCGCTGCCGGGCCCGAACGCGGACGCCATTGTCCTAATGTCGAACGAGTATCCGAAAGCCGGGGCAGCCGATCAGAGCGTCAGCGCCGCTCCCGATTACTACGATCGTCTTCGCGCGGTGACCGCCTTGCAGGAACAAGCCCTGTTCGGGGAGGGAGACACGACGCTGGACATTAATGGCACTGCGGAACGGATTTCGGCGATGAATGTAACGCCGTCCTTTTTCAGGGTGGTGGGGATTTCTCCGGCCCGCGGGCGAGCATTCACTGAAGAGGAAGGCGAAGTCGGTAACGAAAACAAGGTGATCCTCAGCGACGCACTTTGGCGTCAGCTTTATGGCGGCGATCCGTCCGCGATCGGGCGCGAACTGCGTGTGGCCGGCACTCCTTTCATCATTGTAGGCATGATGCCGAAGGGCTTCGTCTTCGTGGATCCTGCGGTCCGTCTCTGGGTTCCCGTTGCCTTTACGCCCCAGCAGAAAACCGAATATCACAACAACCAGTGGGGCAACATCGGGCGGCTGAAGCCGGGCGCCACCATCGCCCAAGTCCAGGCGCAGGTTAACGCTCTTAACGCTGCCAACCTGGAGCGGTTTCCTGCGATGAAAGACTTCCTCATCAATGCGGGGTACTACACCAGGGTGGAACCGCTTCAGCATGTACTGGTCAAGAGCGTAGAGAGCGCGCTTTACCTGCTGTGGGGCGGAGCGGTGTTCGTATTGCTCATTGGCGGATTGAACGTCACCAACCTGGCGCTGGCCCGGTCGAGCGCCCGCAGCAAGGAGATCGCTACGCGCCTGGCTCTGGGCGCGGGCCGTGCCCAGATTGCGCGCCAGACGATCGTTGAAAACGTGCTGCTGGCGGGAGCGGGCGGCATCGCCGGCGTGCTGCTTGGTCGGGCCCTTTTGCGGGCCGTGGCGGTGACGGGGCTCGGTCAATTTCCCCGGGCGTACGAGGTCCGCATCGACGGCACCGTGGTTCTTGTCAGCCTCGCACTGGCCGTCGTCGTAGGTGTGCTGGTGGGACTTGTGCCGCTTGCCAGCGCCTTCAAAATCAACCTGACGAGCACGTTGCGCGACAGCGGCCGCACGGGCACGGGCGGCGTCGGGACCCGCAGGCTGCGCCAGGGCCTGGTGAGCGCAGAGATTGGACTGGCCTTTGTGCTCCTGGCCGGGGCCGGACTGCTACTGGCCAGTTTTCGACACTTGCTAGCGGTCGATCCGGGTTTCAAAACCAGCGGGGTGCTGACAGCGTCCGTCACCGCGCCGACATCCCGGTACCGGGGAGGCGGCGAGTTGCGCACTCTGATGAACCGGGCGCTGGATTCGATTCGGCACCAGCCGGGCGTGTCCGCGGCCGGGGCGACCACGGAGATCCCCTTCGGTAACAACGAGAACGACAACATCATCATGGCCGAGGGCTATGTTATGAAGCCGGGCGAATCCTTGTTTTCTCCGTATAGTGTTATAGTCACGCCAGGCTACTTCGAGACAATGAACATCGCCCTCGAACGCGGGCGATACTTCGACGAGCGCGACAGCGAGAGCGCCGCGCCGACGGTCATTGTCGACGAACAGTTGGCCCGCCACTTTTGGCCGAACCTCGATCCAATTGGACACCGGATGTACCAATCCGACAACTTTAAGGAGCCAACCAAGTCCGGAGCACACACAACCTGGTACCAGGTGGTGGGGGTGGTGCACTCGATTACGCAGGAAGATCTCGCCGGAACCAGGAACGGGTTCGGCGCTTACTACTTTCCCTACGCACAGCATCCGTATTCAGATTTTACGTTTGCAGTCAGGACTGCAGGCGCAGCAGGCGGCGCCGCAAGCACGCTCCACACGGCGATCGACCGCATTGACCCGGAGTTGGCGTTGTTCGACGTGAAGACCATGGACGAGCGCACCGCGCTCTCGATGGCATCTCGCCGTGCGTCGCTGACACTCGCCCTGGCGTTTGGCGGCTTGGCGTTGTTCCTTGCGGCAATCGGCATCTACGGGGTGCTTGCCTACCTGGTTGCGCAGCGGAGGCGCGAGATCGCTATCCGGATGGCTCTTGGCAGCACGACAGGGGCGGTGGTGAAGTTGGTCCTCAGGGAAGGCGTTACCCTGGTAGGCGTCGGATTGGCGTTCGGACTTGCCGGCGCCGCGGCGCTGCAAAAGGCGGTGGCGAGCCAGATCTACGGAGTTCGTCCTTCCGATCCGCTGGTGATCGGCGCCGTCAGCCTCTTGTTGGGAACTGTCGCACTGGCCGCCTGCGCCGCGCCCGCGGGACGCGCCACACGCGTCGACCCCATCGAAGTCTTGCGGCAAGAATGACGTGGATGTGGTGCGGGCGTCTCGCCCGCGCCACGATTTTCAGAGCAGTTTAGGTCTGATTTGACTTAAAGGGTCCGAACGGCCACCCTTACTGTGAGGCCAACTCCAACACGCGGTCGATTTCCGCCTCCGTGTTATAGAAGTGAGGAGAGACCCTGACCATCCCGCAGCGGGCCGCCACTTGTACTCGATGAGCGAGGAACGATTCCAGGAGGCCTTCGGCGGTGCCTTGGCGGGGCACAAAAGAGACAATCCCGGCGGCTTCTTCCCGTGCCTGGGGACCGAACACCGAATGGCCGCGTTCCAGCAGTCCGCGACGCAGCCGATCGGTCAAATCCAGAACACGCTCTGCGATATTCGGAATTCCCACCTCGAGCAGGAAATCAACTGCGGCCCCCAAGCCATAGATTCCAACCGTGTTAAGCGTGCCGCATTCGTACCGGCGGGCGTCGTCTCGCCAGGAAAGCTCGCGCTTGGTGAAATCGGCCCAATGGCGCACTCCCCACCACCCAACTTCTGTCGGCGTGACCCGCTCCATCACCTGCCGACTGACATAAAGCACTCCCGCGCCTTCCGGGCCTAGCAGCCATTTGTGCCCGTCGGCGGCAAGGCCGGCAATCTGCGCCGCCTTCACATCCAGCGGGAACGCTCCCAGCCCCTGGATCGCGTCAACAAACAACAGACAGCCTTGTGCCGCGCAGGCTTGACCCAGTTTCTCGATGTTCAGCCGAAATCCGCTGAGGTAATCGACGAAGCTGACCGCCACCACGCGCGTGCGGGCAGTCAAGGCATTCACAATTGACTCGTGGCTCGTACAGCCTCGTTCCGGCCGGACCAACCGCAGGGCCACGCCGCGTTTTTCCAGGGCCTTCCAAGCATAGTAGTTAGAAGGGAACTCGCCTTCGATTGAGACAATCTCGTCTCCAGGATGCCATTCGAGGCCGTTTGCGAAAGTGGAGACCCCTTCAGAAGTGTTTTTGGTGAGGGCGATTTCGCCCTGGTCCGCATTGAGCAACTGCGCCAGTGAGTGTCGAGCGGCATCGTAAGCCCGGACCCACTGCTGCCAGTTCTCGGCGCCGCGCTGGTGGACTTCGTCAAGCAGTTCAACCATGGCGTCGCGCACCCTCCGCGAAAGAGGCGACACCGCGGCGTGGTTCATGTAAATCGACGACTCAGTGACGGGAAACTGCGAACGGTAACGATCAATGTCAAGGGGCATATGGGTTGTCACAAGGAGAGCTTGGACAGTCTCTCAGTATACATGCGATGAGTTGAGACGGCTAGGGCAGGAAGTGCAATCGCGAATGTCTGCGCGTCGACATCTCTCCGGGTGACCCATCGCAGCTTTTCAACGTTAACTTTAGATTGCGACCCTAAAGGCTTATTGGCCCATCGGTTGCTGTTAGGCGGCTCGCATTGCGTGCGGCGGGCAACCAGAGCCTTTTCTATGCACGGAGCATGCGGGACCTCGCCCTTCGCCCCGTCCCTGGCCAAATCCTATTGACCTAGGATTCGTTCGCTCTTCAAGGTCTGTAACTCCTCATCGCAGAGGTGCAACATGACCGGCTCGTTCCCAAGCGCTTGCGCAGCCACAGCACGGGTTAACACCCGAAAATCCTTTACGACCGAGGGATCGTCAACGCCGGATCGATTTATCACGAACCGAATCTGGTAAATGTTTTGCTCGCGGCCAAGATGCACGGAAACCGATCTGTCGTCCGTGAAGAAACCGAGTTTGTGCAGCAGGTCTCCCACTGCGCGAGCCTGCTCGGCCGTAACAGGATCGGTGTAATACAGCTCGCCTCTTCCGAACGTGAGCTTCGCACTCGCCGGCACGGCTCTGAGCGGCTTCCATCGATTGTCGGAAAGCAGCACATCGAGGGGCGTTCCCCCTAAGACATCCCGGGAAATATCGTGGCCCATCACGCCCAACTGCGTGGCGAAGATTAAATCGTCGGCGTAGCTCGGATTGATGACGAACTGCAACTGGTACCGCGCGTCGTTGCGGTCCAGCCGGACTGTCACGGCTTTGCCGTCCGAGAAGTACTCCCGGTCCAGGAGAAACTGCCCGACGCGCCCTGCCTCTGCCTCGGTGACCGGCTTGGCGTAGTACAGTTCACCTTTCTTGAACGCGAGGCGGCTCGGCTCATTGGAGACGCCGATGTAAAAAAGAGCGGCCACCAAAACCGCCGCGGTGCCCACAACTGAAGCTCCAATCCACCGCCAGGGATGACGCACGCGCTCGGCCACGCGCGCCGCCCCCGGCTCGAGGGCGGGCATGGGATCCAGCAATTGCTGATGCGCGATTAGCGCCGCGAGGTGATAGCTGTCCCGGCTCCGCGACCGGCTTCTGACCATCACCATCGAGCCGTCGGCGCGAAACAGCATCGCGCGCAGACCCAGGAAGTCGTTGAACTCCGTCAAATCCTCGATCCACTGGGTGCTTCGGAAGGCTTCGCGAAGCTGCTGAATGCGCTCTGCGATGTCTTTCCGGCGCTTGGACGTCCGCCATCCCTTAACCTCTGGGAGCATCAGGATGAGGCTGGTCGAGCGTCCTCTCTCGATGATCTTCTGAAGCTCCCAGTTCACCCACTTGGTCTTTCCGCAGTACATCACGATCAGGCTCGCGCTCTCCATCCAGCCCAGCACGCGCGCCTGCCATTCGTCGTCCGCCAACAGCACACGAGCGGCGCCGGGCTGCGGCACTGTGTCCTTCGACGACCCGACCGCGATGAACGGACCGAAGTGCAAGAAGTGATTGGCCAGGCGAGTCTCCAGCGAAAAGTCGAGCAGCGCCGACTGCGAATTGCCGTACTGCTGCCGCTCGTCGTCCGTGAACGAGCGCAGAAACAGGATCGGGGGCCGCTTATCGACAGCGAGCAGCGAATCGGCGCTGACCTGGAAATGGCGACGCGCGCGCACGATTAAGAAAAATGCCAGCGTGTTGAACTGCAATGTCACTTTGTAGAAGGCGCTAGCCTTCTGGCTGTCCGCCGGCACGGGCGCCAAGGTAGTTGCGAGGAGCACGCAGGCTCCCAGGGCGGCGAATACGACCCCACGGCGGAATCGGGGCCGCTCCACCCGCGTGATGCGTGGCGCCTCCTCACCGCCGCGCTCGATCAGGCCCGTGAGCAACTTGCCGAGTGGGACGCCCATGGGCGCCACGCGCATCCGGCGGAGAAGCATCACGCGCACGAACCCGGGGATCGCCAAGCCCGCGAACCACAATCCCCCGAAGAAACTCATCAACAAGTGCACGTCTTCCAGGGGGTTCTTGCCGCTTGAACTCCACTGGAACGCTGTCGCAAGCGATATGAGGGCACCAACGCCCGCCAGCGCAGGGAACACCCGAAGGTAAGAGCGCCACACGCGCGGATCGATGATGCCGACGTGCCGCCACCCTGTGTACGCGGCAAACGCCATGGTCACCGCCATGAGCCCCTCAACGACCACCTCGACCCCGCGACCATGCGCGGTAGAGGAAATGAGATCCGGGAGGATTCCAAAAGCGCCGAGGCCGCACCCCACAACCAGGGTGTAATCGCTCAGGCGCAGCACGCCCAAAGCCCGAGCCGGGCGGGTGATGTCGATCTCCACGAACCTCGGGGCAGAAACCGGCCACCCCAACGCAGGCTGTTCAGTTGACATTGTGGCGCCCTTCCTTTGTGTCTAGGATTCTAACTCAGGAATTGCTTCGGAGTAAACACCAGCACAAGTCGGACAGGTAGCATCGAAGCCACCTTTCAGCCTCAAGAATCCCCGAATAGGGTGGCCGGCCGCCGGATTCAGTTCGTTCCGATCAGTTGAGATATCGTGAGGTCACGCCATGGCGCGCCCGTACTGGTATTCTTACTCGGCTTCTCAGCGGATCGGATACTCGCCGGGCCTCACCAACGGCAGGGAAGCGCTCGGGAAACAACGGCAGTCGCTACGAGTTCAGATATTCTGAATGTCTGATAAGGTATGTTATGTTAACTTAAGGATGGATCTAGTTCCGCCCTTCCGGCAAGTCCCCTTACCGGCTCGGCTCGCGGAACACGCTGCAATAGCAGTGGTTGGGCCAATCGTTGACGGTTTGGACGACCTGAAAGCTGGCGGAGGTAAGCTCCTCGACCAGGAGTTTCTGCGGCATGCCATGACCGCCGCGGTTTTCCGTCACGCCCTCCGGTGGCTTGGTGCCTGCACGCGGTTCTTCGTCAATGATAGCCAGCAGTCCTCCGGGCCTCAGGGCGCGAAAAAGACTCGCATCCATTTCGGCCGGTTTTGTAGGGTTGGAAGGCGACGAGGACCGTGAATACGATCAGGGAGGGTCGCGCGGTTTGCGGACGCCTTGAGTTCAACCTCCGAATCCTCATGTATTACTTGAAGTTAGCAACCCGTAGCGACCGCCCTGCCACGGGCATTGCTCCGCTGAGGACGGGCCCTGCCCGTGAGCTGGTGCGGGGGCGAGACGCCCCTGGGACAGCGGGCGGGACGCCGGCACTACAACTGTCGCTCCGTCAGGACTGAATTGCCCCCTGGAAAACCTCGCGCAGGCGCCGGGCGACGATCACGTCCTCATCCGGTTTCAGCATCCAGACACCCACCGTCACAAAATTGGGGCCAACGGCGGGATTCAACTCAATTCGGGGACTTCCCTGCCGCATTTTGTCCATAATTTGCTGACCCGTCAAGCCGATGCGGGTTTGGTCGAAATTAATCTGCAGGTGCGGAACGTGGTTGGCGACGGGCGGAACGAAGATCTTGGTCTCGACGGTACGAACAGTCTTCACCTGGGCGGCGATTTTCTCGGCGCGTTTCTGGAACTCCGAGATCATCGCCGCTTCGTCCTGGCTCAGGAACCAATCCACGGCGGCGACCATGCCCACGATCTCTTCCTTCCCGACCTTCATGCCGCGGCCCACCGTATTGCCGTAGGGACTGTTGTTCTTTACGGCATATTCGATCAGGTCTTTCCTCCCCAGCAGCAAGCCGGTGCACTGCGGGCCGCGAATTCCCTTTCCGCCCGAAAACGTCACGAGATCAAATCCCATCTGCGTGTAATTCCAGAGATTGGAGATGGGGGGCACATCGGCGGCGGCATCGTTGAAGCATGGCACACTATGCTTGTGGGCCACCCGCACCCAGTCTTCGCGGCTGATCTGACCGCTTTCCGCAGCGTTGAAGAAGTGGGCCATCACAGTGTTCTCGTTGAACGCCGCCTCGTAGTCGGCCAGCGTTTCGACGTTGACGAACTTGATGCCGCAATTGCGCAGGGCGTGGTCGTAGCCGTAGCGATGGGTCTTCTGAACGATCACCTCGTTCTTCAGCCCCCCCATGTCGGTCGGCAGATTGACGATCGACTGGTCGTTGCCCATGCTGACGCAGGCGGCCGTTCCCAGCGTCAAGGCGGAGGCGGCGCCGGCCGTCACCAGGGCGGCTTCGCACTTCAGTTGCTTCGCCAGGTACTCGCCGGCCGCCTTATGAAGCTCCTCGATATTCACGGGCTG
>Ga0326727_10006639_pt1 | contig 31450 bp, 27 predicted proteins | sample MB2enrmetagenome_FD_207643 | JGI IMG/M metagenome (GOLD analysis project Ga0326727, IMG submission 207643) | Lab enriched peat soil microbial communities from McLean, Ithaca, NY, United States - MB29MY | ecosystem: Environmental > Terrestrial > Soil > Wetlands > Peat | place: USA: New York...
GCAATGGGCTGACCGGATCGGTGTACCCCGTCTCTGCTGACCCCAACTTCTCGAACCGCCCGGTGCGGACCCGCACGCCGGGTGGTGTGGCAGGGGAGAGCGGGGAACCGCTCCCCCTATGCCGATCTGGGGTTCAATGCGAGAACTACTGGGTCCAGCGGCGCATGACGAGTGTGGCGTTGATGCCGCCGAAACCGAATGAATTGGAGAGGGCCACGTCGAAGCTATGGGCGATGGCCTTATTGGGCACGTAGTCCAAACGGCATTCCGGGTCGGGATGATCGAGATTAATGGTGGGCGGGAGCTGCTGGTTGACCAGCGCGAGGACGGAGATGCCGGCTTCGAGCCCGCCGGCGCCGCCCAAGAGATGCCCGGTCATGGACTTGGTGCCGGAGACCTTGAGCCTGTGGCTGAGGGCGTGCTCGCCAAACACCAATTCGATGGCCCGCGACTCGTTGCCGTCGCCTGCCGGAGTGGAGGTGGCGTGGGCGTTGACGTAGCCGACCTCCTCGGGTTGGATATGGGCGTCATGGAGGGCTGCCCTCATGCTGCGTTGCGCGCCCGCGCCCTCGGGAGCGATGCCGGTCATATGATGGGCGTCGGCGCTCATGCCGTAGCCGATGACCTCGGCCAGGATGTTTGCGCCGTGCGCCTTGGCGAACTCCAATTCTTCCAGGATGAGTACGCCCGCGCCTTCGCCGATGACGAAGCCGTCGCGGTCCTTGTCGAAGGGCCGGCTGGCGCGGGTGGGTTCGTCGTTGCGGGTGGAGAGGGCGCGCATAGCGGCGAACCCACCCACGGAGAGGGGCGTGACAGCGGCCTCGGAGCCGCCGGCAATCATCGCGTCGGCGTCGCCGTGAAGGATCATGCGCACCGAGTCGCCGATGGAATTGGCGCTGGTGGCGCAGGCGGTGGCGGTGGCCGAGATGGGCCCCTTGGCGCCGTAACGAATGCTGAGCTGTCCGGCGGCCATGTTGACGATGGCGGCGGGAATGAAAAAGGGCGAAATCTTGCGCGGGCCGCCAGCAAGCAGGTTGGCGTGCTCGCGCTCGATAATCTCAAAGCCGCCGATGCCGGAGCCGATAAAGACGCCCACCCGGTCGGCAATCTCCGGGGTGACTTCGAGGCCCGACTGGGCGATGGCCTCCTGTGTGGCGGCAAAGGCGAAATGGATGAAGCGCCCCATCTTGCGCGCTTCCTTCTTGTCCAGGAAGTCGAGCGGGTCGAAGTTCTTGACCTCGGCGGCAAAGGTGACCGGGAAACCGCCGGCATCGAAGCCCTGAATGGGCGCCATGCCGCTGGCGCCGGCAAGCAGCTGCCGCCAGACTTCGGGAGCGGTGTTGCCCACACCGCACACCAGACCGAGTCCGGTGATGACGACTCTGCGGGGCGAAATGGACAAGGGCTACTTGCCGCCTTTCGCGTTCTTCTCGATGTATTCGATGGCGTCCTTGACGGTTTTGATCTTTTCGGCGTCTTCGTCGGGGATTTCCAGATCGAAGGCTTCTTCAAACTGCATCACGAGCTCGACTACGTCCAGCGAGTCGGCGCCCAGGTCTTCCTGGAAGCTGGCGCCAGGGGTGACTTCGGCTTCGTCCACCTGCAACTGCTCGACGATGATCTGCTTGACTTTCTCTTCAACGGCCATGCGTGTTTCTCCTCATTGTTGGGAACTTCGGATTGGTTCGGGGACGGACTTCACAACAACTACCGCCTGCCTACGATACCGGCCCGCGGCAGGGGAAGACAACCATCACACCGAAAAAAGTGCGCATGGCCCCGAAACTCTGAGTCTATCGGGCGGGCGGAGGGGCTGTAAAGGCAGGGATCAGGGACTAGGGACTAGGGACTTGGGACTAAGGGACTAGGGAATCGTGGGATCTGGAAATGGCGGGGAAATGCACAGCGGAAGGGCGTACATTAGGCGAAGAGGGATTTTTGGCGTGGGAAACTCTCCGGTCTTGTTTGCTCTGGTTGCGGTTGCGTTGTTTGTATTTGGACTCTGGCTGGGATGGCGGCAGGGCCGCGCGGGAAGGAGGACACTTGCCGAGCAGGCGGTGGAGGGCGAACGCAAGCTGGCGGAGACGCGGGAAGCTGGGCTGCGAGAACAGCTTACGGCGGCGCGAGACGAGGTTGCAGAATTGAGGCCTAGGGCGGAGGAACTGACCCGTGTCCAGGAGCAGCTCAGAAACGAGGCAGCGAAGTATGCGCAGATGAAGACGGACCTGGATACGGCCTTCAAGGGAGCGGCAGCCGATGCGCTTCGCGCCAACACAGAGTCATTTCTGACCCTGGCCAAGGAGCAACTTGGCGGGCAGACAAGCGAGGCAAAGCAGAGTTTGGAGGCCAAGGAACTGGCAATCAAGAACCTGCTGGACCCGCTGGGAAACGCGCTCAAGAGCCTGGACGAGCAGACCCGTGAAATGGAGGTGAAACGCTCGGGCGCCTACTCCGAGGTGAGGACCTTAGTAGAGAACATTCAGAACTCCATCCCAGCCTCCCTCGACGCGTTAAAGACGGAGACGGCGCAATTAATCACCGCGCTGCGTGCTCCGAAGACACGCGGGAATTGGGGTGAACTGCAACTGAAGCGGTGTGTGGAGTATGCCGGGATGGTGCAGTACTGCTCGTTCTCCGAGCAAGTTACGGCCCGCGACGAGGAGGACAAGATGCTGCGCCCGGACATGACGATTCAACTGCCGAACGGACGCGAGATCGTTGTGGACGCCAAGACGCCCCTCGATGCGTTTCTGGATGCGAGCGGAAGTGCGGACCCGGCTGCGCAGAGGGTTCGTTTCGATGCGCATGCGCGCCGCGTTAGGGAGCATTTGAAGGACTTATCCGGCAAGGCTTACTGGAAGCAGTTCGAAAAGACTCCGGATTTTGTTGTCTGCTTTCTTCCCAGTGAGGCTCTCTTCAGCGCCGCGCTTGAAGCCGATCCTTCGCTGATTGAATTCAGCGCGCAAAACCACGTGGTAATGGCCACTCCGACGACCTTGATCGCCTTGCTGCGCGCGGTCGAGTTTGGATGGCAACAGACGGAGATCACCAAGAACGCAAAAGCTATTCACGAGATGGGAAGGAAGATTTACGAGAAGTTAATGGTAGCTCAGGGCCATGTTACAAGGCTGGGCAACGCATTGGGCAGCAGCGTGGATTACTACAACAGATTTATCGGGACGATCGAGGGCAAGGGGGGAGTATTCAGTTACGGGCGGCAGTTAGGCGAGTTAGCGCACGCCGACGGGGAGCTGGTAGAGATTGCAAAACAGCAGCCAGACGTGCGGGAGATGGAGTCGCAGGAGTGGTCGCAGCCTCTGCTGACCTCTGCATCACTTGACGCGAAGCCTGAGGCGGCGGAGAGCTAAGGCAGTTCCGCAAAGGCTTGTTTCATGCGCTTCCACGTGATCTGGAGGTCTTCGGGTAACACGCGGGTTTCGCTTACGGTGGTCATGAAGTTGGTGTCGCCGACCCAGCGGGGCAGGGCGTGGAGATGAAGGTGGCCTTGGACGCCGGCTCCGGCGGACTGGCCCAGATTCATTCCGAAGTTGAAGCCTTGCGGACTGTACAAACTTTCAAGGGCCTGCTCGGCTTGCTGGGCCAGATCGATCAGTTCGTGGGCGGCCTCTTTGGGTAAAGCGGCGAGGCGGTCGAGGTGGGCATAAGGCATCACCATGACGTGGCCGGAGGTGTAGGGGAAGGCGTTGAGACAGATGAAGCAGTGTGTTCCGCGATGGATGAGGCCGCCGGCGGCTTCGGCTTCCTCCGTGCTCATTCCCTTTGAAATGGCGTAATCGATGGAGGCGATCAGGTTGCAGAAGACGCAGCCGAGGTCGCCGGGCCAGGCGGCCAGGCTGGCTGCAACGCCGGGGCGCATCGCGGTTTCCGCCGTGGTGACGTAGGCAAAGCGCCAGGGGGTCCAGAGATGATCCATGAGAGAAGTTCGCCGGGATCAGTATAGAGGGATACGACGGCGAAGACGCTGCTCCCGAATCCCAAGGTCCCGAATTCCTGGCCGAATCATCAAGATCCGGGGCACCCAGGACACAGCAAGGATCGGGCGATTGCGGATTGCAAGGTGTCCGGGCGGCGCCGGACCGAATGGGGAGGCACGAAAGTACTATCCACCTTTCATGGGGCGCGCGGGATAAGTCCATTGCTTGGGAGGCGCTTTGTGAATATGCGATTGCAAAGCAGGTTGCGCGGGGGTGGTTCCAAACTGTTGGATTGACGCAGGAAAGCCGAGGTTGCTACACTCGTGAGCGTAGCTTGCTGCACGGAATACTAGCAGTGAGTTGCGTCCGCCCTCCAGCAAGCCATTGCCTGCCGGGTGTTTCCCAAGGAGAACAGTCGCTTCCTAATCCAGCGCATTTGGCTGGGAGGACTCTCCTTCGTGAAGACGGGCCAGGGACGGGCAGCGGGCTCGATGGGAAGGAAACGGTCTGAAGGGCTCGCTGCCCGCGGGAATCGCGGTGCGCGAGCCGCCCCCAGCGGCGGGCGTCATCCGTCGCGGGCGCAATTAATTCCGGAGCAACAGTGATGGCAAACGTCCTCAATCCCGAACCCGAGAGCATAACCCTGAACACCGAATTGGAAATGCCCACGCTAGAGCCTGCGACGGAGCTGGAGCAGCCGCCGTACGAGTCCACGTCCAACCCTGAGACCACCGAATTTGAAGAAACACCCGCGCTGGACGCCGATGCCTTAACCGAGCCTGTAGCCGAGGCCGCGCAGGTGGCGAAAGCCACTAGCGTGGAAGAAGCTGCCGCGCCCGTCTCCGAGGTGGCAGCGGAAGTTCCGGCGTCTCAAGAGCCCGAAGCCGAAGCTGCCCTGGAGGCCGCGGCAGAGGTTGCCACCGGGATTGGGGCGAAGCCCGGGATCGTTGCCGAGAACGCCGGCAAGGCCAAGGCAGTATCCGCCGGGCCGAGTCACGAAGCGCACGGACTCGAGTCCATGGACGATTTCTCCGCCGCGCTGGCGGCGTTTGAGCGGGAGCAGGCCGCCGAGGCTGCCGCCGTGGAAGCATACGGGGACAAGCTCGTCTCCGGCACGGTGATCAAGCAGACGGAAAAGCACCTGGTGGTGGATGTGGGCCTGAAGTCCGAGGGGCTGGTGCCGCTGGAGCAGGTTCTGGATCACACCGGAGCGGTGAAATTCAATCCCGGCGATGTAATCGAAGTGGTGATCGAGCGCGAGGAGCCGGAGGGCGGCTACCTGGTGAGCTTCGAGCGGGCGCAGCGCCTGCGGATCTGGGACACGATCGAGAAGGCCGCGAACGACAAGACCCCGGTGATGGGCACCGTGGTGAGCCGCGTGAAGGGCGGACTCACGGTGGATATCGGGTTGAAGGCGTTTTTGCCGGGATCGCAGCTTGAGATCCGGCCCGTGCGGAATCTGGACGGATATCTCGGCCATCAGATTGAAGTCCGGGTGATCAAGCTGAACAAGAAGCGCGGCAATGTTGTGGTAAGCCGCAAGGAGATCCTGGAAGAAGAGCAGAACGCTAAGCGGACGACCACGCTGGAGCACTTGGGCGAGGGCGCGATTCTGACCGGGACGGTGAAGAACCTGACTGACTACGGCGCGTTCGTGGATCTGGGCGGAATCGATGGCCTGTTGCACATTACCGACATGAGCTGGGGCCGGCTGACGCATCCCCGCGACCTGGTGAACGTGGGCGATGAGATCCAGGTGAAGGTGCTCAAGTTCGACAAGGACAAGCAACGGGTTTCGCTGGGCTTTAAACAGTTGACGCCGGACCCGTGGCTGGACGCCACCGAGCGCTACCCGGTGGGCGCGCGCGTGAAGGGCCGGGTTCTTTCGGTTACCGATTACGGCGCGTTCGTCGAGTTGGAGCAGGGCATCGAGGGACTGGTTCACCTGTCGGAGATGACCTGGTCGAAGCGCCTGAAGCATCCGTCGAAGCTGGTGAAGCCGGCCGACGAGGTGGAGACGGTGGTGCTGAGCGTGAATCCGGCGGACCGCCGCATCTCGCTGGGCATGAAGCAACTGCTCGACAACCCATGGGAGAATCTGACGGAGCGTTATCCGGCCGGGACGGTGGTCGAGGGCCGGGTGCGCAACCTCACCGACTTCGGCGCCTTCATCGAGATCGAGGACGGGATCGACGGGCTGGTTCACGTCTCGAACCTGAGCTGGACCAAGCGGGTGAAGCATCCCTCGGAAGTGGTGAAGAAGGGCGAAAAGGTGAAGGCCGTGGTGCTGGGCGTCGAGCCGCAGAACCGCCGTCTGAGCCTGGGCATCAAGCAGCTTCAGCCCGACGTGTGGGAGAGCTTCTTTGCCGCCCACCGGGTGGGCGACGTCGTTCACGGAAAGGTTCTGAGGACGGCGCAGTTCGGCGCCTTTGTCGAGATCGCGGAGGGAGTGGAGGGTTTGTGCCACATCTCCGAGGCCGGAGACGAGGGCGGCGGACCGTCGAAGCTGGAAACCGGTCTGGAGCACGATTTCAAGATCATCAAGATCAACGTGGAAGAGAAGAAGGTGGGCTTGAGCCTGCGCGCGGTAGGACACGAGGCCAGCCGCGCCCAGGTGGAGCATTACAAGGCGGACAGCCACAAGGCGCCTGTTTCCAGCTCGACCACCACGCTTGGCGACCTGATCAACTGGCGGAAGGGCGAGCGGTAAGAACAGTTGTCAGTGATCGGTTGTCAGTGATCAGTACACAACGGCCACCCTGCGGGGTGGCCGTTTTGCGTTGGTGGGATCCATCGGGTTACGTCATGCCGCGAGGGATAACTCCAGCCGCTTGCCGAGCGCACGGATGGCGGCGGCGACGGTGTCGATCTTGGTGCGATGGCGCAGATCGATCAAGCGGTTCACTTCCTGGGGAGTGATGCCGAGGCGTCGCGCCAGTTGGGTCGGGCGAACCTTCTGCGCAACCATCTCCCGCACCAGCAAGAGCTTGGACTCGAAGCCGAAAGTGACCTCGATGGAAACAAGGCCGCGACCGGCGGCGGATGGAACGGGAAGAGCTTCACCTTCTCTAACCAGAAAGTAGAGACCGGATTCCAGAGCATCCACGGCGTGGCGCGCCGCGTCTTCGCGGTCGTCGCCCTGCGAGAAGACGCCAGGGAGATCGGGAAAGCTGACCATAAACGTATCGCCGTCGCTTCGAATTCTGGCCGGATAGCTTAACATTTTGCCCTCCTACTTCACCTTGATTCCAAGTTCGCGTTCGATGGCCCGAAGCAGTCCGACGCCGATGTCCTTGGATGAGTGCATCGGAGCGACAGATTTGCGGCCGTTCAGGATCACGCGCAGATGGGACCCTTTACCCCATTCGAACGTCGCTCCCAGCGTGGCCAGCTTACGCTTCAGATCCTTCGCTCTCACATATTGATGTTAAACAATTTTGCTTAAAAATCCAAGTCAGAGACCAAGTATTTGCAACGGGTTAATCCGTTGCGTCTGCCGGGTGGGCTGAGCCGGGCCTCTCCGCGGTTTCCTGAAAACATTTCCTCTCTCCTGTGCATTTCCTTGCGCATTGTCTTGAAAGCGGGTGAATCCAGGAATCGGCCAGACTCGCGCCCAAACCAGCATTGACAATCACTTGCGGCCAGAACTGTCTCGAATCGAAACAGATTAAGAATCTTCAAAAATTGGTTGCAGTCTTGCTGCATATACGGAGAGACCTTCCACGATTCAAGCGAAGGAATTCGCCGGAAAGACGATTTTCGGCGTTGAAGGTTCGCCCGCAAGGACGAATCTCCGATGTATCTTTCCCGACCCCGGCCCGTTCCGGGGTGACAGAACTGCGTTGTGGAGTCATCGAGTATGAGGAAGGCAGCGGTACATGCGACCTCGTTGCTCATTCTTGGTTGCGCGATTGCGGCGGCGCCCGCTTTCGCCGATCGCGTTTTGTATAACAGCGGCCCCCCGCCGACCGTCGATGTGACTGCCTGGGGCATCTTCCCCTACGATTACCCCATCCCGCCCAACGAGCCATTGTGGGTATCGGATTCCTTCACGCTGGGTCGCGCCTCCGAAGTGGACGGCGCCAACTTCATCGTCTTCCTCGATCCGGGGGACGCGCTGGCGAGCGTGGATTGGGAGATTTCAACCGCTCCCGACGGGGGGACGATTTTGGCATCAGGGGCGATGACAAACTTGCCTAACACGTACCTTGGCCTGCGCGACTGGCCGGGGTTTGGTCCCACTCTTCAGATCGATGCGGAGCATCTATCGATCCCGGATCTGCAGCTTGGTCCCGGCGTTTTCTGGTTGACGCTGGAGAACGCCACTACACCCTTGCAAGGCCCAGTGTGGTGGGAACAGGCCTCCGTTTGGAGTCCGACTGGGGGCGCATATGCCTCCAACGAAGCCAGCTCGATCCCGCAGGAGACCTTCCAAATCCTGGGCACGGCGGAGCATCGCCGCGGGCATGGCTTTGGAGGAGGGGAAGGCTCTCCCGATTCCGGCGGGGGCCTGGGCGCTCCGGTTGGAGCCAGTACCCCGGAGCCGTCCGGTCTCATATTGCTGGGCACCGGGCTGGCTGCGTTGGCGGGCATAATCCGGCTCAGACGCCGGGGTTGAAGGCTCAATCGGAACTCAGGACTGAGAGCCAGAGCAGGGTTGGGTCGATTGTGCCAATTCATCCCTGGTTTCGCGTTGCGATCTGGGATGGAGCAGCGGGAGTCCTCTGCAAGCGGCTTCGAGGTCCGCCTCTAACTCCTTTCAAGTTGCCTGAGGACGACGACGATACCGAGGGCGGCGAGTACGCAGACGAGGGCGAAGAGGAAGACGCTGGAGTAGCCAAACGCTCCGATGACAGCGCCGGCCACGGGGCCAACGAGGAAAAAAGAGATATCGGCGAAGGCGGTGTAGACGGCGAGCGCCGATCCGCGATTGTGAGCGGGGACCCGTTTAACGGCTTCGACGCCCAGCGCCGGAAACACCAGCGAATAGCCGAAACCGGCCAGGGCCGCGCCCAGTGAGGCGGTCCAGGGCGAGGAGGCGCGCCAGAGCAGAACGACTCCCAGGGATTCGACCGACAGGCAGACCAGGGCGACCGGATATCCGCCGAACCGTTCGATGGTGTGGATATAGAGCAGGCGCGCGGTAATGAAGGCGGCGCCGAAGGCGGTGAGGCAGAGGGCTGCGCCGCTCCCGTTCCAGTGGCGGCTTGCATAGAAGAGCGTGACAAAGGTAGCCAGGACGCTGTAGCCGACACCTCCGAGCGCCAGACCCATGCCGTGCGGGGCGACGCGGCCCAGGACATGCGCGAAGGGAAGATGCTTTCCGGGTGGGATGTATACGGGACTCTTGCGGCTGGCGAGGAAGAAGGAGAGAGCGCCGATGAGGACGGTCAACAGGCCGATGGAGGCCAGACCCCATTGCTGATCGAGCAGGACGCCGAGGGGAGCTCCGAGTGCGAGCGCGCCATAAGTGGCGATGCCGTTGAACCCAATGACCTTAGCGGTGTGCTCGGGTCCGGCGCTGGTGATGCCCCAGAGGGTTGCGCCGGTGGACCCAAGGCTCTCGCCCACGCCGAGGACGAGGCGGCTGAGGATCAGAGTGGAAAGGCTGAGCCAAGGGCTGAAGTGCAAGAGGCTGAAATAGAGCGCGGCGGCGGCAACGAGCAGGACGCCGCTGGCGGTGCAGGCTGCCATGCCCCAAAGGACGGAGACCTTGGCTCCGGCACGGTCGGAGATGCGGCCGGCCCAGGGGCGGCTGGCCAGGGTGGCAATGTACTGGATACTGATGACCAGCCCCGCCAACGCGGCGCTAAAGCCCATGCGCAGATGTACATAGGGCGGCAGGACGGCGAGCGGCAGGCCGATGGAGAGGTAGCAGATGGATGTGAAGTAGGTGAATCCGAGGATGTGCCGTGTGCTGCCGTTGCCGGCGATGGGAAGGGCTGCTGGAACGCTGGCGGTGGCGGAACTAGGCATGGTCAGCGGTTGGAGGCAGGAGTCGAAAGGGCCTGCTCTTAGTATATCGAATCAATTGATGGCGCCGATTGCCCACAAGATGCCGTCTTCGATGATTCCATAGAGCACAGGATTCGCATAATCCTCTTTGTTGTGTCCAAGCGCGAGATAGAATTCCCGGCCGCCGTCAAAGTTGTGATACCAGGCAAGGGGCAGAGGATTGGGAAAGGCAGCGGGATCGATCTAGATGAGATCGAGCGAAGTGAGTTTGGTGCGATCGGTGACGAGAACCGGATGAATGTCGGTGTTGAGGTGATCGATGAAATAGCATTCGTCGGTCCACTCGAACTGTGCGGGAAGGCCTTTGGCGGGGGAAAGAGCGGGTCGGCAACCTGGACCGCAAAGGTCTGCATTTTGGGGTGGACTACAAACTTGCCGCCGAGCACCGACCAGAAGTTGGGCCAATCGCGCTCCGATCCGGACGCGGAATGAATGCCGACGAAGCCGCTACCGGATTCGATGTAGTGTTTGAATGTATCGCGTTGGGCATCGGTTGCAAAGGCTTCGTCGTTGCTGTTGGAGAAGACCAGGGCGGCGTATTGCGTTAGATTGGCACCCGTAAAGGTGGCGGGATCGTCCGAGACGTCAACAGCGAATCCTTTTTCCGCGCCCATTTTCCCGATGGCCGCCACACTTGCTGGGATGTTTTCGTGGACGTGCCCTTTGCCGTCGGCCCGGTAATTACGCGTGTAGACGAGCACGTGCGGTTGAGCGACGGCGATGAGGGGCATGGCGGCGACGATTCCCAACAGAACGAGGCGCAAGATAGAGGCGGTCGAAGCGGAGCACGTGGCGGCGGAGATTCTTTTCACGAATTCAGTCCTATTCACCGACACGGAGATCATAAGCAAATCGTGCCCCGATCGGGCAATGAGGTTCCGAAAAGATGTCTTGAACCGGCGCTGACTCGCTGGCCCACGGGGCAGCTAACCTGCCTGCCCTGCCTGCCTCTGCGCGATAGAATCGAACCATGATCAAGGGAATCTCCTTTCTTCGCCCAGCGGGCAGCGCGGCGGTGTATGAGCGTCTGGCGAGCTTCTTTTCCGCGCTGGGATTTGCCGCCGGCAGGGGGTGGGAGGAAGAAGGGAGCCGTGGAGCTTCGTTCCTTGCCCCGCTGGGCAACCTGGAGATTGTCGATGGCCGGTTTCCTTCTGCCGCCGATGTGCTGGTGGAGGTGACGGCGCTCGATGCCGCCCACCAGGCGGCCACGGCCTGGTTCCGCGGCGTGGGCATCGACCCCGGCGCGCGGCTTTCCGCCATCACCGAGACCCACTGGAAATCGGGCATCTTCACCGTCGAGCCGGAGCCGGGTTTCAAGGTCAGCTTCTGGGCCTGGAGCGATCCCTTGAAGGGCAAGCCGGTCGCCATCGAAGGTGACCTGTCGGCGGCAGGCATGCGCTTTGGCATTGTGGTGGCGCGGTGGAATGCGGTGATTACCGAACGGCTGCTGGAGGGCGCGTTGGACGCATTGTTGCGCAGCGGCGCAAAGCGGGCGGAGATTGAAGTGGTCCGGGTGCCGGGCGCGTGGGAGATTCCCCAGGCGGCGCGGACGCTGGCCGGTCTTTCTTGTGAAGGCAAGTGCAAGGTCGACGCGATCGTCGCGCTGGGATGCTTGCTGCGCGGCGAGACCGCTCATTACGAGGTCATCTACAACGAAGTGGCGCGGGGGATCGGGCAGTCGCAGCAGGAGACGGGGATTCCGCACAGTTTTGGCGTGTTGACCTGCGAGACGCTGGAGCAGGCGCTGAACCGGGCCGGCATCAAGGGCGGCAACAAGGGCTTCGAGGCTGCTGTTGCGGCCATCGAGATGGTGAGCCTGGGCCGCAAGCTTCAGTCAGGCGAAGTACAGCTAGGCCGGGGTCCCCACGGACTGGCCTCAGTCCGTGGGATGGAAGGCGGCCCGGCTTGACGGCCGGACGGCGGCGCAAGTCGCGCGAACTGGCCATGCAGATGCTGTTTCAGGCGGATATCGGGAAGCAGACCGCGGACCAGGTGCGCGCCACCTTCTGGAGGGCCGGCGACGAGGTCGAGCCGGAGGTGCGCGGCTTTGCGGAGGACCTGTTTCGCGTGGCCGTCGCTCACCAGGAAGAGATCGACGACCTGCTGGTTGCGAACTCGAAGCACTGGAGGCTGGAACGGATGCCGGCTGTGGATCGCAATCTGCTGCGCATGGCCGTGGGCGAGATGCTGGGCTTCAAAGGGACGCCGTTTCCCATCGTCATCAACGAGGCGCTGGAGATTGGAAGGCGCTACTCGGCGCCGGAGTCGATCAACTTTCTCAACGGGATGCTGGACGCGATTGCGCGCGGGATGATTGGGAAGTGAGGGAACAGGGATCGGCGAAGAGACATGCGCTTCAGATTGATGGGTCTCCCCCTCTTGATTTGGGAGTACCTGCCGTTTCGAGGTGTTTTTCTGATTCGAAGTAGCGCCTAATTAAACGAAAAAACTGGAAGGATACCAAGTAACTGGCCGGGCAACAGCAGCCGGCGATAGCGACCGCTGGCACAACGACAAGAAATGCAAAGAAGGCTGGACTCTCGCCCAAATGCCAGCCTAGAACTTCAAACAAGTTGAATTCTCTCCCGAGCCGCCGACTACGGCCACAACGCTCTTGCCCTTACGGAGCCTCCTGTCGCTTGCCAGCGCGTTTACTCCAGGCAGGCCGGCCCGGCGGCGACAAGCCTGTGCTTGAATCAGGCGCAACTGCCGGGACCACCAGACAATTCACATTGGTTTACCGGCAAGCCTCAGTGGGACGGTCGAGCTGGTCATTGGTTCTTGCCCGGTTATCCCGCTGGAGCACGGCCCCCGACTTGAGTACAAGACGCTCCGATCGGCTAAGAAGGGGATCGAAGTCGAAATCCGCCGCAACCGGCGCCCCATCTACTGTTTGCGCGCAGTACCACTCCGTGCCGTAGGAACCGCCGTTCTTAACCCACCGGCGGCAGGAGATGGTCGCTGCACCGGAATCCATTGCGCACTGGAACCACAGAAACTGCGGCTGGTAGTCCCCTTTGCCCGAGCCCGCGAGCGCAAAGGCATCAGGTGGAATTCCTGCCGGCCGCTTGGTGCGACTAGCCTTTGCAAGGATTGGCGTGTGCACCTCTCGCGCGCATCCAGCATCTTTGAATCCTTCGAACAACGATCCGCGCCTGATCTTCACCGTTGAGCGGTCGGGCGGTTTGATCCAGAGGGTACGCCGATTGAAGCGGAGCGAGACCTGCTTTCCCGTCCAATCCTCCATCCCGGTGAACTTGTTCTCATGCAGGTAACTCCTTCCCTCTCCAACCAGGACCTCGCTGCCCACGCGGAGACAGAAGGCGCTGGCCGGAGAAGCGGCCAACGAGCATCCAAGGGCGCAGGGAATATACTTCGCTGTTTCCACCAGGGTCGCGGTCTGAAACCCGTTTGCCGACCGGGCAGATGCGGAGGCCGCGGAACTCATTGCGGCCAGCACGGCAAGCAATATGGGCAGGACGTTCCAGCATGCCTGGCGCCGGTCCACCTCGGAGAAACGGCGGAGCTTGAAGATGGAGGAAGGAGTTGCCATGCGAATTAAGGTACATCGAACTGGCCCCATGCACAAACAAGCTGCGCCATCCGGGTGGATTGCTTCGGCCAGGCCTGTGGCGAGCGCCATTGAGGAATCCTGCTATCCTTGAGGGGTGATTGAGCGGGCACGATCGAGGGGGTTTTGCGGCTTGTTCCTGTTGTTGGCCATGGCCGTCGCGGCCTGCCATAAGGAGGAGCAGGCAGTGGTGGGCGTGGCTCAAAATGCGGTCAGCGCCGAGCAAAAGGCCCAAGCAGCCGCGCAGGCCGCAGCGGCCGAACGCGACCGTCAGCGGGCGGCGCTGGCCGCGATTCCGCTGCCCACCAAGAGCATGTATGTGGATGTGCGCGATCCGGGAGCTTGGGCCAATCCGTTTCTCTCAGTGGATACCGACACGCTAGGTCTGCGCATCATGCTCGCCGACGCCAACCCGAGCAGCCTGGGGCAGGGAACCATGCTGCGGCCAGACGCGGCACGCCGCCAGGAGCTCCAGTTGCGCCCCGGCGACTTGGCGCAGGCGCTGATCGCGCTGCCTCCGAGCGCCTGGCGCTATGGGCGCGTGATCGCCGTGGCCGAGTCGCCACAGGCCAGCCGCAAGGACCGCCCCCAGGTTCGCCGCAACGTGGAAGCCGTGATCCAGCAGCTCAACGACCTGGGAGTAGTCGTGGAAGAGTGGCCGACGCGATAGGTTTTGCCACAAGGCGGAGCGCGCTGCACGCCCCCTGCCGGCGCCCGCCTTCCCAGGGAGGAATTCGAAGATGGATGAAACGCAGATCTATACCCGGCTGGCGGAGATATTCGACGATGTCTTCGATGAGGATTCCATTCATCTTACGCCTGAACTCTCCGCCAGGGATGTAGACGGCTGGGATAGCCTGACTCATATTCGCCTGATACTCACCATCGAAAGGACATTCAAGGTCAAGTTTTCGACTTCGGAGATCGGAAAGCTTGAAACCGTGGGCGATCTTGTAGCACTTATCAAAACGCGAGGCGATAGCCTGTAATGAGTTATTGGATGGCAATCCGGCAATGAATCCGCTCTACTCGGAATTGCGATGGCTGCCGCGGGCGCCCAAGGAATTTTCCGCGAGGCTGAAGGCCTTAGCCGCCTCGGAGCAGGCGCTGGGCCGCGAGCTGCGGAGCCTGGCATCGTACGGGCTTGACCTGAACCAGTTGACCAAACTGGCGAGGACCATGGACAAGGCGCGCTCCGAAGGGAGGTGCCTCGATCCATTGCTGCCATTCCGGCTGGGGGTGCTGAGCAACTCGACGATGGAGCTGGTTGTGCCGGCGCTAGTGGCCAGCGCTGCGCGGCATGGCATTGCCCTTGAGGTGGTTCCACCCTCCTACGACCAAGCGGCGCAGGAGGCTTTGACCCCGGACTCCAAGGTGAACAGCTCAAAGCCGGATGCAGTGCTGTTTGCACTCGATTATCGCGCGCTGTCGTTGAAGCTCTGTTTGGGGGACGCCGAGGCCTCTTCAGCGACCGTGCAGGGAGTTATCGGCTACTTACAAGCGCTGCGCAACGGCATCAAGGTCCATTCTCATGCCGTCTGCATCTTTCAGACCTTTGCTCCGCCGGCGGAGCCGCTCTTTGGCAGTCTCGACCGCGCGCTTCCCGGAACGCTGAGAAACCTGATCGGCGAAATCAATCGCGAGTTAGCCAAGTTTGTTCTGGGTTCGGGCGACGTACTGCTTGATGTGACGACATTGGCTGAAACCGTGGGCCTGGCCGACTGGCATAACCCCCAGTTATGGAACCTGGGCAAGTTCTCCTTCTCCGACGAAGTGATTCCGCTGTACGGCGACCACGTCGCCCGCGTCGTTGCGGCCATTCGCGGCAAAAGCAGGAAGGCGCTGGTTCTCGATCTGGATAACACGGTCTGGGGCGGCGTGATCGGCGACGATGGCTTGGAGGGCATCCAAGTTGCGCAGGGCGATGCGCGCGGAGAGGCACACCTGGCGGTGCAGCGTCTGGCCCTGGACCTGCGGCAAAGGGGCATCGTGCTTGCGGTGTCGTCGAAGAACACCGACGAGGCAGCGCGCGAGCCGTTTGAAAAACATCCGGAGATGCTGTTGAAGCTGGAGCACATTGCCGTATTCCAGGCTAACTGGAACGACAAGGCGACTAACATTCAAGCTATCGCCGAGGAACTGTCGCTGGGGCTGAATGCAATGGTCTTTCTCGACGATAACCCGGTGGAGCGCGGGCTGGTGCGCGAGCTGCTGCCGCAGGTGGCCGTGCCGGAACTGCCCGAGGATCCGGCGTGGTACGCCAGAACGCTGGCCGCGGCCGGCTATTTTGAGGCAGTGAGCTTTGCCAGCGAAGATCTGAAGCGCGCGGGCTTCTACCAGGACAACGCCAGGCGGGCCAGCCTGCAAAAGCAAGCGGGGGGCGTCGATGCCTACCTTGCCTCGCTTGATATGACCATCGAGTTCCAGCCTTTCGATTCGACCGGGAGAGCGCGGATCGTCCAACTCATCAATAAATCGAACCAATACAACCTGACCACGCGGCGCTACACCGATCCAGAAGTCATAGCGGCGGAGAACGACCCGGAGGTCTTCACGCTGCAAGCGCGCCTGGCAGATATCTTCGGCGACAACGGGATGATAAGCGTGGTCATCTGCAGGCCGGCAGAGTCCGGGGTTTGGGAGATCGACACCTGGCTAATGAGTTGCCGCGTGCTGGGACGGAAGGTGGAGCACATGGTGCTCGGTGAGATTCTAAAGCATGCGCGGGACGCAGGTATCCAGAAGTTAGTAGGGAGTTATCGGCCGACCGAGCGGAACAAGCTGGCAGTGGACCACTATGTCAGCCTGGGGTTCACGAAGGTTGGTCACGACGCATCCGGGCTGACGGTGTGGGAGCTTGTTGTCGAGGGAGCGGAGCCGGAGAGCGCGCCCATGCAAGTTATCTCGCAAGGCTTTACCTCAGCCACGGAGAGATCGCACGCATGACGCAAACCAGTAGCGGGGAACGCGGGATCGAGGGGGAGGCGAGACTGCGGCGGCGGGACTGGCTCCTGCTGCCTTTGCTCAGCTTGCTGACGATCGTTTTTCTTGCAGGTGGCACGGAGTTAGCTGGGCGCCTGATCTTTCCCATTTCAGGTAATATCAAGCAGGACTGCATGTTCGTCGATCTCTCGACGGGCCTGCGGGGAATTCCAAACAGCGAGTGCCGGGAGAAAGAAGCGGAAAGTCAACCGGTGGAATACAGGTTCAATGGCTGCGGACACCGCGCGGGGATGGAGTGCGGACCAAAGGCTCCCGGAACCTACAGAATTGCGATGGCCGGAACATCCTTTGCGCTGGGACTGGGCGTGGCGAGAGAGAAGACCTTTGCCGCGTTGCTGCCCGCGGAACTTTCACGGCGAACCGGGCGCAAAGTAGAACTCTATAACGAGGGACTGCTGCTCGAATCCCCGCGCGTTGTCGCGCTGCGCTTCGATGAATTGCTGGCGGCGAGGCCCGACATGATTCTCTGGATCCTATCGTATTGGGACATCAAGAATGTGTCGCTGCTGTTGCCCACCGATGAGATTACCGGCGATGAATCGCCGCAGGCATTCGAGCAGGGAGTAGTGGCGCCGGGCGGATCGGCGGTGTCCTTGGCCGAGGGTTGGTTTCGCGAGAAGGAGGAGTTAGTTGCGAAACGGATTCTGGATACGGCGCGCGGCAGGTGGCACAGGACGCGGTCGGACGTGTTGCTGAATCACCTCATGGCTGAGTGTGGCAGTCAAAGCCAGTACTTGAAGCGATGGAACATATGGCATGACGACTTAGGGTATCTGGGCGCCGAACCGGGACCGGCGCGGCTGAGACATCTGCAGGAGTTCGACAGTTACGCGGCAGCTATCGAGGCGCGGGCCAGATCCAGCGGCGTACCAATAGTCGCTGTGTATCTGCCGAAGGGCCCGCAAGCGGCGTTGATCTCCAGGGGCGAGTGGCCGCCGGAAATCGATCCCTACCGGCTTGACGACGAACTGCGCTGCATCATCGTAAGTCACGGCGGGGTCTATCTCGATGTTCTGCAGGAGTTTCGGTTGGTTGCTAACCCCGAACGCGGTTACCTCCCTGTGGACGGGCATCCCAATGCAGACGGGCACGCCACGATAGCCAAGCTACTCGCTCAGGCGCTCACCAGCGGCGCAGTTCCCGGACTTCGAAGCGGCGCCCAACCGCGGGCTGCATTGGAGCAAGGGAGATAACCATCGTCCAGCCTGCTGGTGGTGGACAATGAAGGATTACGCGTATGGGCGATGTGCAGCGGAGTTTCGAGCGAGCCACAGGGATCGGCGGCGCGGAGAGGGGCCGGGAATTTAAGCTGCCGCGCCGGGACTGGATTCTGCTGCCGCTCATCGGCCTGACAACGATGGCTATCCTGCTAGGTTCGACCGAATTGATTGCGCGGCGGATGTTCCCCGAGTTGAAATCAACCCTGGGCAACTGCTTGATTGAGAACGACCCTGCCACCGGGGTGCGGGGAGTGCCTAACTCCGTGTGTTCGGAGGAGGGCTTCGAAATCGGACTTGTCGAATACCGGTTCAATGGTTGCGGACACAGGGCAGGGATGGAGTGCGGACCCAAAGCGACTGGAACCTACAGGATCGCGATGGTTGGCACCTCGACGGCGTTCGGCACGCACTTATCGAGGGAGAAGACGCTTGCCGCGTTGCTGCCGGCGGAACTGTCGCGGCAGGCCGGGCAGAAGGTGGAACTTTACAACGAAGCCTTGACGTGGGAGACCCCGCATAGTCTGGCTTTGCGATTCAATGAGGTTCTGGCGGCCGGACCCGACATGATTCTCTGGATATTGACGCCCTGGGACATCCTGAATGGGTCGGTCGTGCTGCCCGCTACCGCGCCGCCAGACGCCGGGTTTCTGCCAACTGCGCGGAGACGCCTGAAAGCCTCGCGAACCGGAGTTATGCTTCGTTATCTCGTGTATAAGGACCCGAGTTCGACTGTGAGGCTTGCCCTGCTGGGGACCGGCGGCCCGGAGTTTCTGAAGGCTAAACCGAGCACGGAATGGCAGCGCCGCCTGCACGAATTCGACGGATATGCCGCGGAGATTCAAGATCGGGCCAGGCAAGCGGGCATTCCCCTGGTGGTAGTGTTTATGCCGGAGCGCGCACAGGCGGCCATGATCTCCATGGGCCAGTGGCCGGCCGGCTTCGACCCCTACAAACTGGACGGGGACCTGCGCTCCATGATTGTGGGCCATGGCGGGACTTATATCGAAATATTGCCGGAGTTTCGCAGCATTCCCGACCCCGAGACGTATTACTTCCAAGTGGATGGCCATCCCAATGCGCGGGGGCACGCATGGTTGTCCGCGCTGTTGGCAAGGAGGCTGATAAGCGGCGCGTTTTACGCACTTAGAATCGACTTACAACCGAAGGCTGCACAGGAGCCAGGAAGATAAGCATGGACACGGCCTCTTTCCAGTTTGTGTTTTTCGGCTTGGCCGCGGCGCTGGTGTCGAACGTCAGCCGTTCACGCGTGTGGCGCTCGGTTGTGATCTTTGCGGCCAGCATTGTCTTCCTCGGTCTGCTGGCGAAGAACCCGATCGTCTTGCTGCCGTTGGCCGGGTTTCTTCTTCTCGGGTATTTCGGGCTTGTTCTGCTCCAGCGAGGCTGGTCCAGGCCGTATGTGTGGATTCTTCTGGCAGTTATCTTCGCCTACATCTGGCTGAAGAAGTATACCTTTCTGCCGGAAGCAATCCTTATCCATTCTCCCTACTTCACGCTAGGGCTCTCCTACATCTTTTTCCGCGTGCTGCATCTATTGATTGAAGCGGGAGACAGCAGCTGGAAACGGCACATCGGCCCCGGCGCTTATCTGCTCTACACGCTGAACTTTGCTACGCTTGTTTCCGGGCCTATCCAGCGATACGACGACTTCGCACGTGACCAGTTTGCCATGGAGCCGATAGCGTTGAGGCCGCGCATTGTGGGCCTGCAAGTTGAGCGGATCGTTCGCGGGTTCTTCAAGGTGAATGTGCTGGCCATGCTGCTGCACTCGGTTCAGGAAGACGCGCTGGCGCAGATGGCGCAACCGTTGCCTATCTCGATGAAGCTCTATGCCGGGTTCCGGCTAGCGGTCGCCTACCCATTCTTTCTTTACGCGAACTTTTCCGGCTACATCGACATTGTGGTCGCACTGGCGCGACTAATGCGCGTACGGTTGCCGGAGAATTTCAACCGGCCCTTTTCGGCTTCCTCGTTCATCGATTTCTGGAGCCGGTGGCACATCACACTTTCGGCGTGGCTCAAGACCTACGTGTATAACCCGCTGCTGGTGGCGCTCATGAGGCGTGTTAGCTCGAGGGCGCTGGAGCCGTATCTCGCCGTTCTGAGCTACTTTGTTACGTTCTTCCTGGTGGGCGTCTGGCACGGGCGCACGTCCGAGTTCATTCTTTTCGGCGTGTTGCAAGGCGGAGGAGTCGCGCTGAACAAACTCTGGCAGTTAGGGCTGACTCAGGGATTGGGCCGGAAGAGATACAGGGAGCTGGCGGCAAACTCGATCTATGTCGCTTTTGGCCGCGGGTTGACCTTCACCTGGTTCGCCTTCACGCTGTTCTGGTTCTGGGGCAATTGGAAGCAGATCGACGCGGTATTCACTGCCATGGGCGTGGTTGAATGGCTTGGCGTGTGGCTGGCGATGTGGCTTTCGGCCACAGCGGTGCTGGCGGGCTGGGAATGGCTGAGGGCTGCGCTGCTGGCGATCAGGACCGCGGAGGGGCCAGTGCTGACCAGCCGCTATGCGCGGGTGGTGTATGCATCCGCACTGGGCCTGGCCGCCGTGGTCGTGACCGTTTTGCTCAACCAGCCTGCTCCGGATATCGTCTACAAGGCGTTTTAGAGCGTGTTCCCGGTTTCGGCAGCGCGGGGATCGAGCTGTCCACCTTGGCCGCAAAAACAACGACGCGGCGCCCGACCCTGAAGGGTACCCCGGCGCCCAGGTGGGGCACTCACGGCCTGGCGCCCGGCGCGTTACCATTCCAGCGTGACGACCTCTTCGTTTTCCATCCTGACGAACCAGCCGGCGCTGGAGCATGAGCGTTTCTCCGCGCACCTCGAACTGGAGGCGCGACTGAAGGCCACGGTACGCGGCGGTGTGCGCTTCGACCTCGGCTCTCGCGCCCTCTATGCGGCCGACTCGTCGAACTATCGCCAGCTCCCGGTCGGGGTGGTGCTCCCCCGCGACGCCGAGGACGTGGAGGCCGCGCTGGCTGCTTGCAGGGCTACGGGGGCAGCGGTTCTGCCTCGCGGCGCGGGGACAAGCCTGGCTGGTCAATGCGCCAACGTGGCCGTGGTCTTCGACTTTTCGCAGTACATGCGGGCGCTCAACTCCATCGATCCGCAGGGTAAACTGGCGCGCGTAGAGCCGGGCATTGTGCTCGACCGGCTGCGCGAGGCTGCCGAAGCGCATCACCTGACCTACGCTCCCGACCCGGCTACGCACAGCCGCTGCACGCTGGGCGGGATGATCGGTAACAACAGTTGCGGGGTGCACGGCCTGCTGGGCGGCAAGGTGGTGGATAACGTCGAGTCGCTGGACATTGTTCTTTATGACGGCACGAGGATGATGGTGGGCCGCACCAGTCCGGCGGAGCTTGAAGAGAAGATTGGCGGCGGCGGCAGGGTGGGCGGGATTTACGCGGGACTGGCTCAACTGCGCGACCGCTACTCCGGGCAGATCAGGGAGAAGTTTCCGCGCATCCCGCGGCGCGTCTCCGGATACAACCTGGACGAACTGCTGGATGAGAACGGCTTTCACGTGGCGCGGGCGCTGGTGGGCTCGGAGGGGACGTGCGCCACGGTGGTTTCCGCCACGCTGAACCTGACCGCGAGCCCGCCGTTCCGGGTGCTGACAGCGCTGGCCTTCGATGACCCGTTTCTGGCCGCCGATGCGGTGCCGCTGGCCCTCGAACACGGGCCTATCGGTCTGGAGGGTTTCGACAGGCTGCTGGTGGATTTCATGCGCCGCAAGGGGCTTGCACTCGGCGATTTGGCGCAGCTTCCGGCGGGCTCCAGTTTTCTGCTGGTCGAAGTTGGCGCATGGGATGCTGGGGAAGCTCATGCCAAGGCCGAAGCGCTTGCCCGCGCCGCGCAAGGCTGGCCTTCGCCGCCGGTGGCGCGCATTTGCACGCCCGACCAAGCTGCGTCCTTCTGGCGGGTGCGGGAGTCGGCGTTGGGCGCGATGGTGTTTGTTCCCGGCGAACCGGACCGGTGGGAGGGGTGGGAGGATGCAGCGGTTCCTCCGGCGCAACTGGGCAACTATCTGAGGCGCATCACAGCGCTGATGGCCGAATATGGCTACCGCAGCCCGCTCTACGGCCACTACGGGCAGGGCTGCGTGCACACCAGGATCAACTTCGACTTTCGCACGTTTGAAGGATTGCACCGTTTCCGCGAGTTCATCGAGCGCGCGGCGGATGTAGTGCTCGGCTTCGGCGGATCTCTCAGCGGTGAACATGGAGACGGGCAGTCGCGGGCGGCTCTCTTGCCAAAGATGTTCGGACCCGAGCTAATGGGGGCGTTTCGCGAGTTCAAGGCGCTGTGGGACCCGGACAACCGCATGAATCCGGGGAAGCTGGTGGATGCGGTGCGCGTTTACGACCCGGTGGAGAACCTGCGCCACCTGCGGTGGGGCCAACTGCCCTCGGCTGGCCCGAGCCAGCAGGAAGGCGCGGGATCGGAGATCGTTTCCCACGCGACCAATGTGGGGGCCGGTGTGGGAGCCAACTTTGCCTTTGCGGCAGATGGCGGGTCACTGGAACGCGCCACTGAGCGGTGCGTGGGGGTGGGCGCTTGCCGCAAGGCCGAGGGCGGCGTGATGTGCCCCAGCTACCGGGCGACAGGCGAGGAGCGGCACTCGACGCGGGGACGGGCGCGGCTGCTGTGGGAGATGCTGGCTGGGGCGCTCATGGAAGAGGGTTTTCAGAGCGAGGCCGTCCACGAGGCGCTGGATCTGTGCCTCAGTTGCAAGGCGTGCAAGACGGAGTGCCCGGTGGCGGTGGATATGGCCGCCTACAAGGCGGAGTTTCTGGCGCAGCGGTACAAGGGACGGCTGCATCCGCTGCATCATTATGTCTTTGGCTTTTCCGACCGGCTGGCGCGGTGGGGTTCGATGACACCGGCGCTGACCAATCTTCTGTTGACCGGACCGGTGACCAGCCCGCTGATCAAGCGCGTGGTAGGGGTAGCGCAGGAACGGAAGATGCCGCGGCTCGCGGAGAAGAGCTACACGAGGTCGAGAGCGGGCGCGGATGAGACTAGCAACGTGCTGAGGGCCGGTGCGAACGATTCCACAGCCGCCGACCAAAGGTCTGCCCCACCGCAGGTGCTTTTGTGGGCGGATACGTGGAATAACTACTATCACCCGCAAACGCTGGTTGCGGCGGAGACGGTGCTGACTGAGGCGGGGTTCGGGGTTGAGGTTCCGAGGGGGCACATTTGCTGCGGGAGGCCGCTGTACGACTTCGGGCTACTGGGGGCGGCGCGGGGCTACCTGGCGAAGGTGCTGGACCGCATGACGCCGCAGATCGAAGCGGGAATGCCGTTCGTTTTTCTGGAGCCAAGCTGCGCGAGCGTCTTCAAGGACGAGTTGCTGGAGCTAATTCCGAACGATTCTCGCGCACGAAGGTTGAGCGGGCAGGTCTGGCTGCTGGCGGATTGGCTGGCGGAGAAGGCTCCCGAGTGGGTTGCCGGAAGGCTCGCGGGCGCGCAGGTGATTCTGCATGGGCACTGCCACCACAAGGCGGTTTTTGGAGGACCGGGGAACGAGATCGCGCTGCTGCGCAAGGCTGGGGCCGCGGTCGAGGCAATCGAGGCGGGATGCTGCGGCATGGCCGGGCCGTTCGGATTCGAGGCGGACAAGTTCGAGGTGTCGAAGGCCATCGCGCAGGACGGGCTGCTGCCGGCGGTGGAGGCCGCGGGGCCGTTAACGGTGATCGTGGCCGATGGGTTCAGTTGCCGGGAGCAGATTGCGCAGTTGGGGCATCGGGAGGCGATGCACTTTGCCGAGGTGCTGGCGCGGACGTGCGGATGCGGAGCATGAGTGCGCGGCAACCGGGCATTCATCTTGGCGGCGCAAACTGGGAGGCGTGGTGGGCGGGACGGGCCACGCGGGATGGGAGAGTTCAATCCGGCTCATGCGGCAGGGGGTGAACTTCTTATACTGGTCCTGCATCCAAGGCGTTGGGGTTGACACCGTGTCTTTCCCGACGGGCCGGAAGCGAGTGACATTGGTTGCTGGACTTCTGGCGGGCCGTGGATTTGCGGGGTGATGAGGAATTTGGTACGCTCAGGCAGTCTTCAGGCTGAGGAAAGAGAGGGATTTCGTCATGGCAGAAGAAAACAAGACATACGGCCTGGCATGGTTTCTGGCTGGGTTGGGGATCGGCGCGCTGGTGGGGATTCTATATGCTCCCAAGAGCGGCCGCGAGACTCGCGACGACCTGGTAAGCGGGGCACGCGAGGGGACGGAATACCTTCGCGCCCGCACCCGGCAGGCCGCCGAAGAGGTGAGCGCGCTGGTGGACAAGAGCAAGGCGCAGGTCAGCGACTACGTCGAGAAGGGGCGTGAGGCCGTGGATCGTGGACGGGCGCAATGGGAGGAGTTTGTGGAGCGCGGCAAAAGCCTGGTTGCCGAACAGACCGGCAAGGTGACCGCAGCTGTGGATGCGGGCCGGCAGGCCTACAAGACGACCACCGGCCAGAGCAAAGATGCGGAGAGCTAGGACGGACAGCCGCTTGACGCCGGAAGGCTTCCATCCCTATGCGGCTATTCTTCGCCCGTCCGGTCGCCTTCGACCGGGGACAATGCCCGCGGGTGCGGAAAAAGCCGCTGATGCGCAGGACTCCGGACAGAACGCTCCCGCTTGCATTGGGGAGCGTTCCCAAAACTTGATGGCAGTTCCCAGCTGGGTTGTGCGAGACCATTCCGATGCCAGAATTGAATAACGAAACCATCCAGCTCGTGTTCATTGCCGTGACCGCGCTGGCCGTGTTGCTGCAGGCAATCATTCTGCTGGCAATCTTCTTGACCATCCGCAAGGCAGCGAGTTCTTTCAAGGAGGAGGTCGAGGACCTGCGCTCCGCTGTGCTGCCGCTCATTTATAACACGCGGGAACTCTATACTCGGCTGGCTCCGAAGTTCGAATCGGCGGTAGGGGACCTGGCGGAGATGACGAGCGGTTTGCGGGCGCAGGCCGAAAGAGCCGAGTCCACAGCCACGGAGATCTTCGAACGGCTGCGCATCCAGACGAGCCGGATCGACGGGATGCTCTCCGGGGTACTGGACGCGATCGACCGGGCCGGCGGCTTTGTGGCGGAGGCCGTGAGTAGGCCGGTGCGGCAACTGGCGGGCCTGATGGCGTCGATCAAGGCGATTCTCGAATCGCTGCGCAACCCCGCCCAGGAGCCGCACCCGACCCACGCTCCCGGAGAGAAGGATATGTTCGTTTAACGGCGGAATTCTTGGGGGGTGGGAGTGATTCCACGGAGCCTGTGGGTGACGGTAGTGTGCGCGCTTGCTCTGGCCGGGTGGGCTGGGGCGCAGACGACGGCTTACCCGGCCCCTGGGGCGGCGCTTCTGGCGCTGTCCAAGCAGGACCACACGCTGGCGATCGTGAATCCGGCCGATCTGCGGGTGCTGGCGCGGATTCCCGTGGGGGACGACCCGCATGAGGTGGTTGCCTCGGCGGATGGGAAAACCGCTTACGTCTCGAATTATGGGTTCGGGGCTTTCCACACGCTCACTGTGATTGACCTGGTGGGGCAAAAGCCGCTGACGGTCGTCGATCTGGGTGCGCTGAAAGGGCCGCATGGGCTGGTCTTTGCGCTGGGCAAGGTTTGGTTCACGGCGGAGGCGGCTAAGGCGATTGGGAGCTATGACCCGGTTGCGGGCAAGATCGACTGGATCATGGGAACGGGACAGAACCGGACGCACATGCTCTATGTCTTTCCCGATGGAAAGCGCATCGTGACCACCAACGTGAATTCGGCCACCGTGACGGTGATGGAGAAGACAGAGGGTCGGGCTGGCGGGCCTCCCTTCGGAATGCCACCGGGTCCCCCGCCTGGAATGGGGCCTTTTGGCAGCCCACCGCCAGATGGCGCACGTTCGCCGGGCGCGCAGCCCCCGCCCGGCGGGGACTGGCAGTTGACCGTGATTCCGGTGGGGCGCGGGTCGGAGGGGTTCGACGTTTCGCCGGACGGGAAAGAGGCCTGGGTGGCGAATGCAGGGGACGGGACCGTGTCGGTCATCGATCTTGCCCAGAAGAAGGTGACGGCGACGCTCAAGGTGAATGCGCCTGGTGCGAACCGGCTGAAGTTTACACCGGATGGGAAGCTGGCGCTGGTGACGGCCGGTTCGGCGCTGGTGGTGCTGGATGCGGCGGCGCGGAAGGAAGTGAAACGGCTGGCGACGGTCCACGGTTCCGGAGGCATCCAGATGCAGCCGGATGGGGCGCGGGCTTATGTGGCTTGCGGGCGGGACGGCTACGTTGCGGCGATCGACCTGAAGACGCTGGAGATGGTTGGGAAGGTGGATGTGGCCGGGCCGGATGGGCTGGCCTGGGCGGTGCGGCAGTAGGGGGTTGATTGCCGAGCTTAGCTACGCGCGAAGGCGGCCGTTGGAGCGTTGACCGCGGACGGGAATGAGAGGGCCCAGGCATCGTAGCCGCCCTGGATGTTGGCTAACTGGGGGAAGCTGGCGGTGTCGAGAATGCTCGAGGCGATGGAGCTGCGATAGCCGCTGCGGCAGAGGACGAGGACTGTGCGATCGCGGTCGAGTTCGTTGAGACGCTTTTCGAGTTCGGGAAGCGGGATAGAAATCGAGCCGGGGACAAAGCCGGCGGCGACGCGCTCGGTCTTCTCGCGGACATCGAGAAGCATGGTCCGGTCCGGGTCGGACGAGAGCCATTCGGCCGCGTCCTGGGCGGAGATCTGATCGACGGAGCGGATGGTCTTGCCGGCGTCGATCCAGGCGAGGATGCCTCCGGCGAGCGCGCCTTCTACTTTTTCAATCCCGACCCTTGCGAGGCGCATGCGGGCTTCTTCGACGGCGGCATCGTTTTCCGCGACAAGGATCAGGCTGGTTTCGATTCCCAGCAGGCGCGCGGCCCAGGAGGCGAACTGGCCGGAGAGCGCGATGTGGAGCGAGCCGGGCAGATGGGCTGCGCCGAATTGTTCCCGGGGGCGGGTATCGATAACCACAGCGCCGGCGGATTGATGCGCAACGACTTCCTCGGGCGTGAGGGCGCGGACGGGCGGGAGTTGTTCGAGAGGGACGGCGCCGATGCGGTTGCGGGCGACCTCGTTTTGGAAGTACGCCGGACGCGGCGGCATCTCGGCAGTGAGCAGGGAGACGAACTGGTCGCGTTCCTTGGGTTGTAGGGCGTAGTTGAGGCGGCGCTCCTTGCCGATGGTGGAGCTGGCGTCGGCGCTCATCTGACGCCCGCAGAGTGAGCCTGCACCATGCGCCGGATAGACAAGGGTCTCGTCGGGCAGGGTGAGGAGTTTGTGGTGGAGGCTGTCGAAGAGCAGCGCGGCAAGCTCTTGGGGGGATTTGGTGGGCGAGAGATCGGGGCGGCCAACGTCTCCGATGAAGAGCGTGTCGCCGGTGAAGACGGCGACTGGGGAAAGGCCGCCGTTCGGGAGCGGTTCGAGGGCGAGGATCGAGATGCTTTCCTCGGTGTGGCCGGGAGTGGAGAAGGTGCGCAGGGTTGCTGCGCCGAGGGGGAGTTCGTCGTTGTCGTTGAGGTCGCGGTGGGCGAAGGTCGCGCCCGAACCCGCGCCGAGGCAGATGACTGCGCCGGCGCGGGCGGCAAGCTCCAGATGGCCGGAAACGAAGTCGGCATGGAGGTGGGTTTCGATGACCCAGCGGATGCGCACGCCGAGCTCGCGGGCTTCTTCAAGATAGAGGTTGACGTCGCGCTGCGGGTCGATGACGGTGGCTTCGCCGCCATCGTGGATGAGATAGGAGGCGTGCGCGAGACAGGCGAGATAGAAGCGCTTGATTTCCATGGTCGCTCCATGTTGAGGGTCTCCGAAAACCGCTCCAGCCCTCGCACGCAGCAAAGGTTGACGAAATCCGCAGATACTTCAAAGCTTACTTCGGTTGCGGGACGATGCGCAGATACGGCTTTGGGGCGCGCCATCCTCCGGGATAGATGGCCTTCGCCTCCTCGTCGGAGACCGATCCAGCGAGGATGACATCGTCTCCCGGCCTCCAGTTCACGGGCGTCGAGACCTTGTGGGCGGCGGTGAGCTGGATCGAGTCGATGGCGCGGAGAATCTCGTCGAAGTTTCTTCCCGTGCTCATGGGATAGCTGAGGGTGAGCTTGATCTTCTTGTCGGGGCCAACGACGAAAACGGTGCGCACGGTTGCGTTGGTGGCGGCGGTGCGGCCTTCCGAGGTGTCGCCGGCATCGGCGGGGAGCATGTCGTAGAGCTTGGCGATCTTGAGCTGGGGGTCGCCGATCATGGGGTAGGTGACGGCGTGTCCCTGGGTCTCCTGGATGTCGCTGGCCCACTTGGCGTGATTCTCGACCGGATCGACGCTGAGGCCAATGATCTTGACATTACGCTTCTTAAATTCCGGAGCCAGGCCGGCCATGTAGCCGAGCTCGGTTGTGCAGACCGGAGTGAAGTCCTTGGGGTGGGAAAAGAGAACCGCCCATCCGTCGCCGATCCACTCGTGAAAGTGGATGGTTCCCTGGGTGGTTTCGGCGGTGAAGTCGGGGGCAGTGTCGTTGATGCGCAGGGACATTGCAAACTCCTCGGGGATTTTGCGGGAGGAAAGGGGAATCCCGCTGGCTGTGAGGATATCACCGGGCACAACGGGGATGCATCAAGAAACACTCGGCATATTGGACGGAATCGGCGCTTGAATGGGCGCGGAATTCAGACGATCCATCCACCGCCGACGACCTCATCGCCGTCGTAGAAGACAGCGGACTGGCCGGGGGTGACAGCGCGCTGGGGCTCGTCGAAGAGGGCGTGGACTTTGCCCGCTCCGCCCGGTTCCAGCGTGGCCCAGGCGGGCTCGTGGCGGTGGCGAATCTTGATTTGGACGCGCATGGGGGCGGTAAGCGCGGGGATCGAAATCCAGTTGAGACGGTTGGCGCGGAGGTGACGGGTGGCGAGTTCGGCGTCCGCGCCGACGGTGACGCAGTGGCTGGCGGGGTCGATTGTCAGGACGTAGAGGGGCGAGGGCGAGCTGACGCCCAGGCCCTTGCGCTGGCCCACGGTGAAGTTGGAGATGCCTTCGTGGCGGCCGAGAAGTTCGCCGCTGGAGGCGACGAGTTCGCCGGCGGTCTCAGGGATCTGCTCGCCCTGCTCTTCCATGTAAGCGGTAAGGAACTGCTTGTAGTCGCCGCCGGGGATGAAGCAGATCTCCTGCGAGTCGGGCTTTTCGGCGAGGGCCAGGCCCTTCTGACGGGCGACTTCGCGGACTTCGGGCTTGGTGAGGCTGCCCAGAGGGAAGAGGGTGCGGGCGAGCTGCTCCTGGGTGAGGCCGAAGAGGAAGTAGGTCTGGTCCTTGGCGCGGTCGGCGGGGCGCTTGAGAATCCAGCGGTTGCGGGCGGGGTCGAACTCGTTGATGGCGTAGTGGCCGGTGGCGATGCGGGTTGCGCCGATCGAGCGGGCGGTCTGGAGCAGGGCGTCGAACTTGAGGTGGTTGTTGCACAGCGAGCAGGGGATGGGCGTGCGGCCGGCGAGATACTCGTCCACAAAGGGGCGGACCACATCGCGCTCGAAGCGGGCTTGCTGGTTAACCACGTAATACGGGATTCCCAAGTGCTCGGCGACGCGGCGGGCGTCATACACATCGTCCAAAGAACAGCAGCGGCCGGCCTTCGGCGCATCGGGAATGCCGTGCTTGCCCGCCAGCCGTGTCTGGTCCCAGAGCTGAAGGGTCAGGCCGACGACGGTGGTTCGCGATTCGGCGGAGCCGTCCGATCCCTGGGCGAGCATGGCCGCAACCGTCGAGGAGTCGACTCCTCCGGACATGGCTACGGCGATGGTTATGGGCTCGGTCATGATAAGCAATTCAGCGAGTTAGCCCCGCTTCGCGGGGTTAGCAAGTTAGCCGGATCCGATTTACTACTCAAGAAACGGGGCGATCAATTCTGGCCGATACTGGCAAGGAACTCTGCTGCCAGTTTGGGTTCGCCGGGAACATTCGATCCTCTCAGCGAGCAGAGTTCGAGAAATCGCACGCAATTTCCATTGGTTTGACCGAATTCCTTTCGGATGGATTTGATCTCATGGGCCAGATCCTTCAGTCGTCTCGCCTCAGGCCAGCCCCAATACCGTCCTTCGGGGTCAAGGTTGTCATTTTGCCCGAACAGCCCGTACCGGCCTTCAGCGCACTCTCGAAGACAAGAAAGAAGAAGCGGTTGGAATTCGCTTTCCACCTCAGCCAGCCTCTTCTCCCGAATGTTCTGGGTCTTCGTCATGACGCTTTGAGCCTCTTGCTGAGCCAAGTATATCGTCGCGAGTTAGCGGAAGCCTCCTTCTGTCACCCGAGCGTTCCGGCGGCTACCGGCGAAATTGCGCGCAGGTGCCCGACCGCTTGCGGGACAACCTGCAGGACGTAATCGATGTCGGCTTCGGTCGCGGTCTTGAGCAGGCTGAAGCGGAGGCTGGCGCGGGCGCGGGTCTTGTCCAGTCCCATGGCCATCAGCACATGGCTGGGCTCGGTGGCTCCGGAGTGGCAGGCGGAGCCGCCGGAGACGGAGACGCCCTTCAGATCGAGGGCGATGACCAGGGCCTCGCCTTCCAGCGAGTCAAACCAGATGTTGGTGGTGTTGGCGGCACGGGGAACGGGGTTGGATTCCCAGGTCTCAGAATCTAGACCTGGGGCACCCGGAATCTGTGCCCCATTGAGGCCGGTGCCGGGGAGTGCCAGGAGGCCGGCTTCCAGGCGGTCGCGCAGCTTGGCCACTCTGTCCATGGTTCCATCCTCGAGCGAGTGCATGGCCAGCTCGGTGGCCCTGGCCAGGCCGACGATTCCAGCGACGTTCTCGGTTCCGGCGCGGCGGCGGCGCTCGTGGCTGCCGCCGACGATGAGGGATTCGATGGGAGTGCCGCGGCGCACGAACATCGCGCCCACGCCCTTGGGGCCGTGCATTTTGTGGGCGCTGATGGAGCACAGGTGGCAGCCGAAGCGGCGCACGTCGAAGGGAACCTTGCCCGCGCCCTGCACGGCGTCGATATGAAAGTATGCGCCGGCTTCGGCGGCGATCTTGCCGATCTCTTCGACGGGTTGCAGAACGCCGGTCTCGTTGTTGGCCAGCATGACGCTGATGAGGCGCGTCTCGGGGCGAAGGGCGCGGCGAATCTCCTCGGGGTCGATGAGGCCGCTCGGCAGGGGATCGACAAAGGTAACTTCGACGCCGCGGCCGGCCACCCGCTGCGCGGCCTGGAGGACAGCCGAGTGCTCGATGGAAGTGGTGACGAAATGGTCGCCAGGATGCAGCAGGCCGAAGATGGCGGTATTGTCGCCCTCGGTGCCGCCGGAGTTGAAGACCACCTCGGCATCATGGCAGTTGAAGAACTCGGCCATGGTTTCGCGGGCGCGGTCGATGGCGCTGCGCGCGCGCTGGCCGTCGAGGTGGATCGAGGAGGCATTGCCGAAGTGCTCCATCCAATAGGGACGCATGGCCTCGATCACCTCCGGCAGCAGGGGGGTGGTGGCGTTGGCGTCCATATAGATACGGCGCATCGCGTCGTTCTCCTTTCATAAATTGTACGGGCAATCGGGGTTTCGCGCCCGCTCAAGGCATTTAAGAGCCGATTCACAACCTAGTGTGTTGTCCAACAAATAGCTGGACAATAGGAATGAGTTAAGCTATCTTCCCTGTATGCCCGCTCCGCTTGCCCCTCTGCCCCTTGAAAGTGCCGACCAACAGCAGATTTGGCAGTGG
>Ga0326727_10006641_pt1 | contig 31449 bp, 22 predicted proteins | sample MB2enrmetagenome_FD_207643 | JGI IMG/M metagenome (GOLD analysis project Ga0326727, IMG submission 207643) | Lab enriched peat soil microbial communities from McLean, Ithaca, NY, United States - MB29MY | ecosystem: Environmental > Terrestrial > Soil > Wetlands > Peat | place: USA: New York...
GCCGGATCGCCCAGATGTGGTTGTGCAACAGGCCGTCCTCCTTTTGCCAGGATTGCCACTCGCCATGGCCAAGGCGCCGGATCAACCCGCCTCCATAGGCTCCCAGCCAGAGGGATTCCTCTCGATCCAGCAGAATCGCACCCATCGCATCCGCCGGAAGTCCGTGCTGGGAATCGATCTGAATCCGCTTGTCTCCGTCCAGAACCACAACTCCTGAATCACTGGAAACGAACAGCCGTCCGTGGCGATCCGCATAGAGCCGGTTCAGCGATCCGTTCGGTATGCCCGAGGAGCGGTTGACGAAGCGGGCCTGCCCACGGGGAAGTTCATAGAGCTGGGTTGAGCTTCGAATCCACAAATTACCCGACGTGTCCTGGGCGACGGAACCCCATAGGTCCACAGGAAGACCCGCAACGGATCCGACTCGCTCCTGCTTCTCTCTAGACAGCCGCCAGAGATCGCCATCCCTGCCAAACCAAACTTCTTCGCCCTTTACATACAAGCCCCGGACTGCACCCTGCGCCACCTTTTCGAAGTGGTACTTCCCTTCCTTCTCCGGCACTCCGCGCACAATCCCAGACGAGTACTCCAGGTACACTCGCCCCAGCGAGTCGAACGCAACATTTCGGACTCCTCCCTGTTCGCCGGTGTCTACGGTTTTGAATTGCATTCCCTCACGACGCGCAACCCCGCTTTGGCCCGCTACCCACAGTTGGCCTTCCGGCGATTCGGCAAGACCCATGATCTCGGCACTTGGCAGTCCGTCGCCATGACCGAAGGCGCGGAAGCGGTCTCCGTCATATCGGAAAAGCCCGTTCTCGGTTCCAACCCATAGGTATCCGCTCTTATCCTGAAGCAGGCACAGAATCGATAGATTGGTCAATCCTTCCCGCGAGCCGTATTGTTGAAACGTGGATCGCTGGCCTGACAAACTCGTCGAAGCGACAATCGACAGCACGGCCCAAACGGCAGCCGTCCGGATGTGTGCAAATGAGAGCATGACGGTAGAGTACATATAAACTGGCTACTCTTGAAAGTTTCTTTGGATGGAACTTCCGTTTGATGTGGCCGCAATGCACCGCTTCGGGACGGTTGCGCGCAAGACCGGAGCCTTCCGGCCACCCTGGAGCGATCGCCCGGCGGATCTTCCTCTGACCCCAGCCAGTGGTTGTCGAGATGGGCGCGAGTTAGTGCAACTGAAAAGCGGCTTCCACCCCGGCCCGGAAGCCGCTCTGGCAGTCATAGTTCATATGCGGCAATCGGGAATAGAAAGAACCGGCCTGAACCAAACGCTACCATACGCCATGACTCGAAACCATTTCGCATCCGCCCCAGGCACACCAGGCGGATGCGAAACGCCAGCTTCTCCCGGCTTCCTACTGCACCGTCAGGTTGAGGGTGACAGAATGCTTCAACCCACCGCCGGTCCCGGTCAGTGTCATGGCGTAGTTCTGCGCTGGCTGCGCGGAGGGGCCACTGCCCGAGCCGCAAGCTGTCATGCCAATCAGCAGCAGCGCCCCCAGCATCACGAGCATCAGCATCGGCGTCTTTAGCTGCGCCCGCACGGCGCCCCGCAGTTTGCGAGTGCCGAGCAGCGGCAGGAAAATCACCATCAGCCAGGGCTTCGGGAATCCGTCGCCGTCTTTCGACGAAGACGACGAGGCGGTTGGCTGTTGCTTCGGAATGTTGACGGTGACCGTAACCGTCGTGCTGCCGCTACCTGCGGCAATCACCGATGGCGTAACCGTGTAGCTTGCGCCCGCGGGTACTCCCGTCAAGGTCAACGCCACCGCACCGGCAAGCGTGGAACCGCTCATCGGAGACAACTGCAGGGTGTAAACGGCAGCGCTGCCCGGCGCCACGGTCGCCGAAACCAGGGTTGTGGTGGTGCCTCCGATGGTGAAGTTGAAATTCTGAACCGTCTCGGTAATCGGGCTCGATGTGCTGCCCACGAAGTCGGTATTTCCTTCATAGACTGCCGTGATGGGGTGCGCGCCAACGCTCAACGTGGCCAGGGTCAGCGTCGCGCTTCCCGTGTTGTCCAGCGTGGCCGTTCCCAACGTCGTGCCGCCGTCCTTGAAACTGACGCTGCCCATCGGCGTGCTTACGGCGCTGCTAACGTTGGCCGTAAATGTCACATTGTTGTTGGCAAGCACCGTCAAAGCGCTGGACTGCACGGTGGTGTTGGTGCTGTCCGTGCCGATGGTAAGCCTTCCGGCCGTGAGTACCTCGTTGTAGTTGCCCAGTTTGCGATTCGGATCACTCAGCATCGGAGTGATCGGGTAGGTCCCGATGGAAGACTCTGACGTGGCAGCCGTCGCGTAGCGAGCGGTGATTCCATCCCCCGGGACCACCCCGACCAGGGTGCCGGTCAGGCTCGGGACCGAGGCGCCGTAGAGCATGCTGGCGTTGCCGGCCGTTGCCGTCAGCGTTGCCTTCGTGATGGTGAAGTTCGCCGTGCTGTAGGCGATGTTGTAATTGCCGAGCACCCCCGCCGGAGACAGCGTGGCGCTGATCGTGTAGGGACCGCCCGCAACCGTCTCACCCGCTACACGGCCGTAGGTGGCAGACACGTGGTCTGATGCCACGAAGCCGCTCAGAGTTCCGCCAAGCACAGGGTCTATGGTGCCGTACACCTTCGTGCCGGGATTTGGTGTTACGGAAGCGTCTGCCTTGTTCACCGTCAGCGGAACCGTGCTGCTCGCCGTGCTGTAGTCAATGGCATCGGCCGGCGTAAACAGCACCGAGAGCTTCTCCGTCCCGGCATTTAATACACTTCCGGCCGCCGGAGTGTAGGCGAACGTGCCCGCAACCGAAGCTGTCGCGTTAAGCTGTGTGCTACTTAAAGCCACGCCATAGTCGATTGCCGACGGCGCCGGCCAGGTAATGGTTGGCGTGGTCTGGGACAAAAGCACGCCCGGGCTGCTGGTCGTCACCCCGGCGCTGGCGTCGGTTGCCGTGATGCTCTCGGACCCCGCCGTCTCGAAGGTTACATAGAGGCTTCGCACGCCGGCATCGGCAGGGACGAAAGCATAACTGGCAATCGCCGCGCCGCCGCTGGTCAGTGAGAACACCGCTTTCCGGTCACTGCTGCTCAACTGCGCCGTGCCAGTGTAGCTGGTCAGGGTTGCGCCACTGGAATTCTCCGCCGTCAGGGTAAACGACTGGGGAGTACCCAATGCCAGGCCCGAGGGCAATCCCGCGAATCCATATTTCGCGAATGCGGGAACGCCTGTGCCGGTCAACGCAATGCTTTGCGTTGTGCCGGGGTTGTTGAGCGAGTTATCGTTCAGCACCAGGAAATCGGCGATGGGACCGCTGGAGGCCGGGACAAAGCGGACGGTCAGCGGGCAACTTGCTCCCGCCGCCAGCGGCGTGCTCAACGAGCAGTCGCTGCCGCCACTTTCCGGAAAGTCGGTTGGATAGCTGAGCCCCGAGAATGTCAGCTCCGCATTGCCGGCGTTTTCCACCGTCACGGCCTGCGCACCATCCGCTGAATCCATGGAACCCGCCGTAGTCGGCGTTGCAAAGGTCAGGGCCGGAGCGTCTGCGAAATCCTCCTTCCACACCACCCCCGCGCCGGAATTGGTCAGATAGGCGTTACCGGCGCCATCCACCGCGACTCCTTCCGGGCCACTCAGGCCGCGGCTGATCATGCTCTGCGCGTAACTGCTGCCCGACAGCGTCTCCTTCAGCACCCGGCCATTGCCGTAATCGGCGATATAGACATTGCCCGTCCCGTCCACCGCGACATCCAATGGGTATGACAAGCCGTTCCCGGTGGAATTTGCCACCGTGTTCGCCGTGCCGTAACCGCTGCCTGTCCATGGCAACTGCAGCACCTGGCTGTTGAAGGTATCGGCAATATAGACGTTGCCGCTGCCGTCCACCGCAACCCCAAAGGGATTCAACAGGCCGTTCCCGGCGGAGTTCGCAATCGTTTCCGGGGCCGCGTAACCGCTGCCGGTCCACCCCAGCTTCAGCACCTGGCTATTGTAAGTATCGGCAATATATACGTTTCCGCTGCCATCCACGGCGACCCCCTCCGGGCTATTCAGTCCGCTGGCTATCGTGCTTGGGGTGTAGGTGGTGCCTGAAGGCGTCTCCTTGTACACTGCGCCCGCGGTGTAGTCGGCGATATAGACGTTGCCTGCCCCATCCAGGGCGAGCCCGCCAGGCGACGACAAAAGGCCGTTGCCGATGACGCTCTCGCTATAGTTGCCCGCCGCCAGCGTCTCCTTTAACACCCGCGCATGGTCTGTATCGGCGATATAGAGGTTGCCGCTGCCATCCACCGCGATCCCTTGCGGCCAGCTCAGGGCGCTGGTTGTCACCGTGCTCCGGGTGCCGGGCAGGAAGTTCACCTGCGGCCCCGTGCCGGTGCCGCTCACGTAGGAGGTAGCGACCGCGGTTCCCGAGCTATCTTCGAGCACCACCGCGCCATTGCGTGTCCCGGCATACTTCGGCGTAAACGTCACATTCACCGTGCAGGTTACCCCGGAGGAATAGTTCGTTCCCGCCGTGCAGGTTCCTGTCGCGGCGTCGCTAAAATCCAGACCTGGAGCTCCCCCGGTCAACACCAGCGGAATGGCCAGCGTTCCGTTGCCCAGCGCCCCGCTGAGGGTGAAGGTCAGTGTCATCGCGGCCGCGCTCGGGCTTCCAATGACGCTGGCCCCGAAATTCGGGCTTACCGTCAGTAGCACCGACGCCGTCGCGCTCGTGTAGTCAATCAGATCCGTTGGCGTAAATAGAGCAGTCAACGTGTAGTTTCCCGGCTGCAGAGTCGAGGCCGTGGTTACGGCCGTCACAGCTCCGCCCCCCAGGGACGCGGTGTAAGTGAAGCTGCCGGCCGTGTTGGCCACCGCATTCAGAATCGAGCTGAGATCGCTGCCATAGTTGATGGCCGTTGGCGGCGCCCACGTAACCGTCGGTGTCGTCTGCGGCGGTGGCAGCGGCGCCACGCCGAGGCCGCTCAAGCGGATGCTTTGCGCGGTGTAGCCGGGTCCGGCTGCGTTCAGGTTGTTATCCGTCAGCACCAGCGCGTCGCTGTTGCCTCCGGCAAAGGCCGGGGCAAAGTCCACCGCGTAGGTGCAACTTGCACCCACTGCCAGTCCGCCCGCCTCGCCGCCGGCGTTTACCACCGGGCAGGTCGAGGTGCCATCCAGCGTATAGCTGCTGGTAGAAAACCCCGGGTTCGTGACTGCGCCAGGCACCGGAAACAACAGCGGCGCATTGCCGTTGTTCAGCAAGGTGACACTCTGCGGACTGTCGCCACTGGTCGAGCCCAGGTTGGTCGGCTCGAAGGTAAACGCCGGCACACCCGAGTATCCGTCCTTGATCAGGTAGGTTAAGCCGTCAATGGCCTGGTAGAGGTTGCCGGCTCCGTCCACAGCCACGCCCTCGGGCGTCGACGTATAGCCGCTGCTCAGCGTCTGGACCGTGGTATAGCCGCCCGGCGCCAGGATCTCTTTCACCGCGAGGTGACCGCCGTCAGCGACATAGACATTGCCACTGCCATCCACCGCCACGTCGCGGGGCACGCTGAAGCCGCTGCCCAGGGTGTTCACCGTGGTGTAGCCGCCCGCCGCCACAATCTCCCTTACCGCATTGTTGGATTCATCGGCAAGGAAGACGTTTGCGTTGGCATCCACCGCGATACCATAGGGGCCGGCGAAGCTGAAGCTGCTGGCCAGCCGCTGGACCGTTGTGTAACCGCCCGCCGCCGGGATATCGTAGACTTTGGAAGTGCCATAGTCGTTGACGAAGACATTGCCGCTGCCGTCCACCGCCACGCCGTAGGGATCGGTAAATGCGAAGCTGTTGGCCAGCGTCAGCACGCAAGCCGAGCTGGCGCAGCCCAACGGGATCTCCTTCACCTTGGCGTTGCCGCCATCGCCGACAAAAACGTTTCCTGCCCCATCCACAGCCACGCCGCGCGGCTGGCTGAAGCCGCCGCCCAACACCTGGATGGTGGCGTAACCGCCTGCCGCCGGAATCTCCAGAATCTCACTGGCGCCCGTGTCGGCGACGTAGAGATTGCCGCTGACATCGGCCTGCAGGCCGTGGGGCTCAAACAGTCCGCTGCCCAGATTGCTCACTACGCTCGGCAGGAAGACAACTTGCGGCCCGGTTCCCGTCCCGTAAACGTAACCGGTTGCGATGACAGTCCCCAAGCTGTTCTCGAGTGTGACCCCGCCATACCGGGTCCCGGCATTGGCCGGGGTAAACGCCACATCCACGGTGCAGATGTCGCCGGCAGCGTAGGGGTGGCTGCTTCCGTTGGTGGTGCAGCTTCCGGTAGCGGAATCGGCAAAGTCCAGTCCGGCCAGGCCCTGCGTCAGCACCGTCGGGCTTGCAATCGTGCCTCCCGTGTCAAAGCTGAAAGTCAATGAAACCGGCGCCGGACTCCGGCTCCCGATGTTGACCGCTCCGAAGTTTCCGGCCGACGGGGTGAACTCCTGTATGGCGCCACTCCCGGTGTTGGCAAAATAGACGTTGCCGTTCCCATCCACGGCAACGCCATAGGGGCCAATCTGCCCGCTAGCAAGGGTGAACTGGGTCCCGTACCCGCTGCCCGTCCACGGTTCCTCCACCACCCTGCCCATTACAACATCGGAGATGTAGACATTGCCGCTGCCGTCCACCGCAATTCCCGTCGGGAATGAGAGTCCGCTGCCAATCGGGCTCTGGGTATACGTACCCCCCGAGAGCGTTTCCTTGTATGCCTGCATCGTGTCGTAACCGGCGATATAGACGTTGCCGATGCCATCCACCGCAACCCCGGTCGGACCAGACAATCCGCTGCCAATCGTGCTCTGGGTATATGTGCCTCCCGAAAGCGTTTCTTTGTACACTTTGCTGGTGGCGTAATCGGCGATATAGACGTTGCCGTTCCCGTCCACGGCAACGCCAACCGGACCCACCAGGCCGCCGGAGGCGTTGGATGCAACCGTGCTTGCGCTATAGCTGCCTCCTGAAAGCGTCTCTTTCAGCACCTGCATATTGTTGGTATCGCTTATATAAAGGTTGCCGCTCCCATCCACGGCGATTCCTTGCGGGCCACCCAGTCCGCTGACAAGCGTGCTCTGGGCGCCGTAACCACTGCCCGTCCACGGCAGCATCAACACGCGGTTGTTGTTCGTGTCGGCGATGTAGAGGTTGCCGCTGGCATCCACCGCGACTCCTTGGGCGCTGCCCAGACCGCTGAGGAGCGTGCTCTGACTTCCACTGAAGTGGGCCGTGGCCTGTGCGCCAGCCTCAGGGCAAATAACCATGCTGCTCACCATCAGCAGGACTGGCGTCCAGTACAGGAAAGAAACTGCGCAACGGAGGATGGAGACAAGGTGCGTATAGACAGAGCGTGTGATCATCATCATCATGGCAATCGATTCCCTTTTGAACCCCGCATGGGAAGAACTCGGCATGGAGCGCGGTGAAAGCCTGCTCCGAGGCTCCCGTGGGGCAGTGACGCTGCTTATTTAATCGGAATCGCGAGGTGACATCCGTGCGGAAATGTAATTTCACACCCGTAAAATAAAATGCTCGTGCCAATGGCGGAGAGAGTTTCTTTTTGGGAGGAACGGGAAACTGCACAAACGGCCGTTCTCTGGAACTGCTTTCGATCTCCTGCTGGACCACCGTGGGTAACGAAAAAAGGAGTCATCGCTGCGAATCAAACAGCGCCGCCTCCGTGCCCGATGCGGCCACCGAAACCCTATTACACACCGTCTCCTCCGCCAACCGGGCTTCGCCTGACCCAGCTCGAGCCGCCATGGCGATCGCGCCCGCGGACCGGCACGGCTTCCGCCCCCGCCACTTTGAAATTCAACATGACCCGATGTTTTCCCGGGACCTTCCGCCGGGAGCAAGATGGCGCAAAGCGCCGCACTCTCCCGAGGCAATGCCAGTTCGGTCTTGCGATTCCGGGCAGGAGTAGTACACTGCGGACACTTGAGTCCTGCAGAGGATTCCGGTTCGGCGATCGTAAACATGGAGCGTTGAGATTTCCCCTGTTCCCCCAAGATATAATTGGCAGGGCGTTCCATCGGCGGACTTCTCAGGTGGAGCCGTTATGTCGTTAAGACCGGAAGTGAACAAGGAGACCGAAGTAGCGAAGGGATTTGGCTCCGAGAGCCACTTTCCGGTTTCCTATATCGCCGTGCTGGCGGGCGTGGTTTTCGCTGGCGCCATTCTCACGGGCATTATTCTCCTGAAGAACTACCGGACGACGCTCAACCGCACCCAAATCCTGCTGACGCGCATCTCCGAGGACACCGCCCGGTCCATCGACGAATGGGTGCAAACGACCGCCAAGCAGGCCATGGTAATGGCCAGCTTTCCCGCCGTTGCCGAGGCAACCTCGTCCAGCGATCCCAAAGTAATTGCTCATGCCAGCGCCGTGCTGGAACTGGTTCGCACTCCGTTTGACTACACTGCCATCTACGCGGTCGACCGCAATGGCGTATCCAAGGCTCATACCGCCGACTCTCCTCCCTTATCGCCTTGGCTGCGCGAGGAGGCAACCAAACCATCCGGGCCGCAGACGCTGACTTGCTTTGAACCAGGACTAAATCCTGGATTTCCTCAGCTGGCTTTCCTGGTTCCCATTGAAAGAGGCAATTTCGAAGGCGGGCGGCGCGAGCGCATCGGAACGCTGGTCGTCCTGACACGCCGTAGCGCGCTGCCACCGCTTGCCGAGCCCCAGGGAGCCAACTCGGACGTGCGCTCCGTGTTATTCGCGCGCAGCCCACAGGGCGGAATTGTGTACTTCTCGCACATCTTCCATCCGCCGCCCGCGGGGGGCTCCTGGCGGGATGAAGCAGCGGAAGCCGCCTTGCGGGGAGAAGTAATCTTCACCCTTCGCACGACTGGCGACGGCTTGCCTCAGTATGTGGTGACGCGGCGTCTGCCGGAGCTTGGCTGGGGCATGGTGACCCGGCAATGGCAAGCGTCGGTGCTGGCGACTTTCTGGCGGACAGTTGCGTTCTCGGTGCTCATCTTCCTGGTCTGCTCCGCCCTGCTGGTGACTTGCGTGGTTGCAATTTGGCGCCACCAACAGGTACTAAGGCTGCAGGAAGAGATGCAGGCGCGGGCGAAGACCGAGAAAGAGCTCAGGCAGTCTCAGGAGCTCTTCAACAAGTCGTTCCACTCGTGTCCGGAGGGCATGAGCCTCTCCCGGATTCGTGACGGCTGTTTCGTCGAGGTGAACGACGCCTTCCTGGCCACTTCCGGCTATAGCCGGGAAGATCTCATTGGCCACTCCTCGCTCAACTTGGACTTTTGGTCGGATCCAAGGGATCGCGAAAAATTGATCCAGGCGCTGCGGCACGGCGAACAGGTGCGATCCTGGCGCGTGCGCGGGCGCACCAAGCACGGAAGTACCGTCGAGGTGCAACTTTCCGCCGATGTTGTGCAGATTCAGGACGAGAAGTGCCTGCTCCTCATCATGCGCGACATTACCAGCCAGCTGGCTTTGGAGGAGCAGGTTCGGCAGGCGCAGAAAATGGAGGCGGTTGGACTGCTGGCGGGCGCGGTCGCGCACGACTTTAACAATCTGCTGATGGCCATCAGCAGCCAGGCCGAGCTTTTGCTGGACGCTGCCGGCCCCGGCAGCGTGGAGCAGCGAACAAGAAAAATTCTCTCCGCCACCGAGAGTGCCGCCAAGCTCACCAGGAAACTCCTCGCCTTTGGCAGAAAGCAGGAACTGGCAAGCTCCGCCTTCGACTTGAACCAGCTCGTGTTGGAGACGGCCGACCTTATCCAGCACATGACTCCGCCGGCCATTGCCATGGATGTCCGTCTGGCGTCATCACCCTGCTGGGTGCAGGCAGACCGGGCGCAGATCGAGCTGACCATCATCAACATGGTCCTCAACGCGCGCGATGCCATGCCGGACGGCGGCAAACTCGTCATCAGCACTGCCCCTCTCGCAATCACCGGCAAAGATCAGGATTCGCACGGCGGTGTTCCCGCCGGAGACTACATACTGATTTCGTTCGCCGACACCGGTCATGGCATTCCCGAGCAAAACATAAACAGGATTTTCGAGCCGTTCTTCACCACCAAACCGGAGGGACGCGGAACCGGCCTCGGGCTTTCGATTGTTTACGGCATTATTCGGCAAAGCGGCGGCCACGTGCGCGTCCGCAGCACCGTCGGTGCAGGAACGACGTTCCTGATCTACCTTCCCTCGGTTCCGCAACCGTACCCCGATCCACCGCCATTTCATCCTTGCCCACTCGGGAAGTACGGTGGATCCTGTCCACGAGAGGGAACGATTCTCGTTGTAGACGATGAGGAACTGGTGCGGGCAAGCGTACAGGCATTTCTCGGTAATTGCGGCCTGACCGTCCTCGACTGCGCCAATGCCTCGGAAGCCTTGCGAGTGTCCTCCGGGCTCAAGGACAGTCTGGTGTTGCTCGTCACCGATATTGCAATGCCTGGGATGAGCGGCATGGAACTTGCTCAAGCGCTGGTCCAGCAGATCCCGGATCTTCCCATCCTCTTCATGTCCGGGTATGCTGTCGCGGGAAACGGCCACCAGCAATTCCGTCACGCAAAATTTCTGCAGAAACCATTCACCCGCGCCGAACTGATGAACTCCCTATGTGCAGAGCTGGAAACCTGTCCGTTCAAGCGCATTCAGGTCTGATCGCCGCTGCCGGGCGACCAGCTGGCCCACCTTGCGTCCAGTGTGCCGGGGACCGGTCTTGAGAAGCCTCTCTCCGTTTGATTAAACTCTCTCTGAGAATCCCGGAGGTTCATGGCGCAGACTGTAACCACCGTAGAGTTGAAGTCTGAGACGTTGCATCGGTTCGAGGAATACATCGGCGAAGCCGAAGAGGCCATGCAGCAGACTCTCCACGGCGACGGTCTGTTCCTTTGGTCTGATGCCAGCCCGGAGCGGGCGCTGCGGGTCCGCGAGGGCAAAATCCTCGCCCAGTTCTGGTCGGGTCAAGGGCCGTTCAAAGTGACCGACGGCTTGATTCATGACTGGATTGGGGCTGAATTCATTCCTGGCGTTACGGTTGAGCTTGTGCTGCGTCTGGTGCAGAACTACGGAAATCATAAGAACATCTACAAACCCGAGGTAATCGACTCCAGGCTGTTGACCCATCACGGCAACGATTTCCAAATCTATATGCGCCTGCTGAAGAAAAAAATCATTACCGTGGTTCTCGATACGTATCATGACGTGCATTATTCCTCGCTCGACCGCACCCACTGGCTTTGCCGCTCCTACACAACCCGCATCCTCGAAGTCGAAGCCGCGGGAAGCCGCAGGGAAACCATCCTGCCGCCGGATACGGGCTACGGGTTCCTTTGGCGTCTGTATTCCTACTGGAGATTCCAGGAGAAGCAGGGCGGAGTGTTCGTGGAGTGTCGAGCCATTTCTCTGTCGCGCAACGTGCCCCTGGGGTTGGGATGGCTGATTGAACCAATCATCCAGAAACTACCCAGGGAATCGCTGGTCAACACTCTCCAGGCGACCCGGCAGGCGCTGATCGCCACCTGAGGATCTGCGCCGGGCACTCCAGCGCTCCCTGCCCGGTCTATACCGCTTGCGTTTATACAGTCTCGCCGAGCCAACCGCGGATCCGTTCGTATACGGCAGGCCGGCTCAACAGGTCCCAGTGGCTCATGCCATAGCCGACCCACTGCCGAGATGGCGCGAAAGACAATCTCAGTCCATCGTCTTCATGCCGCCCCAGGGCGCTGTCGACCGACACCATCCCATCCCCGATCACGCCGCCGGCCTTCTTGCCGACGTTGGCGGCAATGGCATAACACCGGACTGCTTCCGGCAGCGGCACCGGATGCCGGAGGTCTCCTGTGTGTTCGAAGCGGTCCACTCCCTGCCAATCTTCGTCCAGCAGGTTGCCATAGCGCAGGTCGGTGATGCCAGCGCTGCGCAGCTCACCCAGACGGGCAAACGGGGCCGTATATGGGCTTAGCCCCAGGCTGACGTCGATGAGATTTCCCCCACGCTCCAGCAGGGAACCGTGGTGCGGCGTGCCGAGGAAAATGAGCTTGCGCAAGCGCTGCGGCCACCCCTGCCCCGCCGCCGTTCCGTAGTAGTACGCACTGCGGGCCAGCAGCCCGCCCATACTGTGGGCAAGGATTGCGAAGTCTTCCAAAGGTTCCGGCCATTGCTGGGTAACAGACTCAAGCAAAGCCGCAAACGCGCGCCCGTTGGCGGATGTGTGCAAGCCGCTGTTGTAGTGCAGATGGACTGGCGTGTAGCCCAGGTCACGAGCCAGCGCCGCCCCAAAATCACTGCCCTTCCGCTGCCATTGCAGGTCGTTCATGCAGAGGCCATGCACCAGCACCAGCAACTTGTTCCGGGGCGCGGGAAAGGCGGAGGACAATGCCTCTGTTTCGAGGGCTAACGGTTGGCCATGGCGGCGCAGCCGCATCCGAATCACCAGCGGATTGCCGGAGGCGGCCAGTTGGTCACCCATCACCCCGTTCAGCACTGCCAGCACGGCTTCACGTTCCGGCGAACTCGTCTCCTCGCCGCCGGGGCCAAACTGGGCAAGGATGCTGTCCGTGGTGATCGCCACCAAGCGGGTCACGTTGCGGATGCTTTCATAGACCAGATCCGCAACGCCGCTGCCGGGCTCCGCGACGGGCGTGCCGCGCACCCCAGGGGATCGGGCGATGACCTTGTGTACTGCCTCCACCAAGTCAGTCACTTCCGCGGTAGCGTCGGTCGCCAATCGGTTGAGCCCGGCAAGGTCAGAGAGATGGATGTGGGACTTTCGAATCATGGCGGCTCCGTTGCAAGGGGCGATCGTACTCTGGCTGGCTCGGAAACGAAAGCCCATTGCAATCGTAACCGTCGATCGATCCGCGAAGCGGTTGCAATCGTGATTTATTTCAGCGCTCCGCCCCGGCTTGCGATTTAGCGGGCTTCCGCTTGGGTGGCGCCAGCAGGCGCTTGATCTGCTGGAGGTGATTCAAGTCGTGCCCCGCCATCAGGTTGACGATGCGTTCCACGCTTTCTTTGCCCCGCTCCGCGTGCAGACCATAGAGACTCCATTGTTCCGGCGTAAGCGAGTTGAGCAGCAGCAGGTTTGCCTTGCGCATTTCCCGGAACTGCGCAATGCTCTGGCGCGGATCACGGCTTGCATAGTGTCCCGCGGCGGCCCATGCGTTCTGGTCGTAGGCCTCGATTGGATTTCCAGGGGCGCCCAGAATTGCCCGCAGTCTCCAGCCACAGACAATTTCGGAGTCAGCCAGATGTGCGAGAATCTCCGCTACCGACCATTGTTCCGGCGCGGACCGTTTGCGCAGTTTGGCCGGCGAGACGCCCTTTACCAGCCGCACCAGTGCGCTTGCGGTGGCCGCCTGCACTTTCAGCGGCTCTTGTCCCTGGGTGTAGCCCAGGATGCGATCCACGTAGTTCTGGATGGTTTCATTCACCAGTTGTTCTCCTCTCACTGCCTGATCCAGCTCGGCGAAAGGGTTCTGATCATCCCACCCGCCGCCCGGGCCAGCCATCGACCTGGAAATCCTTTCCCCTTACAGAGGTTTTTCACGGGAATCATAGCCGTTCATTCCCGCGCCCGTAAAGCCCGATTGCCCGGTGCGGGTGGTGCCGCAATCAGCTTGGGAGCCGGATTGGCGCTCAACCCAGCGCCGCTCTGGCAGCCATCGGCGCATGGCCTTTGAAGCGGCCCGGTTGGGTGGTAAAGTTGTGGCCTCGAAACGCCGCGCCGCGCCTTCGCGGTGTCGATTTCAACCTTTTCAGCGGCGCAGGTCTTGACGCCCACTACCGAGGGGGAACCCATGCACCAACGCAACAGTTTCGATGCCTACCTCGAACCTTTCCTGATCTCCCGGGAGCCGCGCCTCCGCGCTCACCTTCCTAATCTCAGCGATTTCCGCCACTGGGTGCTCACGGAGGTCGATGCGCAGGCGAACTACACCGACCGCTACGCTCCGCCGGCCTTGGAAACCTATGATCGCAACGGCTCGGTCGCCAATCGCGTCATTCTCAATCCCTGGTACGGCCAGCAGCACCAGGAGGTTTATCGTCGCGGCGCAATCGGGCTGCCGTACTTGCAGGCGGCGCCACACCTGCTCAGCTTTACCATGGGGTTCCTGCTCTCGCAGGCCGACATCAGCCTCCATTGCCCGGTCACGCTCACCGGAGCCGTCGCCTACGTGCTCGGCTATCACGCCAGCCGCGACCTGCGTGCCAGGTATCTGCACCAACTCACCCGCATGGATGCACCGGCCGCCACCGGCGGCACCTGGGTTACCGAGCAGCATGGCGGCAGCGACGTCGGCGCCACCACGACCACGGCCGTCGCCTGCAACGGCCGCTTCGCTCTCGACGGGTTGAAGTGGTTTACCAGCAACTCGAACAGTAGCTTGGCGCTCGCCACCGCGCGTCCGCAAGGCGCCGGTCCCGGTTCGGCTGGATTGGGATTGTATCTCATACCGAGCCACCTGGAGGACGGTAGCCCGAACCGGTACATCATTCGCCGGCTGAAAGACAAGCTCGGAACCAGGGGGCTCCCGACCGGCGAGATAGAGCTGCTCGGCGCCGAAGCCTTCGAAGTTGCAGGCCCGCCGCACGGATTCCGATTCATGATGGCGGCTCTCGAATACAGCCGGGTGCACAACGCGGTGGGCGCCGCAGGCGTGCAGCGCCGCGCCTTGCGTGAAGCCCTGGAGTGGGCTCGATCACGCCAAGCCTTTGGCCACGCTCTCGCCTCCTATCCCATGGTGCAGGACCAACTGCTTGGCATCCGGGTGCGCTTTGAAGCGGGCGCGCTGCTCGCTTTTGAGGCGGCGCTGGCGTTTGATGCCGCCATCGCCGACACGAACCATGGCCCCTGGCTGCGTCTCGTCACTGCTCTTGCCAAGTACCTCACCGCCGAAGACGCGATTGGCGCGGCCCGGGCGGCGCTCGAGTTGACCGGAAGCAATGGCTATACCTCGGATTACCCGCTCGCCCGCATTTACCGCGACGCGCAGGTGCTCACCGTATGGGAAGGTCCGGCGAATATTCAGGCACTGGAGTTGCTGCGTCTGCTGGCGCCGAAATACGCAGGCAAGGTTCAGTACGAACGCCGCATTCGTGCTATCATCGACCGTCTGCCGCCTGCCCTGTCATTTCTGCGGAGCGCTCTGGCTGCGCGGCTGCAGGGAGACATTGCCGCAATTGTGTCCGTGACCGCCGATGCAGCCAGCGCCGAACGATATGCGCGAAAGCTCCTGCACCGCTTGAGTCATAGCCTGGCATTCGCCCTCATGTGCGAGACCGCCGCCGAGGCAGCAGCAAACGGAGACGAGCGCCGCACGCTGGCCGCAACGCGCTATTACGAGGAACTCGAAGAGCCGGAACTTGGCGCCGCAAACGAGCGCGTGCAGCGCGCCGCCCTCGAACTGCTCGAAGAGGAACCAGCTTTCGCCGGGCGCCGCACAACATTGCCGGCCAGCGGCTAGCCCCTTCAGTACGGCCCCGCACAACGGGGCGGGCGAGAGGAAGGATAAACTGCAGCAACCGTCGCGCAGGGTCACTGAACTACGCGCTCCAGGCCATACCGGCGCACCCATCGCTTGCTAGGGTCCGCGAGCCGCGTTACTTTCCCGCCTTATAGAAAGGGACTGGCCGTAATTGCGTTTTCTCTAACTCCTTCACGTCCAGCACGCCGTCCTTGTTCGTGTCCAGCCTGTCGAATTCCGCTTCCATAAAGCTCATCCACTCTTGCTTGGACACTTTGCCGTTCTTATCCGTGTCCATAAGCAACAACAACTGCTTGGCAGCAGCCTCCCCAGCCACAACCGCGCCGCGGTGTTCGCTTGGAGTCGGCGCGGTGCTTTTTTGACCCGCAATGGATTCCGCCAACCCTCCCACCATGAACAAGACCGAGATACCCAAAGTAACCAGCACGAGCTTCTGTCTTTCAGACATCGTGAGCCTCCTCGTCCGATGATGGCCGCGAGCATTGTAACTCCACCGGCTTTAATCCACGCAATATTCAGGTTGAACTTTACTCAACTCCAGCAGGGTCCGATCACATTGGCAACCGCTTGATTCGGTCACTGCCCATCCTCTGACCTGGTTGCATCCAGCAGGACGATGCCCCGGATTCCCGGAGCATCGCTTCGAGGTTGCGTTGATTCAGGCAACTTTGTGATGGCCCTGATGCGGCATTAGAACTTGATCATCCAATCGACATCGATCAATGATTCGTCTCTGCGCAGATCCGGCTTCCAAAGACCACCATGGGAAGTCGGTGAGATGGGTCCTGTTCCGCAATACCCGGCTGCCGCCAGTGCGTTGTCGGTGATTCTTGGGTCGGAGGTTCCATCGTTGCAGGCGAACAGTTGCGGATTGCCGTTGTTGGCACCCGGCTGGAAGCCAAAGCTGTTCGGTGGCGTCATCCCACCGTGACCGGACCAGTAGGGCACGCTCGCATGGCGGTAATCGTACTCCGTCCGGAAGGTGAGCCATTGCCTAGGCATCCAATCAAAAGTGATTGAGCTATCCCAGGCTACAAACGGATCACTGGGATTAAAGCTGAAGTAGGGAGAGTTAAGCGCGGCCGAAGCAGCGGTCTCGCCGTTGATCGGTGGAACCAGAACAAGATAGCGTCCTGGATTGTTGATCTGGCCACCGCCGATCGTGATCGCGTACTTATCGTGCTTGAACCAGTTCCGGTCGTATACCATGTAGCCGAGAAAGCTCTGCTTGGGATTGACTCCCGCTTTAAAATGATCTCCCCCAATCGAGTTCTTATCCTTGGTGTTACCCTTGCAACCCACGCCTTGTATATATACGCCTTGCGCGGTGGTCGTGGAGGGGCCAAACTCGCATCCCGCATCAAGGGTAATCGTAATTGCCGATTTATCCCAGAATCTTGCATTGGGCTTGTCGTAGTACTTGAACTCGAAGCTGTTGTCGGTGTGGATCCGTCCGCGATTGGGCGTGTACAAGTCGTCGTGACCCAGACCGTAGTCATTGCTGAGAATGTTTACCCAAGGCCGCGGAGTCCACTTGATCTGACCGCCGAGTCCTTTTCTGGAGTTCGACGATCCGTACGACTGCCATCCATTGATGATCCAAGGCTCAATCTTCAAATGTGCCGTGGGGAAGACTTGTATCCTTATTCCCTGGAAAAACCAAGGCGTGTTGGAAGAGACATACGACGGTTGGTAGGCCCAGTTATCGAAATTGTAGTAGCTGAACAGGCCGACGTAGGACATGAAGATGCCGGCGTCAAGGTTGATCCCATGTAATACGTTGAGGTGGTATCCGCCGTAGGCTTCCGCCAGGTAGCGGTCGGCATCGTCGAGATTCCACTGGCCCTTTGAAGGGCTGGGATCGTTCCGGATCGTCGCCGTGGAATAAGCGCCAAACTGGGTCATGAATCTGGCGCGGACATTGTCAAGATGGAAGTCTCCGCCGAGGCCAAGTTGCTCCAACTGGATTTCATTGGACCGGAACAGTTCGCTCGATCCACCCATCGAGTCATCGATTGGCTTGTTGAAGTCATAGGTATAGGTAAGATCGGCTCTGATTTCTGGAGTAAAGAATTTCGAATCGAAGGCCGTGTCTTTGTTGCGTGGGTTTCCATTCAGCCAGGTCCAGTCCCAGTCTGAGAATGGCTCGATTTTTGCAGGCTTGGCAGGCGCGGCTTCCGCCGCCACTTGTGCCACAGCCGGAAGCGGCGCTGCCGGGGCAACCGCCGCCGTATTCGCGGAAACCATTGCTGCAGTTGGCTGAGCTGTTGTGCGCGCCTTCAGCAGGGCCTCAAGCTGGGAAATACGCGCAGCCATTGCGGCAAGCTCTTTTTCAAGCGCTTCCGTATCTGCCGTAACTGCGGAAGGGGTCGCGCCGCTTTGTACTTGCGCCTGCGCATAACCAGGCTGAACCCCGCTGGAAAATAGGCCCAGGAACAACACCAAGGGAGAAGCGGCAATCGCAACAGCTCGTTGGAAAACAGTTCTCATTCGAGTCACTCCTTTAACCGCCTGCGAACTCAGAATATGCGTGCCTCGATAAACCATTTCTAAAACGTTTCTAAAGAATCGCTAAATTCTGGAATGGCGCGAACTGAGCGGTAAGGAGTACGCATGGAGTGAATAACAAAGTTAAGAGGAGCGGCAAGACCTTTGTGACCCGGCCGCGTGCAGATGGTTTGGAATCTATCAAGGCGTGCCCCAGGACCGGCCGGCTCCCGGGAGCGGCAATGAGGTGACCGCGCTTTGCGGCTTGGATCCCGCTCAAACCCTGGTCATTGCTTGTCCTGGGACACTGGCCACTTGCCGCAAAAACAGGCACGCGAAGTTCCTGCAGTACGGCGAGCGTATCTGGAACATTCGTGAAGGCAGCGAAGATCAGCGGATTGACAAGGCCATCGACGCCACTCGCTCGTTTCTTGAGGGCGCGGGCGTCAGGTCATACTTCAAGCACCACAATCTGCCGGCGAGCATTGCCGGACCCATGCCCGGATAGTGGTGCAGGAACGGGTTGCTACGGCCATGCTCTACAGATTCACCTTGACTGGAGCGGTCTTTCCCGGTAGTACACTTAGGTTGATCAAGTACCGCATCCGCGTGCGAGCGACATCCGCCCCCGCGACGGAGGAAAACTTTGCCGGGCGGAAGCCGTGAGAATTGGCTGGAGATGCGGAACGGAAAATGGAGCGCCCCACGATGAATGCGAAAGAGCTAATCAAAACCGCCAGGGCCCTGGTAGCCGACGACAAAGGCATACTTCCGCTCGATGAAGACAACTCAACCTGCCACGCGCGATTTGCCAAACTGGGTATTGCGCAGACCGAGGAGGCACGGCGGGCCTACCGGGAGATGATTCTGACCACCCCCGGCCTCGGTCAGTCGATCAGCGGCGTGATCCTGTTTGATGAGACCATCCGCCAGCATACCAAGGCCGGAGTCGCCTTCGTGAAGGTCACAACCGATGCGGGGATCATTCCCGGCATCCGGGTCGACACAGGCACAAGCGAGTTGGCGGGGCACCCCGGAGAAGAAGTCACCGAAGGCCTGGACGGACTGCGCGGCCGGCTGAATGAGTATATGCGCATGGGCGCGCGTTTCGCCAAGTGGCGGGCGCCGGTTGCCGTGGGCCACGGCATCCCCAGCCGGGTTTGCCTTGAGGCACAGGCGCATGGATTGGGCCGCTATGCCCGGTTGTGCCAGGAAGTGGGACTGGTTCCCGTGGTGGAACCGGACGTGGTGATGGATGGCGATCATACCCTGGAGCGCTGTTTCGAGGTGACGGAGGAAGCTCTGCACAGCGTCTTCCACCAGCTTTTCGCGCAAGGGGTGATGCTGGAGGGCATGCTGCTGAAGCCGAATATGGTTCTGCCAGGGTTGAGCTGCGCCAAGCAGAATTCGGTTGAAGAGGTGGCTGAGGCTACGGTCAATTGCCTGCTGCGCGCCGTGCCGGCGGCGGTGCCGGGTATTGTCTTCTTATCCGGCGGACAGCCCAGCGAACTGGCCTCGGCCCGGCTGAGTGCCATGAATGCGCGATTCAAAGGGCGAGTGCCCTGGCCATTATCGTTTTCGTTTGCCCGCGCCATCCAGCAACCGGCGATGGAGGCATGGAAGGGCGCCGAGAGCCAGGTGGCGGCAGCACAGCAAGCTCTGGCTCGCCGGGCCAAGTGCAACTGGGAAGCATGCCGCGGCGAATACACCGTGGCTTGATTGGGTCCCCAAGCGAATCGCCGGGGGAATCAGCAGATCATGACAAGTCACAAAGACTCATAATTATTAAGGATGAAAACAACCCGGCATTTCAATCGGAATGCTTGGGGCTGACGTCTTGGCTATCTCCGTTTGGCGAACGGAGATAGCGCATCCCCCGGAGCGATATTCCCTTCGTTCCCATTGCTGGTTACTTTCGTACATTGACCGAATCACCGGCTCTAGATACCTTCTTGGCCAGAAGGTTTCCATGAAACTTCTCGTCGCCGATGATTCGCCTTACTACCGGAGCATGCTGCAGGATTTGCTTGAGTCCTCGGGATACGAAGTTGTGCTTGCCGCCGATGGCCATCAGGCCCAACACATCCTCGCCAACGACGACGCACCCCGGCTGGCCATTCTCAACTGCTTCATGCCGGGACTGGACGGACTTGAGCTCTGCGGTTTGATCCGGGCGCATAAACGGCGTTATGTGTACACAATTCTGCTGGGCGCTGCCGATCAGCAAAGCGATGTTCTCAAGGGATTTGAGTTGGGGGCAGATGATTATCTCTGCAAACCTTTCGAGGACTTCGAACTCAGAGCCCGGATTAAGGTTGGCGAACGGATTCTTCGCAGTCACGAGGAGTTAGCTGAGGCGCGTGAGTCTTTGCAGTTCCTGGCTTCGCATGATCCCTTGCTGCGGCTTTGGAATCGTCGGGCCATCCTCGACTTATTGAGTAAGGAGCTAAGCCGGGCAGATCGGTTACAGACGCCGCTGTGCGTCTTCTTTATTGACTTGGATTCCTTCAAGCGAGTCAATGACAGTTACGGCCATCTGGTGGGCGATGACGTGTTGCGCAGCGCAGCCGAGAAAATGTCCGGCGCCGTGCGCGAGTACGATCACGTCGGCAGATTCGGCGGTGAGGAGTTCCTGGTAGTACTGCCCAACTGCAATGCCGAGATGGCGCAGGAAGTGGCCGAACGGGTGCGGCAGCGGATTGGCGACGAACCCATTGTGATTGCCCCCGTAAAGGTGAACGTCACAGCCAGCATCGGCGTCGCCCAATGGCGCGCCGGCCAGGGTTTCCGCGACCTGATCCATCGCGCGGACCAGGCCATGTATCGGGCAAAGAACAACTGGCACAATCGTGTAGTGGTCGACGACGCCGGTGAAGGAACTACGTCTGAATCGTGTGAACACGCAGGATAGTTGCAACAGCGCTTTCTCCAATCTGGGCCATTGAGTTGTCGATTTTTCGCGGTAACAGGCAAGGAGAGGACGAGATGATTACAGCAGCACCCCAATCCAAACTGAACGACGTAGAACCAGACATCAACCAGACCCAGTGCCAACTGGATCAGTTGGAACGGCGCGAATGGTGGCGCTGGAGTCTCGCTTTTTTCGTGATGCTTATTCTCACCTTCGGACTGTTTACCCTCTCGATGTCCGTCAGGGACGGGCTGACCTGGGCAGAACAGGCGCAGTTGAACATCGGACTCCGAGGGCTGTTGGCGCTGGTCCTGCTCTTCGATACATTTATCGTTTATCAACAGGTGCAGATCACAAGGTTGCGCCGTGATCTCGCCACACAATTGCGCGTAATCACCACTTTGGAAGCGCTGAAGAAAGCCGACTCCGACGGCGACGGCCCGCAGAAGGAACGCAGGCGCATTCCGCGGTCACACCTTGACCGGCGAGTCCGGGTCACAACCGTTCACCAGGGCAAGACAAGCTCTGTTCTTGGCCGCATACGGGACATCAGTGAAAACGGCATGGGTGCGGTGATTCCCTGCGCACTCTCCCTTGCCGACCAGGTGACGCTTGAATTCTCCATGGAAAACAGTCAGGAAGACACCGTGTCCGCCATTGTCCGCCATCGCCGGGGATTTCTTTATGGCTTCGATTTTGTCGCTATCGAACCATCTTTGCGAGAGGTCATCGCCAGGGAATCGAAGCCGGAAACTGCAGCGATTGTTTGACCATTGCTCAACCTGCGCCAGTGCGTAACCTGGCGCCTCATTCTGCGCCGGTGCAGCTCTCCGCCTAACCTGCGCAGTGGAGGGCGCCAGAGGAAATGACTGCACTGGGGACGCCCACACCCAAGGTGGCGCCGCGTCCTGGTTCTTCACCCGATGCACCCGGCTGCTCACGTTCATTTGTGCAACCCAGGCAGAGGTTTTTCGCATACCATGTCACCATGGGATTGAAGTTCACGACCTCCTATCTTGAAGATTCTCTGTCCCTGTTTCGCCACTACAAAAAGCTGGCCGAAGCGGCGATGGAGCAAGTGACGGACGAGCAGCTTTTCGCCGTGCTGGACCCGGAGATGAACTCCATTGCGCTCACCGTCAAGCACCTGGCAGGCAACATGCGGTCTCGCTGGACGGACTTTCTCAGCAGCGACGGCGAGAAGCCGGATCGTAACCGGGATAGCGAATTCGAAGACCCACCATCAGGCCGGGAAGAGATGATGCGGATATGGGAGTCGGGCTGGAACCTCGTGTTCTCCGCCCTTGAGCCCCTTGCGCCGGAAGACATGACCCGTACCGTCCTCATCCGGGGCGAAGCTCACTCCGTGATGCAAGCCATCAACCGGCAAATCGCTCACTATGCCTACCACTGCGGGCAAATCGTGTTCCTGGCAAAGCATTTCCAGCAGGCTCACTGGAGATCTCTAAGTGTGCCCCGGGGCAGCTCCGCCAAATTCACCCAGCAGGTAAAGGATGGCAAAACCAGCCAGCGGTAAATTGGCGGGTACTCGCAAGTCGCGCCATCCGCAGAGCGGTGCTGCATGGTTTATTTCCGGGAGTTCGCGGCGCTCGCTTGCTCCCCACAATCGCGGTCTGCGAGCAGTTTCGGGCCGCCTGCCCGCTAATAGTTCGAAATCTTAACCAGGTTCTTGTCTGGGTCTCGAACGTAGATCGATCGCATTTTTCCCATCGCGCCGTTGCGTTCAACAGGGCCTTCTTCGATGCGAACTTTCTGTTCGTTCAGGTAGCGAATCACTTCGTCGAGAGGGGTCGAGGTGATGAAACAGATGTCTCCGGCGCCTGCGGTAGGGTGGGCGGCTTTGGGGTCCACCTCATGTCCGCGCTGCTGAAGTTTGATCATCTGCTCGCCGAAGGCAAGGGCCTTTCGCCCATCCACGGTGAACAACTCCATGCCGAGAACTTCCGTGTAAAAGTCGGCGGTGATGTCGATGTTTGCGACGGTGAGGACGAGGTGATCAAGCGAATTTATGGTGATGGCCATTTCAAACGGATGATACGCGTCCCTGGGCGGCTTCCCACAACATTTTGTCGGAGTGGCCCGCGGCGAACGGCGCAGCTGGGATTCCATGCCGCTGGCTGCGCGTGGGTGGATCATCCTGACAACCTCTGCATTGCACTATGCCGTGCCGAATGTGGAGCATCTCCGCCAGCACTTTCCTGATCTCTATAAAAAGCAGCGAGAGAATAGAGAAATCACATCAGCCCAGGACGTTACCCGCCTGCACAGATTCGATCATCGGCGGATCCCATCCGCGGGGCTCCGCATTGCCCAGTAGGCCTCGGTCTCTCGATCCAAGTCGGCATACCCACCCATGGTTACGGCGCGCAGCGCAGCCTCGGGTTGATCTCCGTCCGACAACTGGAGAAGCAGGCGGCGCAGGCCATCCATCCCGTATGCAGACCGGAGATACTCGGCGGCAGCCAGGGATTCGACGTAGGCTCTCTGGGCCTGTTCGGGAGTCATTCCCTGGAAGGAACCTTCCAGTTCCGACAAAGACACGAACTCGCCGGTTCGGGCCTGTGCTCTGAGAGACGTAGTCAGGGCATCAAGGCTCTTCGGCTCTTCCAATTGGGCCAGGCCTTCGTTCAACCAGACCGGGCAGTTCGGGACGGCGCTATGCACGAAGGAATGAGTCAATTCATGCTTCAGCAGGGACTCCAGTTGGGGCGTGATGCTGGAGACCTCGCCCAACGGAATCCGCATCCTGCCGTCGTTGATCGCTCCTGCCCAGGAGGGGGCCTGGGTCACGTCGGAGAACTGTTGGGCGCTGTAGAGAACCACGGTGGTAACGGTTTTGGGCGCAACTCCGAGGTCAAGGGCAAGTGCGTCATAGTCGTGTTCCAAGGTGCGCAATAGGTCGTCCGTCAGCGCTTCCGCCGGTTGGCCCCCTTCATAGCGCAACACGAAATGGCCGCGGGCCGTCTCGGTGAAGTGTTCCTCCACGGCGGCTTCGCGTTTCGCTTTCTCCAGGTACTCCTGGACGCTCTCGTTCGGAGCCAGTTGCAGCGAATGTTCCCATGCCGCGATGGCATCTTCCCGCCGCCCCGCCTGGTAGTAGGCCATTCCCCGGATACGCTGCACCTCGGCCGACTCGGGTTCCAATTGCGCAGCCTGTTCACTGTGCGCCACCGCGTCGGCCAGTTGGCCGGAATTCAGCATCAACGCAGCGCACCAGGTGTGAAGTCCTGCATTCCCGGGAGACGCTTCCAAAGCTCGTTGAATGTGGCTGAGTGCCTGCTCATCGCGGTTGTGTTCGTGTTCGTACCGTGCCGCCACAAACTCGGCGGCAGCGGTGAGCGCCGGCAGTCCCCGTTTCTCGATTTCAGCCAGTGCGCGGTCGTCGACGTGGCCGGAAACTACGATCTGGTTCAGCAACACCGAGGGATCAACATCGCCGATCTGAACCACACTCGGCGGCAGGGCCAAGATTTTGGGCCTGTACTGGGCTCGGCTCTTCAACAGAGGACCGGCCTGCCATACGATGAAAATCGTTCCTGACAGCACCATGAGCACGCCCAGCAAGCGTACCGTCCAACGAGCTTCGATCCGCAGAGACATAGAGACTTACAGTGTAACGGCTTTGCGGCCGCGGAGAACTTTTGTGTGCATCCCACCACGCCAAAGTTCTTGTAGACTTCCCTTAATCTATGACGAAAAAGATTCGGTCGGCACCAGGTTCGGGAGGCCCGCGGGTCAACCATGGGAACCGTCTGCGCAGACCCTCAATTGACGCTGATATAGGCAGGGGAGACAATCAGGCGGTAGGTATCTAGCCTGACAAAAGGAGACCCCCTGGGTGTGCCGGGCAGAGAGCTTCGCCTGTACTCCAACGCGGACTGACGTCTGCACTGTTTGGAGGGGAGAAGGTATGGGGTCAAGAATCGTTCTTAGCGCAATTCTCGTCACCTTGTTATCCGCTGTGGGCTGCGGCAGCGGGGCCACATTACCCCGAACATCGGTGCCCCCCCAGCCCACTGTGTCAGGTCCTAACGAGTTCTCGAAGTTCGGATTTACCTGGGTCAAGCATCAGAGCAAGGCTCCCGGCTCGGGTTCCTTCCTGTGTGCCAACGCCACTGTATCGGGCAGTAATCTCATCCTGACTTTGGATGGTCTGACTCTCAGCGGGGCAGAGGTCGCCACGGTCACTCCGCTGAGTTTTGGTACCTACACATTCACATTTTTTCAGGACACGGTGGAATCTGGCTCCGTCGCCAGTGGATTTCTGTACAGCACAAACTCGGTAACCGAAATTGACGTGGAGCAACAGGGTCAGTACTCCGGCCGCTGGGATTTTACAAACTGGCAGACAACCTCCAACACCCAGACGAGCGACGTAACAGGCTACGACGCGTCGAAACCCCATAAACTGGAGATCATCTGGGAACCGACTTATATCACCTGGTACATCGATGGGATTCAAGTCGCATACCATACGCAGTACGTGCCTCAGCAACCCGCACCTTTCCTGTTCAGCTTCTGGACGACTAACAGTACGACCTGGGGAGGGCGTGGTACGCCGACAACTCGCCGCATGATTGTGACGGGATTTGACTACACCGGAAACAGTTAAAGGTTTCGGGCCATGGTAGCCCACGGTCCCGATGCCGCCACCGGCCTGCGACCGACAAGTTCAGCTTCACCGTCATGGACGGTAACAATTTAAGGGAGCGAGATTGTTATACAAACAATACGACGGCTGCAAAAAATAGAATCTTTAGAAGCACCATTGCATCGTTCATCAGCAGACCTATCTCAGAAATAGGAATTTGTCCTCCTAATCGCTGCCACTGCCCCTGCGTACTATCGCCCGAACGGCCATCAATATCTAATACCTTCAGATGACTTCCCTTCGGACGGCATTGTTCTTTCACGTTGACGCAAAACATGAATAACGGAAATACTACTTGCCTGTTCTTGTAGTAAGAAAGGAACTTTCGGTCTAAACAGTGTGTGCGATCTGCATTCCAAGTGTTTACCTGCTGAAGCAGAACGGCGTGCGCTTGAACTGAGGAAATATGCCGACCCATATTGCCCCCGCAACTGCGCTGGTGTGCATCTTAGTGCTCTTCGCCATGAGTCGCAGTGGCGCAGGGCAAACGAAGTTAGATCTCTCGGACATCCATGCTACGGATGGAGCGATTAACACTTTCGAGAAGCGCCTCTCGGTAGATTCTCCGGAGATGAGGGCCATATTCACCGTCTTCCCGGCTCCTTCCAGGGTCAGACTGACTTTCACCTACCTCGGACCGACTAAAGAAGTATCCATGTTGGGCAACGGCGAGGTCCGGCATCAGTTCGGATTCAAACTGCACGCCCAAGACCCTTGCAACCTTGTTTATGTAATCTGGGATTTTGATCATCCATCGAATCTGCGGGTTTCCGTAAAATCGAATCCCTCCGCATCTGCCTGGCAGGAATGCCGTGACAACGGATACCACAACCTTCGCCCAACTGAAACCAAAGAACTGCCTGCCATCAAAGAGAATGAGCCCCACGCATTCGTGATCGAAGCAGACGGCACAAGTCTCGTCGCAATTGTCGACGGCACCGTTGTCTGGCGTGGGAACAATGACATCGCCCCTACCCTTCGCGGACCGGCGGGCCTGCGTTCCGACAATGTGCGGGTACTCTTTGATCTGGAGGTAAACTGATGCGAAAGCTGATCTTCTGCACTATGCTCCTGGCTTTGGGGCCGTTGGTTCATGCCCAGGTGCAAGTCAACCCGGTTACAGGGTTTGGGCACAATAATCTTACTTTCCAAGGTACTTTTGCCTTGCAAGCCACTCCCACGTTTCAGTATTCCGCTGCGTGGCAGGCCCAGTCGGCAATTCCCACTGTTCCACTTCACCGCGACGCCAACAACCCCGCGAGCACATTGCCGATTTCAGAGGCTTACCCTTTCTTCCTTGCCGTCACACTTGCCTTGGCGTGGTTTGTTGGAAACGTTCGCTACCTATTCGGGGCGATTATCCACATCTTACCCGGTGCGAATTTTGGCATCACGAAAGACTATACCTACACGCCTTCCGTCAGCGTTTTGCTTCCCTGCTTCAACGAGGGTAGACACGTCTATGACACCATTGTCAGCATCCTCCAGAGCGATTATCCGGCGCTGGACGTGATTGCGACAGATGATTGCTCTTCGGATGATAGCTGGTACTGGATTCAAAAAGCAGCAGCAGACTTCCCTAACGTCAAGGCCGTAAGGAATCAAGAAAACGTGGGAAAAACACGCACCATCCTCAACGCCTGCGAACGTTCCGAATCCGAGTACGTCATCATCGTGGACTCCGATACTTTGCTTGGGACCAATGCCATTCGAGAGATGCTATCCTGCTTCGCTCATGACCCCCTCATGGGTGCAGTGGGAGCACCGGCGAACGTCAAGAATAACAACGAAAATGCCTTGACCAGTTTTCAGACCTATCTGTACTACCTCGGATTCAGACTCGCCAAGATTCCAGAGTGCCTGGCCAAAACCGTGGGCTGCATCGGCGGGTATTCTCTCACGATAAGAAAGCGCCTTCTTCTCGAAATCAAACCCGACTTGGACGCCCGTAATTGGTTCGGGACCAAGATTCGTGATGGAGAGGACCGTTTCATCACGCATCAAGTGCTGCTGCATGGTTATAAGACTTATGTCAACATGGACGCCGATGTCTGGACGATTGTTCCTAACAACTTCAGGTCATACTGGCTTCAACAGTTGCGCTGGCGGCGCAGCTACACGCGGGACTTCAGCTTTACCGTGCGGACGCTTTGGCGGCACGTAAGAGACCTGCACCCGAATGTAAGCTGCCACCGCTCTTGGTTAGCGAAGTGCTTTGCGATACTGGGCTGGAAGTACACCTACGTGCTCACTCCTGTGGTTACTGTTCTGGGTGTAATACAAGTATTTGCTCTTTTTTTTCTCAGCCCTTTCAATTGGTTTGACTTTCGTATGAGCGTCCTTTACATCGGAACAGCATTCCTCGTTATATGGCTGGCGCATATTTACCATCCGGATCAGGCTCTGGAAAACCCACTCAGGTTATTTATGTATTTAACCTGGTGGATCGTTAATAACCTTTTTTTGTCTCCCCTTGCATACCTGACACTAGACTCGGGTGGGTGGGGCAACCGGGAAACTACTCGGTCACCACAGCCGCAGGAGATGAACTAGTACTACTGCCTGGGTCGTTGCTATGGCTATCGCGATACCACATCGGATGAAGTGTTTAGCGTTCTGAACGAGGGACTCCGAGGTACGAGGAGAAAGAGTCATGCCGCTTGAGTTGAAGACTGACCACTGCTCAAACCACAGCACACATCTACCATCGTGTGAGGATTGTAATGTCGCTAACGCGTCGGCAGCCGCGGAAAAACTCTCGCTACGCGCCGTGCCCGCGCAGTCCAAGGGGCCACGTCAAGTCGATTTGAAAACCATCCATAACAGAACTGTGCTCTTCCTATACCGCAGCTTTGCTCTGGTGACCCTATACGGCGTGCTGGCGCTGGTGTTTGGATATGCCTTTTTTATGATCTTCTACGCGGTCAACTCTTCATGGGTGGCCCCAATCATTGTGTCACAATCCAATGACTCTATATTGGCAATGACAAGTCAACTGGTTACCAGCAAACAGTTGCTCGACTCGCTGATCCTGGACCACAATCGGCTTCAGGAAGGCATCGACATCATGAGGAGGCAACGCACCGAACTCATTGATTTGGACAAGCAACTCCACCCGGCTATCGCCCAAGAACAGGCCAGCAACAAGGTCAACGGCGTGGATTTGAATCTTCTCATGGAGCGAAAGAAGGAAGACAACAAAAGGACGCAGAAAGTATTAAATGATGTAGACAACCTAATTCAGCAATTGGATAAAGACTTGGCGGCCGGGCTTATCACAAAGGGGGACGCTGCCACGCAGCGGGCGGCATTGACCCAGTTCAAGAACAACTATACCGATAACAAGGTAGGGGAAGTTCTGCTCCGCGATAACGTTCGCCAGAAAACGGAGGCGAGTACTGAAGTTCTTGCCCTCCTAGGACAGCGCGTAACTATAGAAGCTCAAGTCTCACAACTGGACGTCAACATCAGCATCGGGGAGCAGCAGTTAAGAACTGATCAGGACCAGATCAACGGCATCAATCGTGCCGTGGAGACATTGAAGCGATCTCCGTTCTATTTGGTCACTCAATCACCGACCGAAGTGAGCTTCGCTTTTGTTCCGTATAGCAATGAGTCATATGCGAAGGTCGGGGCCCCGGTCTACGAATGCTACCTAAACATGATTTTCTGCCATCAGGTAGCCACGGTCAAATCGCTGTTTACAGATGAGCAAAAAGCCACACACCCGATTTTCAAGACCGATCTGCGCGGATTCTTTGTCCAATTGGATATGACGGAACCAAGATCAGCCAAATCCAAGACCTTGTTCTTAGGTCACAAGCCATTGCTTGTTTAGGAGACGACCTCCGGTGAATCGATTCTTACTACTGGTATATGTTGCTTCACTCTCGTCTGCTGCCATTGCTCAAGATGCAAAAGATAGTGCCACCTACTGCGCTTATGTCGCAGAGCAAGCTAGTGCCCAAGCTGATTTTCTCAGAACGCCGAGCTACATCGCCGGTGCCGCGCAGCCCAATACAGGTACACCAGCGCAGTTTTACACTGGGATATCTGAAAGCCTGACGAACTGGAGAAAAGCGGGGTTGACTGTCAAGGCCGCCGCGGACAACTGCGAGCTTTATAACTCCACCGTCTCGACTCAAATGCATCTGCAGTATGCGATCCCTGCGATGGAAAAGGCAGCTCTGATAAATCGTGTAGGAGCGATCAATACGGTGGAAACACAGTTGAACGCCCTCATGGCCGAGAACCAGAGGAAGCAAGAATCTCAGGACATGACACGTCCGATGATGTACGCTTTGCAAACCACTCTGGTAAAATTGGAACTAGACAGGTCGACCACGGTTGCCGCGGTAGCGTCTATCTATGTACCGCCTTTGAGCAACACCAGAATCAGGGAGCTACTTGTCTTAAAGCAACGCGACGAGGGAGTAAATCAGAGAGGTCTGAATAGAATAGCCCAGCAAAATAATTGGGATTTATCCGTTGAAGGCGGGATCCGCCATCAACTGAACCCCTTCCTGAGTAATTCGGTTGATGGATACGGCACATTCGCTTTTACCTACAATCTTGCTAGCATGAATATCAACCGGCATCTTGGTCAAGCGGCTACTGACTATAGCGAGTGGAAGAAGGTGCAGCAAAACGATGCTATCCAACAAGCAATTGCGCTTCAAAAACAGCTAACGGATAACGTTACTGCGCTTGAAAACAAGGCGAAGGCCCTGCAAGTCCAAGAGGCCGTGATTGAATCGAATCTCGCGCTGGTGAAGGATGTCGATACCGGTGTGGCCTTATCGTTCAGCATGCAGTTGCGGGCTGACCAGCTTTTACTGAGGGTCGAAATCGCAGACACGCAATTCCGACTGAGCAACTTGAAGCAATATCTACAGGATAACTTCTAACCAAACATATTTGACAATTTCGATTTCAGTCGAATCGATCGAAAGGCAGAGGATCACCGCCGCTATTCCACTGGAAACGATGGAACTGCTCGGCTCCCTGTTGGAGTTTGATTAGCTTTGGCGCCCTCTCCTTTCGGCTTAAGACTTGCCCGCCAGTTGGGGGGTAACGGGAAGGGAATGGTCCAAGGCAGAGATGCCGCCAACATTCATGTTCTGCTGGCCTATCATGTAGTAATTCAGTTTGCACACGACCAATTTGAGGCCTTGTACTGTGTGGGGCTGGTGTGTCCGATCTTTTGCGCCAGTTTGATTCTTAGTGTAGCGCAGCGGCTTGGATTGTAATTCCGCCGAACTGACGAGGTCGTCGATCTCCAGTGCGGGGCCGCCTGACTTTGACCGGGCAAGACCCGTGCCCGATGTGATGACGAGCGGCCGGTCCGGCCGGCCGGCACCTCGCCGAGCGTCTCGATGACCTGGCGATCGTCCTCGTTGTTCTGCTTTAAGTTGGAGAAGTCGTGGTTGAAGGCCGCGTGAAGGACGCCGTCGGCTGCCTCTGCGGCGGTGTGCAGGCGGGCCAGGTCGTTCACGTCGCCGCGGAAGACCTCCGCCCCGGCACGGGTAAACGCCTCGGCGCCCGCGTCCGAACAGCTGAGCCCGGCCACCTGATGGCCGGCGTTGATGAGTTCCGGAACGAGAAAGGAACCGATAGAACCGGTGGTGCCCGTCAGAAATACTCGCATTCTGCACCTCTCGTGTGGGCTGGCTTTCGGCTGCGCAGCCCTTATCCGCACCGTTACCAATCGACCCGATGTCACATACGTGCAAAGTGCCGAGTCACGGCTGAGCCGTTGTGAGAACTACCAAGGCACAGTGCGTCCTAGCAGGCTGCTGAAAAACCTGCCTTGCTGATCGAATCTGCCTTTGCCGGGCCCTTCCGGCGGGCGAGACTCTGGTTTTCGACCTCGGTTGGCTGGTTGCGAGGTTCATTTCGC
>Ga0326727_10006643_pt1 | contig 31445 bp, 24 predicted proteins | sample MB2enrmetagenome_FD_207643 | JGI IMG/M metagenome (GOLD analysis project Ga0326727, IMG submission 207643) | Lab enriched peat soil microbial communities from McLean, Ithaca, NY, United States - MB29MY | ecosystem: Environmental > Terrestrial > Soil > Wetlands > Peat | place: USA: New York...
TCAGGTTGTACATGGGCTGGGAAATGAAATAGGGATGGTAACCGCGTTTTTCACAAATCCACAGGATTTCCGCAACCTGCCACGCGGCGTAGTTGGAAATGGCGGGGAAGCGCACTTTACCGGCCCGCACCAACTCCTCCATAGTTTCAACCGTTTCCTCGATGGGGGTGGCATAATCGGGCTGGTGCAGGTAATAAAGATCGACGTAATCGGTACCCAGGCGCTGGAGACTGGCGTCAATGGCCTTGCGCATGGCGGCGCGTGACAACCCTTCTTCGTCGGGCGCGTCGCCCATGTTGCCGCGGACCTTGGAGGCCAGGATAACCTTGTCGCGCCGGCCCTTGAGGGTCTTGCCCACGATGGTCTCCGCCGCGCCGCGGTTGTAAACATTCGCGGTGTCGAAAAAGTTGATACCCGCATCGAGGCAGCAGTCCACCATGCGCTGCGCAGTGGCTTCGTCGGTTTGGGCGCCAAAGGTCATCGTGCCAAAGGATAGCCGCGAAACCTTCAGCCCGGTCTTGGAAAGTGTGCGAAATTCCATGTCTTTCCTCCTTTGACTTGCATCTAATTCTTGGTGCGGCTTGGGTGGGGCCACCGGTTCGAATTGGCCCATCCAGATTGAACGGCGGAATGGCACCCTTTTAAGTCTCCCAATTCCGCGTCCTATATTACAATAACTGTCCGTGCCCGAACCGCCGCTGTTACAACTTGCGCAGGATCTCGAATGGCTGGGGTGTGAGCTGGAGCACTATGGCCACCAACACGCGGTGGTGGGGTATCCGGAGGCCGGCCCCATTTGGGACACGTTCTGCGAAAAGCAGCGTGGCGTACTGGTGACAGCAGATAAAATCGAGCGTGAGTTGAAAAATGCGGTACGCTACAATCCCTCGCAGTTGGTGGGGATGGAGTATCCGCTGGATGAAACGTTGGACTCGATTGCAGCCTTGCTGGGGACGGTGGAAGAAATCAAGCATTGCTCCGTGTTTGCCGTACACGTGATCCCCTCTAGGGTTCGCGCGTTTACCAAGATGATCGAGGAGTATTTGCAAGTAACCGGGAAAGTGGCGGGATAGCCTTAGCAGTTATGGAGATGGGCCATCAACGCTAGCGGTCGCTGAGTAAGGGGTTCCACATCGAGCTTTCCGAGAAAGCTCCAGGAGATTCCGCATAATGGACGAACAACAATTAACGAAGCAATTGCAGGACGAAGGGTTCGACGACGTCTACGTTTGGGAAGACGGTCCGGACATGAGCTATCCGCCGCATCAACATCCTGACGTCTCGGCGCATATCATCCTGGCAGGCGAGATGACCGTTACGCTCGATGGGCAAACCCGCACCTACAAGCCGGGTGAGCGCTTCGATATTCCCGGCAAGACACCCCACTCCGCCCGCATGGGTCCGGAAGGTTGCAAATACCTGGTAGGAGAAAAGTGACGAGCGGCGAGTGACGAGCTGGGTTTTTCTCGCCCGCTCATCACTCGTCACTTGACACTGTTCACTGCCCTTTTAACCCTTACGCCATTCCTCCCAATCTTTGCGGACTGCCTCTCCCATTTTCTTGGCCGCCTCATGCACCCACCCGGGCTTGTGTTTGGCGAGGTCGCGGCGCACATTTTTGACCGCCCGTTTGCTTCCCAAATGGATGTTGGCGGTTTCGAAGCCCATGGAGTGGAGCAGGCGCTCCTCATCACGTTTCTTGGGAAGCGACGCCATCTCAATGCGCGAGCAATGGGGAGCCAGGCGGCGCACAATCCACCGGCCGCACAAATGCACATAGGGGTCGAGGGCGCGTGCGGCGTTGGTAATAATCTCTTCATAGAGGATCTTCTTCGAGCCTTCGCCACCCTTTGCCCAGACACAGGCGGAAGGCAGCAGGGCCTTGGCCTCGCGCGCCACACGGCCTCCCTCCCAATCCGCCAGCGCCACGTAGCGCTCGCGTCCCAGACTTCCCAACCCCGCGATGCGGTGCGCCACGCGATAGACCAACCCCGGCGCGGGCAGCAGTTGCTCCAGGGCCTTGCGCGCACTCTTGGGAACTTCTCCGCGCACAGAGGGAAGCGCGTTCATCTTCCCCCAGAAATGGACAGGGTCGCGCAACTCGCCGGTCGCTGCCTCGCGGAGCCACTTGTTATCCTCCTCCAGCACAAACGGCTTGCCGCCGGCTTCCAACCCCTCCCGATACCCCGCCAGGATGGCCGCGCACGCATCCTCATGCGCGAGGGAGAGATGGTTTCCGGAAATCGCCAGGTGGGCGCTCACCGCCAATCGCACCAGGTCGACGGCGTAAGGCATGGGGTAGGCTTCGTCGAGGTCATTCACACCCCAAATCAGCCGCCCCTCCTTATCGCGCCAAGTGCCGAAATTCTCCACGTGCAGGTCGCCGACCGCCAACACCCGCGGGGCTCGCGCCAAGTCGGGACAGACGTGGTCCCACACCTGCATCCAGCGGTAGAATGTGGCGCGCAGGAATTGGAAAGGATCCTCAGCCATGCGCGTGTGTTTTAACGCGAGATCGGCGGGAATAATCGTGATGCTCTTGGCCAGCCATGTTTCATACTTCTTAGTCGCTTTTTTGATACGCATTGGACGCTACCTCCCTGACTGTGCATGCACGCGGTGGAAATACTCCTCCACCCTACGCAGGTCTTCCTCCGTGTCGACCCCGATCGTGTCGTGGGGGGTTTCCACCACCGCGATGTCAGTGCCGTTCTCGAGGAAACGCAGTTGCTCAAGCTTCTCCAGTTTTTCCAGGGGCGACGGCGGGAGACGGTGGAAGGTCTCCAGCGCCGCGGCGCTGAAGGCATAGAAACCCTGGTGTTTGAAATATCGCGCTTGTCCCGAGCCGTCGCGGTCGAAGGGGATGCGCTGGCGGGAGAAATACAGCGCCCGCCCGGCGAGGTCGGTCACCACCTTTACCACGTTCCGATCCAGGGCCGTCTGGGCATCAATCGCCACCTTGAGGGTTGAAACCTGCGTGGCGGGCGCCGCATCGAAGGGTTGCAGCAAGCGCTCCAGGTGGCCGGGAGTGATCATGGGCTCATCTCCCTGGATGTTGACGTAAATCGCGGCGGGTTCCTTTGCCATGACTTCCGCCATGCGATCTGTTCCCGAGCGGTGCTCGCGCGAGGTCATCATGACGGGGATGCCCTGCTGGCGGCAATAGGACTCGACCTCCGGGGAATCCGTTGCCACGAGCAATTGGTCAAGGCACGCCGCCTGCCGAGAGTTCTCGTACACCCAGGCGATCATGGGGCGGCCACAGATTGCCCGCAACGGTTTGCCCGGCAACCGCGTGGATTCGAGCCGCGCCGGTATCACTCCTAGAACTCTCTGCATCGTAGGGATCCAAGGGCAGCATATGCTTAGATAATACCCATTTGCAAGCCCTCGATGAACGCTGGAGGGGAGTCCAGGCCTCCCCGGAAAATTGGCTTGGCATCGGGGCAGGCGGTATACTCGCAAGACCATGCGCACGCGCTCGACACTACCCGTGGGCAAACTACCGCCCGCTGTGCTCCGAGGCCTGTTGCACGGGTGCCGCCCGCCCATGTCCTCCGGCGTGGTGATTGGCCCGCGTTACGGGGAAGACGCCGCGGTCATTGACCTCGGGACGAAATACCTTGTCGCCAAGACCGACCCTATCACCTTCACGGAGGAGCGCATCGGCTGGTACGCCGTCAATATCAACGCCAACGACATCGCCACGCTGGGCGCCAGGCCGCGTTGGTTCCTAGCCACCCTGTTGCTCCCGGAAGGCCGTACCACCGCGAAGTTGGCACAGCAGATTTTCCTGGATATCCTCCACGCTTGCCACGCGCTCGGCATTGCGCTGTGCGGAGGCCATACGGAAATCACGGCGGGGTTGCGGCGCCCCATCGTCGTGGGCCAGATGCTGGGCGAGGCGAAAAAATCAGAGTTGATTCGAAAGGAGAGCCAGCAACCCGGCGACCTCATCATTCTGACCCGGGGTGTCGCCATAGAAGGCACGGCAATTCTTGCGCGGGCAAAGGGTGTGGAGTTACAGAAAAAAGTTGGCCGTGCCGCCGTCCGCCGCGCCCAGCGATGGCTTTTCGACCCCGGCATCAGCGTGATTCGTGACGCACGCCTTGCCGTGCGGTTCGGAGAAATCCACGCCATGCACGACCCCACCGAAGGCGGACTGCTCTCCGGCTTGGCGGAGATCGCCGAGGCCGGCGGAGTGGGGCTGCGCGTGTGGAAGGAGAAAATTCCTCTCCTGCCGGAAACCCTGGCCTTCAGCCGGGCGTTGCGATTTGATCCCTTGGCCCTGATCGCCTCGGGCGCCCTGCTGGTGGTCGCCGCCCCGGCGTCTGTTCCCCGTCTGTTGCGCGCTTACGCCCGGCGGGGGATTCCCGCCACCGTTATCGGTGAAATCCGCCGCAAAAAAGAAGGCCTCTGGGTGGTGGAGAACGGCCGGGAAACACGCTTAAGCGTCCCCAAGCGCGACGAAATCGCGCGGCTGCTGAGTTAAGGTTGACACCCTTGAAAAAAGCGGTTATTTGCGGCATTTTACGAAGCTGGGTTTGGCGGTCGGAGGCGCTATTTTCAAGGCTGCGGATGGTTTGGCTTTGCCCCGAATCCATGTTATATTAGGAGAGTGAAACAGGTCATTTCTGGCAAGTTACAACGCCCTCTTGGGAATGTCTCAACTCTTAAAAAATGGGAAGAACCCGTGCACGGTTAGCGAAGATTGAGGCGCCCTAGTGACGCCCGTCCATTCAAGCTTGCAGATGGGGTTAGAGTCGGACGGACTGTGCTCCTACCCGATGGGGCCGATAAATTGTTTTCCCTCTGAAACCACCATGAACGCATGGCAAGAAATCCTGGGCTATTTGAAGGGGAAGGTGAACACCCAGAGCTATCAAACCTGGCTTCGCCCCACTCGCTTCAGCCACCTCAGCCAGGAGGCGTTGGTGGTGCGGGTTCCCAACCGCGAGTTCCAGGATTGGATTCAGGAGCACTACGGTAGCCTGATCAATGAAGCCCTTTCGCAACTCCATTCGGACGTGCGCAAAGTTCACTACGTGGTCGAGGAAGACTCAGAAAAGAAACCCCTCGAGGCCGCGGACGCTAAGGCTTTTCAAGCCAAGCTGGATTTTGAGTCCGTCGACCACCAACTGAACCCGCGCTACACCTTCGATACCTTCGTTGTCGGCAACTGTAACCAGTTCGCCCATGCGGCGGCAGAAGCCGTGGCGGACAGGCCGGCAAAGGCTTACAACCCGCTGTTTCTTTACGGCGGCGTGGGGCTGGGAAAAACGCATTTGATGCAGGCCGTCGGCCATATGATCAAGGGCAAGTGGAAGGAGATGCGGCTGGCTTATGTCTCCTCCGAGAACTTCACCAACGAGGTCATCAACTCGCTCCGCTACGATCGCATGGTCTCGTTCCGCGATAAGTATCGGAATGTGGACATCCTGCTGATGGACGACATCCAGTTCATTGCGGGAAAAGAACGGACGCAGGAAGAGTTCTTCCACACCTTCAACACCTTGTATGAAGGCCAGAAGCAAGTCGTGATCTCGAGCGATTGCCCCCCCAAGGAGATTCCAGGCTTGGAGGAGCGCCTGCGCTCGCGTTTCGCCTGGGGCTTGACGGCCGACTTGCAGGCTCCCGACCTCGAGACCAAGCGCGCCATCCTGGCGAAGAAATGTGAAACTCAAGGCGTAGCGCTGCCCGACGACGTCAGCGATTTTGTGGCGCGCAAGATCAAGTCCAGCATCCGGGATCTCGAGGGGGCCCTGACGCGCCTAGTGGCTTATTCCTCGCTGACGGGCACCATGATCAGCCTCTCCATGGCACAACAGGTTCTGAAGAACTTGGTTGATCTGGAGGATCGTAGAGTATCGATCGAGAACATCCAGCGCGCCGTGGGGCGGGAATTCGGTCTCAGCTTGCCGCAATTGAAGGCCAAAGATAACAGCCGGGCGGTTTCTTACCCCCGGCAGATCGCGATGTTCCTGGCGAAAGAACTGACTACAGCGTCGCTGCCGCAGATTGGAAGGGAGTTCGGCGGGAAGCACCACACGACGGTGTTGCATTCCATCAATAAAATTGCTGAGTTGCGGGAGAGTGACAGGGATTTGAACAGACTTCTCAACAAGCTACGTGATAGTCTGAATTGAATTTAGCTGGTAATGCAAATCTGGTCCGAGTGGGAGACTTGTGAATTTCCGTGGGGGCGTAAGATTTTGGTGGCTTTCCACAATTTGCAGAAAGCCATCCACAGCCGAATCACCCCTAAGTTGCTTCCCCTGCGGAGGTTCTGGAATTTTCCACAAATTCACCGTACTACTACTAAAAACTATCTCTTGAGAGAGAATATATATGGAAATTTCTACCAGTAAAAACGAACTACTCAAGGAACTGACCCTCACCCAGGGTGTTGTGGAAAGAAAGACCACTATCCCGATTCTCTCGAACCTCCTTTTTGAGGTTGACGAGTCCACCCTGCGCATTAGTGCCACGGACCTTGACCTCGGAATTCGCTGCGGCTGTCCTGCCAAGGTGAAGGAGGGAGGGTCGGGAACCATTCCCGCGAAGCGCTTGTTTGAGATTATTCGTTCTCTGCCGGATGCTGAGGTGCGCTTCAAGCTCCTCGAAAACCATTGGGTGCAGGTTAACTGCGAGAGATCGTCATTTAAGCTGGTGGGAATGGCTCGCGATAACTTTCCCGTGTTGCCGGACATCCCCAAGCCGTTGGCCTCTCTCCCGGCTAACGTTTGCAGCGCGATGATCCAGAAGACCATCTTCGCGATTTCCAATGAGGAGTCCCGCTACACCCTGAATGGCGCCCTGCTGCTCCTGAAGCCGGAGAGCGCCAGCATGGTGGCGACGGATGGTCATCGCTTGGCGATCGTCGAGCGCGACGTGCAGGTGCAGGGGCTTAAGAATGAGTTACGGCTTCTGGTGCCGAAAAAGGCGATGGCGGAGCTCATCCGCTTGCTTGCCGAGGTGGAAGACGAGACGCTGGTTGATATCTCCAAGGACGAAAGCCATCTTTTCTTCCAAATCGGCACCCGCGTACTGATCTCGCGAATGTTGACGGGACAATTCCCGAACTATGAGGCGGTTCTGCCGCGGGATAACACCAAGATTGTCGAGATGGACAAGGATAAGACGTCGGCGGCGATTCGGCGCGTCGCGCTGCTGGCCGATGAACGCTCCCACGCCATCCGCATGCAGGTGGAGAAGGATCGGGTGGAAGTCTTCGCTTCCAGCGGTGAGTATGGTGAGGCGCATGAAGTGCTCGACGCTACCTACGACCAGGATTCCATGCAGATTGGATTCAATTACCAGTATCTCCTCGATTTTATGAGTGTGGTCGGGGATGGCGGAAAGATTCGTTTGGAGTTGAAAGACGAACAGAGCGCCGGACAGCTTCGGCCGGCGGAGCAGGATGCTTACCGGTATCGTTATGTGGTTATGCCGATGCGCATCTGAGAACCGTGACCTGGGTGCGGCCTCGATGCAGCCTGCGAGCGAAGGCAAGAGGGAAACGTATCCTGAGACTACCCTACAAGTCTCTTTTGTGTTGCCGCGTCATCGGCCGACAGGGAGATTTTTTCTCTGTCGGCTTTTTTGTCTAGCAGGCCGGATGTAGAGGCGGCGGAATCTATCCCGATCTTATCGGGACGCCGCCATGGCGGGGTGAACCCGCCGCTACGGTGCGGTGGAAAAGAATCAGCCAGGAGGTTGTTCAGTCACGTGAGCAAGTCTAAAGAGCCCGAGGTGAACGGTGCGCAGGCCTACGATGCCGATAGCATCAAGGTCCTGGGCGGTCTGGAAGCGGTGCGGAAGCGCCCGGCGATGTACATTGGCTCGACCGGACCGGTGGGACTGCACCATCTGGTTTGGGAGGTGGTGGACAACTCGGTGGACGAAGCCCTGGCAGGCTTCTGCGACCTCGTGACCGTGGTCGTCCACGGCGATAATTCGGTTACCGTTACCGACAATGGCCGCGGCATTCCGGTGGGCATGCACAAGGAGGAAGGCCGCTCCGCCGCGGAAGTCGTCATGACCGTTCTGCACGCGGGGGGCAAGTTCGACGCCAAGTCCTATAAGGTCTCCGGCGGACTGCATGGAGTGGGCGTTTCGGTGGTGAATGCTCTTTCCGAGTGGCTGGAGCTCGAAATCTGGCGCGACGGTTACACCTGGGAGCAGTCGTATGAGCGCGGCAAACCGCTTGCCGACATCAAGCGCGCCGGTAAGACCGAAAAAAAGGGCACAAAGGTTACTTTTTTTCCTGATACCCAGATCTTTCCGTCAATCGAATTCAACTTCGATACCCTGTCCCAACGCCTGCGCGAACTTTCCTTCCTGAACAAAGGATTGACCATCCGCCTCAAGGATGAGCGCAGCAACAAGCAGAATGAGTTTCATTACAACGGCGGCATCGCCGAATTCATCAAGCACCTCAATAAGAACAAGGATGTGCTTCACCCGACGCCGATCTACGCGGAAAGCGACCGCGACGACATCCACATGGAGTTCGCGCTGCAATACAACGACGGTTATGCGGAGAATGTCTTTTCCTTTGCCAACAACATCAACACCGTGGATGGCGGCACCCACCTTTCCGGATTCCGCTCCGCGCTGACGCGGGCCATCAATCAGTTTGGCCAGAACCAGGGCCTCTTCAAGGACGTGAAAGAGAACCTTCAGGGTGAGGATGTGCGCGAAGGTCTGGTGGCGGTGGTGAGTGTGAAGCTGCCGCAGCCGCAGTTTGAGGGGCAGACCAAGGGAAAACTCAACAGCGATATCCAGAGCACCATGGCCAGCTTCGTCTACGAGAAGCTGATGGAGAGTTTTGAAAAGAACCCCACGGTGGGCCGCAAGATTTGCGCCAAGGCCGTGGATGCCTCGCGCGCCCGCGAGGCGGCGCGCAAGGCCCGCGAACTCACGCGGCGCAAGGGGGCGCTGGATTCCGGGGGCCTGCCCGGCAAGCTCTCCGACTGCCAGGAAAGAGATCCCGAACGTTGCGAACTGTTCCTGGTGGAGGGCGACTCCGCCGGCGGCTCCGCCAAGCAGGGGCGCGACCGCCGCTACCAGGCCATCCTGCCGCTGCGTGGAAAAATCCTGAACGTGGAGAAGGCGCGCTTTGACAAGATGCTGGGCCACGAGGAAATTCGCGCCCTCATCACGGCGCTGGGAACGGGCATCGGCAAAGACGATTTCGACATCGCGAAACTTCGCTATGGCAAGGTCATCATCATGACCGACGCGGACGTGGACGGCTCGCACATCCGCACCCTTCTGCTCACCTTTTTTTATCGCCAGATGCCGCAACTCGTGGAGCGGGGCAATATTTACATTGCGCAACCGCCGCTTTACCTGATCAGGAAAGGCAAGAAATCCCAATACATTCACGACGAGAAGGAGTTCCGCCGGGAAGTGTTGCGCCGGGCCACCGAAGATCACGCCGTGGAATTCGGCGAAGGGAGCAAAAAGCTGAAACTGGAAGGCGGCGAACTGACCAACTTCCTGATGGCTTTTGGCGAATACATCGACCTTTACGGCAAGCTGGAAAAACGCATTGGCGATGGGCGCCCCATTGACGCCCTGCTGCGCGCCGAACTCTCCCGGAAAGTCGAGCTGGAAAATCAGGTGAAGCTGGAAAAGGTGGCGAAGGATTTGCGCGCGGAAGATTTCAAGACCACCATCAAACTGGACGAGGAGCACAATATCCATTTCCTGGCCTTCCACAGCGAGACCCAGCCGGAACGAATCATCGACTGGGACCTGCTCTCCAGCCCCGAATACCGCCGCCTTTACGATCTGCACAAGCGCGTGCATGAATATGACCGCCCGCCCTTCACCATTACTTCGAATGGCAACACGTTGACCATCGAGGACCGCAAGGAGCTGGTGGAACACGTCATGTCGGTGGGCAAGAAATCGTTCACCGTGCAGCGCTTCAAGGGTCTGGGCGAAATGAACCCCACGCAATTGTGGGAAACCACCATGGACGCCGACCAGCGCACCATGTTGCAGGTCAAGGTGGAAGATCAGGTGGAAGCCGACTCCATCTTCACCGTCCTCATGGGCGACGTCGTCGAGCCCCGGCGGCAGTTCATCGAGGATAATGCGCTGGATGTGAAGAATTTGGATATCTAAGCCAGTCGAACTGCAGCGTTGGAATTTGATCGACGGATTGGAGTGGCACGCCATGGCGTGCCCCAGCTACCTCGCAGGCCACATCCACATTAGTAACCACATCACGAACAAAGTTACGGCGCCGTACGACAACAAATTCGCGTTTCTTACCGTTGCCCATACGGCCGCAGTCGCAGGCTCATGACTCTGCCCTCTATTTTTTAGGTATCGTTGGACCCACTTCGCTTCCACCCACAAGGAAATTAAGAAGCAGAAGACCAACATCGCTCCTGCGCTCAGCAGGAGAATCCAGCGCGGGTACAGGCCGAGAAACGTGAGCTGAAGGTAGTCGTGCTTCGTCACAGCGGCTGGTTCGATGACGCCCATAAGGGGCGAGCGCTGCAGTCGACTCGCATCCCGAAAATACACTCCTTCGGCAGCATATCTCAACCCCGCGGCGAGGGCGTAGCCGATGGGAAGTCCCGCAAGAGACGAAAGGATGTTGGCAGTTCCTAGGACGCGGAGGCATTCCCACAGATGCATTTGCAGACGGCGGCGTGCGTACAGCGCCTCAACGACGACGGTCGGTATGAACAGCATGATGAACGCAGGCCAGACAAGCGCCAAGCTTGGGAGAATAGCGTCTGCCAATAACGGGGTCCGGTACACGGGGAGTACGATAAACACTGAAGAGATAATTTGCCACTGTTTTGTTGAGAAAGGCCGGCACACGTAGCGGCAGGGCCTGCCCCACGTGAGGGTACCCTCCGTGGCAGATGTGTCAGAAGCAAATTGGGTAGGTCCGCGGCTCTAGCGTGCGGCCGATAAGACCCAACGGTTGATTGCGGATTTACAAAACCCCTCATCCGGCCTCGTACCTCAGCCACCTTCTCCCCAAGGGAGATGGCCGGAAATCACGTTCGTCTGGAGAGGCAGGTAGTTCCGGTTTCCTACCCTCTCCGCCGGGGAGAGGGCGTCCCGATCTGATCGGGACGGGTGAGGGGTCACTTCACCTCGGGACCTCGCGACGTATGTTGGCAGACCAGGTTGATGGTGATTCGCGACTTGGCGCATAATAAACTGGTTTGGGGAGTTTTCTATGGAAGCTATTGGGGCGTTTGACGCGAAGACCCGCCTATCGAAGCTGCTCGATCGGGTAGCGAATGGCGAAAAGTTCGTGATTACGCGGTACGGGATTCCCGCTGCGATGCTCGTGCCTTTTCGCGAGGCGGCAAACAAACTGACGCATGAGCAAATTGTTGAGGGGATGCGGAAATTGCGCAAACGCGTAAAGCCGGATCGTATGAGCGTACGTGAGATGGTAAGTGAGGGGCGGCCTCGCCAGCCCGGAGCTAAGCCGTCCATTCCCAGGTCAAAAGAGCCGATGCGAGTTGAAAACCATCCCGCCTTCGGCATTTGGGCGAACCGGGAGGACATGAAAGACCCTTCCGCGTGGGTCAGGAAGATTCGCGCCCCGAGATATGATCGTCTGGGCAGGCGCCGGTCAAAGCCCTAGCGCGCCCCGCAGGGAGCGACTGAATTTCCGCCGCCACCCTAGCCTCTATTCTGCAACCAATCCCGGATCGCCGATTCCTGCCGGTAGGAAGAACAGGCGTAAAATCGGCATAATTTAACCTCCCAGCGGGCAATTTGTCCCCATTTCACTAGCCTCTGGCCGCCAACGTGCAGCTTATCAACCGGTGTACTGTGTCAGGGGGTGAAACCACCCACCCCGGCAGGCGCTTGGGACTAGGGATTGGGGGCTAGGTACTGGGTGCTGGGTACTGGGGGGTAGGTGCTGGGGCCGACCATCGCTTCCCTAGTCCCATGCCCTAGCCCCCAGTACCCAGCAGCCGGCCCCCAACACCCCGCCCCCAGGAGGTTCCATATCGCTCATCAAGAAACCCACTCTGCGGAAAGTCCGGCGTGTCACCAACCTGCTCCTGAAACTCAAACGCTATGAATTTAAGATGGCAACTTTCGGAGCGGATTATGGTGAAAAAGGTGCCGGGGAATGTCGCGAATAAAAGTTTTCATCAGAATATGTTGATCATAACAAAGGTAGTTAGTTGATTTTGCCATGATCCGAGCAAAACTCCAAATTATTGAAAATAAGCAAGTTGTCGTTATTGCGTTAAAGAGTTGCCCAAAAAAGGGGGGAGCCTTTTTGGGGTTCAGCGTCCATAAGTTATTGAGAACAAGTATAGAAAAAATGTCAACTTTATGCTCTGAGAATAAATTGCTGAAAACAAAGCTAGTTATTTCATTCTGCGAATAAGTTGATGAAAGGATAGGTAGTTAGCACAATGTCTGTTCACGGGATTTTCCTGCCGATTGAGGAGTTGGGCGCCAAACATAACCCCCATTCGGCGCTGAAATCCGGTAAAATAGAATGATCAACATTACGAACACCAAGGACCGCAATTCATGGGTGATCAAGAACTAATCAAGCCGTCGCGGGACATTCCCGTCAACATTGAAGATGAGATGCGCAAGTCGTATCTCGATTACGCGATGAGCGTGATCATCGGTCGCGCGCTGCCCGACGTGCGCGACGGGTTGAAGCCTGTGCACCGCCGCATTCTTTACGCGATGTACAAGGAGGGCAACACCTCTGACAAGCGTTACATCAAGTGCGCGGGCGTGGTGGGCGAGGTCATCAAGAAATATCACCCGCACGGTGACGCGGCGGTGTACGACACCCTGGTGCGCATGGCGCAGGACTTCAACATGCGCTACCTGCTGATCGACGGGCAAGGCAACTTCGGCTCGGTGGATGGCGACCCTCCGGCGGCTTACCGGTACACGGAATGCCGCCTGGCCAAATTGGCCGAGGAGATGCTGGCCGACATCGATAAAGACACCGTGGATTTCATTCCCAACTTCGATGAGTCCACGGAGGAGCCCACCGTTCTGCCCACGCGGGTTCCCGGCCTGCTGATTAACGGCTCGGATGGAATCGCCGTGGGGATGGCCACCAAAATCCCCCCCCACAACCTCACGGAGATCATCGAGGCCACCATTCTGCTGCTGAACAAACCGACGGCTTCACTCGAAGAGGTGCTGGCGCTCGTTCCCGGTCCCGATTTCCCCACCGGCGCTTACATTTACGGCAAGAGCGGGATCAAAGAAGCCTACCGCACGGGCCGCGGCCAGTTCACCATGCGCGCCAAGGCCGCCATTGAGCGTCCCGGCAAAGAAAAAGTGCAGATCGTCATCACTGAGATTCCCTTCCAGGTCAACAAATCCCGGGTGATCGAGCGTATTGCGGAATTGGTACAGGACAAGAAAATCGAAGGCATCTCCGACATGCGCGACGAATCGGACCGCGATGGCATGCGCATCGTCATTGAGTTAAAGCGCGGCGAGCAGCCGGAAGTGATTCTGAACAATCTCTACAAGCACACGCAGCTCCAGGACACCTTCGGGATGATCATGCTGGCCATCGTCCATGGCCAGCCGCGCACTCTCCCCCTGATTGACGCCCTGCAACTGTTCATTGACCATCGCGTCAATGTGGTCCGCCGCCGGACGGAGTACGACCTGCGCAAGGCCCAGGAGCGCGCCCACATTTTGGAAGGGTTTCTCAAGGCGCTTTCGCAGCTTGACGCCATCATCAAGCTGATTCGCGCCTCCAAGACTCCTGCCGAAGCCCGCACCGGGTTGATGACCCGCTTCGAGTTTACCGAGCGCCAGGCGCAGGCCATCCTGGAAATGCAGTTGCAGCGCCTGACCGCTCTCGAACGCGACAAAATCCAGGCGGAGTACGACGAACTCCAGAAGAAGATTGCCGAGTATCAGGAAATTCTGGCCAGTGACAAGGTGCTGAAGAAAGTCATCGCCAACGAGTTGAAGGAAATCCAGAAGCTTTATGGCGACGCGCGGCGCACGGAAATCATCGAAGAGCAGGAGGAGATCCGGCTGGAGGATCTGATCGCCGTCCAGGACGTCGTCATCACCATCTCCCATTCCGGTTACACCAAGCGCACGCCGCTGAGCATCTATCGCCAGCAGGCGCGCGGCGGCAAGGGCCGGCTGGGTATGAAGACGCGCGATGAGGATTTTGTCGAAAACCTTTTCATCGCCTCCACGCACAGCTACGTCCTGGTGTTTACCAACACCGGAAAGCTCTACTGGCTGAAAGTGTACGAAATCCCCGACGTGGGCGCGGCCGGCAAGGGCAAGCACATTTTGAATCTGGTCAATCTCTCCAAAGAGGAGAAGGTGGCGGCAGTCGTCGCCGTGAAGGAGTTGCCCGAGGAGCCCAAGGACGTCACCGTGGAGGGGGAGACGCTGGCCGCCGAGGGCTACATCACCATGGTCACGCGCCAGGGCATCATCAAGAAGACGCGCCTGGCCGAATTCTCCAACCCCCGTTCTGCCGGCATTATTGCCATGCAGATTGAAGAGGGCGATGAGCTGATTGCGGTGAAGCTCACTTCCGGCCGCGACAACATTTTCCTGGCCTCGCACGAAGGCATGGCCATCCGCTTCCCGGAATCGGACGTGCGCGGCATGGGTCGAACCGCCTATGGCGTGAATGCCATGGACCTCGACAAGGGCGACTATATCGTGGGCATGGAAATTGTGGGCGAAAAGGAGCTGATCCTCTCGGTCACGGAAAAGGGCTACGGCAAACGCACCGCCATCACCGAGTACCGCTTGCAGTCGCGCGCCGGCAAAGGCGTGATCAATGTCAAAACCGCCGAGCGCAACGGCAAGGTGGTGAATGTCCTGCCCGTCACGGAAGAGTCGGAAGTGATGATCATCTCGCAGCAGGGCAAGATCGCGCGCCTCGATTCCAGCACGATTCGCGAGAGCGGCCGCTCCGCGCAGGGCGTGCGCCTGCTTAACCTCGAAGAGGGCGACCAGGTGGCGGCCGCGTGCCTGATCAAGACGGATACCAACGGTGATACGCCGTCGCAACCGTCGCTGTTGCAATAAGCGTCGTGCCACGGGCGTCCCGCCCGTGCCCGAGCATGGCCGGGACGGCCATGGCACGTCGCCGGTGGAGGCGCTGCCGCCTCTGTTGCTTGTAAGGGTCCATTTATCGCTGTATTCTTGATGAGTGGGGCAGTTGAGATGGGTGAGTTAGAAACAAAAGAACAACAGTTGGAAGCGCGACTGGGCAAGTTGACCTCGCTGATCGTCGCTTACTCCGGCGGTGTCGATTCGGCCTACCTCGCCCACGCGGCACATCACGTCCTGGGTAGACGCATGTTGGCGGTTACGGCGTTGAGCGCCAGCTATTCGGCGCGCGACCGTGCCGAGGCGGAGAAATGCATTGCGCAGTTCCATTTCCCGCACGAGTTCGTCGAGACGAACGAGTTGGCGAATCCCAGCTATCGCGCCAACAACCCGGACCGCTGCTACTTCTGCAAGGACGAACTCTTCGAGAAACTCGATGAGCTGGCCGGCCGGCTCGGCTTTGCCGCCGTGGCTTACGGTATTAACAAAGACGATCTGGGCGACTGGCGCCCCGGCCAGCAAGCCGCGCGCGAGCACAAGGTTTTAACCCCGCTCCTGGATGCGGGCCTGACCAAGGCCGACATCCGCGAACTCTCGCGCCGCGTGAAGCTGCCCGTCTGGGACCGTCCGGCTTCCGCCTGCCTTTCCTCGCGCATCGCTTACGGAATTGAGGTCACGCCGCATCGTCTGGCCGTCGTCGAGAAGGGCGAAGAAGCCGTGCGCAATTTGGGCTTCCGCCAGTTTCGCGTGCGCTATCATGACGAGCTAGTGCGCATTGAAATTTCTCTCGAGGAATTGCCCCGCGCCCTTGAGCCTGCAATGACCCGCCAATTCGTGGACATCTTCAAATCCCTCGGCTTCAAGTTCGTCACCCTGGATTTGGAAGGCTTCCGGTCCGGGTCTATGAATTCTGTTCTCGTAAATATTAAAAAGGCGTAGGGGCGGTTCGCGAACCGCCCCTCCTTTTCATTGGCTCGGCCCGTTACTTTATGAATTCTTTAGCAATTCGAATTGTATTAGTATGAATATCAATGGTGTCTTCAACGCGGCGGGCGTAACCTCCGGCCAGGGTGATGGCGACGGGAATATTTTTCGCTCGCGCTTTCTCGAAGACCAATCGGTCGCGCCGCGCGAGCCCATCAATCGAGAGTTTCAGCCCGCCGAGCTGATCGTGGCGATAGGGGTCGGCGCCCGCCACGTAATAGATCAGGTCCGGCTGAAATTCGCGGAGCGCTTGGTCGAGGCCCTTCTCCAGTTCCTCAAGGTATTCCGCATCTTCCACGCCGTCGCGCAGGTTGATATCGAGCGTGCTCGGCGGCTTGGGGTAAGGATAATTATTCTCCTGATGGATGGAGAGCGTAAACACGGTGGAATCGCCGGCAAAGATGGCGGCGGTGCCGTTGCCCTGATGCACGTCGCAGTCGACGGTCATGGCGCGCTCGATGGCCTTGTCTTTTTGAAGCCGGCGAATGCCGATGGCAAAATCGTTGAGCACGCAGAAGCCCTCGCCGTGGTCGGGATAGGCATGATGAAATCCTCCGCCCACGTTGGCCGCCGCGCCGTCCTGAAGAGCCAACCGCCCCGCCAGAATGGACCCGCCCGCCGAAAGCCACACGGCGCGCACCAACTCCGGCGAGTAGGGAATTTCCAGGCGCAGGATTTCCAGGTAGGAGAGCTTGCCCGCCTGCAACTTGCGAATGTAGTCGCGGCTGTGGACCAGCGCGATATCGTCCTCGGAAGCCGGCGGCGGCTCGACAAAATCCTGCGGGCCCGCAACCTGGTCGCGCAGCAATTTTTCCCTGATCAGGCGATACTTGATGGAGGGAAAAACGTGGTTCCCCAGGTTCAGATCGTATTGGGCGGAGTAGACGAGTTTCATGAAGAAGTCGACAGTCAACAGTTGAAAGTTGAAAGTCGGGGACAAACGTGGCTTGCCTTAAACTTTCGACTTTCAACTTTCTTTCACTCCACCGTCACCGACTTGGCCAAATTGCGTGGCTGATCCACGTCGCAGCCGCGCAGCACGCCGATGTGGTAAGCCAGCAATTGCAGCGGCACCACTTCCAGTATGGAAGAGAGCAACTCATTGGTCGGGGGCAGCACGATGAGGTGGTCGGCCATGTCGCTCACCTCGCGATCTCCCTCGCTCACCAGCGCCAGAATGGTGGCCCCGCGCGCCTTGGCCTCCTTGATGTTGGAAATGGTGCGCTCGTAACGGGCCTTGGAATCCTCGGCGCTCCAATCGCAGGTGGCGATGACCACCACCGGCATGCCATCGGCAATCAGGGCGATGGGCCCGTGCTTCATTTCACCGGCCGGGCAGGCCTCCGCGTGGATGTAGGAAAACTTCTTCATCTTCAAAGCGCCTTCCAGGGCCACGGGGAAGTGCACGCCGCGGCCGAGGAAAAGAAAATCCTGCGAGCGATAGAAATGCCGCGCGAAATCTTCGAACTCATCGTCCTTTTGCAACACGCTTTCGAGTTGCTTGGGCAAGGCGGTCAAGTCAGCGAGCAGTTTCTTGGCCTCGGCGGCGGTCAGGCGGTTGCGCGTTTGCGCCAGGTAAACGGCGAAGAGGTAAAGCGCCGTCACCTGCGCGGCGAAGGTTTTGGTTGAGCCCACGCCAATTTCCGGGCCGGCATGCGTGTAAATGGTGCCATGGGCTTCGCGCGGCACCATGCTGCTGAGCACGTTGCAGATGGCCAGGGTCTTGGAATGCCTGGCCTTGGCCTCGCGCTGGCCGGCGATGGTGTCCGCAGTTTCGCCGGATTGGGTAATGAGCAAGGTCAGTGTCTCCGCATCCACCAGCGGGTCGCGATAGCGGAATTCCGAGGCGTAATGCACTTCCACAGGCAGCCGCGCCAGTCGCTCGATCATCACTTTCCCCACCAGGCCCGCATGGCGCGAGGTTCCGGAGGCGACGATGCGGATTTCCTTGAACGAGCGGAAATCCTCCTCGCTGATTTCCATTTCATCCAGGAAGACCTGGCCGGACTCGGGAGAGATCCTGCCCAGCGCGGTGTCGCGCACAGCGCGCGGCTGTTCGTAAATTTCCTTCAGCGTGAAGTGCTTGAACCCGCCCTTCTCCGCCAGGATGGGGTCCCAGGTGATGTGTTGCACGCGCCGCGTGACGGGATGGCCGTCAAAATCCGACAAGGTCACACCGTTGGGGGTGAGCACGGCCACGTCGCCGTCAGAAAGGAAAAACAAATCGCGCGTGTGGTAGAGGATAGCCGGTACGTCGCTGGCCACGAAGTATTCGTCCTTGCCGAGGCCGATCACCGCGGGCGGCCCCTGACGCACGGCGACAATCTTGTTCAGATCTTTCGTGGAGATTATGGCGAGTGCGAAGACCCCCACAAGCTGACGCACGGCCGCGCGCACGGCGTCTTCCAGGCTGGGCGACGGCCGCCCCGCGCCATTTCCGCGCAGATGTTTTTCCACCAGGTGGGCGATCACTTCCGTGTCGGTTTCGGTGGTGAATTTGTGGCCTTCCGCTTCGAGCTGCTTCTTCAGCTCCAGGTAATTCTCAATGATCCCGTTGTGAACCACCGCCACGGTTTGATGGCAATCGCGATGCGGGTGGGCGTTCTCTTCCGTAGGCGCGCCGTGCGTGGCCCAGCGCGTGTGCCCGATGCCGTACGCGCCGTCCATGGGATCGAGGCGAATCTTCTCTTCCAGATTGCGCAGCTTGCCGGTGGATCGGCGAACGTCCAACTTGCCCTCGCGCATCACCGCCAGGCCCGCGGAGTCGTACCCCCGGTATTGCAGCCTCTGGAGGCCTTCCAGCAGCACCGGCACCACACGTTTGTTTCCGATGTATCCGATAATTCCCGACATAGGGTTTTTGCCCGGGGCGGAGGGTTCCGCCCGCATTTCAGCCGCGGCTCGCCGACAGGGTGATGAACGTTTGATTATAGCAGCAGCGCGGGTGAGCGGAGGGGATTATGAGGACTCACCACTGAGTGGCGGGGACGAAAGAGAAAGTCAAAGGGCAAAAGTCAAAACGCAAAAGTGGAAAGCCGCACACGCAGCGTTGCCGCTCTGCCTCCTATGGTCCTTGTCTCTTGACGAAGACGTGGTAGGTGACGGCATCCCAGGCGTTATGAATGCCGATGAAGAGCAGCAGCACAGTTCCGAAATGAACAACGGTGGGCGTCGCAAAGGCGTTGCCGGCCTGCGCCGCGCCTGGTCCGCGGGGCATGTTGGCGATGAGGGCCATGACGACGAACTGCAATCCGATCAGAGCGCCGGCCGATGAGCCGACGATCACGTAGAAGTTCTCCCATCCCGCGAGTGCTGTCATTCCGTCACCTACTTCCGGTATTGCTCGTCACTGACCTGTTCCATCCAGTCGACAACCTTACCGTCGACCTTCTCCTGAATGGCGATGTGGGTCATGGCCGTGGTCGGCGTGGCCCCATGCCAGTGCTTCTCGCCGGGCGGGAACCAGACCACGTCACCGGGCCGGACCTCCTCGATCGGGCCTCCCCAGCGCTGCACCCAGCCGCAGCCGGCCGTCACGATGAGGGTCTGACCGAGCGGATGCGTATGCCATGCCGTCCGCGCGCCCGGCTCGAAAGTTACGCTGGCGCCTTGCACGAGTGCCGGATCGGGCGCCTGAAATAGCGGATCGATGCGTACCGTGCCGGTGAACCAATCGGACGGACCCTTGACGGAAGGTTGCGAGCCAATTCTTTTGATCTCCATTCTTATGTTCCTCCAGGGAAACTTCTATCTTCTTGTTGTGGTATAGCGCCCCAACGGGGATTCCTCTGTAATAACGATGCGGTTGCGGCACGACGCCATTCTTACCCCTCCCAGCTTCACTGATCGCAGACATTAACCACCGATTGTCTGCGCCGCCCGCCGCACCCCAAGAGTTTACATCTGACTGCTTATGGCGTTAGCATCGTGTTGTATGAGACGCCACATTCTAGCCAGGAAGCTTCAGCTTGCCGGGATGGCACTGTGTTTGTTGGTCGCCTCTACGAACGCGTCGCCACAAGGCAAAGCGAGCAGCGATAAGGCCGAAGCGGAAGCCGTTCTAACAATGCTGTCGACGCCGAAATACCCCGAGTTGGCGCGGATCGCCAACATTTGCGGGGAAGTAAAAGTTACGGCCTCCATCCGAAAGGACGGGAGCGTTGAATCGGCAGAGGCAACCGGCCACCCCATGCTGAAGCAGGCCGCTCTGGAGGCCGTTCAGAAATCGACATTCGAGTGTCGGGGATGCACCGAGGCAGCCACGAGACAATTGTTGACATTCTCCTTCGAGCTCAAGGATGACGGCGACTGTTGCAGCGCATGGTCACGTCCAGCGGAGGTGACGCAATCGCAGGACCGCATCATCATCGCAGCAGCGAGAAGCTGCCTCTGCGACCCTTCGTTCACTACCAGTCGAAAGGTCCGTTCCCTGAAGTGCCTTTACCTGTGGAAATGTGGCTCCCGCTGATCGCCAACGTTGGCCACGGCATGCATATCATGCAGTAGGTTCCTCAATTTCCCGACGCGGAAAGTCCAAGGAACAGAAATCGCGCCGCGACTACCGACTCGGCACTCGCCACTGATTTCGCGGCCCCCGCTCTCGTGGCCCCCGCCGACTCACAGACCTGTCATTCGCTCGAGCCTTTCCGGGTAGCGAGCTCCTTCCACCGTGATCTTTGAGGCGGCGCCGTCGATATCGCGGAGGTCGTCGGCCGTTAGTTCGATTGCCGCTGCTCCGACGTTTTCTTCCAGGCGGTTAAGCTTCGTGGTGCCCGGGATGGGAGCAATCCACGGCTTCTGGGCCAGCAGCCAGGCGAGCGCGATCTGAGCAGGCGTGGCCTTCTTCCCTTCCGCGATGCTGCCGAGCAGATGTATCAATGCCTGATTCGCCTTGAGAGCCTCCGGCGTGAAGCGCGGCAGGGTGCTGCGGAAATCGGAGCTGCCGAATTTCGCGTTTTCGTCGATCTTGCCCGTCAGAAAGCCCTTCCCCAGCGGGCTATAAGGTACGAAACCAACCCCCAGTTCCTCGAGTGTGGGAATCACTTCCTGCTCCGGCTTCCTCCACCAGAGCGAGTATTCACTCTGCAGTGCGGTGAGCGGTTGGACGGCGTGGGCGCGGCGAATCGTCTTAACGCCCGCCTCGGAAAGTCCGAAGTGTTTGACCTTACCGGCTTGAATCAGTTCCTTCACCGCGCCGGCGACATCTTCGATCGGCACGTTCGGGTCAACCCGATGCTGGTAGAGCAAGTCGATTACATCAACCTTGAGCCGCTTAAGCGAGCCCTCCACGGCCTGCTTGATGTGCTCGGGCCGGCTATTCAGACCGGCCGCTCCCGGCCGATTATCGCTGCCACCGAGGTCGAATCCGAACTTGGTGGCGATCACCAGTTTCCCGCGGAAAGGAGCAAGGGCTTCGCCTACCAGTTCCTCGTTCAAGAAAGGGCCGTAAACTTCGGCGGTGTCAAAGAATGTGATGCCACGATCCACGGCGGCATGGAGAAGAGTGGTCATCTCCTGCTGGTCTTTGGGCGGGCCGTAGGAAAAGCTCATTCCCATGCAGCCGAGCCCGAGAGCCGAAACTTCCAGATTACTTTTTCCAAGTTTGCGCTTTTGCATTGTTTCTCCTCCGAGGCACTTTCGCAGTCAGATGCCGGCGTACCACGCGTACCCGCCTTCCGGCGCCGCCGAGCCCAAGCCCTTGCCGAACCGTTTGAGGTTATCGGTGAGGGTGAGCCGGGTGATGTATTTTACGTTCTTATAGCCGAGTTGGCGAGGGACGCGCAGGCGAAGAGGTCCGCCGAAGGGGATGGGAAGCTCAGCGCCGTTCATACCAAGGGCGAGGAGAGTTTGCGGGTGCAAGGCATCGGCCATGTCGATGCTGTCCCACCAGTCGGGCTGGAACGAGCGGTAGACAACGTATCGGGCCGCGGGGAGAGCGCCCACGAGGTTGAGGACGTGCCCCAGCGGCACGCCACTCCATTCGGCGATGTAAGACCAGCCCTCTTCGCACGCGATCAGGGTGATTTGGGTGCTACGGGGGAAGCTCTGGAGCTCCGCCAGCGAGAACGATGCCGGGCGGGCGACCATGCCATCGACTGCCAGGCGCCAGTCCGCAAACCCTCCCTGTTGTATGCGCTGGAACTCTGCGCCCAGGGGATCGACTTCGTTGGCAAAAGGATCTTTCGAAATCTGGCTGCGCGCAAACTCCTGTGCCAGAGAGTGGCGAGCAAATAACCGCTGCGCCGCATAGGTGAGAGTCTCACCCGCGCCGTAAAGGGTGCCCGCATCGGGCGGGATCAATCCATAATGCTGGGCGAGCTTCGCCGCGACTCCGAGCCCGGTGGCGCCCGCCGTGGCCAGCAGGCCGGTGGTGATGAGTTTACGTCTCGAAATCATGCTCATGCGCGCTCCCCAGTTTTGGCCAGACGGCCGGTGATCATGGCGCCCACCCGTTTGCGGAATCCGGCAAGATAAACCATGAGAACGTGGACAAAAAGAAAGAGTACCAGGAATATGGACACGAAGAAGTGCAGGGTGCGTGCGGATTGCCGGCCGCCCAAAACCGTGACCGCGCCCGGGAACACCGAGGCGAAGGCCGGGGACATGTCGAGGCCCGTCCAGATGACCAAAGGAAAAAGAACGAAAATGACCAGCAGATAGGTCAAGCGCTGTAACACGTTGTACGACCCGGTTTCATCCTCACTCGGCCGCCGGAAGGGCAAATGCCGGAGAATGTCGGCGGCGAGCCGCTTCGGGGAGAGCTCCGACGCCGCGGGAATGAGATTCCGCCGGAAATGCCCCTGCAAGAATCCGAAGGTCGCATAAATTAAGCCGGTCAATACTGCCACCCAGGCAGCTTCGAAATGAAGATAGCGGCTCCAGCCGTTCTGGTCAGGAAGCACATAACCGTAACCGGTGGGGACGGTTCCCCGGGAGGATGGGATGGGCAGCGTGAGGAAGGCGCGAGTGTTGACGTTGCCCGTCTCGCCCCAATAAAAGCGCGGGTGAGAGATGAGGATTTCCACTCCCGTAACGAGCAGGGCCAGGAAAGACAAGGTAATCAGCCAATGCGTCACGCGCACGAGGGCAGCGTGGCGCGGACGAACAGCTTCGGTCATCTGGGTGATGGTGCCCATGGCGCGCCTGTCGTGCACCGCAAGCGGACTCAATAGGATATTGCCGGGCCCCCCGGCTGTCTGAATAGCTAAACTCGGCCGGAACTCCCCTGGCGAGCCTCCGGCCCCACCGCCATGATACCTCCGGCTAACTTTGAAGACAATTGTCCATCACGTTTACCCGCCGCCCCGGAAGATTGGAATTGCGGTCAGATTCCCGGCAATCCGCTTGGCTGGTTTGTCGCCCGTTGTTTACTCCGGCGCGACCCCATTGGCCTCTCCCCCAAGCGCTAACTTAAGACCCCCTTCCTAAAAACCTCACCGGGCGTGCCCGCCTGGTCAATACTGCCAGTGGTTCACGCCCGGAGAGGAATCGTCAGCGCCCGGATACGCCATGGTTACTTTTTCGCTGGAGAAGCATCGGCGCTCGGGTTGGAAGCGGATGGGGCGGCCGGGGGATTCGCAGGACCGCTCGGGTTGGAAGCGGATGGCGCGGATGGCGTGGCCGGCGAATTGCTTTGGCTGCTCGATTTGGTAGTAGGGGGCTCTTTAAAGTACCCCGTGTGGACGTGGACTTCCAGTTTAATGTGGTGCAGGGCGAAGAAGTTCGCATCCACATTCTTTAATTTGATCTTCTCGGCCTTTTCCTTTTTGCCTTCCAAATTGGTGTATTCCTGCCCTTTGATCTTGCCCACCGATCCGGCGATTTCCGCAAAGTTATCGCGCGTAAAGAACAAGATCATGGTGCTAGGAGCGTTCTGACTGATGACGTCACTCTGAACTCCCAGGCTCTTATCGTTGAGCAACGCGACCTGATTGACGGTAAAGTCCGGGAAGGTGGACTTGTACGAGTTGATAAGCGGGCCCTGGAACAGGGCCACCGCGCTCTTGAAGCTGCTGGTGAAAAAGCCAAAGGGCGTCAAACCCCCGGCGATTGTCGAGATTCCATCAAGCGAGCGGGCAATCAGGTTCCGTCTGGTCAGGAGTTGGCCCTCCTGGCTTACGGCGGTAACGATCCGCTTGTCCCTGGCGACTTCCTCGCCGGAGTCGCCCTTGGCCAGCGTCACGTCGTGGAGGTGAAAGCTATACTCGCTATCGTCGGTGCTCACCTGCACCTGGAGGACAACGTAGCTGTCAGCCACGCGCCGGCCGAAGGCATCGGACTTTTCCCGGTGGGATAACATCGAAATGGCGCAACTGACGGATTGGTTTGTGGGAAGACTTTTGTCCGCCGAATCCGTGGACGGGGCGTTGTCCACCGACGGGACACACGTCACATAACTGTTGGAATTGGCGTTAGCTGTCATTACGGGAGGCGCGGCGCCTGCCATGCCGAGCGTGGCCCCAGCGGAAACGAACGAAACCAAAAGAGCCCCAACCAGGGGCCAAGTGTGGTGTTGACGTGAAGATCCTGTAAACATGAAAAACCTCCTCTGCGTTAGTCTCAGTTAGGCGCCCGTAGCCGCCACCGCAGCTCAAATTGTTGCTGACGCCCTTTGGACTTCATGTCCATTAACGAAAACTCACGCCAAGTCCCTTTTCGAAATTTTGCGGGGGGATAAGAAGGAAGACCTCGAAGAGGTCCCGTGGGCGAAACCCCAGGAAACGGTGCGCGAAATATCAACCCAGACGGGGCTGAATATAGTTGGGGTTCGTCAGGTCGTTTGGCTCCGCGATCCGCAGTTTAAAAACCCGCAGCTACTCACTGTTGGCCCCTCTCGGGGCCAGACAAACAAAAGAATATCTGAGCGCCTGTGGTCTTTTGCCCTATTGAGGATCGCAGAGAATAGGGACGAACTGTATTCGTAGCGCGGACGTCTGGTCCGCTGTGGCGTGGGCATCCTGCCCGCGCGCTGGGCGGGAGCGGGAGACTTCCGAGACAGCGTGCAGGATGCCCGCGCTACGACTGACACGCAGAGGCTGACCGATCAAATCTACGAACCGGTATTGTCCACCCCTACCGAAATGCAGTTGGCGGGGCGATCTGACAACAGATGCAGATTGCCCCTTGACGCAACGCAGTCCGGCTTCGGTGTGGAACTGGAACCAGATTTCAGCTCGCCGAGGGTGTACTCATCCTCTTTCTCTATTCGTAAAGGAAGTGGGGAATCTACGGGGACGCCCATAAAGTGATAAGGTTCGTTGAGCGTGAGTCCTAACCCTGGGAACAGTGCATTTAACCATTTGTAAGTATCTAATGAATGACCCGACCCGGGGTCTGAGGGCTCAGCTCGGATGTGAAGATTAATCCACCGATTGTGATTCGCATCTTCCTTTATTACTGGTTTCCATGGGTGCGGCCTCAGCGCGGGGCGATGTGAAATTTGGTGGTAAACCAAGGCGATTGCAAGCGGAAGCATATTTGGATTAGGGATGTTGCCGTTAGATTGTGGGAAAAAGGGACCGCCACCGCACGTGTTACTTGGAATGGTGCGAAGCGGCAAGATAGAGTTGGGCACAGGCAAAACAATTCGGCAGTATGCCTGCCTGTAATCCGGCATTATAGACTTGGATGCGACTGGGAACATGCTCCCATCCGGCTTTAGTGGATAGGCGCCTCTTGTCCCAAACTCCCCCCAGTAAACCGCGCCTGGGCCAGAATCGAGATCTGTCAACTCGTCATAACCCTGCCCCCCCGCCATGTAGGCATGGACGGACCCGACATTAGGTGGAAGCACTTCGACGCATTTCTTCCAAAACACGATGCCAATCAATCCATGGACGATGACATTGAGGCGCACATACTTGAGGTTAGTCGCGTCCGAATCCGGCGTACTGGTTGTCGCTTGCGTGGCGAAAGAGTTCGCGAAGCCCGCAAATGGCGCTGCCATGGCAGCGCCAAGGATGCTGCGTCTGCTGATTCGATTCATGATGCACTCTCCTCCCTATCAAGTTTTTGATCATGCCCGGTTAAGTTCGCCCGTAAGTGCTAAACCCTGCCCAATAGTAAGGATGAGAAGTTCCGGCGCCGGCCCGGATACTATTGCCCGCCGAGCGGACGGCGGCGCTCACATTTTGTCCGGACAGCAGCGCGCCATAGAAAGCCTGCATGAAAGCCGCGGTGGCCGATGAATCCACGTCCCACTGGCTGGCAACCACATCGGGGACGCCCGCATTCAAGAAACCGTGCGCGATGCTTGCCGGGTCCCCGGCCTCGCCTTTCCAAGTCCCCGTTGAACAAGCCGAAAGCACGGCAAGGGCGCAATGGGGCAACTGGTTGGGCCGAAGCTTGAAGGCGTCAAGCAGATCATCGCCCGCAATGCCGGCGGAAATTGCCAGTGCGGGCGAAAGCAGAAGGCCGGCGTGGCTCGCACTGGTCAGGGAGTGGCCGGCAAAGTGAAAAACTTGGGCATTCGCCAAGCCCTGCTCCACGGCTTCCACTGTCGCCTGCTTTCCCTCCAGCAGCGTCGGCTGTTTAAACCTGCTGGCGACGGCTGAGGCCTCGTCAAGTGCGTCGGAGAGTGGAACCAGAGTGGAGCCGCCGCCGATTGCCGGGGAGCCCACGACCAAAGCTCGCAGATCAGGCGTCATGGCCACCGGTCGCCCCAGTCGGGCGTCCACAATTGCGCCGGGCGACAGAACGATGGGGAAATTCGCACCCAGGTATACGCCCGCTCCGTCCATAAGCGCCGGGAATGGAATCCTGGCAAGGTCCCCGTCAGTTTCGATGACGAGGGTCTCACCGGACTTCAACCTGGCTCGCATTGGCGCGATCAGCCAGTCGTAGAGTTTTCGACCATTCTGTTGCAACTTAGTGACGTCGGTTCCTCGGTCACTGCATTGTTGAATGAACAGATCGGCCGCTTCTTTGAGCTGCGGGCCCGCGACAGGCTCCCACAGCGAGTCAACGCCCTGCTCGTCGGCTTTCCACACGGCCAAGCCTTCGGGGAACTGCGCATAGGAAATACGGATTTCACCGCGACGTGAGGTTAGATACTTCGCAAATTCATTCTTCGCGGCGAGCTGTGAATCTCCCGCACTTAAAGTCAGCGGCGGTGAAGTGAATGATGCATCGCGTGCGGCCGCCGGGGTGCGGGCCAGTCCAAACGCCGTGGCCTTGTATTCCTCCCACAGTTGTAAGGCACCGAGCGGGTCGCTTCTTTCCCGCAGCGCGATTCTGACGAGCAGGTGATAGATGTTGGATGTTTCCCGGGCCCATGTCAGGCGCTCTGTAGCGTCAGCCAGTGACGAGCCGGCAAGCTGGCTCATCCTGGCGGCCGACCACAATTCCTTTTCCGCCCCCATGCTGTCGCCACGCCGCGCCATCAACTCGCCCAGGATCTCGTAGTATTGCATTTGGACGATAAAGCTCTTGAGCTTCAGAATTTCTTCCTTAAGGCCCTCAAGTTGGCGGAGGGCTGATCCGTTGCGATCCCCCGAGGAATCAAGCTCGGCAAGCGAGATTTCGTCATAAACGCGATACCGCTCTGTGGCTTCCGAGGGGTATTGTGCAAACAAGCTTTCCGACCGTCGGAACTCCCGACTGGCCGCTGCGCGCTCGCCGGCAATCCCGGAAATCGCTGCCAGCCGGAAACACGCCATGGCTTCTGCCGTGTGGTTTTGAGTCAACGAGATCAGGGGCACGGCCTCCCGCCAGGAGGCCAGCGCCAAGGTCCACCGGGACTGATCCTCCGAGGAATAGCCCATGTCGGAATAAAATTGATAGCCCCTCGCCGGAGGGAAGTCTCCCGACCAGAACAAGGCCAGCCCGGCTCGGTCCTGTGCCCACGATCCGGCGATATCACCGTCATCGGAATGAATCGCCGCAGCCATCCCCAGTTTGCGGAGAAGCAAACTGGGATAGTTCGCAGTCCGGATTATTTCTTGAGCGCGTCCGAGCGTTACCCATTCTTTGCCAAAATCGCCGGTCATGCCCTGACAGATGGCTTTTTCAATAAGCGCCTGAGCTTCCACCCAACGATAGGCGTGACCCTGCACGGAATCAACCAGAGCGCTTGCTGCCGCCAGGCAAGCCGTTCCGTCTTGAGAACGCTGAAGCGCATAGGTCTCCTCAAAGCGGGCGCGCAAGTCCCCCGGTTGATCGCCAATGGATCGAAAATGCGCCTCGGCGCGCAGCGCTTGGGCTTTTGCCTCCGCGGGATTTCCGCTGGAAGCAGCGGCCAAAGCACTGGCGAGAGCGCTCACTGCTTCCGCAGAGTTTCCCGAGGAGCTGGCGGCCAACATTTCTGCCAGCCACCGGTCCTGGTGCTGCTCGAACAGAGTCGAAGCCAGGACGCGGAGCGCCTGTTGCGCGGACTCCCTACCCGCGGAATTCTGCGAGCCTTTCGAATCAGGAAAGGCCAGCGGCAGCCATTGCGTGATGGCAACGTCGAGATAGTCTTCGCTCTCAAATCCCTGATGGTCCGCGGCTGTGGGCTCGCCTCGGCTCTTTTCCTCTCTGACCGTCTGAAGGAAAGCCATGGGGTCGGTGATTGGCCCCCGAGAACTCTGTTTTTGGAGGATAAGTTTTTGATCTTTTGCCAAATGCGTCGTCGCCTCGGCTGCCCACGCACCTTGGGATTCCAACTTCAGGAGGTGCTCCCAGTCTTCCATGGCCTGGCGATACATAAACATTCGCTCGTAAACGATGGCGCGATTGAACAGGGCTACGGGATCATCCGGCTGCTTCGCCAGGGCCTGACCGAGAAGCTCGAGGGCGGCGCCGTAGTCAATGGCTCGGTCCTCAGCTTCCGCACGCTCGAAATACGCCGAAGCCAGGTCCACCTTAACCGATGGGGAATCAGGATGTATCTCCAGCGCGCGCTTAAAGCTCACCATCGCAGCTTCATAACCCCACTCCAGCAATTCCGCTCGCCCGTTGGCTTGGAGCCATGCCGGGTCACCGGGGTGTGCGGTCACCCCGCGCTTGATCCGCGCCTCCGCTTCCAGCAACGGCTCCGGCCTGTCCAGCCGGGACGCTCCTTTGCCGCCCCGTTCCACGCGCAGGGGCCCGTAATTTGCCCCCGGAAAGCGCAACTCGAGGGTCCTCTGTTGTGTGTACGCTTCGGCGAGCAACTGATTCGGGTTGTTGGATCGGTTCAGGTGGTACCACCATAGTCCTGCCGCCAAGATTAATGCGGTTGCAACCCCGAACGACCAACGCGGCGCGAGGGCGAACCAATTTGACGCCCACCCCTTGCCCCGTGGGGTGGAAGGGCTTGGGGCGGAAGCCTCCGCTGCCGTCTGGCTGAGCGTTTGCGCCATGCCGCGCCGCCAGTCCTTGCCGGCGGACGCGAGCCCCGCAATCTCCCGTTCTTCCGCCCCGGTCAGTTCCGGGCGGAAGTCTTCGGTGGCTCGGGCCAGAATGGGACCACAAAAATCGCACCCGGCCGCATGCCGAAGAAGTGCTTCGGCTTGCGCTCCTTCGGTGAGACCCGCTGCCAGGCGCAGCCATTCCTCTTCCTGGGGGCAGTCCGCGCCCCGCTTACCTTTCCCATGGGGGAGCAAGTTCGACCATCGCGTCTTTTCCTGTTCGTACATACGCACCCGGCCCCGGCAGTCGGAGCAAGCGGAGAGATGGCTGAACAGCTCCTCAAGGCCTTTTTCTGGAACCTTCGGTTCGCCACCGCTCGGTTTCCATCCCGCTGCCGATATCCGTTCAATCTCTTCCGGGTTGAGATGTACTTCTCTTGGCTTGGCCAAGATTTTCGCTCCCTTTCTATAACGACTTTGCGGGTTCAAACCCTTTTGTGCTGGTTTGTCGAGATGCGCCTTGACGCGCGAGTTGCTCCTCCACCATTTTGCTTCGCACCAGGCACGTGAGCCGGTGAATCGTGCTCTCGACACCTTTGGTCGAAAGCCCCATCGACGGCAGGGCGGCAATGGCGCTGGCCGTCAAACCTTGCCGGTAATAGAGCCAGAAGATCGTCCGGTCGCGCTCCGCGGTGGCGCCTTCCCCCAGCGAAAGCAGGCAGGCGTCGATTTCCCGGAGCAAAATGGATCGTTCCAGTTCTTCTTCGCTGTTGCGCGCGGGATGGGACCCGGAGGTCTCTGACGCACTTACGTCTTCGGCTTCCTCGCCCGATCCACGTTTTTCGGCGTGCAGGGCCTTGAAGTGGTCATGCACAACATTGGCTGTAACAACCTTGATATATCCGAATATCTGTTCGTCCTGCCGCCCGGCCAAATCCCTTTGCAGCCGATCGCGGTTGGCGCACAGCTTGAGGTAGGTTTCTTGAATAAGATCGTCGATCAGGCCGGACGCGGGCTCAGCCCAACGACGGGCAGTGCGCAGTGCTACACCGGCGATGAGGCGGTGAAAGCGCCGGACAAACTCCTCCCAGGCCGCCGAACCACCGGTGGCGGTGCACTGTTGAATTAGTTCCTGCGATGAAAGTAATGAATTGAACAAGCCGCTTTACATTTTACTACAGTGAGACCTTAATTGATATCCACTTGCTTCTCCAGATTTGTTTCATCAAAACTCGGAACCGTTATTGCAGACCCATCGCGTCTCGAGTCATCTACCAGGGACGTTTTGCGAAAACGACTGCCGGATTTTCTGGACGATCCTGAAAGTCATGGTATTTAGGACGCCTTATAGATGATTTACCGGACGTCAATGGCCAGTGAAACCTTGAAGAATGGATTGGGGACGAAAAACGCCTCTCGCGGATACCCAAGCGGAGCACCCTCCATGACCTTTGGGGACCACCCTCCCTACATTCGTGTTTCATGTCCACGCTTCAAGAATAGTGACGAGTGAAGAGTGACGAATGACGAGCGGGGAACAAGCCCAAGCCAGGACTTGGGAATTTAGGATTTAGGAGCTTGCACCACACACCAAGGGGCGGGGCACCTACCCTTCCTGCCCCCTCGTGGGTCCCCCGACACTTCCCCACATCGTTGATCGGTGGTTTTTACAGGACGATGAGCCTGTTTTCAGCGACCGGCATGGGGGACAGGCTGGCCGCCTGTGCCGTGCACAGCGAGGAGTAGGTGTGCCACCACGCCCCCTCGTAGGTCCCCCGACACTCCCCCGCATCGTTTATCGGCGGTTTCAGGTCAGAAGAAGATGAACCAAATTGCCGGGGCCGAAGCGCCTTTTGTGGGCCAACCCATGGGGTGCTTTGACGAAACGTAGGGGTGCGTCGTGGAGATTTGCGAGGTGGGCACGGGAAGAACCGCGGACATCAAAAGAGAGAGGTCCGGCGTCCACTTGCTTTTACGGACGGAAATCAATCTGGTATTGAACGGCCTCCCTGGCTCGTCCGGCGCGAGTGGCTGGGGCGGATGTAGCGTACCCTGTGACGCCGCGTGGGC
>Ga0326727_10006645_pt1 | contig 31434 bp, 24 predicted proteins | sample MB2enrmetagenome_FD_207643 | JGI IMG/M metagenome (GOLD analysis project Ga0326727, IMG submission 207643) | Lab enriched peat soil microbial communities from McLean, Ithaca, NY, United States - MB29MY | ecosystem: Environmental > Terrestrial > Soil > Wetlands > Peat | place: USA: New York...
TCGCTCCGTTGCCCCCGCCTGAGGTCGCAGACCAGCCTTTGCTGTGGTGAAGACCTTTTGGGTGCGCTCACTGAATTTGAAAGGGTTAGCCGCAGGCATACCCCCGAATTGCGAAAGTTGGGTTAGGACCCCTGCCAATCACAAGCAGGTCAGATCCCGCTTCCTTAGCGAAGGCGCACACTGTCTTTGCCGCTTCGCCTTCCTGGATGTAAACTGTCGCGGCGGCGCCTCCGGCTCCGCTTAGTAGCGTCTCGACTTCCTTCCGCGCCCTGTTCGCGACTTCCGCCCTCCATTCGCCCGAGAACGGAAGGTCGCCTGCGGGACCGAGCGGCGCCACGGCATGTACAACGCCCAATTGGGCGTGGAAGTGGGCCGCGAGTTGACATGCCCACTTGAGGGCGTCCGGACTTTGTGGGCCCAAATCGATTGCACAGAGGACATTGGGGAACCTCGCGAGGTTTGCGGCAGGCTGCTCTTCCATGTGAACGCCCGTCAAGACCGGACAAGCAACGTCATGAAGAACCTTGGCTGTGACCGAACCGATGAGAAACCGGCGAAATACGCCATAGCCGTGGGTTGGCATGACGATCAGGTCGATCTTTTCGGACTCGACGAATTCGATAATTACGTCTGTTGGATCGCCGTCATATAGGACGCGCCGCACGTCGATGTCTGGCATTTGCTTTCTACCGGCCTTCGCCAGCTCGTCATCCTTTTCAACGTGGAGCAGAATCAGCTTGGAGTCGCACTTCGCGGCAACTGCTTGGGCGTAGGGCAGCATTCCCATGCACCGATCCGAAGAATCGATGGGAAATAGAATCCGGGAAATTGGAAACATAATGGGCTCCTGATTCAGATCAAGCAGTTGGAGGACCATCCGATCCCCGCCAGACGCTGACGACGGGACAGGGTGACTCGCGAATAATCGTGAAGGAAGTTGTGCATGTACTTCCGACGTCGCCTGCCTTTGGACTCCGTCCGATTACGACAAGATCGGCGTGCAGATCTTTGGCTTGGCGGCAGACGGCTTCTGGAACGTCTCCGCCCGCAAAAAGGATCTGGCCCTCTTTTGCGAGTGTTTCCTTGACTTTACCGAGCTCTTCGCGTTCCGTCTGACTGAGCCACTCGTCCGGAGAGTCCGGCTGTTCTCCCGATTCAAGGCTCCGCAGCACGTGCAAAACGAAGACGTGCGCCATAAATGCCGCGGCGAATCGTGAGGCCCAATTGGCTACGCTCTCGCTGCGGGGACCGAGATCCACCGCGCAGAGCACGGTGCGGAACATGGGCGGCAGTCCCTGTTGTGCATGGGCTGTAATCCAAACGGGGCAGCTTGCGTCCCTCAGCACTTCTGCTGTTACGGAACCCGTGAGAAAACTTTCAAATGGTCCGTAGCCGTGGCTGGCCATCACGATCAGATCCACACGGTTCGACCCGGCCAAATCCAAGATCTCCCGCGCGGGACTGCCGTCGCGGACGATCCGCGAAATCGAAGCTCCCGTGAAGTCGCGGGCCAGCAGCATCTCAAGCTCGCGCGCCTTCACCCCACCAGGCTCGAAGCGACCGAACTCCTGCTCAGGCGGGTCGACCACATGCAATACAGTCACATCCGAGTGAAAATGGCGGGCCAGGACTTCTGCCTGGCGCGTAGCCTCCAGTGAACGCTCGGAGAAATCCACCGGCAAAAGAATTTTTCCAAACGGCGCCATCGACACAACCTCCCCGTCTCTCAAACCTCAATCCTTCGGCTGGGGCTGGCCGCCACGCAGTTCTCGCTCGGCTCGGAGCCAATCTTCTTCTGGAGAGCCGCCCTGAAAACCACGGGCCTCCCAGTAGGAATAGGCCAAAACGGCTATGCCCTCATGGGACGAGCAATTGTCGAAAATGACCTCGGTCTTTGCAATTGCCACATCAAGAGTTTCGTTTTCGGGTGCGCAGACTTCGGCTTTCGTGCTCATTTTCGAGTTCTCCTCTTGTTTTATTCCAGTCCGTCAAACTCTTGATATCAACACTCATTGGAACCCGGCATTTTGCGCCTTATGCGTGGCGTTCGGCGCATGCATGCCGTTGTCTTCCGCAAGCCGCCAGGCGCTGCCCAGCACCCAAAGCAACTCTCTCTCTTGAAATGGCTTACCCAATACGTCGTGACCGCCCAGATTCAACACCTCCGCCCACAGACGTTCGTCCGCAAGTCGATCGGTGACTATGAGCACTGGGGTGCGCGGCAAATGCTGGATCGCTGCCAAGAGGTTCTTCCAATCCCCAAGCGGCAGATCCCGTTCCGTAATCACTACCGGAACTGGGTTATCGCGGAGGAAAGCCAATGCCGTGCCCAGCGTTAGGGTTTTGTGAAGCACCCAGCCCTGCTGGGAGAAGACATCATCCAGAAACTGGCGGTCCTCTTCGACGGCGCTCACGAGTAAGGCTGCCCTCCGCGGAATAACGGAACTGCCATGGCGGGATGGGAAAAGGCCACCCGCCTGAGATGGGGCATGCTGGATGCTCACCGCCGCGCCTCCAGCACGCGCGACGGGCTTTGAAACAGCCATCAACGAGTAATCACGCATGTAGCCGCCCTCGAATCCAGACAAAATCGTTTCAGCTCTCGCCATTGCCATGGAGCAAAGCGTGGGCCAAAACCGCTACCGGCCTGAATTCGATCGATTTTCCCTCAGGGGAAAGATTTCGAAGACTTCGAGAGCGCGTGACGTTGGCCGTCATGTTCCGGGGAAGTCCACTTCTCGACTTGGCGCCCAACACTTCGCCACCCCCAAAATGAGCCGGCTGAGCGCGCCTGGGCGAACGGACCCAGGAGAATCTTCGGCCCTGGATTGTGGCGCCCGAACCCTGGCTGTTGGAGTGGCGTTTGCCGGCGCATTCTGGGTCGAAGCGCGCAGGCTCGTATGGTCGTGGCGCTCACGTTGCTGATGGAGCGACACTGAATCTCGGGATGGTAATCTGGGTTTTGCGCCGAAGAGCGGGACTTTCTTTGGCACTGGCCGTGCATCGTGTTCTTTCCATAGTGACGAAAGGACTCATAGACGTTCCGCCAGAACAGACCAAGCGACTACTCAGTATCGGCGTGGTTTTGATGGCGATTCGTAATGGTCTCTTTGCCCGGGCCATTACCGCGTGGCTGAACGTGACCGATTGTAAGTCGTGACGAAGAAAATGGCTGTTCGAATCTCAAGCTCCACCGAGCGGGATGCGCTGATCTTCGGGCTGCGCGGGAACGTCGATCCGGCGGTTGTGGTGTTCTTTGCCTCAACCTGCCATTCTCTTGCCGGGTTGAGCGCCGCAATGAAGGCGGCCTTCCCGCGCGCGGCCAGCATCGGTTGCACTACGGCGGGCGAGATTTCGTCGGGCAAGATGGCCACGTGTTCCATGGTCGCCATGGCGCTTCCCCCCGAACTTGTCAGCGCCGCCGCCACGGCGGTGGTGGAGGACCTCAAGAGTCCGTTGGCCGTCTCCGCCGCTCTGGAGGGTCTGTCCGCTCAGATGGGCGGTCCGCTTCCCGAACTCGACCTCGATACGCATGTGGGACTGATCCTCGCCGACGGCCTGTCGGGCACTGAGGAGGCGGTCATGGAACGAATTTGCGATTTGACCGATATTCCCTTCGTCGGTGGATCGGCCGGTGACGACCTGGCTTTTCAGGCGACGCTGGTTGCCGCCAATGGCCGCGTGTTCGAACATGCCGCCGTTCTCGCGCTGTTGCGCGCACCGGCCGGCTACAGAATCATCAAGACCCAAAGCTTCCGCTTGCTGGGGAAAGCGCTGACCGCAACCGAAGTGGATGAGGCCGCTCGCACCGTGCGCCGCTTCAATGGCGTGCCCGCCGTGGAGGCGTACGCGCAGGCGCTGGGAATCGATGCTGCGGGAGCGGCTGCCCGTTTCATGAGCAACCCGGTAGGCCTGATGGTGGGCCGCGAACTATTCGTACGCAGTCCGCAGCGCGTTCTAAAGGACGGCGGCATCGTATTCTACAGCCGAATTCGGGAAGGCGCGGAACTGGAACTGCTCGAGTCCACCGATATCATCGCAGACACGGGCAAGGCGCTGGAGGGTTCCCAGCGCGCTCTGATCGTGTTCAACTGTATTTGGCGGACGCTGCAACTTCAGGAAGAGGGCCAGTGCGAGGCCTTCGGCGCCCTGTTCGCAGATACCCCTTCGGTGGGCTTCAGTACGTACGGCGAGGCGTACATGGGCCACATCAACCAGACGGCGACGATGCTCGCGTTCCGCTGAGGGCGGCGTCAGGCTTCTTTGGCGCGCGACCCTGGAGCTTCACTGTCGCCTAGGATTTCGCGAATCATAGACGCCGAGAGGAATATCCGCCGAAGGGGCTCTTCCGCCGGCAGGGAATTCGCCAGCTTAATGATCGTCTCGCGGCTGAGTGCCAAGTGCCGCTCCGCCAAATCTCGATCGCCTGAATTCCGATAGAGCGCGAAGGCGGTGGCATGAACGCGCCAGGCCGCCAGCGGCGCTTCGAAGCCTTCCGTGGCCGACAAGGCCTTGGCGATCGAATCCCGCGCGCGCGGAACGTCAAGTTCGGCCATCGCGACCCGGGCATTCGCTTCCCATGCCAGCGCCTGCCACATGTGTTCCGCACTCGCCAACGCAATCGCCAGAGACCTTTCCGCCTGCAGCCGCGCTTGAGCCAGATCGCCTTTCGCCAGCCAAAGTTCCGTGAGGGCGTTTTCGAGTGGCATGCGCCAGTACCAGGTACACGTCGGCCCCGGCCGATCCATGTCGGCCCGCGCTGCCAGCAAGTGCTCCGAGGCGCTTTCGTAATCTCCAAGAGCCGTCTCCGCCGAGCCCATCAGAAACAGGCGCTTCCACAATCCAAATCGATAGGGAGCCGTATAGTCGGGTGCGAGGCCGGACTCGGGATCTCCGGCCAATGGGAGCGCCGAGTTACAGAGCGCCAGCACGCCGGCAAAATCCATGGCCTGCAGATGCACCCAAGCCAGGTGGGGGCGCACTCCCTGCCCCCAGTTATAATCGGCGTTCTTGTCCAATATGGCAATTGCGTTCTTGATCTCGCGCAGCGCCTCGCCCCACTCTCCCAGAAACAGAAGGCTCAACGTCAGGGGCAATTGACCTCGTACGTACGCGGGACTCAGATAGGGGTTCTCCTCCGCCGCCTCCAGATTGACAACACGGCTCTCCATCAAGTTCCGGTGCGCCTCGCGATATTCGGAGGAGATACAGTTTATGAAGCCACAGTCGACCAAATAAGGGGCCAGTTTGCGCCGGTCATCGGAGTTGCAAATCTCCGCGGATGCATTGCGAAACTCCTCCATATCCCGGGGATTCCAGCCTTGCCACAGGCGCCAGGCAAAACAACGCGTGCGCATCCTTGCCCGCAGGAGCGGATCTTCCAGCCGGACGCTCAGCCGAAGCGCCCGTTCCAGGACTTCCAGCGAACGCCGGGGATCGATCCACGATAACGGCCACGCCATGTCGATGAGCGCGCGCACCTCCACATCGATCAGGCCATCGTGAGCCGCACGTCCAGCCAGAACTTCATAGATCTCGATGGCGCGCAGGCTCTCGCCGAGCACCGCGTGAATCGCAGCCAGCTCTTCCAGAATCTCGATTTCGCTCAACGTTCGCTCGGCTCCCGGCAGTTTTCTCGCGAGATCGAGAGCGTGCTCAAGAATCTGTACGGCTTGCCGAGGCGCAAACCGCCGCCCGGCCGTATCCGCCGCCAGCCGCCGGTACCTCACGGCGCGCCGCCAATCGGCGCCCTGCTCGAAGTGACCCGCCAACTCAGCCCCCACTTGGCTTTCATGCTTAGTGAAAAGTCGCTCCAGCCGCTCTGCGACTCGCAGGTGCAGCTTCGCCCGGCGCCCGGGCGTTTGCCGGTGGTAGAAGACCTCCCGGTACAATGCGTGCGCAAACTCGTAGCACACGGAGACGGTTCCGTCCGGGAACTCGCGGGATCCCGCCCAGCGTACCATGTGCCGACGGCGCGACAACCCGTCGCAAAGGTCTTCAAACCTCTCCTCGTCCAGACCCGCGGGGATGGCGCTCACGCCCGCCGAAAACAAAACACCGTTAACGCTAGCCACCTCCAGCGTCCGCTGCTGTTCACTGGTAAGGCTCTCGATCTGGGCTTCGATCGTCTGACGTACAGTCTCCGGCACCTCGAGATCCATTTCCTGGACGGGGACTCTTAGGCTCCACTTTCCGTTCTCGCGCGAGACCAGGCCCCGCTCGGTCATGTGATCCAGTGTGGCGATCATGACCAGCGGATTGCCCTCCGAGCGCCGATGGATCAACTCGGCAAAACCCTCGGGCAGGCTGCCTCCCGGAGACTCCGCGCCCAGGTATTCGGCTACGTCTGCCTTCTCAAGCGGCGCGAGAGTAATCTCCCGGCATAGGTGATGAACCAGCAGATCCTGCTTGAGCCTCTTCAGCGGATGTTCGGGAGCTACCATGTCCACCGGCCGCATGGTGATGACGGCCATGGACCTCGCCGCCGCCCGCCGGCGGGCCGAAGCGGAGATGAGATCGACCGTCGAGGGATCCACCCATTGGAGATCCTCGAACACAAACAGAAGGGGCGCTTCCAGGTTGAGCGTGGTCAGCGCTTCGCGGATCTCGCGCAACATGCGTTCCCGGGTCGCCCCCAGGATCTCCTGCTGCAACATCTGGCGCTGTTCGCGTTTCAGCAGCGCCGGAAACTGCACCAGCCAGGTGGGCGCCTGCGCGGCCAGAATTTCGACCACGCGCTTCCCCTCCGGGCCATGGCACAATTGACCCACTGCTTCGAGCATCGGGTAATAAGCTTCCGCGCCTCCGTAACCTTCCACGCATTGTCCGTGGGCGATACGGAGGGCTGGTTCCTCGGCGGCGGCCTGGCGTTGGAATTCGTCCACCAGAGCCGTCTTTCCGATCCCCGGCTCCCCCGTGATAAAGACGATCTGGAGATCTCCCTTCAATGCCTTTCGGAGGCAGGCTCGCAACGCACCAAGCTCGCGGTCTCTGCCCACCAGTCTGCCGCGATCCACGCCGGCGGACGCCCGGGCTCCAGCAGACTCGCCCTCTTTCACCGCGGCCACAAACCGATACCCCCGCCGGGGCAGGGTCTCGATAAAAAGAGAATTCCTGGCGCGGTCGCCCAGCGTGCCCCGAATGTCGGCGATCTGGTATTTCAGAACTTCCGGTTGGACGAAGGTATCGGGCCACACCGCCTCCAGCAGCTCATCCTGGGTCACCAGGCGGCCGGCGTGCTCTACAAGATGACGCAGGACGGCGAACGCTTTGGGAGTCAGCATGACGCGTTCGTCGTCCGGGGCATCCCCGTGGCGCCAAAGGCACTGATTTTCGGTGTCCAGCCGGAATGGAGGAAACTCCTTCATACCCACTTCAAATATGCTACGGTGCCCAGTCGCGGAGCGCAATCCCCTCGATTGTGCGCGACGCGGGATATTCGGCTAGGTCTTCGACCACGCGGTCTTGCCGCCGGTGTTCGCGCCGCCCCCGCTGCAAGCCTTCCTTCCACCAAAACCTGACCGCAAACTCACGACTGCGATCCCACATTCCCGTAATCTCGCTTTAGGAGAAAAGAAACACTATGTCACAAACCACCTACAATCCACTCATCGCGGGCATGGACGAAATCCGCGGCTCCTGGGGCTGGTTCCTGGCCCTTGGAATCTTGCTCGTTATCCTTGGCGCGGCCTGCATCGTCTGTGACGTAACCGCGACATTCACTACCGTGTTGGTCTTCGGCTGGCTGCTTCTGATCAGCGGCGTCTTCGCGTTGGTTCAAGCATTCACTATCGGGAGCTGGGGCGGGTTCTTCCTGTATCTGCTCAGCGCGTTGCTTCGGGGATTCACCGGATATTTGCTCGTTCGCTATCCGGTCATCGGAGCCGAGAGCCTCACCTTGTTGCTCGGTTCGTTCTTCATAGTGGGCGGACTCTTCCGCGCGATCGGCTCCGGGATGGCCAAGTTCCCTCGCTGGGGCTGGTCTGTGTTCTCCGGGGTGGTCTCGGTGGCGCTAGGGGTCATCGTGCTTTGGCAGATGCCGATTATGGGCATCTGGTTCATCGGATTCGCCGTCGGCGTTGACCTCATCGTGGATGGCATCGCGGTATCCAGTTTCGCGTCCGCGATTCACCATTTGCCCAAAGAGACCGTTTTCGAAGCCGCGTAAACCACGGCGGAAAGAGGCATCTCAAATGGAAAGAATGCTGGCTGTAATCTTTAACGACGAACTGAAAACCTATGAGGGATCGCATGCCCTCAAGGAACTGGATACGGAAGGAAGCATCTCGATTCACGCCGAAGCGGTGATCAAGAAGAACGCCGATGGCACTGTCACGGTAAAACAGTCGGAAGGCGACTTCCCCATTCGAACCGTCGGCGGAACGGCGATCGGCAGCCTGATAGGCCTGCTTGAGGGACCGGTTGGCTTGGCGGTCGGCGCCACGGCCGGCTTCCTGGCTGGTAGCATCGGCGATTTGGCCGTATCTGGAGTGGACGTGGACTTCCTCGACGAAGTCGCTGCCGCACTCCTGCCCGGCAAGTTTGCTTTGATCGCAGAAGTCAGCGAGGAGTGGGTCACGCCGGTGGATACCAGAATGGAAGCCTTGGGCGGAACCGTGTTTCGCAAAGCCAGAAAGAGCTTCGTGGACGACCAATGGGCCGGAGATGTGGCGACGCTTCGGGCGGAAATCGATCAGTTAAAGGCCGAGCACGCTCGCGCCCGGGGCGAACGCAAGGCGAAGCTCCAGGCCCAGCTCGACAAGCTCAACGCCCAGCTCGAAGCCAAGTTGGATCAGGCCATGCAGAGGGCGGAGCAAATCAAGAGCGAGACCGAAGCCAAGGTGCAGGCCCTCCGGAAAAAGGCCGAAAAGACCCAGGGTGAGATCAAGGCCACCTTCGATGCACGCGTGAAACGGATCCGCGGAGAGTACGAACAGTCGCAGACGAAGCTGAAGCGCTTGCTCGCCGGGCAATTGAAGGAAGCGGCTGCGCGCCTGGACAAGTAAGACCGCCGCGCGCGATAGCACAACGGGATACGAGTGCGCGGGACGCACACTCGACGCACAGACCGTGAGAGAAAAAACATCGCCAAGGAAGGAACTTAACGATGTCACAACTGATCGTAGTCGGATTCAAACAGGACATGTACCGGGCTTCGGAGATTCTCAACAAGCTCTGCGCAATGGATGATGATTGGGTGGTCGATCTTCGCGACGCCGTGGCGGTCTATCGGGACTATAGCGGAAAGCTGAGGGTGGATCAAAGCTACCAGATGACCACCGGCCAAGGCGCCGGGTGGGGCGCCTTCTGGGGCGCCTTGATTGGAGCGCTGATTGCGATCCCGTTCACCGCCGGGGCCAGCGGCGCGGCCCTCGCGGGCGCCCTGGCCGCCGGAGCCGTGGGCGGCGGCGCCCTCGGTGCGACGGGCGGTGCGCTGGACGCCGGTTGGTGGAAGGACGAGTTCGGCATCCCAAACGCCTTCGTAAAAGGCGCCGGAGCCATGGTCCAGCCTGGCGACTCGGCAGTTCTCGCGATGCTGCGCACGGTCGACCCAATCAAGGTGGCCGAGCAGTTCCGAGGCTACGGAGGCGCCGTCCTCCAGACGACGCTCAGCAAGGAGCAGTCCGCCAAGGTGCAGTCCATTCTGGACGGCAGCGAACGCCCGCTCGCGAGGGCAAGTTAGTATCTTCGCCGCCTGTGAGGTCGGAGCCCAAGTGCCTGGCGATATCCAAGCCGCGAGCCGACGTTCCTGTCAGCTCGTTAGTAGTCCGAGGTTCTTTCGTTCACCCAAACGCCGTCCACGTTGAAGTGCGGCCACGCCCCGCCGCTTGGACGGCTTGGATCCCACTGGGCGTTCGGCTCGAAGTAGCCCGGATAGCGCAAGTGCTCCTTCACTACCGGCTCGTTCAGCTCCACGCCCAGGCCGGGCGTATCCGGAACCGTGATGTAGCCGCCGTTGATGACCGGCTGCGGGACGCCGGTTACCAGCTCCTGCCACCAGGAGATGAAATCCACGGCGTGGCATTCCATGGCTATAAAACTCTCCAGCGTGGCGGCCGTATGAACCGCGCCCATGGTGGCCAGCGGGGACCCGGCCATGTGTATGGCGGTGGGTATCTCCTGCTCGTTCCAGGCGTAGTCGGCGATGCGTTTGGTCAAACGGCAGCCCCCGGAGGTCCCATGATCGCAGTGAATCTTGTCCACGGCGCGGTTGTCGATCAGAGGCTTGAATCCTAACGGCGCCTCCAGGCCGAAGGCGTCTTCGCCGGTGAGAAGCGGCGTGGAGGTGTTCGCCTTGATGGCCTTGAAGTCCCGCCAGCGGTAGAAGCCGCCGGTGCCGAACAGGTCTTCCAGCCACTCCAGCTTGTATTTCTCGAAGGCCCTGCCGGCGCGGATTCCATCGGGGACCGAACCGCAGCGCAGGCTGCTGGCATCGACGGCCAGGGGCTTGTCATAGCCGATGGCGTCGCGCACGGCCGCGATCAGCTCCCCTCCGTACGCCAGACCCTTGTCGGTGGGGACGCCGCTCGTGGGGTCGAGAGCCCCGGTCTTGCCGTTACCGCTGATGAAGTTAGTGGTCACATCCATCTTGAAGAAGGTGAAGCCCTTCTTCTGGCGCTCCAGCATCCGCTGGCCGTACGCCTTGGGGTCGGCGGTCCCGGTGGTGTCGCAGTACATGCGCACGGTGGCGCGCCTTTTCGGACCCAGCAGGCGCCACACGGGAATGCCATAGGCTTTTCCGATGATGTCGTTCAGGGCCAGGTCGATGGCGCTGTAGCCGCCGCTCGCCCGGCCGGAACCGGCATACGGCAGCACATAGGACATCAGGTTATCGAAGTCCAGCGGGTTCCTGCCCACCAGAAAGGGCTTCATGGCGAGGGCCGAGTACTCGCTGCCCGCGTCCCGGACTTCCCCCAGGCCATACAAGCCCTGATTGGTGTCGATGCGGATGATGGGGTAATCGAAGTTCGCGGCGACGCGGAGGGACCGCATGTCGGTGATTTTGAGGTCGCTCGGCGCCGACAGCTTGCTGGTGGGGGGCAATTGGATGGCGCCGCCTCTCCCGCCGCCGCCCCTGCCACCACCACCCGCGGCGCCTCCGCGTCCCCCACCGGGCTGGGTTGCCTGCGCCTGAGCCGCCGCGGGATCCCCGGTCATTTTGAAAATGGCGCCCAATCCACTGGCCGCGGCTGCCCGCCACAGCATTTTGCGCCTGGTCGGCTTGCTGGTACGAATGTGACTCATGTGACGACGGCTCCTTTCGCTTCGAACGTCCGAATCTTAACTGAGATCCGCGTTCGACACAAGCCCCGGAAGGCCGGCCGTCCCGTCCTCTTGCCTACTTCCCGCTTCCGCTCCGCGCGCCGGTCTCGGGCAGCGCGAAGGCCACGTAAATTCCGCCGCTGGGGTCACCCGCCTTTCCTTTGCCGCCGGTCGCCAGAATTACGACGTATTGGCGGCCGCCGGCTTCATAGGTGGCGGGGGTGGCGTTGCCCGCAAGCGGCAGCGTGGCCTCCCAAAGCAGTTTGCCGGTGAGCTTGTCGAAGGCCCGGAACTTCCTGTCGAAGTCCGTTGCGGCGATGAAGACCAGACCGCCAGCGGTCACAATGGGTCCGCCATAGTTCTCTGTGCCGGTATCCTTCATGCCTTTGGCGGCGAGTTCCGGATACTCGCCCAGCGGAATCTTCCACGCGTACTGGCCGGTGTTGAGGTTGATGGCGTTGAGCGTGCCCCAGGGCGGCGCCACCGCGGGATAGCCCTCGGGGTCGAGGAACTTGTGGTATCCGGTGAAGCGATACGACGCCGCGGCGCCGCCTGGGCTGCCGCCCTCCGGCTGCATGTTCTCGCCGCTGGAGACGAACTGCGCCAACGCCGTCAGGTCCCTCTGGCTCAGGTTCGGGAACGACGGCATGCGGCCCGCGCCTTGCCGGACGACGCCCGTGATTTCCTCCCGGCTCCGCTTGGCTCCGATGCCGGCCAGTGAAGGAATCTGGGGCGGGGCGCCGGCCATATCGTCACCGTGGCAACTGGCGCACTCCTTCAAATAGAGTTGCCGGCCGGAACTGCCGGTTCTGTTCTCGGCGAGGCTCGACGTCCAGGCCAGATCGTTGGCGTTGACATAGAGCAGGCCTGTCTCGGGGTCAAACGCGGAGCCGCCCCATTCGGCGCCGCCATCGAAGCCGGGGAACACCACCGTTTCTTTCGTCACGCTGAGCGGCACGAACTGCCCTTCGCTGCGGAAGGACCGGAAATGTTCCAGGGCCCACTGGTGCGCTTCCGGCGTGCGGTTGGTCAGCATATCCTCGGTCAACAATTGCCTGGCAAACGGCGCCGGCGTCACCGGCAAAGGCTGCGTTTCCGAAGCGACCTCACCCGGGACCGTGCTGGGCGGGTATTTCCGGGATTCGATAGGAAACAGGGGCTGGCCAGTGGCGCGGTCAAACAGGTACACCCAGCCTTGCTTGGTGGTCTGCGCCACGGCGTCGATGGTCTGGCCGCCCCGTTTCACCGTGACCAGGCTCGGCGGAGACGGAAAATCGCGGTCCCACAGGTCGTGCTTGACGGCCTGAAAATGCCAGATCCGCTCGCCGGTGGCTGCGTTGAGCGCGAGAAGGGTGTTGCCGAAGAGGTCGTCGCCAACGCGGTCCGCGCCATAGAAATCGCTGGCGGCGCAGCCGGTGGGGACATACACGATGCCGCGCTTCTCATCCACCGCCATGCCCGCCCAGTTGTTCGCCGCGCCGGTGTACGTCCAGGCGTCCTTGGGCCAGGTTTCGTACCCATATTCGCCAGGGTGGGGAATGGTATGAAACGTCCACCGCAGCTTGCCGGTCCTGACATCGTAGGCGCGAATATCCCCGGGCGGCGCGGGGAGGGCCTCGGGAGTTCGGTCCCCGTAAATGAGGAGGTCCTTATAGACGATCCCCGGACTCGTCAAAACGATGGATTGTCTTGAAGGATCGCGGCCCAGATCCTGACGAAGATCGATCCGCCCTTGCTGGCCGAAGCTGGCGATGAGTTTGCCCGTGGAGGCGTCGATCGCATACACATAGCTTTGAACCGGCGCGAATATGCGCCGGTCGCCGCCGGACGCCCAATAGGCGACCCCGCGATTGGCCCCCCGCCCCACGATGCCCGAATCGAAGCGCCATACCAGCTTCCCCGTGGCGGCGTTCAGCGCCACGACTTTGTGCCTGGGGGTGAGGCCGAACAGAACCCCGTCTACCACAATGGGTTGGGTCTCCGTGGCGCTCGATCCATCGGCCGTGTCATAGCTCCAGGCCACTTGCAGCTTGGCGACATTGGAGCGGTCGATCTGCTTCAGGCTCGAATAGCGAATGTCCAGTGAGCCTCCGCCGTAGGCCGGCCAGTCCGCCCCGGAAGGAGGGCTGGTTTTCTTGGTTGCCGCGTAGAGCAGCGAGAGCGCCGCGAGTACGGTCGGAAGGCGGGTCTTCATGTGCGTGTTCCCTATCTGATGCGGGAAGCCGTTATCCAGCTTCGGCGGCCGGCGCTCCGAGGAACTGCGCGCGAGGAGGTTGAAAGAGCCGCTCCATCGAAAGTGGCCGGATGTACAATCGGAGGCGGCGCGGGAGCCGAAAAAGGAAACCTTGGTTCATGAAAGCAACTCAGACTTCTTCGATGCGAATCATGTTGTTGGCGGGATTCCTGGGGATTGCGGGAAGGTCGACGGCAATGGGACAAAGCGGGATCGCGATTTCCACGGGCTGGCTTATGCAGGACGTGGCGCAGGTGACGGAATCGGGCGAGGCGATTTCAAGAGTAGGATTCGCGCCGCGAATCTTCAAGGTCAAGCCATACGTTCCACCGCCGACGGCCAGCGCCAATCCGCCTGCCGCGAAGGCGACCGACAAAGTGCGGTTCTATAATGCGCCGCGGGTCGAGGGGCAAGTGGCGTGGCCGGTGGATCCGGAGATGAACCGGCCGAGTCACTCGTCGAAGTGGGCGCAGGCGCCCGGCCCGTCGTCACCCGACTGGTATCGCGCAACCGTCCCCGGAACGGTCCTCACTACGCTGGTGAACAACAATATCTACCCCGAACCGACTTACGGCGAGAACAACCGGCCCAACATCATTCCCGAAAGCCTCTGCCGGACATCCTATTGGTATCGAACCGAGTTCCCCGTTCCGGCGAATTATGCGGGCCGGCAAATCTGGCTTCACTTCGAGGGAATCAACTACATCGCCGACGTGTGGGTGAACGGCAAGAAGGTGGGAACCATTAAGGGGGCGTTCATTCGGGGCCTATTCGATGTGACAGCCCTGGTAAAGCCCGGGAAGAAGGCGGCGTTGGCGGTGCTGATCGCGCCGCCGCCGCACCCCGGCGATCCGTGGGAAAAGACCATCGCCAACCAGCGCGGGCCGAACGGCGGCGGGGTGGACGGGCCGCTGGGTCAAGACGGACCCACTTTCGTCGCCTCCATCGGCTGGGACTGGGTCCCCGGCGTTCGCGACCGCCAGATCGGCATCTGGCAAAACGTAACGCTTTCGGCTACCGGTCCGGTGATCCTCGAGAATCCCTATGTCACCGCCGACTTGCCGCTGCCGCGCACGGATTCGGCTGATGTTGCCATCGAGGTGACCGTCGACAATACCTCAAACAGTCCCCAGACCGGCATGGTATCCGGCAAGCTGGGCGACACCGCTTTCCAATCCCCCTCCATCACGCTGGCGCCTAATTCTTCGCAGCTTGTCAAACTGAATCCTCAAAATACGCCGCAGTTGCGGCTGGCGAACCCAAAGCTCTGGTGGCCCAACGGTTTCGGCGAGCCGAATCTGTATCCCCTGCACCTGAGCTTCGACATGAACGGGGTTGCCTCGGATTCGGCCGATCTGAATGTCGGGATTCGCAAGGTAACGTACTTCGTGGAAGGCTCCAGGAATCTCACCCTGTCGGTCAACGGCGTCCGCATCTTCGCCAAGGGCGGCAACTGGGGCATGGATGAGATGCTGAAACGCATCCCGCGCCGCCGCCTGGAGGCCCAGATTAGACTGCATAAGTCCGCCAACTATACGATCCTGCGAAACTGGGTGGGCCAGAGCACCACGGAAGACCTCTATGACTTATGCGACCGGTACGGGATCATGGTATGGGACGAGTTCTTCCAGGCCAACCCGGCCAACGGTTTGAATCCGCTCGATGCGCAGTTGTATCTCTCGAATGTTCGCGACAAGGTGCTGCGCTTCCGGAATCATCCGTCAATCGTGATCTGGTGCGGGCGCAACGAAGGCGCGCCGCCGCCCGAAATCGATCGGGGAATCACGGAAATCGTCAAAGAGCTCGACCAGAGCCGTTACTATCAATCCAGTTCGACGGCGGGCAATGGCGTGGTTTCGGGCGGTGGTGGATACGGCTGGCGCGAGCCGCGACTCTTTTACGGATACTACCCGGCTTTCAACACCGAAGTCGGAAGCGCCTCGATTCCCACCCTGGAAGCGATTCAATCCTGGATGCCCCAAAAAGGTCTTTTCGATCTCAATTTTCCCAATGATGACTGGGCCGAGCACTGTCTGGTGAGCGGCAACGGCAATCCCGTCGACAAACCGTTTCAGGCGATCCTGGCCAAACGCTACGGCCCCTTCAACACGCTGGCCGACTTCATTCGCAAGGCGCAGCTTGCCGATTATGAGGCGTTTCGCGCCATGTACGAAGCCCGAATGTCGCGCCTGTTCGACCCCGCCACGGCCATCATCACATGGATGAGCAATCCCGCCCAGCCATGCCTGGTGTGGCAGATTTACGATTATTCGCTGGAGCCGTTCGGATCGTTTTTCGGCGTTCAAAAGGCGAGTGAGCCGGTCCACATCATGATGACGCAGGACGATTTCAGAATCATGCTGGTCAACCACACGCCGGCCCCGCTGCAAAACATGAAATACCGTGTCCGGATACTGAATCTCGATGGAAGCGTCAAGTTCGATGAGACAGCGCCGGTTCCCACGGCGCCGGCGTCCCATGCTCTTGAGCTGAGAATGCTGCCCACCCCAGCCGGCTTGTCGGCGGTTCATTTCGTGAAGCTGGAATTGCTCGACCGCGATGGCAAGGTGGTTTCCGACAATTTCTACTGGAAGGAAACGGCCCAGGACGACTTGACGGCGCTCGACACCATCCCGGATGCGGAGTTGGAGGGGCGCATTGTCCGCCGCGATACGCGCGGCAATTGCCGGCTCGACCTGACGCTATCCAATCCGACGCGGAACATCGCCGTCATGGCGCATGTGCAGCTTCGCAACCAGCGTGACAATCGGCGCGTGCTGCCGGTCACCTATTCCGAGAACTATGTCTCGCTCCTTCCCGGAGAGAGCCGGACAATCGCGATTGAAGCGGCATCGGAGGATCTCGGCGGCGCGCGGCCTCTGGTGGTCGTGGACGGCTGGAACGTCACGGTCAAGGCCATGGATTTCCCAGGCAACGGCGGTGCTCGAATCGCCACCAATGGCAATGCCCACGTGTTACGTCCGGCGGCGCGGAATTGATTTGATCTGGAGAAGTTCTTCTTATTTCCTCAACAGTTTGAAGGCGTGGTTCCAGGTGTTGGTGCGGGCGCCGTAGAGGACCCACACGACGCACATCGCCTCCAGGTAGCGCGAGCCCTCGATGCCGCCGATATCGACCACGCCCCAGCCGAATTCCGACAGGAGGCCGGCGACTGTCTTCTTGGCCTCCTCGTGGTTGCCGCAAATGAACATGTCCGGCGGACCACCCGGGAAGTCGGGCCGGAACATGTGAGCGCTGCCGACGGTGTTGAACGCCTTCACCACCTGAGCGTCCGGCAGCAGCCGCTGAACGCGCTCGCCGGCCGAATCGTTGCCATGCACCGCCAGCTTGGGCGGCATGCCGCCCGAGAAATCCAGCGGGTTGGTGGTGTCGATTACCACCTTGCCGCTAAGCTTCTCCAGCCCCGCGCCGCGCAACGCGCTGTCGTTGGCGACGCCGAGCGTCGCCAGAACGATAATCTGGCCATAGGAGGCCGCATCGGCGAACGTGCCGGCCGATGTCGCGGCTCCCATCTCCTTCACCCACGCGGCGGCCTTCTCGTTGTTCCCGCTCCGCGACCCCATCTTTACGGTGTGGCCCAGCGCCACGAACGCCTTCCCGAGCGCCCTTCCTACGTCTCCCGTCCCCAGTACGCCGATTCGCATGATCCCCTCCTCATTGATTGTGCCCCAAACCAATCGCGGCGCTTCACAGTTTCCGTGTGCGAAGGGCGGATCTCGCTCCGTATTGTGCAAAGTCGCACGTGCTGTTTCGCGGAAAGCTTACCCAGTGGTTTTGAGCCCTCCGGCGATCGCATTCACGGTCACCAGCAGGGAGGGCAGCAGGCGGTCGGCGTCATCGAGGCGGCCTTCCCGCAGCGCGCGCCGCCATTCGGCAAGCCGTGCGATCTGCTCGCGATGCAGCCGGATGAGCGCCGTGCGGCGGATGGCAATGGCCTTCACCAGCCGGGGACGCCGCTCTTCGATGTTTCCCCCGTAGAGTTCGCACAGCATGTCGAGGGTCCGCCGGTGTTCCTCGAGAATCGGGCGGAGCACGCGTTCGCGGAGCGCATCGTCCTCCACCAGGGCGGCATACTCCGCCATGATTCCCGGATCCGCCGCCGCCACGCTGAACTCCACATTGTGCAAGAGATACGACAAAAACGGCCAGTCGCGGGCGGCGCGCGAAAGCGCCTTCCAGACGGCCGGGTTGGCGTCGCGCTCGCGTTCAAACGCGCTGCCCACCCCGTACCATCCGGGCAGGTTGAAACGCGCCTGGCTCCAACTGAATACCCACGGGATGGCCCGCAGATCGTCGATGCTGCGCTCCCCCGCGCGCCGCGGCGGCCGGGATCCAATCGAGCTGGACTCGATGGCGTCCAAAGGAGTGGCTTGCGAGAAGAATTCGACAAACCCCTCCGTGTGGATGAGCTTCCGGTACGCCGCGCGGCTCGAGATCGCCACCGTCTCGAAAAGGTCTTCGGCCGGGTGGCGCGGATCTTCCGGCTCGCGTTGCTGGATCAGCGTCCAGCGGGTCACCCCCGCCAGGAGACGCTCCAGGTGGCTGGCGGCGGTGAGGCGGTTGGCGTACTTCTGCGAAACCACCTCGCCTTGCTCGGTCACCCGCAGCTCGCCTTGCAGCGCCCCCCGCGCCAACGATTCCAGAAACACGTGGGTGGGGCCGGCCCCGCGGCCGATGGTGCCGCCGCGGCCGTGAAAGAAGCGCAGCTCGATTCCGGCCTCGCGAGCCACTGCGGCCAACTGCGCCTGCGCCTTTCGCAGATACCAGTGACTGGCCAGAATGCCGCCGTCCTTGTTGCTGTCGCTGTATCCGATCATCACCTCCTGAAGCGGCCGGGGGCGCCCGTCGCGCTTCTGAAGGTGCGCCAGCGTTCGCCGCGTCACGGGGTGCGCCAGAAAGTCGGCCAGCGCGCGGCCGCTGTTTTCGAGATCCTCAATGGTCTCGAAAAGAGGGGTCACGGGAATCTCACAGACCCACCCCTGCGGCGTTCCACCGACCAGGCCGGCCTCGCGGGCCAACACATACACGTCCAGCAGGTCTGAAGCGCCGTGCGTCATGCTCACCACGAACGAACCGATCCCGCACCGGCCGTGCCGTTCGGCCCACTCCCGAACCAGCCGGAGCACGCCGACGCTGGCCGCGGCCTCGGGAGGAAGCACGGCCGTGGCCACCGCGAAGGGCCGCGGCGATTGCAGTTCCCGATCGAGGCATGCCCGCCTCCGGCCCTCGTCCCAGGTGGCGTAATCCGCGCCTTCCAGGCCCGCGATCGCCAGAAGCTGGCCCACCGCCACCCGGTGAAACGCGCTGTGCTGCCGGATATCCAAGGCGGCCAGGTGGAAGCCGAACGTGGAGACGATGCGCTGTACCAGGGACGCTTCGTTGCGGACGATCCGCCGCGCGCCTATTTCTTCCAACATCTCAGCCAGAAAGCGAAGATCGTCTTCCAGTTCCTCCGCGCGCGCGTAGTGGTGAGCCGCCGGCCGGCGATCTCCCGGCTCCGGCGTCCGCGCCAGCATCAGATTCACCCACTTGCGCCAGGGCTCGCCCGGGGAGCGGTCCGTCACCGCCGGCACGTTGGCGTAAGACGCGATGCGTTCGTGCAGCCGCCGCGGAGCCGCCTGCACAAAATCCGCCAGGCTGAGCCTTTCGGCGAGATCTTCGAGCTGTCGCCGGACCACCCTCAAGGCGCCGTCGTGCAGCGCTTCGAGCGACCGGCGCGTCACCTCCGTGGTGACCAGCGGATGCCCATCGCGATCGCCTCCCACCCAGCTTCCGAACGTTAGCCGCGGTTCCGCCGGCGCCTCGACGCCGGGAAACGCCCACTCCCAGGACTGCCGGAAGCGTTCCGACAGAAGCTGGAGCACGCTGGGGAAGACGTTGGTCAGGTAATGCAGCGTGTTGTGGACTTCCGATTCCACATCCGGCCGTTCCAGCAGAATCTCGCCCGTTCGCCACAGGCGCTCCAGGCCGGTTTCCAGGCGCCGCAGCAGGGACTGCTGCTCCATGGGGGTCCGCCTGGGGTTCTCGCGCTCCACCAGCATGAGGTAAAGCTCGCGGTGCCGGTCGAGCACGGATGCCCGTTTGGCTTCGGTCGGATGGGCCGTCAATACCGGCTGAACGTGGATGCGGGGTAGGATGCGAACCAGGTCGGCGTCGGTGAATCCAGCCTGGCGGATGAGTTGAAGCTGATAAGGCCAGGAGCCCGGTTCGCTGGCCGGGCCGCTGACCGTCTCACGCATGCGGCGCACCTGGTTGGTGGTGTTCTCCTCCGCCATTCCCAGAAGCTGAAATGCCATCGAGAGCGCCTGCGCGCCCCGCGCCGGAAGCCGCTCCCCGACCGACGGCGGGCTGGCAAAGGCCCGCTCCACAAGGCCGGCCAACTCTCCTTCCGGAATGCTGGCGAGGACATTGCGGAAGCATTCGAGCAGGAAGCGAAAGTCGCGATCCCACTTTTCGAGTTCCACACCCAGCAGGTCGCGCCCGGGTACCGCCTCGAAGGAATGCTGGCCGGCCATTTACAACCAGTGTGGCACGGGGCATTGGGTAAGGTCCGCAGGGGCGCCCCGTTGAAGTGAGGCATCGACCAGTTCCTGGGTCATGGATTGGCCGGAATCGAGCAGAGGTGGTGGTTTTCAGCCATTCGCGCGAGACCGTGCGATGAAAGTAAGGTATTTACAATCAATCACTTGAAGTTTGGTCTAGGACGTGCTCCTTCCAAGTCGAGGCGCTGCGGCGCGCCGCAGCATGGGAGGTAGAAGAATGAAGGATGCGAGGCTTCACTTGGTGGTTCGGCAGACGCTCGGCGTGATGTGCGTCCTGCTCTTGCTCGTGTTCCCGACCGGGGCGCTCTTGGCGCAGCAGCCCCCACCGCCCGCGCGACCTGCACCTCCGGCGCAGTTGTTGCCGCCGGAAGAGTTGGACAACCTGGTGGCGCCCATCGCGCTATATCCCGATCCGCTGGTGAGTCAGGTTCTGGTGGCGAGCACCTACCCGCTGGAGGTTGTGGAGGCGCAGCAATGGCTGCAGCGGAATGGAAATCTGACCGGCCAGCAACTGATGGATGCGGCCCGGCAGCAGAATTGGGACGCCAGCGTCCAAGCCCTGGTGGCCCTTCCGGACGTGCTGGCGAGGCTGAACCAGGATGTCCAATGGACAACCGCGTTGGGCAATGCGTTCCTGGCGCAGCAGTCCGACGTTATGGCCGCCGTGCAGCGGATGCGCGCGCGGGCGCAAGCCAATGGCAGGCTCTCTTCCACGCCGCAACAGACGGTTACGACCGAGACGCAAGGCGGGCAGAGGGCCATTGAAATCGCGCCGGCGGACCCGCAGGTGATCTATGTGCCGGTATACGACCCGATGTACGTCTGGGGACCGCCGGCGTGGGGCTATTATCCGCCGCTGTTCTACTACGGGTACGGTTATGGATTCGGTCCGGCCATCGACATCGGATTCTGGTTCGGCGGTTGGGGCGGATGGGGCTGGGGCGGCTGGGGTTGGGGCTGGGGCCCGAACTGGTTCGGGCGCTCGGTGTTTGTCAACGGTTTTTTCTTCCAGCACTACGGTTTCCGCAGCGGACTGTTGGCCAGTGGATTTGCGGGCAGAGCGGCGTGGCAACACGACGCGAGCCACCGTTTGGGGGTTGCTTACCCGAACGCTCAACTCGCTAGCCGGTATCAGGCGGCGTCGCTGGCTTCACGGAGCGCGATGGCAAGGTCGGGCAGCCTGAATTCGGCCCGCCAGTCCAGCGCGGGAAACTGGAGCCGGTTTGGTTCCGGGACGACTTCGGCGTCCGGGAACCGGTCAGTGACGCAGGGCGCCCGCGCCGCGGCGCCGCAGAGCGCGGGGCGCGCAACCGCGGGGCAGTGGCAACACTTCCAGGGGTCGCGGGGGTATTCGGCTCCGGCGCAGCGATACTCGGCCCCTGGAGAACGGTACTCGGCTCCGGCGCAACGATATTCGGCTCCGGCGCAGCGGTACTCGGCTCCGGCGCAGCGATATTCGGCTCCGGCGCAAAGTTACCAGTCGGCGCCGCGCATGTCGGCGCCGAGCTATAGCGGCGGCGGGCGCAGCTTCGGCGGTGGTGGCGGCTCACGCAGTTTTGGAGGTGGTGGCGGCCACAGCTCCGGTGGCGGCGGCCACCGCCGGTGACGGCGCGAACGCGGCCGCTCTTGCGCGTCAGTTGATGAGCGTCAGCTTGCGCAGTTCCTCCAACAGCTTCGCCTTCCGGACGGGCTTGGCCAGATAAGAGTCGCATTTCGCCCGGATGGCCTCACCGCGCGGATCCATTATGAGGATGGCATCGTGGGCCGAATCGGTGACGCCGCGCCAGCGCGCCTCGCTCTCCTTCAAGGCCGCCTCGGCCCGCGTCTTCCGGCGTAGTTTTCGGCACATGGGCATGTGGTCTTCGAAATCGCTCCTCATGAGTCTTATCGGCCCAACTGCCCCCATCCGCCAGAGCAGCCGCAGTTTCGGGCAGGGATCTCGGGAACATTCGCCGATCCGCGGAGAGTATAAGGCGCGGGGCTCAGACGATGCCGGCCAGCCTCAGGGCCTTGCGGGCGGCGGCGCCGAGGGGGATTTCGGCGAGCTCCGACGGGTCGGCCCAGCGGAAGCCATCCCGCAAGGCGACCCCCCCGTTCCAAACGCCGGCCTGAAACACCGCAAAATGGTACCGATGGCGCGTGACGCTGTGGCGGAAGGAGCCGAGGAATGCCCCGCGGCGCGCGCCGGAGAGGTCCTCCGGCGTGGGCAAGTCCCAGAAGCCGGCCACCCTCCCGCGCCGCAGCAACACTCGCCGCGCTTTGCGCACTACCAGTAGGGCCCTTTCCAGGTACACGGGGGTTGCCGGCGGCGGTTTCACCGGAAGGCTGCCGGCGGTTCCCGCGGCGCGGGCGGCGCAGCGAGGTTCGAGCGGACACTCCGCGCAGCGCGGATGGCGGGGCAGGCACACGGTGGCCCCCAGTTCCATGAGAGCCTGGTTGAAATCGCCCGGAGCGCGCCGCGGCAGCCACTCGCCGGCGATGGTCCGCAAGCGTTCGCGGGCGCCCGCGGCGCCGATGTTCGACCAATCGTTTTCCACTCGCGCGATCACCCGCAGCGCGTTCCCGTCCACCGCGGCGCGGGGAATTCCGAAGGCCATGCTGGCGATGGCGGCGGCCGTGTAATCGCCCACGCCGGGGAGCGCGCGGATGGATTCGTAATCGCGCGGGAACGCCCCCGCGGCGGCGATGATGCGCGCCGCCCGCAGCAGGTTTCGGGCGCGCGAATAGTAGCCCAGCCCACTCCACAGCGCCAGCGCTTCCCGGTCTTCCGCCGCCGCCAGACGCTCCACCGTGGGAAAGCGCTCGAGGAACCGCTCGAAGTAAGGGATTACGGTCTGGGCGCGGGTCTGTTGGAGCATGATCTCGGAAACCCACACGGCGTAGGGGTCCGTGGCGCGCCGCCAAGGGAGATCGCGATGGCCCTGGCGGTACCAGGCCAGCAGGCGCCGTGCGATTTCGCCCTTCTTCACTCCAGCACGCGGAGCCATTCCGCGACTACCGTGAAACCCTCCGGGTCCACGTCCCAGGGCTCGAATTCGGGGTTGAGCGGTTCCAGGCGGATGCGCTCGTGGCGCCATTCGTCCTCGCTGGTTTGCCTCTTCACGCTGGTGTACTTCTTGACCGTGCACCCGGCGGTTTCATCGAGAACGCCTTTGCGCTGGATGAGCAGGATTTTGTTCTGGCGGGAGCCGGCCGGGTGCAGCCGGAAGATATTCAGGCTGCCATCGGGAATGTGCGGCTCCATGGAGCGTCCCACCACGTGCACCACGATGAGGTCTCGGTCGAGACGCATTCCCTCGGGCGCGCGCACCCAGTCTTCCTCTTCCGGGAGCATTTCCTGGCCGATAAACCCGGCGGCCGCGCGCATTCCGTAGAGCGGCAGGTGGAGCGCATACGGCTCGACGGGGATTGGCTCGACATGGCGGCTGAAGAGGCTGTCGAGCACGCGGGTGAAGGCGTCCACGGGCACGGTCCGGCGCTCCCCGACGCGCAGGACGTTGGAACAGGAGTCCTCGAGCGAGCGCAGCCAGGCGTCGCCGCCGGTGCGCGCGATGCCATCGCGGAAATCCTCCTCCAGGGCCGCGAGAACCTCGGCGTCCTCGGGGGACGCGATATCGTCGAAGCGCCGGCGAAAACGCACCCAGCCGCGGTCCGCCGAGGGATCGATCAGCAGGATGCCGATGTTGTGCGGCGGGCGGCCGGGCAGGCAGGCTTCGAGAACGGCGTACACGCCCTCCCGCCGCCCGGTTATTGGCGCAATGGTCGCCGGCACGCTCTTATCCTATCTTCTTATCGAACGAAAAACCAGAAAGGCGCCGAGAATCACTCATTTCCGAACCTGATTCTTGGATTTTATCCTGACGCAGGCAGGCTCCCCGGGGAACGCGACAGGTTGTAGAATGGCATTTCGAACCGATTCATTTCCAGGTATCGGGCTTTTCCGCCCAAAAGGAGCAATCTTGGCGAACGATACGTATCTGAACTGGGTCATTAAGAACACGCCCACGCAGTGGTGGCACGACTCGGCCGAGGCCGGCGAGTTGCAGCTCGGGCTGGAGCGCGGCGCCATCGGCGTCACCACCAACCCCTTCCTCTCCAATATCGCGCTGGTCAGGGACCGGCAAATATGGGCGGCGGATATCGATCCGGTCCTGGCCCAGAATCTGCCGCCCGAGCAGAAAGCCGAAGCGCTGATGCGCATCCCCGTCACCAAGACCTGCGCCAAGCTGATGCCGGAGTATGAGGCGTCCAAGGGCCAGTCGGGATTTGTGTGCTCGCAGGTGAACCCCGTGCGCGCCGGCGACCGCGACGTCATGCTGGCCATGGCCCGGCGGTTTCATGCCTGGGCCCCGAACATCGCGGTGAAGCTTCCCGCCACGGCCGCGGGCCTGGATGTGGAAGAAGAGTGCGTGGCCGAAGGCATCACCGTCACCATGACCGTCAGCTTCACCGTGCCGCAGACCGTGGCCATAGCGGAGCGCCATCGCGCCGGCATCGCGCGCGCCAAGGCCAACGGCGTGGCGCCTGGGAAGTGCTTTTCCGTCATTATGATCGGCCGGCTGGACGATTTCCTGCGCGAAGTGGCGCAGGACAACAAGGCCGGGGTCAGCGAATCCGATATCCAGAAATCCGGCCTGGCGGCCACCAAGCGCGCCTACGCCATCTACAAGGAGCGCGGCTATGAGGCGGTGTTGTTGATCGCCGCCCTGCGCGGTCCCTACCACCTCACCGAGCTGGCCGGCGCCGATCTGCTGATGTCCATTGCCCCGGGTTTCCAGGGTATGTTCGTGGACAAGGACTGGCCGCGCGAGGAGCGCATCGCCAATCCCGTGCCGGCCGATGTGATCGCGCGCCTCCAGACCATGCCGGAATTCGTGCGCGCCTATGAGCCGGATGGCATGAAGCCGGCCGATTTCGTGAGCTTCGGCGCCACCCAGCGAACGCTGTGCCAGTTCGTCGAGGTGGGTTGGCGGCTGATGGAGAACTACCGGTAGATGGCCACGCCGGTAGAAGCCCCCAAACTCGGTAACACAGTCGAGGAATGCATCATCGCGAAGTGGCTCAAGGCCAAAGGCGCCGCCGTATCTTCCGGGGAGACCCTAGCCGAGATCGAAACCGATAAGGCCACTTTCGAGCTTCCCGCTCCGGTGGGTGGGACTCTCATTGAGACCTTCTTCCCGGAAGGCGCGATGGTTCCGGTGTTCACCGTGATCTGCGCCATCGGAGAGCCCGGCGAAGACGTGGAGGCCTTGCGGCCCAAAGCGGCGGGGCCTGCCGCCGCCGTAGCATCCCCAAAGTCCGGCGCTGCGCCGCTTGCCCATCCGAGCCGCGACCGTGAGGGAGCGGTCGCGGAGCGCAAATTGGAGAGCCGCGACCGTGAGGGAGCGGTGGGCCCGGAACCAACCCTCAGCCCCCGCGCGCGCCGCTTCGCCCAAGAGCACGGCTTCCATCCCCAACACGTGGCCGGTACCGGGGCGGGAGGAAGGGTCCTTGAAGAAGACCTGCGCCGGCTCTACTACGGAACGCCCCGCACCTCCTTCGCCGCCCGCAAGCGCATGGAAGAAGGCGCCGAAACGCGCGGCGAAGGCTCCGGCCCCGCCGGCATGATTCTCTCCGAAGATCTCGGCCCCGCGCCAACCCGCATGTCCGGCATCCGCGAAAAGATCGCGCGGCGCATGCGCGAGTCGCTGGCTTCCACCGCCCAATACACGCTCAACGCCTCGGCCGGCGCCGCCGGCCTGCTGGCCCTGCGCGCGCGCATAAAGACCACCCCCGGCGCGCCCGACATCAATATCGGCGATATGGTGGTCTTCTGCGCGGTCAGAGCCCTGCTCGAGTTTCCGGACCTCAACGCCGAGCTCATCGAAGGCAAGATCTACAGGCACTCGCACGTGCACATCGGCTTCGCCTGCGATACGCCGCGCGGTTTGATGGTTCCGGTTGTCCGGGACGCCGACAAATTATCCGCTGCGGATCTGGCCGCGCGCATGAAAGCGCTCACCGCCGCCGCCGTTCAGGGCAACATCGCACTCGACGATCTCGCCGGCGCCACTTTCACCGTCAGCAACCTCGGTGGCCTCGGCATAGAATCGTTCACTCCCCTGCTCAATCCCCCTCAGGTGGCCATCCTGGGAGTGGATGCCATCGCGGTCAAGCCGGTCCGCCGCGAGGGCGGAATCGAATTCGTCGACGTCATCGGCTTCTCGCTCACCTGCGATCACCAGGCCGTGGACGGAGCGCCCGGAGCGAGATTTCTGCAGGTTTTGAAGCGCCATATCGAAAACGTGGAGACCTTATGTACGATCTGATCGTGATCGGCGCCGGCCCGGGGGGCTATGAAGCCGCCGGTCACGCGGGGAGGATGGGGAAGAAAGTCGCGCTCGTCGAAAAGGAGCGCGTGGGCGGAACCTGCCTCCACGTGGGCTGCATTCCGGCCAAGACCTTCCTGCGCTCTTCCAAGCTGTATCGCGAATGCGGCGAAAGCCAAAGCTACGGCGTGCGCGTGGCCTCGCGCGAGTTCGACATGCCGGCCGTGGTGGCGCGCAAGGACCGCGTGGTCGGAACCCTCGCCAAGGGAGTCGAGACCATGCTGAAACGCGCCGGGGTGGAGACCATCTCCGGCCAGGCGCGCCTGGTGGCGCGCAACACGGTGGAAGTGGGCGAGCGGCGCCTCGAAGCGGCCAATATCCTGCTCGCCACCGGGTCGCGTCCGGCCGTCCCGCCCATCTCGGGCATCGGCTCCGCGCGGGTGCTCGATTCCAATACCGTTTTCGGACTTGCAGCGATTCCACGCCGCGTGGCCATCGTGGGCGGCGGTTACATCGGCCTCGAATTCGCCTGCTTCTTCAACGAAATCGGCTCCCAGGTTGCGGTCTATGAGATGCTGCCCCACATCGCTTCCGGGTGCGACCGCGATATCTCGAGCCGCCTGCTGCAAATCCTGAAGCGTGAGGGCATTGAGTTCCACCTTTCGGCCAAAGTCACGGCCATCGATGAAAGCGCTTTGCATTACACCGAAGCGGACGGTACACAAGGCGCCGACGCCGCCGATTGCATCCTCAACGCCGCCGGCCGCGCGCCCAATGTCGCCGGCCTGGGTTTGGAAGAAGTCGGAGTGGATTTCAGCGCTAAGGGAATACGGACCTCGGACCGCGGCCAGACCAACGTCGCGGGCATCTGGGCCTGCGGCGACGCGACGGGCCGCCGCATGTTGGCCCACGTGGCCACCCGCGAAGGAATCGCGGCCGTGAACAACATGTTCGGCCGGAAAGATCGCATCCGTTACAACGCCATTCCAGCCGTAATCTACACCCATCCCGAGGTCGCCACCGTGGGCCAGACGGAGGAGGAGTTGCTGGCCGCCGGAGTGGAGTACAAGAAGTCCATCGTGCCCATGGCGGTGGCCGGAAGATTTCTGGTGGAGAACGAAGGCGGCTCGGGCATCGTCAAGGCGCTGGCCGGCGCCCGCCACGGCGAGATTCTGGGGGTTCACGCCATCGGCGATTCGTCGAGCGAGTTCATTGTGGCCGCGGCCGTCATGGTGGCCACCGAGATGTGCGTGGCCGACGCCGCCGGCATCGTCTTCCCCCACCCCACCGTTTCCGAAGCGTTACGGGAAGCCATCCTGGCCTTGGGGTAAAAGAGAGATTGCAGGAACAGGAGTCCAGGCGGAATGCCTAAGTCGATCATCATAGATCCCGAAACTGCTTTTGCCAAAGGCGCCATTCATTTTTCCGATATCTCGGTGAATGCCTATTCGAAAAGCATCGAGCAGGAGAAGGCCAATTTCTCTCCTCGGGATTTCCTCGATATCTGGCGGGATATGTGCGCCATTCGGGAATTCGAAACCATTCTCAACGAGATTAAGACCAAGGGCGCGTACAAGGGCATAACGTATAATCACGCCGGGCCAGCGCACCTCTCCATGGGGCAGGAAGCCGCCGCCGTGGGCATGGCGTTCACGCTCACTCCCGACGACCACATCTATGGTTCCCACCGTTCGCACGGCGAAATCCTGGCCAAGGCTTTTTCCGCCATCCGCCAGTTGAGCGACGCGCGCCTCATGGAAATCATGGAAGCCGCCCGCGGCGGCCTCATCCTTCGCGCCGTGGAAAAGGGATACAGCGGAAGCGTGCGGGGCCTGGCTGTGCGCTTCTTCGTCTACGGCGCCTACAGCGAGCTCTTCGCCCGGGAGACCGGCATCAACCGCGGCCTGGGCGGCTCCATGCACGCGTTCTTCACCCCCTTCGGCATCTATCCCAACAACGCCATCGTGGGCGGCTCGGGTTCCATCGCCCCCGGCGCGGCGCTTTTCAAACGCGTCAATCGCCAGCCCGGCATCGTGGTCTGCAATATCGGAGACGCGTCCTTCGGCTGCGGCCCGGTGTGGGAAGGCATCACCTTCTCCGCCATGGACCAGTACCGCAAGCTGTGGGATCCCGAATTGGGCGGCGGCCTGCCCATCCTGTTCAACTGCATGAACAACTTCTACGGCATGGGCGGCCAGCCGTTCGGCGAGACCATGGGGGTGCAGTTCATCGCCCGCATCGGCGCCGGCGTGAACCCCGAGCAAATGCACGCCGAGCGCGTCAACGGGTACGACCCGCTGCCGCTCATCGACGCCATGCGCCGCAAGAAGCAGGTGCTGGCGGAGGGCCGCGGGCCGGTCCTACTCGATACGATTACCTACCGCATTAGCGGCCACTCGCCCTCCGACGCGTCGAGCTACCGGTCGAAAGAGGAAATCGAACGCTGGCTGCGGGCGGACTCCATCCACGCTTTCCACGACAAGCTGGTGGCCGCCGGGGCGGCCGCCGAAGAGACCCTCGCCGTTTCGCGCGAGGCCGTCGAGACCACGGTTTTCGAGATGTTCCGCATGGCCACCGATCTCGAAATCAGCCCCCGCGTGGCCGCGGATTCCGAGCTGGTCGGCTCGGTGATGTTCTCCAATCGCAAGGTGGAAAAGTTCGACCTCCGCACGCCCGAGTTTCTGCAAGACCTGGCCCAGAACCCGCGCGTGCAGCAGATCCGGGGCAAGATCCGCACGCCTACTTTCGAAGGCAAGCCCGTCCCCAAGATGAAGGCGTACAACGTTCGCGACGGCATCTTCGAAGCCCTGCTGCACCGCTTCTCCATCGACCCGACGATGGTGGCCTTCGGCGAAGAAAACCGCGATTGGGGCGGCGCCTTCGCCGTGTATCGCGGACTAACCGAAGCGCTGCCCTATCACCGCCTCTTCAATGCTCCGATCTCCGAAGCCGGCATCGTGGGCGCCGCCGTGGGCTACGGCCTGGAGCAAGGCCGCGTGGTGGCCGAGCTGATGTACGCCGATTTCATGGGCCGCGCGGGCGATGAAATCTTCAACCAGCTTTCCAAATGGCAGGCCATGTCGGCCGGCGATCTGTATATGCCCGTGGTGCTGCGCATTTCCGTGGGCGCCAAGTACGGCGCGCAGCATTCCCAGGATTGGACCGCCCTGGCGTATCACATCCCGGGCCTGAAGGTGGTCTATCCCGTTACCCCCTACGACGCCAAGGGAATGATGAACGCGGCCCTCGCCGGAACCGATCCGGTGGTCTTCTTCGAGAGCCAGAAGATCTACGATTACGGCGAGATGTTCGAGGCCGCCGGCGTTCCGGAAGGCTACTACGAAATCGAGTTGGGCCAGCCATCCATCAAGCGGCAGGGCAAAGATCTCACCATCGTCACCCTGGGGCCGGCGCTCTACACCGCGGTGACGGCGGCCGACCGCCTGCAAGCGGAATTCGGAATCTTCGCCGAGCTGGTGGACCTCCGCGCCGCCAACCCGCTGAACTACGACGCGCTGGTGGAATCCGTCCGCAAGACAGGCAAGGTTCTGCTGGCCTGCGACGCAGTGGAGCGCGGCTGCGTGATGCAAACCGTGGCAGCGACTCTAACCCAGCTCTGCTTCGACGACCTGGACGCTCCGCCGGTAGTGATCGGGTCGAGAAACTGGATCACCCCCGCCGCCGAGCTCGAAGCGCTCTTCTTCCCGCAAGCAACCTGGTTCCTGGACGCCATCCACGAGCGCATTTTGCCGCTGAAGGGCTATAGGCCGGTGACGAATCAGAGCCTGGGAGAAGTCAGCAGGCGGGCGCGGCTGGGAGTCTGAAGTTAGGTTTTGCTGGGAACGCCGCGCCGCGATCTGCGTTTCCGTCTTGCCTTGGCGAATTCTGTGAGCATTACGCCAGAGGGGGCGGACTTGGAGCATATACTGGGTGTGATGTCAGCGCACGAGCTATTCGACTTCATGTCGCAGATTACGGATGAAATGGCTGCCGAGTACGAAAGGATACACCGGCGAGCTGCGGGTGACCCCGGCACCGCTGGCGATGAGGGGGAAGAAAACTGGGCAGACCTAATGCGCGAATGGCTGCCCCCGATTTATCAGGTCGTCACCAAGGGGCAGATTCTGAGCGCCTCGGGACGGCTGAGCCACCATGTTGACGTGCTGGTTCTTCGGCCTTCCTATCCAAAAAAGCTGCGCAATAAGAAAAAGTACCTGGCGGCTGGCGTCATTGCCGCGTTCGAGTGCAAGACGACGTTAAAGGCGGATCATGTCACCTCGGCGATGGAGAGGGCGGTCGAGATTAGGAGCTTACTTCCATCCCGCAACGGCACGCCCTATCAGGAGCTTCACGGTCCTATAATCTACGGGCTTCTTGCGCATTCCCATTCGTGGAAGAGCGAGGGCTCGCGGCCAGTGGACAATATCGAACGCGCTTTGCTGGAAGCTGACAGGAGCAAAGTGACCCACCCCAGCCAGATGCTCGAACTGGTATGTGTCAGCGATCTTGCCACGTGGGTGGCGATGAGAACGGCCTTTTCCGGGCCTTCGAGTGGAGACTGGAGCCCCACGATGGCCCAGTTCTACGGACCCGTTGGATCTGCGACTTCGGCATATGTCTGCGCCTCACGCGAATCGCAAGGCCAAAAGGCGTCCTTTACGCCGGTCGGCACGATGTTAGCCTCCCTGCTGTACAAAATGGCTTGGGGAGACACAGACCTACGTCCGCTGGCTGACTACTTTCATTCCGCCGGAATGTGGGGCACCGCTGACGGCGAGATGCGGCTTTGGCCGGAGTCAATCTATTCCGATGCAGTCCGATCACGGGTGACCAGCACCGCCCTGGCACGCGGCCGGGGTTGGGACGAATGGCAGGTATTGTTCTGACGGGGTTGGGGGAACGGGGGCGGTAACCAATTACCCAGTCGAAGCGCACCCGTAGGGGCCGGGCATGCCCCATAAGCGCTAAGATAACGTGACCCAATCAATGTCGTCACACCACCTGTTGTGGTTGACATTGATTGAGTTGCCAACAGGTTGGGTGAACAGGCCCTTAAGTTAGCGCTTAT
>Ga0326727_10006646_pt1 | contig 31433 bp, 28 predicted proteins | sample MB2enrmetagenome_FD_207643 | JGI IMG/M metagenome (GOLD analysis project Ga0326727, IMG submission 207643) | Lab enriched peat soil microbial communities from McLean, Ithaca, NY, United States - MB29MY | ecosystem: Environmental > Terrestrial > Soil > Wetlands > Peat | place: USA: New York...
TTTCAGCATGGCGTCTTCGGGCCAAACGACACGGCGCTGGTGACGCCGGTGCTGGCGATGTACGCGATTCAGATTCCTTTCTTCGTTTCCAGCCGGGTCTTCTACCGTTTTCTGGTTGCCTTGCGCAGAAGCGATCTGATCTTCTATTGCGGCGCGCTGAATCTCGGGCTGGATGTGGTGCTGAATCTGATTCTCATGCGCTGGTTTGGCGTGGCGGGCATCGCGCTGGCCACCTCGCTTTGGACCGTGAGCACCTTTCTCTTCCTCTGGTATTGGAGCTGGAAGCTGCTGCCGAAGGAATTCAATGCGCGCTAACCCACAATCCACCCGGCGGGGAAAGATGCGGCTGTTGCCGCTCGTCGCCGCTACGTACTTCATGGTATCCGGCGGGCCATATGGCATTGAAGACATACTGGGCAGCGCGGGTTACGGAGCAGCGATTCTGATTCTGCTCGCGTTGCCGTTTCTCTGGAGCCTTCCCACGGCGCTAATGGTGGGCGAACTGGCCGCCGCGATACCCGCCGACGGCGGCTATTTCGTCTGGGTGCGGCGGGCGATGGGGCCCTTCTGGGGCTACCAAGAGGGCTGGCTCTCACTGGCGGCCAGCATCTTCGACATGGCCATCTATCCGGCGATTTTTGTCAGCTATCTGGGCAAACTGAACCCGCTGCTGACCGCTGGCTGGGGCCACTTCGCGTGGGCTCTGCTTGTTGTACTGGCCTGCGTTGCGTGGAATCTGCGCGGAGCGCCGTCAATCGGCAATGGCTTGATGGTGCTGTTTACACTGCTGCTGGCGCCTTTTGCGGTGCTGGTGGCGCTGGGTTTCTGGCATGGCCTCCGGCTGCATCCGGTGGTGCAGTGGAGCGGGGTGCACACACAGGCGGGAATCGCATTGGCGATTCAAGTGGGAATGTGGAATTACATGGGATGGGACAATGCCGCGACCGTGGCTGGCGAGGTGGAGAATCCACGGCGAAACTATCCGCGGGCCATGCTTTGCTCCACAGTGCTTGTCGCGGTCAGCTATATACTGCCGCTAGGAGCAATGGCGCTAGCGGGGATTGCGACGGCCAGCTTTGGGACAGGGGACTGGACCGATGTGGCGATCCTACTGGGCGGGCCGCTGCTGGGGCTGGCTATGATCGCCGGCGGGACGATCAACGGCTTTGGAATGTTTAACGCGCTGGTGCTGAGCTACACGCGGCTGCCTATGGCGATGGCCGAGGAAGGGATGCTGCCGCGAGTGCTGGCACGGCGCAACGGGCGCGGAGTGCCATGGGTAAGCGTGCTGCTATGCGGCGCGGCCTGGGCGGCGGCACTGAGCCTGAGCTTTGAGCGCCTGATCTCAATCGATCTAATTCTCTATGGTTCAAGCCTGCTGCTGGAATTTGTGGCGCTGATCGTGTTGCGTGTGCGCGAACCGGAGCTGGAGCGGCCTTTCAAGGCAGGTAATCTGGCCGTCGTTTCACTGCTTGGCGTGGCTCCGGCTGTACTGATCGGTTATGCGCTCTACGCCGCGCGCGGGGAGCGCATTGGCTCGGTTTCATCACTTTTGCTGGCTTCAGGAGTGGCGCTTGCCGGGCCGGTGCTCTATTGGCTCACGGCTTTTCTGCGAGGCTTTGGTCGATCAGGCTCTCATAGGCCTCTATAGCGCAGTCGAGGCGGAAGGCTTCGACAAAGGGGTGGGCAAAGCGCTCACCCGGCCGCAGCGCATGAAGAGCTACGAGCAGGGAAGCGGCCAGCGCCTCGACAGAGATCTCCGGAGCGAGCCACACTCCGGGCTGACCTTGCAGCAGCTCAACCAGACCTTCGCTCGCCGGCAAGGCCACAATGGGCAGTCCAGCGGCAGCAGCCTCCAGCAGGGCATTGGGCAAGCCTTCATGCCGGGAGGGCAGCACAAAGAGCGTTGCCTCCGGGGAGAGGAACCAGGGGTGTGCGAGGTAGCCGGTAAAACGCACGGCCTCGTCGAGCCCCAACGCATGGCTCTCGGACTTGAGTGCCGCCTCTTCCGGCCCTGCGCCGGCAATCGTCAGACCTACGCCGGGATACTCGCGCCGCACTAAGGCCAAGGCTCGGAGCAGCAGATCGAAGCCTTTTTCCGGCGAGAGCCGTCCCATCGCCAGAAGAAGCGGACTGGGAACGGTTTGCGGAGCCGGATTCAGGCCGATGGAATGGCGAATCTCCTCCAGATCCACTGGGTTGGGCAGCACCGCGAGCCGGTCTTCGGGAAGGTCAAGCTCCTGCGTAAGATCATCGGCCATCGCCCGCGTCTGGCAGATGATGCGGTCGGCGCGACGGTAAAGCAGCCGATAGAGCGGACGGGTGGTCCAGGGCAGTCCGCCAAAGTTCAGGGCGGAGGAGACCGTCCCGTTCTGGCGCACCTGGACGCGCGTTCCGCGTGGAAAGAAGGGACGCAGCAGCAGCACAAGAAAGTTCAGGTGGAAGATTCCGGAGAGGATCAAGTCGGGTTTCAACTGGCGAACCAGCCGCAGCAAGCGGAAGGCTGCGGCGCGCACCCCGGAAGCGCCCAGAGCATGAATTTGAATCCAGGATGGCAACTTCTCGCCGGTCTCCGCTTGCGTGATCAGCCCCAGATGCAGCTCGTACTTCTCCGCGGAGAGGCCGCGCGCCAGAAGCGCCATCACGCGCTCCGCGCCGCCGCCGCCGAGATGGGGAATCAACAAGAGTACCTTTGGACGGGGATTCATGACCTGCGAAAACCCTCCCGGATTTCAGCTAATCTAAGCAGTCGTTCATATTATCAGCAATTTAAGTTTATTATTCGTATGAGCAATTCTGCTCTAGACAAGCTAAACCCTACTAATGTTTCCTGAGAGTACTGATTTTGCCTCACTCCAGCGGGAGACCTTATTTGCGGTCTCGTTCTGCGTTCTCACGAGGAGAGCTGCTAAGCGGTGAATGGGAGTGGATGCGCCGGGGCATGGGAATGCTTGGCCAAGCATCCAGTAAACATGAACTCCTAAATCCGTCGAGTCCCTTTCCGTGCGCGTCCTCCATCCGGTTTTGTATCGGGACGCGAAGGTTCTTTTTGTGAGGGACTCGTGTTCAAACGCAGCATACAGACAGCGGTTACTGCTTTTTTGCCCACTCCCTTTCGTGTGCGCAGCCGCTTCTCATCCTCAGCCGCTCATCCGGCTCTGCCGTACCCATCCTCGAGAAGCCCCCATATCGTCGTCGGCATCACCAGTCCGCAGACCTGCCTGGTACTGGGCGGCCGCTTGCGCACTCTGCGCGAGGCGGGCTTTCGCGTCACGCTGGTTTCAGGCCCCGGCGAACTGCTTACCCGCACCGCCGCGTAGGAAGGGGTCGAGTCGATTGCGATTCCCATGCGGCGAGAGATTGCGCCGCTGGCGGATCTTGTCTCGCTGGCGCGCCTGTGGTTGCTGCTCTACCGTCTCAAGCCGGAGATGACGGAGTTCAGCACACCCAAGGCCGGGCTGCTGGGCTCCATTGCCGCCCTGCTCTGCGGAGTGCCGACACGGGTCTATTGCCTGCGCGGGCTCAAACTGGAAACCTGCACGGGAGTCAAGCGGCGCATTCTTCTGGCCACGGAGAGAGTGGCCGCCGCCTGTTCTCATTCTGTGCTGTGCAATAGCGACAGTCTGCGCAACGAGGCGCTCGCGTTGGGTTTGGCGCCTGAGAGCAAGCTGCGCCTGCTGGGCAGCGGCAGCAGCAACGGTGTCGATGTGGAGCGCTTCCAGCCGGGGCCGTGCAATCTGCGCGCCCGGCTGGGTCTTCCTCTCCATGCGCATGTTGTAGGCTTTGTGGGGCGATTAACTCGCGACAAGGGGCTGCCAGAGCTGGTGGAGGCATTCGACGCCATCCTGGCCGCGAAGCCCGAGTCGCATCTGCTGCTGGTGGGCTGGTTTGACGCTGCCGAAGATGCGCTCGGAGATGAACTGCGCGCCCGCATTCTGAATAACCCGCGGATTCACATGACCGGGTTTGTCGCCGACACGGCGCCCTATTACCGTGTGATGGACGTGATGGTTCTGCCGACCTGGCGGGAAGGCTTTCCGAACGTCGTGCTCGAGGCCGCGGCCACGGGGATTCCCGTGGTGACAACCTTATGCACCGGCTCTCGCGACGCCGTGGTGCCGGAGGTGACCGGGCTACTGATCCCTCCCGGCTATCCGGTAGCTATCAGCGAGGCTGTGCTGCAATTGCTGCGCAACCCGGAGCGCCGTTGCCGCATGGGCCTGGCAGCCCGCGCCTGGGTTCTTGACTACTACGTCAACGGGCGGGTCCTTGGCCTGACGGTAGGCTACTACCAGAGCCTGCTGGAGCGGAATCTGACGAGGGATTCCAAGGTCGGGCCGGTTTCCGCAGATTCCGCGTTGTATCCGATTTGAGGCAGGTTTAGGGTAGTGTTGGCGGCTCGACAACATTCCCTGGCGCGCTGCTCTCCGCCGGAGGCGCTTGTAGCGTATGAGCGCCTGCCTCAGCCGCGCGCAACACATCGCCGGGAACAATTCCCAGAACCAGCGTGGCTATTACTGCCATCGCCAAGGCTGCAATGACGGCAGCGCCGACCCGCGGTGATCCCTGCGGTGGGACGGACTTATCTTTGAAATCATGCTCAGGATGCTGCGCCGCAGACAGCGCCAGGCGCAGATAGTACGCGGCGGCCAGGCCGGAATTGAGCAGGCCGATGATGACCAGCCAAATCGCTCCTCCGCCAATCGCGGCTGAAAACGTGGTCAGCTTGCCGAAGAATCCGCCGGTGAAGGGAATGCCGATCAGCGAAGCAAGAAAGAAGATCAGCAGACTGCCCAGCAGCGGCGAGCGGTAGATGAGTCCGCGAAAATCGTCGATCAGCGGCAGCTTCTCGTTGTAGCCGCTGGCCAGCGTAACCACAGCAAAGATGCCCACGTTCATCGCCGCGTAGGCCGCGATGTAGAAGCAGGCCGCCATGATGCCGTCGTTGCCCAGGCCCGCGAAGGCGGCCAGCAGGTAGCCGGCGTGGGCGATGGACGAGTAGGCCAGCATGCGCTTCACGTTCGTCTGGCGCAGCGCGGCCAGGTTGCCCACTGTCATCGAAAGCACGGCCACCACCCACAGCAGCGGCGACCAGACCGGGCGCAGAGTAGGCAGCATCTCGTAGACCACGCGCAGCAGCAGCGCAAAGGCCGCGGCCTTTGGCGCGGTGGAGATCAGCGCCACCACCGGCGAGGGCGCGCCTTCGTAGACGTCCGGCGTCCACACTTGGAAGGGCGCGGCGGAGACCTTGAAGAGAATGCCCACCAGCATCAACCCCAGCCCGGCCAGGATCAGTGAGTGATTCGGCTCGGTGGGGACGAGGCGGGCGATCTCGTAAATCTCGGTCGTGCCGGTGGCGCCGAAGATCAACGCGATGCCGTAGAGCAGAAAGGCGGTGGCGAAGGAGCCTAGCAGAAAGTATTTGATCGCTGCCTCGGGGCCGCGCGCGGTGTGCTTGCGGTAACCAACCAGTACATACGTCGCGATGGAGGAGATCTCCAGTGCGATGAAGACCAGCAGCAGCTCGACCGCTCCGGTGAGCAGGCACATTCCCACCGCGCCGAAGACGATGAGCGCGTAGAACTCGCCCTGATGATGGCTGTCTTCGGGGAGCGTGTCCAGAGAGAGCAGAAGCGTGACCAGAACGATGCCACAGATGAGTACGTGAAAGAAGACTGTGAAGGCGCTGGTCTCGACCGTGCCGGAGAAGCCGGTACCCATCGGCAAGGAAATCTGCCATAGGCTGGCCCACAGCGCGAAGGTGGTTCCGAATGCGGCCACCCAGCCCAGCGGACGGCGCGCCCAGCGAGGGGGCAGGGAAGCGTCAAGCAGCATCACGGCTACACCGGTCAGCGTGAGAATCACTTCGGGAAGGATGCGATAGATGCCGAGAACTGGATTCATCGCTGGCCCTCCCCGTGGAATGAAGTTGAAAGCGATTGCGGCGGATGCGGGGCGGCCTGGATAGCTGGCAGCCAGAGCATCGGCGCTATGCCCATGACGAACATCAGCACGGCAAGAGGCCAAAAGACGGCCAGCTGACCAACGTGCAGATCGTCAGGCGGCGTCGACACAACCAGTTTGCTTTTCGGGCCAAAGAAGAGCCGCTGCACCAGCCAGAGCATATAGGCTGCGCCCAGAATCACGCCCAGCGTGGCGACAATCGCCCAGCCTTTGCTGACGCCGGTGAAGGTGCCGAGAAGAATTAGGAACTCGCCGACGAAGCCGCCCAGCATCGGCAGCCCGATCATCGCGAGAGAGGCGAAGACGAAGAACGTGGCCGTGCGCGGCAGCTTGCTCGCCAGGCCGCCGTAGGCATTGATCTCGCTGCTGCGGTAGCGGTCATAGAGCAGGCCCAGCAGCAGGAAGAGCGCGCCATCCACCACGCCGTGGTTGAGAATCTGGTAGACCGCGCCCTCCCAGCCGGTGAGCGTGAGGCCGTAGATGCCCAGCGTGATGAGGCTCAGATGGCTCAGCGCGGCGAAGGCCATCAGCCGCCAGAAGTCGCGCTGCACGAGAGCTAAACACGCGCCGTAAAGAATGCCGATGACGGCAAGGCCCACCAGCAGAGGAGCCACAGCCCGAGCCTGCGCGGGGAAGAGGCCTATGTGAAAGCGCAGCATCGAGTAGAGGCCCAGCTTGCCGGCGACAACCATCGCCAGAGCAACCGGCGCTTCACAGAAGGTGTCGGCCAGCCAGCCGTGCAGCGGGAAGACTGGAACCTTGACGGCGAAAGCGAAGAGAAACGTCAGAGCCACCCAACCCAACGCGCCGGCGGGCAGTGCGCCGCTTGCAATCCATAGCTGGAGGGTCGCAAAGTCGAAGCTTCCAGTTCGTGCGTAGAGCCAGAGAATCGCAACGAGCAACGGCGCTGAGGGGATGAAGGTGAAGAGGAAGAACTTGAGCGCGGCCCTGGGTCCGTCCTTGCGGCCATACATCGCGATCAGGACCGCCATCGGAACCAGCGACAGCTCCCAGAAGCCGTAGTAGAGCATCAGGTCGAGTGAGATAAAAACACCGAACATAGCCGTCTGCTGAACGAGAAAGAGCGCGTAGAAGATCTTGCGCCGTTCGCGAATGGAGTTCCAACTGGCGACGACGCCGATGGGGGCAAGCAGGCCGACGAGTACCACCAGCCACAGGCTCAAGCCGTCCACGCCCAGGTGGTAGAAGATTGCGGGCTTCTCGGTCCACAGGAGATTGACCACAAACTGAAAGCCGGGTTGCGTCTTGTCGAAGTGCGCGGGCAGATGCAGTGTGAGGCCGAAGGTGGCGAGCGTGGTGAGGAGCGCGATCCAGTTGGGCAGCTTGGCGCAATCGGGCGCAAGCAGGACCAACAGCGCCCCGGCCAGCGGAAGCAGCAGGATCAACGTGAGAATCGAGTTGTTGATTTCGTTCATTTTCTCAATGCCCTGCCACGTTCAGATGAATTGCCGCAAGGGTTGCCAGCACCGTTGTCCACGGAACCAGCAGGAAGAGCAGCACCGCCGCCGCGCCCGCGGCCAGCCACGCCGCATAGGAGCGCAGATTGCCCGATTGCCAGCGCTGCAAGATCGCTCCCGCATAGGTTGCAATGCCGCCGAGCAGCCAGGCCGCGCCGCCCAGAATGCCCACGTCCACCACCCACTCCAGAAAGATTTTGGAGAAGCCGAGCAGCGGCTTGACCACCGTTGCGCCGTAGAACTCGTCGACAAAATACTTGTTGGCCAGCAGCTTGTAACTCTTCGGATGGGCTGCAGCCAGTTGCGACGGACGTGCCGGCTTGCGGCGATAATATTTGTCGGCGATCAGCCAACCTTCCAGCGCGAACAGAACAGCTACGATGCTCAGGACGGTTTCCAGGGAGAGTGAATACTGCGTATAAGGAATGAGGAGACGCCAACTACTCTCTGTGGCTCTCGCGCCAACAGAAGACGCAAGGAAAGCACCGAAGCGCTCGATGCCGATCCAGCCGCCGCAGATCGAAAGAGCCGCGAGAATCAGTAGCGGTAGGCGCATCGACCACGGGCTTTCATGCGCGTGAACATTCTCGCTGCGAGACTCGCCCATGAAGGCCATGTACCATAGCCGGAACATATAGAACGCAGTCAGCAGCGCTGTTATAAGGCCGACAGAATAAAGAATCTTGCCATTGGTTCCGTGCAAAAACGCCGCATACAGGATTGCGTCCTTGGAAAAGAATCCGGCGAAGGGCGGAATTCCGGCGATGGCCAGAACGCCCACGGTCATCACAGCAAATGTGATCGGCAGCTTCTTCCACAAGCCGCCCATCTTGCGCATATCCTGCTCGCCGCCGAGGCCGTGAATCACCGAGCCCGCCGCCAGGAAGAGCAGCGCCTTAAAGAAGGCGTGGGTCATCAGATGGAAGATCGCCGCGGAGTAAGCCGCTACGCCGCAGCCGAGAAACATATAGCCGAGCTGCGAGATTGTGGAGTAGGCCAGCACGCGCTTGATGTCGTTTTGCACCAGGGCGATGGTCGCGGCGAAGATGGCCGTGGCCGCGCCGACCGTGGCCACTACGCCCAGCGCGAAGGGCGAGTGGTCGAAGAGAACATGAGTGCGGGCGACCATGTAGACGCCGGCCGTGACCATTGTGGCCGCGTGGATCAGCGCGGAGACGGGCGTGGGGCCTTCCATCGCGTCCGGCAGCCAGATGTAGAGGGGCAACTGCGCGCTCTTGCCCGCCGCGCCCAATAACAAACAAAGCCCAATCACGGTGACCACGCCGCCGTTCCAACCGGGGTCCATGCCGAGCTTGGTAGCAATTTCCGTGAAGGTGAGCGTGCCGAAGTTGGCGATGAGCAGAAACATTGCGATGAGAAAGCCGAAGTCGCCGATGCGGTTGACGATGAAGGCCTTCTTGCCCGCGTCGGCGGCGGATTTTTTCTGAAACCAGAAGCCGATCAGTAAGTACGACGCAAGGCCGACGCCCTCCCAGCCGATAAACATCACCAGCGCATTGCCGGCAAGGACCAGTACGGTCATGAAGAACAAGAAGAGATTTAGATACGAGAAGTAGCGCGCGTACCCTTCGTCGCCGCTCATGTAGCCGACGGAGTAGACGTGAATCAGGAAGCCCACGCCGGTGACGACTAGCAGCATTACGAGCGACAACTCATCGAGGACGAAGCTGAAATCGATGTGCAGCAGGCCGGTGTTAATCCAGGTGCCGAATGTATCGGTTTGGGGATAAAAAGAAGCATACGCTTCATACAGCACCGCGGTGAAAGAAAATAATGGAGCAAGCAATGCAATCGTGGTCACCAACCACTTAGGCAAGCGAGGACCAAGAAGTCCATTCACGAGGAACCCCAAAAATGGCGCAAGTGGAATCGGCCACAGATTGAAGAGGAACCCGTGATGGAGAAGTACGGTCATCCATTGTTCTGCGTTCATAGTTTCATCCGGTCGATGCGGTCGACGGCCAGGGTTGCGCGGGCGCGGAAGACGGCGATGATGATGGCCAATCCCACGGCAGCCTCAGCCGCGGCCACCATCATCACAAAGAAGACAAATATCTGCCCCTTCACCGCGTGCCACTGATGGGCGAAGGTGACAAAGGAAAGATTCACGCCGTTGAGCATCAGTTCAATGGACATGAAGACGGTAATCAGATTGCGCTTGATGAGAAAGCCGACGACGCCCAGTGAAAACAAGACAGCGCTCAGCAGCAGATACCAGGAGAGCGGGACTTCCTGCGAAAGAAATGCATTCATTTTTCGCCTGTCCTTTCTCCATCCCCGTGGGGGTTTCTGTCATCGTGACCGGCCAGCGCCACCGCGCCCAGAATGGCGATGAGAATCAGCACCGATGTGACCTCGAAGGGCAGCAGCAGATCGGTAAAGAGCACCTTGCTCAACTCTTCGGTGGAGGTGATGCCGTCGCTCAACCGCGCCACGCCCAGTCCTTGCGCGTGCAGGATCACCGTGGCGATCAAGGCCAGGATGGCGACGACCGCGGGAAAGCCTACACGGAGCGCCACGCGGCTGCCCAGCGTGCGCTCCTCGCGCGATGCGTTGAGCAGCATGATGACGAAGGTGAAGAGCACCATGATCGCGCCGGCGTAGACGATCACCTGTGCAATAGCGAGGAATTCCGCGCCCAGCAGCAGGTACAGCACGGCCAGCGAGACCATCACCACAATCAGCGAGAGCGCGCTGTTGATGGGATGGCTCTGGAGGAGCAGGTTGATTGCTCCAGCCAGGCAGAATCCCGCAAAGACGATAAAGAAAAGCAAGTGCATTACACGCTCCGGGCAAGCCCGATTGTAAAGCAGGAAAGTACGATCCATTCTTGCTTTCGACCGAGATTCCCTCAGGGACTAAAGCCCAACTTCTTTTTGCAACTCTTACGGCACGACTAAAGTCGTGCCCTGACGCTTCTTGCAACGCTCAGCGTTTTTTCCGCAACCTGTAAAGCCCCACCACATCTTACGATTCATGCGGCACGACTAAAGTCATGCCCTGATACAAAGCGAGCTGATGAAACACGAGCTAGCGGTAGGCAAGCCAGAGGCTGGTCGCCACAATGTTCAGTATGGCCAGCGGCATCAGCCAGCGCCAGCCGAAGTTCATGAGTTGGTCATAGCGGAAGCGCGGTAGCGTCCCGCGCACCCACACATACAAAAAGAGGAAGCAAAAAACCTTGAGCACAAACCAGAAGATGGAAAGCCCGGCATCGAAAAAGACATTCTCGAAGGGCGGAATCAGGTCGCCGTAGGGGCTGGTCCAGCCGCCAAAAAAAAGCAGCGTGGCCACGCAACCCACCGTAATCATGTTGGCATACTCGGCCATGAAGAACATGGCGAACTTCATTGAGCTGTACTCGGTGTGATAGCCGCCGGTCAGCTCGCTCTCCGCCTCGGGCAGATCGAAGGGGGAGCGATTGGTCTCCGCGTAAGCGGCCATCAAATAAATAAAGAAGGCCACAAACTGCATTCCGCCAAAGAAATTCCAAGTCAACATGCCACGTGTAGACTGCTGCGCCACAATGACGCGCAGGTTGAACGAGCCGGCGCGCATCACTACGCCCACCAGCGAAAGGCCCAGAGCCAGCTCATAGCTGACCAACTGCGCCGAGGAGCGCAGCGCGCCCAGCAGCGAATACTTATTGTTCGACGACCAGCCTGCCAGCGCAATGCCGTAGACGCCAATCGAGGTCACGGCGAGAATCACCAGCAGGCCGATATTCACATTAGCAATCTGAAAGAGCGGCGGGCTACCAGCAATCGAAAGCGGCTCGCCGAAGGGAACGACGCCGATGGAGATCAGCGCGCAGCCCAAAGCCAGGATGGGAGCGATCAGATATAGCGGACGGTAGACGCCGGTGGGGATGATGTCCTCCTTGAGAAACGACTTCGCTCCATCGACTAGCGGCTGCAGGAGGCCGAAGGGCCCTACGCGGCTCGGCCCCCAGCGATTCTGGATGCGGCCGACGAGCTTGCGCTCCAGCAGCACGGTGTAGGCTACGGCCAGCAGCATCACCACCGTCACGACGGCTACCTTGAGCACGCTCCACAGAATGAATTGCAAAATCGTCACTGCTCTTCAGCCTCGTGTTCTCACAGCACCTTCAGCCCGCCAAATCGCGCCTGATGCTTTTTGAGTTCCTTGAGCGCGGGGCTGTATTCGCCCAGCGTTCCGGAGGTAAACAATCCGTCATGAACAGGTGAGAACTCACCCCGCCCCGTCAAAGCTCCAACCGGCACAAGGCCAGGCTCGCTGGGCACATCGTTGCCGCTCAAAAGATTCAGGCGGTCGAGCGCATAGCCGGGAACCAGCCGAGCGATTTCGTCGAGCACCGCCAACGGATCGAAGGGACTCATCTTCGGTTCCAGATTGTTGGCCTCCAGCCACACCGCATGGCGGTCGGCCTCGCCGGCCTGCGCGCCGCGCGATTGGCCGAGATCAGCCGTGACACTGCCATTGCCAAAATGAACAAGCGATTTCACATCCACGCCCATCGCTCCGGCGAGACGAACGAGAATCTCGAACTCCGGCTTCACTCCGGCTCGGTCCTCGGCCTTGCTGACCAATTGCACGTCGCCGAAGGTGTTGGTCACCGTGCCGCTTTTCTCATAGAGGCTGGCGGCGGGAAAGACCACATCGGCCAGCGCGGCTGTCTCGGTGAGGAAGATATCCGCGACGATGACGAAGGTCTTCTTGAACGCATTATGATCCATGCTGAATGCTTTCACCGGGTCTGCGCCCAGCAGGAGCAATGCGCCCAAATCGCCTTTATTGGCGGCTACTGTCATCTCGGCCAGTGTTTTGCCCGGAGTTGAAGGCAGACCGGCATATTCGGCAAATGCGCCGGGAGCTGTCACCGGCACATAGCCGGGAAGCTGGTCAGGCAAAAGACCCATATCGGCCGCACCACGCGAATTTGCATAGCCGCCGAGAAGAGCAAAGCGGACATTTCCGCGACTGAGTCCCCAGGCCACTAAATCCGCGACCTGCGCACCGCTATATTCGGGGCCGAAGACAACGAGCAGCGACTCCTCCGCCAGCACAGCCTTGCTGAACTCAGAGTTACTCTTGTCCAGGGCCTCAACCAGAGCGGTATAGCCGTTCTCCGGCAACAGCAACGCGGCCTTGGCCATGCGCCCAAGCTTGATCGCCTTGGTATTGGCTATGTAAAGCCGCGCGCGATTGAGGCGCACATTGGTGCGCAGATTCCAGGCCAGCAGCGGATGCTCTTCGGTAGGATTGCCGCCGATGAGCAGTATGGCAGGGGCAGTCGCCGTCTCGCGCAGACTGGCGGCTTTGCCCTTGTGCCCGGCCAGCGCCCGCGCAAAGGCCGCGTAGTCCGCCGTGCGCTCGTGGTCGATGTTGTTGGTTTGCAGCACGGTGCGCGCAAACTTTTGCAGCAGGTAATTCTCTTCGTTAGTGGTGTGGTTCGAGCCGATGACGCCGATCGCCGCGCCGCTCTTGTTGTTGCGCACTTCTTTCAGCTTGCCCGCGGCCAGGCGCAGCGCGTGCTCCCATGTGGCCGGTTCCAGTTTGCCTTTGGCATTGCGCACCAGCGGCTTGGTCAGGCGCTCGGGGCTATCGACAAAATCGAAGCCAAATCGTCCCTTGGCGCAGAGAAAGTCGCCGTTGATGCCGCTTTTGTCGCGATTGTCGGCGCGCACAATCTCCGAGCCGTCGTTGGTCTGGCGCACTCCCAGCGTCACCTTGCAGCCATCGGCGCAATGCGTGCAGACCGTCGCCACGTGATTCATCTCCCACGGCCGCGTCTTGTAGCGATAGCTGCCGCTGGTCAGCGCGCCGACCGGGCAGATGTCGATGCACATTCCGCATTGCTCGCAGTCCAGGTGGTCGCGGCCGTTGGGCACAATCGTCGAGCTGACGGCGCGGCCTTGCACGCCCAGCGCCCAAACGTCCATACCTTCGCCGCAGACGCGGATGCAGCGATAGCAGAGAATGCAGCGCGGGCGGTCGAAGTAGACTGCGGGCGACCACTGCTGCTCTTCGCGATGCTGCTTGGCCTCGGCGTAGAGGCTCTCGCCCGCGCCGTACTTGAAGGTCATGTCCTGCAACTCGCACTCACCGCCGGCGTCGCAGACCGGGCAGTCGAGGGGATGATTGCCGAGCAGCAGTTCGAGGGTCGCCTTGCGCGCCTGGGCAATCTCGTCGGACTCAGTGACGAAGACCTGTCCCTCGGCGACAGTAGTCGTGCAGGCGGTTTGCAGCTTGGGAACCTTCTCCTGGCGCACCACGCACATGCGGCAGGCGGCCTGCAGGCTGAGGCCGGGGTAGTAGCAAAAGGCTGGAATCTCGATGCCCGCCTTGCGGCAAGCGTCGATGAGCAGCGTCCCCGCGGGGGCCGTCAGCGTCTTTCCATCGACAATGAAGGTTACGTCTGGCATTCGTTGGTCCCGGTCATTTCCCTTGCTATCAATAATGTATATGCTGATTTGTGCGCTTTGAAGGGTACGGGCTTCAGCCCGTACATCCAAATTCGATTTTTATCTCCGGCTTCAGCCGCCGAGGGAATTAAAATTCCACCAGAAATTTTCCCTCAGGGGCTAAAGCCCACAACTACTCTTGCCTTCAATGTACGGGCTAAAGCCCGTACCCTTCACCCAGCTAAACTTTTTCAACCTCAATAAAACTGTCATCCTAAAAGTCTGTCATCCTGAGCGAGCGATGCGAATCGGAGGACCTACTGTTGTGTTTCTTGCTCAATAATCCCAGGCCTCAGAATCGAGACCTGGTCTACCCGCCTGAGCCACCCGCATTCTGAATATTGAGAAGACACTCATAAAGTCCCTCGTTTTCCGGTTTATCAATTTCCGCAATGAGATCTGGATGAACAGAAAGTTTTCCGGATTCATCAAAGTGAATCGGCGCTTCACCTATTCTTTCTTTGATTTCAGCAGCCAATTTTATCAGTTTCCTATGGTTCTCAGCGGATCTCTCCATATCCCTAAAGATCTTGGTGATGTCGATTTCGTTCATGTCCTGCATATATCCTCCATTCCTCAAATGAAGTTCACTACATCACACCACTGTAAGCACTGACTCTCTGTGCTTGGCAAACGGGCAAGCCTTCCCGTTCAAATGCTCCTCGAACTCCTTGCGGAATTTTTTTACAAATCCCAGAATCGGCATCGCCGCCGCGTCACCCAGCGGGCAGAAGGTTCGGCCCAGCATGTTCTCCGCAAGGTACTGAATGTTGTCGATGTCCTTGCGCTCGCCGAAGCCGGCGTGAAAGCGCGTCAGCGATTTTTTGAGCCAGTCGGTTCCTTCGCGGCATGGGATGCACCAGCCGCAGCTTTCATGCTGATAGAAGCTGATAGTCCGCAGCGCAAACTCGACGATGCAGGTCTGGTCGTCGATCACCACCACGCCCGCCGAGCCCAGCATCGAGCCGGCCTTGCCCACCTGGTCGAAGTCCATGCCGATGTCGATCTCTTCCGGCAATAAAACCGGGGTGGAAGACCCGCCGGGGATGACGGCCTTCAAGCCGCGCCCGCCGCGAATGCCGCCAGCTACTTCGTAGATCATCTTTTTGAGGTTGTAGCCCATGGGCAGCTCGTAGACGCCGGGACGTTCGACGTGGCCGCTGATGCTGAAGAGGCGCGTTCCTCCATTGCGCGGCGAGCCAACCGCCGCAAAGGCCGCGCCGCCCATCGCGATTACGTGCGGCACGGCGGCGATGGTCTCGGCGTTGTTAATGACCGTGGGACCGCCGTAGAGGCCGACGACGGCAGGGAAGGGCGGCTTGATGCGCGGAATCCCCCGCTTGCCTTCCAGCGACTCCATCAGCGCCGACTCTTCGCCTACTTCATAGGCTCCCGCGCCGGTCTGCGTGATGATTTGAAACTCCGTCCCGTAGCCGAAGATTCTCTTGCCCAGAAAACCGCGCGCGTAAGCGTCGGCGACGGCCTTCTCCATAATTTCGAGCAGATAGCGGTACTCGCCGCGCAGATAGATGAAGCCCAGCCGGGCACCGATGGCCAGGCCGGCGATAATGGTGCCTTCGATGACCGAGTGGGGGTCATGCAGAAAGATCAGATGATCCTTGCAGGTTCCCGGCTCGCTTTCGTCGCCGTTGACCAGAACGTATTTGGGTTTGGCTGATTGCCTGGGTACGAAGGACCACTTCATGCCGGTGGGGAAGCCCGCGCCGCCGCGCCCGCGCAGGCCAGAGGCCTTCATCTCGTTGATGATCCAATCCGGCCCCAGTTCCAGGCACTTCCGCACCGACGCATAGCCGCCGAGTTCGAGATAGCGGTCGATGCTGGCCGCGCCCTTGCCGAAGCGCCGGGAGACGATCTTGATCTCATCGGGATGGGAGACCAGCCTAGGCATGAGCAGTCTCCCTCCTCCCCAACGACGAAGACCCGTCGCTGGGGGCCCCGGCCTTCCACCCCAGCGACAAAGACCCGTCGCTGGGGGCCCCGGCCACGGCGCGATAATTTTCCAGAATCTCTGGCACCTGCTCCGGCGTCAGCTCATCGTGGAAGTCGTAGTTAATCTGAATTGCCGGCGCCCAGCAGCATGCTCCGATGCACTCGACTTCTTCGAGCGAAAAAACTCCGTCCGCGGTAACTCCCTTGTGCCCGATGTTTAATTCCTGCTGGAATCTTTCGTAAACATCGTAGCCTCCGCGCAACATGCAACTGATGTTTGTACAGACTTGCACATTGAATTTGCCCGTGGGCTTGAAACGCAGCATCGAGTAATAACTGGCCACGTTGCGGACTTCTAACTCAGTAATGCCAATTCGTTCGGCCACTTCGCTGATCACCGCATCCGACAAGTATCCTACTTCATCCTGAGCGTAGAGCAGCATGGGAACGAGCGCCGAGCGTTTCAGCGGGTACTTCGCCGCCAGCGCGTCAAAGTGCGCCGCCAGTTGGGGAGAAAAGACGGTCATGGTTTCTTCGTTCATCGCATCATCTACCCCAAAAGACTTATGCAACTGAATTCATCCGCAACGGCAACCGTCGAGCTCAACTCAATCAAATCCGCCACGGAGAATACCAGAAATGATCTCAACTGCAATTTCTTCAGGACATAATCCTTCTGGCGGCACTCCTTCCGCAACGGCAGGAAGCACCTCATGGCAGGCTTTATCCTGATTGCAAAGATATTCCTTGCGCGAGAGAATATATCCGTTTGGCGGACCGCTGAATACGGCCGTGACCCGGCATCCTCCGTCTATGATCCCAAGTCCAACACGGCAGAGCGAATCCGTTCCGTACGTCAGAAAAAGCTCGTCGGAGAAGCCAGACAGATGATTCCGGTCAAAGGTCGCCGCGCCCCTCTTGCGCAGCTCCGCATTGGCCTTGTTCATCTCCTCCACGATATGCGTCTTTACTTTTTCAAAGAAGACGCAAGGGTCGGTTCTCAGTTGTTGATGCCTTTCGGCCTCCATTTTGTCGGCTATCTGTATCCTCTTTGCCTTATCGGCAAGCTTCGCGTAATTAACCATGTTTCCCCCTTTTCACCTGTCAATCTCCCCCAGCACAATGTCAATCGACCCCACTACGGCCACAACGTCGGCCAGCATCCGGCCCTTGCACATCGTCTCCAGCGCCTGTAGCGTCGCGAACGACGGATTGCGGAAGTGCACGCGATAGGGCTTGGCCGTGCCGTCGGAGACAATATAGTAACCCATCTGTCCGCGCGGCGATTCAATCCCCTGATACACTTCGCCCACCGGCACCGCAAAGCCTTCGGTGACGATCTTGAAGTGATGGATCAGCGCCTCCATCTGCGTCTTCATCTTCTCGCGGTTGGGCAGAACTATCTTCGGAGCGTCGGCCGTGATTGGCCCTTCGGGCATCCCGTCCAGCGCCTGCTGAATGATCTTCACACTCTCGCGCATCTCGATGAGCCGGATTTCATACCGCGCCCAGCAGTCGCCCTCATTCGCGATCGGCACCTTGAATTGAAACTTCTCATAGCCGGAGTAGGGCATATCGCGGCGTAGATCGAAATCTACCCCCGAGCCGCGCATATTCGGCCCAGTCACACCCAATGCAATTGCTTCCTTAGAAGATAAGATGCCCACGCCCTGCAAGCGATTCCTGAAGATCGGATTGCCGGTGAGTAAATTCGAGTATTCGTCGATCTTTTCTGGGAATGTCTTGATGAATTGCTGTACGCGATCGTGGAAATCGAGCGGCGGCTCCATCGAGAGGCCGCCGATGCGGAAGTAGCTGGTCATCATGCGCTGGCCGGAAAGGCCCTCGAAGATGCGCAGAATCTCCTCGCGCTCGCGGAAGGTGTAGAGGAAGACAGTCAGCGCGCCAATGTCCATGGCGTGCGTGCCCAGCCAGATCAGGTGCGAATTCAGGCGGGTCAGCTCGGCCAGCAGCACGCGCAGCCATTGCGCCTTCGCGGGAATTTCCAGGCCGAGCAACCGCTCGACGGCGAGGCAATAGCAGAGATTGTTGGCCATCGGGCTAAGGTAGTCGATGCGGTCGGTGAGCGGGACAACCTGCTGATAAAATTTGGCTTCGCAGGTTTTCTCGATGCCTGTGTGCAGGTAGCCGATCTCAGGGTAGAGGCGGACGACAATTTCGCCGTCAATCTCCACCACCAGGCGCAGAACCCCGTGCATCGATGGGTGCTGCGGCCCCATGTTCAGGACCATGTGCTGATCGTGCGCTCCCGTGGCCGCCGGAGCTTGAAGGATGGGGCTGCCAATGGTCTCGGTCATTCAGCGATAGCCCTCCACCGGATAGTCTTTGCGCAGCGGGTGGCCCTGCCAGTCGTCGGGCATCATAATGCGGCGCAGATTGGGATGGCCCTCGAAGCTAATACCGAAGAGATCGAAGACCTCGCGCTCATAAAAATTAGCCGAGGGCCAGACGGATGTGATCGACTCGACCGCCGGTGCGTCGCCGTCCAGCAAAACCCGCAGCCGGATGCGCTCCTTGTCGGTGTGCGAAAGAATGTGGTAGCTCAACTGGAAGCGTGGCGAGGAAGGGAACCAGTCGACCGCGGTCACGTCCTCGAAAAAGTTGTAGCCGGCCGCCTGCACCGTGGCCGCCGCTGAGCGAATCTCCTCCGCGGCTATGGTCAGCGTCAGCTCGCCGCGATCAAACCTTGCGTCCAGCAGAGCCTCAGGCTTCCATGCCAGGATGGCCTTGACCGCCGGATGCCCGGGTAGTCGCTCCAAAACCGCGGCCTTGCTCAATAGCGTTTCGCTCATCCTAGAGGTCCGCCTTGTCCTGGCTCCAGTTCAGGATGCCCTTGCGCACGATGTAGTAAAGCCCCACGGCCACAAAGCCCAGGTAGACCACCATCTCCCAGAAGCCGAAGAGCCGGGAGCCGGTAATTGCGGGCAACTTGCGGTAGATGACCGCCCAGGGCATCATGAAGACCGTTTCCACGTCGAACAAAATAAACAGCATCGCCACCATATAGAAGCGCACACTGAAGCGCTGCCGGGCGTCGCCCACAGCCACGATTCCACATTCGTAGGCGGCCAGCTTGGTGGGCGTATTGCGATGCCGCCCGACAAACCACGAGGCCACTACCATCACCGCGCCAAGTCCAAAGGCGGCAAGGATTTGCAGCAAGAGCGGAAGATACTGCCAGTGATAGGGGATCATGCCGTCCAGTCCAGTTAAATCACGGGGAAAATGCACCCATCTCTGCGAAGCCGCAAACGGCTCTAAAGCGAAGGGATGCTGGTTTGAGCTTAGGTTTATCGCCTCATTCCGTCAAGGCAACCGAAGGCCGAGGTACTGTTTTATACAGACTATTTCATCGTTCCATGAGACGGTTGCTCTGTATCCTCTCCCCGGCCGAAGAGCGGCTTCACGGAGTTGCTGTTGCCTGGATAGATTCCAGGCAGCTGCAAACATCATCCATTCTTCGACCTAGAGGTAGAGTGAAGGTAAGGGAGATATTGCAAAGTGATCTGTATCACATCTATCTCCATTGTTGCAAGCGACAATTATGTTGTCAGTTTGTGGAAGACGGTACGTTCGTCATCTGGACATTCGGCGTTCTAAGCCGAAGATCAGAGTGAGGATACAGCCATGGCAGCCACCACGACCTCCAGCTTCCCGATTCCGGTCCCGGCCAAGCCTGTATTCACCGAGCGTGAGTGTCCCAACCGCCGCCGCCACATTACCCCAGAAGCCGGGCACGCGCTGGAGATCCTCGGCCACGCCATCGAATACCTTACCGACGAGTTCGCAGATGAGGACGGTACGCTAATCGCCATGAACGCGCAGGTGCAGGCTGTGCAAATACTGATGGCGCTCAACCGGCAGGTCTACTTCGAATGTCCGGAAGCGCCAACCTTTGCCGCGCGCTGCCGCGCGCTGCTGCATCTTCACTCGGCATAACCCTTTATATATGAAGATACAGGGAAGATAAGAGCTGCCCATAACAGGCCCTTATTACATCCCCTAGTATGTCCATCCTGGGGTATGCACCCTTCTACATCTCGCAAAGAGAGATGTTCACAGTCGGCGTTGAAATCATCGAGAAATAAAATTATTCATTTTTCCACAAAAGTTCTTGACATAAAACACTGTGCTGCGCATAGTGTGTATAGTACAGGATGTGGCGCATGGTAATCCCAATGAATCCCGAAGCCTTTGAAAACCTTCGCCTCGAACTTCGCCGCGGCTGCCTGGTGCTGGCCGTCCTGGCGGCGCTGCGCAGCGAGCAGTACGGCTACACGCTGCGCAAAACCCTCTCCGAGCGTGGCCTGGAGATCGATGAAGGCACGCTCTACCCCCTCCTGCGACGCCTTGAAAGCCAGGGCCTGCTGGACAGCGAGTGGCGAGAGGAAGAGAAGCGCAAGAAACGTTTTTACCTCCTCTCCGCCAGCGGCGCCCAGGTCCTTGACCAGTTGCTCGCCGAGTGGCACAACCTCGATTCCTCAATCCAAGTAATCCTGAAGGAGAAAAGTCATGGAACTGATTGAACGCTATCTCGAAGCCGTCAAGTTCTGGCTGCCCAAGCGGCAAAAGGACGACATCATCGCCGAACTCTCCGGGGACATCTACTCCCAGGTTGAAGAGCGGGAGACAGCCATTGGCCGCAAGCTGACCGAGGCAGAAGTAGAAGAAATTCTCAAACGACGCGGCCATCCCCTGCTGGTGGCCAACCGCTTCCTGCCGCAGGAGTCGCTGATCGGGCCGGTTTTCTTTCCCATCTACCGTTTTGTTCTGAAGATCTTCGCCTTCGGCTACCTTCTGCCCGCAACGCTGGTGTGGATTGGGCTGATGATCTTCAGCCCGTCCTATCGCTTCGAACAGACCCATCCCTCGTGGTTTGGCGCATTCACGTCGTTGTTCAGTTACTTGTGGTTTGCCACCGGTGTGGCTGTCCTTGCGGTCACCCTCGCCTTCGCGGTCTTGGAGCGGATGCAGACGCGCATCCATTTCTTCGATCGCTGGAGCCCGCGCAAACTTCCCGCGGTCCGTAACCCGAACCTGATTCCGCGTTCATCCTCCGCCGCCGAGGTGGCCGTCAACCTGATCTTCTTCGTCTGGTGGGCCGCTTACGCGCACTCCCCGGTGGTACGGATCGGTTCAATGATCCACATCTCCTTCCAGGCGCAATGGCTCTGGCTCTTCTGGGGCTACCTCGCGCTGGCGTTGGGCAATGCCGCGCTTTCAGCCACGAACCTGCTGCTTCCATTCTGGTCTGTAACTCGCGCCAAACTTCGCCTCTTCTCCGATGGTGTGGGAGCGGCTCTTTTTTGCTGGCTCATGCATGCCAACATCCTGGCCGGTATCTCCATTAAAAACTTGCCAGCCGAAAAAGCGATTGGCCTGACCCAGGCCATCAATCACTGGATGATCACGCTATTCCCGGCGGCAATCGTCATCGGTTTGGTTGTGATCGCAACAGGCATCTATCGAATCGTGCGCTTAAAACCGGCAGAAGAACACTCTTTGCCGTAATGGGCAGAAACAACTCACTGAAAATGCAGCGGCTCTGATCGGAATGCTGTCTCGCCGGACGAACAGTTTGCAGAGATGAATCTCAGATTTATTGTGCTAGCCCTGCGCCGGTGCGTAAGCGACTTACCAAAGCAAAGGAGACCATGATGACAACGACAATCGCAGCTCAAACTACCGCCGCACAGACCGCACCGGCGTCGAAATATAACCATGCAATCGGCTATCTTCGCGCTTTCATTGTTGCGCTGGTCGTTGCGCATCATGCGGCGCTCGCCTATTACCCGCTTCCGTTGCTGCCGCCCGCATCACTTGTCGACCAACCGCGCTGGTGGGGGGCTTTCCCCGTTCTTGATGCGCACAAGTGGAGCGGCTTCGCTTTTTTCGCCGGCTTCAACGATGTTTTCTTTATGTCGCTGATGTTCTTCCTCTCCGGACTGTTTGTCTGGCATGGATTGGCAAAAAAGGGCGCAGCGAAGTTTCTGCGCGATCGTCTGCTGCGGCTCGGCCTGCCGTTCGTTGTGGCGGCCGCTGTTTTAGCCCCGCTTGCCTACTATCCGACTTATCTGCAAATCTCCGGTCACGACGGCATCGCCGTATACTGGCATCAATGGCTCTCGCTGGGAAATTGGCCGGCAGGTCCTGGGTGGTTCCTTTGGATGTTGCTCGCCTTCGACTGCATCGCCGCGCTTCTGTTCCTATTGGCGCCAAAGTGGGGCCAGGCACTGGGCGCGCTGACTTCGGGCGCGGCGCGCAGGCCGGTTCTCTTCTTTGCCGCGCTGGCCGCCGTTTCCGCACTGGTCTATATCCCCATGGCGATTCATTTCACATCTCTTGCCTGGATAGCTTGGGGTCCGTTTACCTTCCAAACCAGCCGTATTCTTCATTACATGGCGTACTTTCTGATTGCGGTTGGCGTTGGTGCTTATGGCGTGGATCGTGGCCTGCTTGCACCGGACGGAAAACTAGCCCGCCGCTGGCCTCTATGGGTGGCGGCTGCTCTGCTGATCTTCGCCGCGGCAACAGTTGTCACGCTGATCGCTCTCGCCACGGGCAGTCAATCGCAGGGATTGGCGATCGCCACGGACGCGGGATTCGTGCTCTCCTGTGCGACCTCCTGTTTTGCGTTTCTGGCCCTGTTTCTCCGCTTCGCGCAATCCAGGTCCAGACTTTTAGACAGCCTCAGCGCGAATTCGTATGGAATTTATCTCGTCCACTACGCGTTCGTGAACTGGCTGCTTTTCGCGCTAGTTCCGCTTTCACTTCCCGCGGTGGTGAAGTGGACGATCGCCTTTCCCGGCGCGCTCCTGCTTAGTTGGGGCACTGTAGCAACGATGCGCCGCATTCCGGCTATCGCGAGAGTGGTGTAGGGGAGACTCTGAACAAGTCGAAATGGAATACTAACTGTCCCTCAGGGGCTAATGCCCAGTTTATTCAGTAAGGAAAAGCGTCAGTTCTGCCGGGGCGACAGTCGGTGTTCAACATTTACGGAAGTCGCCCCTGGTTTGCATTGTTACCTTCTTTTCGCAGAAGTGCCAAAAGGAAATGAATGTACGAATCTCCGTGCACCTGTCGGGGAAATGCTATAGAATCCGAAGTTCTCCAGTCTTTTCTTTGGCTGCGAGAAGAACAAGAAGCGGAGGCTGACCATGGAAGTGGAGTACACCGCCAGGCAAGTGAGGATCTCCAAGGCTCTGCGCGCGCAGGCCGAAGAGGGGATGGAACGGATTGCCCGCATACTGGGCAAGAGCGCGCGCGCCAGCGTTACGTTCAGCGCGCAGAAGCGTCAGCAGATCGCCGAGGTGACGATCCAGGCCCGGTTGCAGACCATCGCAGCCACGGGCAAGGCCGACACGCTGGAGACGGCGCTGCATCTCGCACTGGAGCACGCCGAAAGCCAGGCGCGCCGTCACCGCGACCGGCGGATGACGAGCAAACGGCTGCCTACGGAAGAGAAGGTGCTGACCGCGCCTCCGGTCTCCCGGCCCAAAGCTCGTGCCGCCCAGCAGGATGCGGAGGCCATACCTGCTCGTGCCCGCAAGAAGGCCAGCACCGTGATCGCCGTGCACTCCTTCCCGGCGGGCAAGACGGTCGTCGAACCGCACATCGTTTCCGCCAGCGAGGCCATTGTTTTGAAGCCCATGACCATCGAGGAGGCGGTCAAAGAGGCCGAGTTCCGCGACCGCGACCTGCTGATCTTCCGCAATCTCACTGGAGAACAATATGTGCTCCATCGCCGCCGCGACGGCCAGATGGAGCTGGTGGAGCTTCCCTAACTTCGACTGGCCGCCAGGTGGCCGTTCCGGAATCTCTGATTCACCTGGGCATGAGTTAGGCGTGCGGGTGGTGACGCAAGGAGTTGAGACGCTTAAACAGTTGGAAGGTTGCGCTCGAGGCTTGAATAGGGCATTGCCGCTTTTCCACAGGCAGACAAAATTGATCTTTTTATTCGGTTTTCAGTGTACGATGTGGCCATGGCTCCTTCTTCAAAGCCCGCGAAGCAAGTTGCCTCGACGCATACGAAGTCCGAACCATGCAAGGAGCTCGTCATTGTCACGGGAATCTCCGGCTCCGGCAAGGCCTCGGCGCTCAAGGCCTTTGAAGATCTGGGCTTTCACTGCGTGGACAACCTGCCCCTGGAGCTGCTGCCGGATTTTGCCACTCTGGTGGAACAATCAGCAGAAGTGGAACGGGCTGTGATCGTGGTCGATGTCCGCGAGGGCCAGACACTGGACCGCCTCCCGGAGATTCTCAAAGGTGTGAAAAAACTTCTATGCACGCGCGTGGTCTTTCTGGACGCGCAGGACGCGGTGCTGGTGCGGCGCTACTCCGAGACCCGGCGACCGCATCCGCTGGGACGGCAGGAGACGGTCTCTCGCTCCATCGTCGAGGAGAGGCAACTGCTGGACCCCATCCGCAACCTCGCCGACACGCTGATCGACACCTCGAATTACAACGTGCATGAGCTGCGCGCCCTGATTCAAGCGCGCTTTGGCCAGGAAGAAGAGACCAAGCGCCTGCTGGTCAGTTGCCTTAGCTTCGGCTTCAAAAACGGCGTTCCGCTGGATGCGGATATGGTCTTCGATGTGCGCTTCCTGCCCAATCCGCATTTTGTACCGGAGTTTCGCAAACTGACCGGCCTTGACCCCAAGGTGGCCGCCTATGTTTGCAGCTTTCCGCAGACCAGGGAGTTTTTGACCAGGGTGACGGATCTATTGCTTTATCTTCTGCCGCACTATGTGGAGGAAGGCAAGAGCTACCTGACCGTAGCCTTCGGCTGCACCGGCGGCCAGCACCGCAGCGTGACGATGGTCGAGGAGATCACCGAGGAGCTGAAGCGCGCCGGTTACCAGGTGAAGGCGCTGCACCGGGATACGCCGCGGTGAGCGACAATCTCATTCTGATTACATTGCTGGTCGAGCTGGGCGTAGTGGCCTCGGTGGCCAGTGTGCTGGCGCGGGTCAGCACCTTCAGGCGGCTCTTCTTTGCCGAGCAGCGCAGACCCCGGCAGACACTGGCGCTGCTGGCGTTCTTTCTGGTTCCGCTGACGCTGGGTGTGTGGATTCGGATCGCAGTGCCCAACTTTCTGGCCGCAGACATCTCCTTTACCACGGTGATCCTGTTGGGTCTGTTGCTGGGACCGGAGTGGGCCATGCTGGGCGGATTGGCTCTGGCGGCGCCGGCGGTCTATCACAACGAGTATCTGGCCCTGCCCTTCAATGCGGCTCTGGGCCTTGTGGCGGGAGTGCTGGGCCGCTTTGTCGAGAAGGAAGAGATCTGGTCGTTCACGCCTTTCATCGACTTGAGCCTCTACCGCTGGGTGCGCCGCAATCTGCTCCAGCCGCGTATCGACCGCCAGTTCCTCATGCTCTTTCTCATCGTGGCGGCAGAGGGCTGCCGGGACTGGATCGCCCACGCCTATCCGCACCGGCTCTTTGCGCTGCTCGCCGACCGGTTGTGGGTTCAATCGCTAGTGTGTTTGTGCGCGCCTATCAATGTGGGCATCGCTCTGAAGGTGTGGAATACGCTGCGCATAGAGAGGAAGCTCGAAGAGCAGAAGCGGCTGCTGCTGGAAGCCCGGCTCGACGCCCTGCAACGCCAGATCAATCCGCATTTTCTCTTCAACACACTCAACTCCATTGCCTCGCTGGTGCGCGTCAAGCCGGAGCTGGCCCGGGAGATGATTGTGAAGCTGGGCAACATTCTGCGCGCGCTGCTCAAGGAGCACGACAGTTACGTGCCGCTCAGAGAGGAGCTGAGCTTTACCGACGACTATCTGGACATCGAAGTGGTCCGCTTCGGCGCAGACAAGCTGCGCGTGGAAAAGGAGATCGATCCACGGACGCTGGGGGTTCTGGTGCCCAGCATTCTCTTGCAGCCGCTTATTGAAAACAGCATCAAGCACGGTCTGGAGCCTCGCCTGATGGGAGGAACGGTCACACTGCGCAGCCGCCTCGAAGGCGACCGCGTGCGCATCGAAGTGGCCGACGACGGAGTGGGCATGGGCAACCGGCCGGCCTCGGCGCTCCGCCGCACCGGCGCGGGCATCGGCATGAAGAATGTGCAGGAGCGGCTCGAAGTCCTCTACGGGAACCAGGCTAGATTCAGTGTGGTCAGCAATCCGGGGCGTGGCACGCTGGTTTCGATTGAGATTCCCGCCGGCCTGCCGACGGCGCCTTAAGCGGGACTCTTGCTGGAAGGTGCTGCGCGCCGGTTTCCGATGAGATACTCGCTGATTCTCTGCTACTTTGCGCGATGCACAGCACCTCGCGGTATGCTCGAAGCATGGTGCGATTCACGGTGCTGGCGTCGGGGTCGAAGGGGAACGCTACGGTTCTCAGCGGCGGGAGGACGCGCATCCTGGTGGACTGCGGGCTGAGCTGCCGAGAGCTATTCCGGCGGATGCGGCAGGTGGGCGAGGAGCCGGAGACGCTGGACGCCATCCTCATCACCCACGAGCACTCCGACCACGTGGGCGGAGTGGCCATGACGGCGCGCAAGCTGGGCATCCCGGTGTACTTTACAGAGGGCACGCACCGCGCCTGGATGCGCTGGATTTCGCCGCGGCGGCAGATGACATATGCCCAGTGGCTGGAGCAGATTCGCAAGCAGGCCGCGGAGAGACAGGCGGAGGCCGACGTGGCCGAAGAAGGTGATCTGGACGAAGGCGATGTTGTCGGAGTTGCGGAGGCGTCGTCAGAGGCTGCCGAGCCCGTCGAGCCAATTAAGGCAAAAGACCCCACATGGCTTCCGGCGGTCGAGTTCTTCCAGTCCGGTGAACCGTTCAAAATTGGCGACATCAGTATCAGCCCCTTCACCATTCCCCACGACGCCGCCGACCCGGTGGGCTTTGTCTTCCAGGCCGATGGGGTGCGGATTGGCTTTGCCACCGATCTCGGCTATATTCCCCCTAACGTCAAGGCGCAACTCAAGGGCCTGGACCTGCTGCTGCTGGAATCCAACCACGATCTGGAGATGCTGCGCGACGGCCCTTACCCATGGGCGGTGAAGCAAAGGGTGATGTCACGAGTAGGACACCTCTCCAACGAGGCGACGGCGGAGTTTCTGGAGAAGGGTTACGATGGCCAGGCAGCTTACGTGATTCTTGCGCACCTCTCTGAAAGCAATAATCTTCCTGAGTTAGCCAGGGTGACGGCTGAGCGTGCGCTGATCGGCCGGGCGAGCCTGATGGCCAACCGTCTTCTGCTGGCTGTGCAAAATGAACCACTTTTTCCTATTGATTTTTGAAGATATAAGTTACAATGATAAGAGACGGGAATCACTCTGTACCAGGTTAAGTTGGCCGGGAACGTGCCGAGGCGATTCGCCAAAGCGAGGCGGAGTTGATGGGGGCGCCACCGAATTCAAGGGCGGTGGAACAGCCACAGATTAAAGCCTTTCGGGCCACGTGAGCCGCGCGGGAACAAGGCGGCGGGACACATCCTTTGCAAAGTGAGTCGTTAATTTATGGCTAGAACCATATGCACAGACAGAGTCGCAGGCGCCATCCTGGCAAGTTGGCGATATGACATCTCCGGGATCTCGCCGGAGATGCGCAAGGACTATGACGAGCATTTTGCCGAATGCCCGCATTGCAGCGCGCGGCAGAAGTTTCACCGCAGCCTCGATGTAACGCTTACCGTTCTCACCTCTACGGCGGTCTTCTTTTTCCTCTTCGCGCTGGCGGTTCTCAAGCACATCAAGCCGCTGGAGCATATGGCCTTCAATGTCTTCGGCCTGGATGTTGCCGACACCTACCACATGCTCTTCTCGGCCGGGATAGCGGGGCTTTGCTTCTCGGTGATCGCACTGGCGCTGGTGCTGACAACCACGCCTGCGCCAACCTATCTGGGCGGCATTGCTGCCGAGCGGGTACGGCTGATCGAAGAGCGGCTGCCGGAGGCCATCAAGGCGCTACGTCCACGCTAGAGTTGACACGAATTTCAAAGCTCAGAGCCTCCCCATGCGGGAGGCTCTTGTGTGTGCGGGGCGGGATGGAGATTGCCTGAATGACTGCTAAAACAGTTGTAGGGCGGCGGCTGCCGGGACTCACGGTTAAGGATGGGTTTACAAGGCACCCCTTCGACGAGGAGTTCGGGGTGCGCACCAGCGGGCTGGTTGCCGGGCGGCACATGAAGAGCGGGCACCGGCATGACCGCCATGCGACGGCTTACTACGGGGTTGCGCCGTCGGTCTTCCGGACGCTGGTGAAACGCTGGCAGCGCAGCCAGCCGGCTGCGGCGATGGAAGAATTCTGCTTTCTCGATGTAGGCGCGGGGATGGGCCGGGCGGTGCTGCTGGCTGCTGAGTTGCCTTTTCGCCAGGTGCTGGGAGTGGAACTCAATCCCACGCTGGCGCGGATAGCCCGGAGAAACCTGACAGTTTGGCGAGCCTCGGGGCGCGTGTGGGCGCCGATGAAAATCATCTCCGGCGATGCGGTGGAGTTCGGGCTTCCGGCGGGACCGTGCCTGGCGTTTCTCTTCAATCCCTTTGGCGCGCCGGTGATGCGGCGGCTGCTGACAGCCTGGAGCAGATCACTTGCTGGGCGCTCTACGCCGCTCGACATTCTCTATGTGAACAATGAGCAGGAGAGCGTGCTGGAGCGGCAGGCGGGATTCGCGAGGCTGTTTCTGGGCAGGGTGAGGCGCTCCGCGGCGGATGCGATTGCCGATCACAGGATCATGGCGAACCAGCCGGAGGGGGAGTATACGTCCGCAAATTACGAGGACTGCTCGATCTGGCGCAGGGTGGGGTGAACCGGGATCAGGGAACAGAAAGTTAATAGCGTCAGAGTTCAACAGGATGCTTACTTTTTCCGCAACTTATCAGCAAACGACAGGTTATATCTCGTGAAGGGGAATACTGTTTGGTTGTTTGGGCAGGTCCACATCCATAACTAATATAGTGGCAATGTAGTCTTGCAGGGTCGATGCGTCTGCGTGCTCTGGAATTGATTGCGGTGATGGCGGTCTGCTGTTTTGCAGCAGGCCCGTAATAAGGACCAGCAGGCCGCTGCGCAGGACAAATCAAACAAATTGGCTAACCGGGATTAGAATAGGCATGTCTAATGAATGGAAACGATTGAAGTTTCTTGGATTTAAGGACGCCGTTCAAGGAGGTTTCATTGCGCCTACGCTATTTCAGCCATCTTTCGCTGGTATTGGTCTTCTCTTGTGTCGTGCAGCTGATGGCGCAAAAGGCCCCAGCTCCTGGCGGGCAGGACTCTGTTCCGGTCTTCAAGACCCAAGCCCGCGCCGTCTTGGTGGACGTGGTGGTAACCAGGGAGAACGGCGAGGCGGTGACGTCGCTCCACAAGGGAAATTTCAATGTAATGGAGGATGGGAAAGAGCAATCCATCGATTTTTTTGAAGAGCACATCGCAAAGACAGTGCCGCCGGGCGTTCTTCCCCCGATGCCGAAGATGCCGCCCAATGTTTACACCAACGTTCCGCCGGTTCCGGAGAGCGATTCGGTGAACGTTCTTTTGCTGGACAGCCTGAACACACCCGTTGAAGACCAGAGCTATGTGCACAAGCAGATCATGGATTTCCTGAAGGCGATGGAGCCGGGAACGCGGACGGCGATCTTCCTGCTGGGATCAAAGCTGCGCTTCGTGCAGGGGTTCACTACAGATTCCTCGCTGCTGAGCGCAGCGCTGAACGACAAGAAGAATGGGCCGGAGAAGGAAATCCTGCTGCGCACCCGCTCGGATACCGCTGAAGATGTCAGTCAGTTGAGTACCATGACGACGATCAGTGGGCATCCGACTGCCGGGCTGGGTGCGATCATGGCTGCGAACCGTGAAGCCCTCCAATTTGATTACGCCCGGAGGGTTGAGATGACGATGGAAGCGCTGAATTATCTGGCCCGCTATCTGGGGGGTGTGCCGGGGCGGAAGAACCTGATCTGGTTTGCCAGTTCATTTCCGGTATTCGTCTTTCCAAATTACGAAGAGATGATGACACTGAACAACCACTTGCTCGTTTCGACGAGCGAAATTAAGGCGACCGCCGATTTGCTGACAGTTTCAAAGGTTGCGGTCTATCCCATCGGCGCGGGCGGGATGATGAACGATCACTGGCTTGATGCTGATCAGGGTCTCTCCGGAAGGGAGAGCGGTCGCGCGCTCGGGGGAAGCCTCAGGGGCGATGCCGCGGAACGTACCGACAAGATGGCGGCGATGGAACAACTGGCGTCCGATACCGGCGGCAAGGCCTTCTTCAATACCAATGACCTGAATAAGGCGATCAAAAGCGCGATCGACGATGGCTCGCACTATTACACGCTGGCCTATACGCCGACCAACAGCAAGCTGGACGGCTCGTACCGACGGATCGAAGTGAAGGTAAGCGCCACGGGCAAATACAAGGTAGCCTACCGGCACGGCTATAACGCCGACGATATGAAGACGGCCGAAGCCGGGCCGGAATCCGATCCGCTGCGGCCGCTACTGAAATTCGGGCTGCCAGACTCCACCCAGCTTCTCTACGCAGTGCACGTGGCGCCAGCCGCGCAGCAGCCCGCGCCGAATGCCAAACGGGCCGGAATGAATACCGCGCTGACAGGCCCAGTGACGCGTTACGCGCTGGACTTCATGATTCGCTGGACGGATGTGGCTTTCGATCTGCGGCCGGACGGCACACACCACGGCAAAATTCAAATGGCGTTGCAGGCCTATGACCGGGACGGAAAAGCCGTGAACTGGGAGGGCGGCACTCATGTGATGGATGTGAAGCCCGACACCTGGGCCGTGATTCAAAAATGGGGCATTCCCTCGCACATGGAGGTCGACCTTCCCAATGAGGAAATCTCTCTGAATACCGGAGTCTATGACTGGGGGTCGAACAAGGCGGGAACACTGGAGATTCCGCTGAGTCCTTCCAATACGGCAACTGCGCAGAGCGCGCCGCCCACGCCGGGGGCGAAGTGAGCCGGTAGATCTGTTGATCAGAACTCTGTTGCGCTGAGATAGAAATCAACGCCCCGCAATTCAGGTGGATTGCGGGGCGTTGGTGTTTGCAGTCAGGAATTACTTCTCGCGGCGATTCAGGCCGATCTGGAAGCTGATCATGACCGCGCGGCCAGCCTGCTTCTCGATGGTGTCAGCCCAGCTCGGGGAGTAGAGTTGAAGGTCTTGACCGACCCCGTTGCCAGGATTGGTCGTGCAGTTTTCGGAGGGCGCAGTGAGTGTGGAGCAGTCGTTTGCCGCGCCGATCGCAACGATGCTGTGGTCGTCGAAGATGTTGTTGACGCTGAGCTTGATCTTCGAGCCTGCGAAGATCGAGTTGCCGCGAATGCCGTAGTTCACGAAGACGTTGCTCATCCAGAACGGATCCTCGGGATCAGTCTGGTGATAGTTGCCGATGTCAGCCCAGCGGCTGCCGATACGCTTGCCGAAGATGCCGAAGTCCAAGCCCTTTTCACGATAGGTCATGCCGAGCGCTTCGGTATCGTGCGGGGTACTGGCAACCCACGCCTCAGGTGTGGCAGGGACGGCGGGGTTGATGATATTGCCGTTGGAGTCGGTTACGGCAGCCTGCGCGGC
>Ga0326727_10006648_pt1 | contig 31431 bp, 23 predicted proteins | sample MB2enrmetagenome_FD_207643 | JGI IMG/M metagenome (GOLD analysis project Ga0326727, IMG submission 207643) | Lab enriched peat soil microbial communities from McLean, Ithaca, NY, United States - MB29MY | ecosystem: Environmental > Terrestrial > Soil > Wetlands > Peat | place: USA: New York...
TTCGAGCTGAATGTGATGGGGACGATCCTGCCCTCGCAGATTTTTGGGAAGGTGATGGCGGAGCAGGGGTACGGCACAATCCTGAATATCTCGTCGATGAACGCATTCCGTCCGCTGACGCGCATTGCGGCCTACTCGGCGGCAAAGGCCGCGGTGAGCAACTTCACGCAATGGCTGGCCGTGCACATGGCGCAGGAGTACTCACCGAAGATACGGGTGAACGCGATTGCGCCGGGATTCTTTCTCACCGAACAGAACCGTTTTCTGCTGACCGACAAGGAGACGGGCGAGTGGACGGCACGCGGCAAGACGATTGTCGGGCACACACCGATGGGGCGCCTGGGCGTATCCGCGGACCTGTTCGGCGGCGTACTGTGGCTGCTGTCGCCGGCGTCGGAGTTCGTGACCGGCGTTGTGATTCCCATCGATGGCGGTTTTTCCGCGTTCAGCGGCGTGTAGGCAACAGAGCTGAACCACAATTCGTGCAGGAACTGAAAGGCCGTCCTCGTAGATTTTCTTTGCGAGAAGAAGATTGCGCGGACGGCCTTCTTGTTGATGTAGTTGGTGTTGTTTCAGGGCCGATTCATGCCGCTTCGGACCGCTTCGCGGTGTCGCCTCCGCCCGCGCCGACAAAGGTTGTCGCAGGGTATACTTTGTAGACAACATCGGCGTTTTAAGTGGGGGAAAAACATATGAGCGCGAACGGAAATCATAAGCAGACGAATGACAAGGGCGCGCAGAAGAACGGCAATGGAGCGCATGTTCTGGGCAACGACTACTCGGTGCCAGCGCCGCGGGCGGAGTGGATTGCGAAGCGCCGCGCAGAGGCCGCGCGGAGCGGCGACAGCAACATGAGCCAGATGCACTTTGCGCGCAAGGGGATGGTTACCGAAGAGATGGCCTATGTGGCGCAGGCGGAGAAGCTGGCGCCGGAGTTTGTGCGCGACGAGATCGCGGTGGGGCGGATGATCATTCCCGCGAACATCAACCACCCGGAGCTGGAGCCGATGGCGATTGGCGTCGGATCGCTGTGCAAGATCAATGCGAACATCGGCAACTCGGCGATGGTGTCGAACGTGGACGAGGAGCTGCGCAAGCTGCACACGGCGGTTCACTATGGGGCGGACACGGTGATGGACCTGTCGACCGGCGGCGACATTCCCATGATCCGCGAACAGATTCTGCGCCACTCGCCGGTGCCGCTGGGCACGGTGCCGATCTACGAGGCGCTGGCGCGGGTGAAGAAGCTGGAAGACCTGAACATCGACATCTACCTGGAAGTGATCGAGGAGCAGGCGCAGCAGGGTGTGGACTACTTCACCATCCACGCCGGCGTGCTGATCCAGTATGTGCCGATGGTGGCCAAGCGGATCACGGGAATCGTGAGCCGGGGCGGCGCGATCCTGGCGCAGTGGATGACATCGCACCACAAGCAGAATTTTTTGTATGAGAACTTCGACCGCATCACGAAGATCATGGCGAAGTACGATGTGAGCTACTCGCTGGGCGATGGGCTGCGGCCCGGCTGCCTGGCCGACGCCAGCGACGAGGCGCAGTTCGCCGAGCTGAAGACGCTGGGCGAGCTGACGCGGCAGGCGTGGAAGAGCGATGTGCAGGTGATGATCGAGGGGCCGGGGCACATTCCCATGGACCAGATTAAGCTGCAGGTGGACAAGGAGATTGAGCTGTGCGACGGCGCGCCGTTCTACGTGCTGGGGCCGCTGGTGACGGACATCGCGCCTGGCTACGACCACATCACCTCGGCGATTGGGGCGGCGATGATCGGCTGGCACGGCGCTGCGATGCTGTGCTACGTGACGCCGAAGGAGCACCTGGGCCTGCCCAACGAGAAGGACGTGAAGGACGGGATTATCGCGTACAAGATCGCGGCCCATGCGGCGGACGTGGCTCGCCACCGGCCCGGCGCGCGCGACCGCGACGACGCCATCTCGCAGGCGCGGTATACCTTCGACTGGGACAAGCAGTTCGCGCTCTCGCTGGACCCGGAGACGGCGCGTGCCATGCACGACGAGACGCTGCCCGACGAGTATTACAAGGAGGCGGCGTTCTGCAGCATGTGCGGGCCGAAGTTCTGCAGCATGAACTGGTCCAGCAAGGTGGACAAGTTCAACGAGCAGGAGCACGGACTGAAGAAGCCTGACCTGACGCAGATTGTCACCGACCAGATGGCGCTGCGCGGCTAAAGGCCGCTTGGCTCTGCGTGATGACGAACCTTTGAATTTGTGTTCGACATTCCCTCGGCGGCTAAAGCCGCGTGCAACTGATGCGCATACGGCGGGACTGAAGTCCCGCCCTTTCAAATCGTTTCCAACCTTCCCTAAGACAGAGCTTCGGGTAAAGTGGTGGTATGGCCGAAGTGGAGACAGCCCAGGTGCGGCAAGGGGAAGCGTCGCGGCAGGCAGGCGCGGAGGAGCGGGCTGGCGGGCCGCTGGCCGAGGCAATCTCGATCATGGCGCGGTTGCGCGCGCCGGGCGGCTGTCCGTGGGACCGCGAGCAGAGCTTCGACACCATCAAGCGCTACACGCTGGAGGAGACCTACGAGGTCTTCGACGCCATCGAGCGGCGGGCCTGGCCGGAGCTGAAGGACGAGTTGGGCGACCTGCTGCTGCAGGTGCTCTTCTACGCGCAGATGGCGGCGGAGGCGGGCCACTTCGACATCGCGGACGTTGCGGCGAATCTGAATGCGAAGCTGGTGCGGAGGCATCCCCACGTCTTTCCCGTGGATGGACGGCTTGCGGACGCGACCGACCCGGAGGCGGTGCTGCGCAACTGGGAGCAGATCAAGCGCGGCGAGAAGCTGGCTGCGGCGGCGGAAAAGAAGACGGCGGGCGCAAGTGCTTCATCGGCGAGCGTTGCGGCATCGGCCATGGATGCGATTCCGCGCTCCATGCCGGCGACGATGGAGGCGCGCAAGCTGGGTTCGAAGGCGGCGAAGGCGGGCTTCGACTGGCCGGATGTTGACGGACTCTTCGCAAAGCTGCAGGAAGAGATATGCGAACTAAAAGCAGAGCTGAAGAAGCCCGTTGAAGCGGCTAATCCTCGCGTTGAAGAGGAGCTGGGCGATCTGTTGTTCACGGCGGTGAATCTGGCGCGGCACCTGAAGGTGGATGCGGAGTCGGCGCTGCGGGAGGCGAACCGGAAGTTCCGTGCGCGCTTTCGAGCGATGGAGGCGAGCGCGGGCGGCTTCGATGCGCTGGCCTCGCTCACTCCCGCTGAACTGGATGCGCTGTGGAACCGCGCGAAACGCGGAGACGATGCTGTGCCGGATGAGTTGAAGCCATGAGCGCGCCGAAACAGTTGGGCGATGCGAAGCAGTTCCGCATTGCGCCGGTGACGAAGCTGGCGGACTTCGAGCAGGCGGTCGAGGTGCAGCTCGCGGTGTGGGGATACAGCGACAACGACCTGGTCCCGAAGCGCGTCTTCATCGTGGCCGAGCGCATTGGCGGGCAGGTGCTGGGGGCATTCGACGGAGAGGCGCTGGTGGGCTTTGCGATGGCGCTTCCGGGCTACCGCGACGGCAAGCCGTACCTGCACTCGCACATGCTGGCCGTGCTGCCGCAGTATCGCAACATGGGGCTGGGGCGAAGGCTGAAGCTGGCGCAGCGCGACGATGCGCTGGAGCGCGGCATCGACCGGATGGAGTGGACCTTCGACCCGCTGGAGATCAAGAACGCGCACCTGAACATTGCGCGGCTGGGCGCGATTGCGCGGCGCTACATGCGCAACATCTATGGGCCGTCCACCTCGCCGTTGCAGGGTGGTCTGCCGACGGACCGCCTGGTTGTGGAGTGGTGGCTGAGGTCGGAGAGGGTGCGGCGGGCACTGGGCGAAGAGACGGCGGAGCAGGCGACTGCGGCCGACGAGGTGGTGGAGCGGATCGATGTGCCGTGCATCGTCCACGACTGGAAACGCGATCCCCAGCGGCGTACTCTGGCGGAGTCGCTGCAGACGCGCAATCGGCTCATTCTGGAATCGGCGTTTGCGCGCGGGCTCGCCATCACCGGCTACGAACGATGCGCAAACGGCGACGGCTTCTTCCTGCTCGGACGGGCGAGCGGGCTGTAGGGCAGGGAACAGCCAGCGGGGAGCAGGGAACCGAACGACGCAAGGACAGGGCGACAACAATGCTGACCATCGACGCAGTTCATCTACGCGAGATCAACATGCCTCTCGCGTTTCCGTTCGAGACCAGCTTTGGCCTGACCACAACCCGGCGCATTCTGCTGGTGGAGATCGAGTCCGGCGGGCTGACGGCCTGGGGCGAGTGCGTGGCGGGCGAGCATCCGTACTTTTCCGACGAGAGCATCGACACCGCGTGGATCGTCACCGAGACGGAGCTTGCGCCGCGGCTGGTGGGCAGGGAACTGGCCGGCGGCGGAAGCTGTCCCGATCTCTTCCGCCAGGTGCGCGGGCACCGCATGGCCAAGGCGGCGCTGGAGAACGCGGTGTGGGAGCTGGAGGCACAGCAGAAGCGAGTGCCGCTGGCGAAGCTGCTGGGCGGAACGCGCAGCATGATTCCGTGCGGCGTCTCGATCGGCATTCAGCCCTCGCCCGCGGCGCTGATGGAGAAGATCGCAGAGGCGCTGGAGGCGGGCTATCAGCGCATCAAGCTGAAGTGCAAGCCGGGCTGGGACACAAAGATCTTTGAGGCGGTGCGCGCGCGCTGGCCGGAGATTCTGCTGAGTTGCGACGCCAACTCCGCCTATCGCATCGTGGACTTCGACCACATTGTGGAGTGGGACCAGTTCAAGCTGCTGATGATCGAACAGCCGCTGTGGTACGACGATTTCTACTTCCACTCGATGTTGCAGAAACGTCTGAAGACGGCGATCTGCCTGGACGAATCGATCCGCAACCGGCGGGACGCGCTGGCGGCCATCGCCATGGAGTCCTGCCGCATCATTAACATCAAGGTGGGCCGCGTGGGCGGTTTCTCCGAGGCCATCGCCGTGCATAACGCGGCGGCGGAGCGCGGCATCCCTGTGTGGTGCGGCGGAATGCTGGAGACGGGCATTGGGCGGGCGCAGAATATCGCGCTCTCGTCGCTGGAGAACTTCTCGCTGCCCGGCGACGTCTCGGCGTCGGCGCGCTACTGGGCCGAGGACATCATCGAGCCGGAGGTGACGGTCAGCGCCAAAGGTGAGATACATGTACCGCGCGACATCGGCTGCGGCTTCGCCGTGCTGCGCGACCGAATCGAGGCGCTGACCGTGCGCCGGCGGACGCTGCGCGCCTCGGCGCGCGTGACGGCGTAGATCTTGGCGTGAGAGTTATCGCGGCGCGTTTCATTGTTCCTCCATCTCCCTTCCAGCATGGTGCAACCGCAGGCCAGTGACTTCGTACTCTCGAAGTTCATTCTCCTGAACGGATTGCCGATAGAGGCCCTAGGCCTTATCCCGGCTGATGAGCGGTTGCGTGTCTTCGCTGCCGGGGGCGGATCTTGCGGGCCGGAAGCGCACAGACCCATAAGGCGGACGAGTATGAAGGAGTTTTCATGAGGCGATCCTGCGTTGCGGCAACCATTTATATTCTCATGCACCTCTGCTGGAGCGGACCTACGGCCGCGGCGCAGAGCATGGAGGAGATGAACCTTCAGGTGCATGGCTATGCCACCCAGGGGTTCATCTACACCACCAACAACAACTGGAACACCGCAGAGACGACCGACGGCAGCCCGGCGTGGAGCGAGGCGGTTGTCAACATGACGGTCGAGCCCCAGCCCAAACTGCGCATCGGCGTGCAGGCGCGATATTTTCTGCTGGGCACCTATGGCAACCAGATCACGCTGGACTGGGCGCAGGGCGACTACAAGGTCAACGAGCGCTTTGGGCAGAATGCGGGGACTCATCGCTCCGCTCAGATGACCGTGTTCTTCCCTCCACGGCAAGGGTGAGAAGGCCTCCGGCGTAATGCCGCAACGTACATCGTCGATAAAGAGACTGGAGACCGAAACGTTTCGCTGGCCCAGTTTGCGCTACACCTGAACGACATATGCAAAGGGGCTTGCCACCGCTTGAATGGGCAGGCCAGAGGACGTGTTGGTCATTCGTCATCGGCATTCCGGCATAGGAGAACCACAATGAAGAAGGTGTTTCGCAGAAGCCTCGCCGCAGGAATGCTAGTGGCCCTCACGGTAGCGATAAGCCTGCATGGGCAGGAGATCAAGCTTGGGAACCAGGCGGTACAGGTGCATGGATTTGGAACCCAAGGCCTCATCTACACCAACGACAACAATTGGCTGACCATGAACACCAGCGCGGGCAGCGTCAAGTTCACCGACGTGGGCCTGAACCTGGGCTCGCAGATCAGCAGGAAGGTGCGTGCGGCGGCCCAGGGCTATGACCGCAGCCTGGGACAACTCGGCAAATGGCACCCGCAGTTCGACTTCTACATGCTTGACGTGCGCCCCAAGCCGTGGCTTGGATTCCGCGGAGGCAAGGTGAAGACGGTGCTGGGACTCTATACCGATACCCAGGACATGGACTTCGACCACACCTTCGCACTGTTGCCGCAGAGCATCTACCCCATCGATATGCGCGACTCCTCCATCGCGCATGTGGGCGGCGATATCTACGGCACGGAGAGGCTGGCGCACAATCTCGGATCGCTTACTTACACCGCCTACGGCGGCCATCGCTCGGACAGCAAGTACAGCGGCTATCCGTATCTACTGACAAATATCGCTCCCGGCGTTCACATCTATCTGACCTCCTATAGCGGACCGGTCTACGGAGGCGACCTGCGCTGGAATACTCCGGTGCCGGGATTGACGGTCGGCGTCTCACGCCAGAACGAAGATATCTCCGGCGTTGGAACACTATCGATCCCTGCTGCTGGTGTCTCCGGCGTTCCTTACAACGAGAAGTCCTTTCAAGACTGGACCAATTGGTTTTACGGCAAATACACCAAGAACCGGTTACACATCGAAGCGGAAGACAAGCGCTACTACCAGGCAAAGGACATCTTCAGCAGCACAGCGTGGTTTTACGCGGACACACGCGGCTGGTACGTCAGCGGCGGATTCCGCATCAACAAGTGGCTCGAAGCGGGATCGTACTACTCGCACTACCGTATCTTCATCGGCGGCGCAGATCTGGTCGCGAATGGGCCGGCACTCAACTTCAATTACACCGACCCGCAGAAGCGCGACAACGACAAGGTCGTGACCGCAAAGATCACCTTCAACCAGTATGTGACGCTGAAGGTTGAGGGGCACTTCATGGCCGGCAATGGACTTGCAACCTATCCCGATGGCTTTTATACGTCGGTCAATCCTCTAGGCCTTGCTGACAACACCAACGCACTCATAGTCCGGACTGGATTCAATTTCTAACGCGGACGAAAGGAGCACACTCAGATGAAAAAGATACTCTCAGTTTTCATGCTCCTGGCCGCCGCGTCGGTTCTTGCTGTTTGCGCGCAGGCGCAGGTCATCGTCATTGCCAACCCAAGTGTGAAAGCAGACGTAATCACCAAGAACGATCTGCGCGGGGTGTTTACGGGCAACGCGATAACGCTCAAGGACGGCAGTCAGGTCGTTCCCATCCTGCTCAGGGACGGTGCGGCGCACGAGGAGTTTCTCCTGGCCTACATCGGCAAGGACGATGCCGCCTACCGCGCCGGTTGGCGCAGCATTCTCTTCTCCGGCCAGGGCATGATGCCAAAGACTCTGGATTCGGAGGCCGCTGTGGTGGAGGTTGTGAAGCACACTGCCGGCGCAATCGGATACATAGAAAGAACTACACCCCATGAAGGGGTAAAAGTTCTAGCCGTGAGGTGAGTCGCGTGACTCGTACTCTACAGATGAAGCACAGTATCCGGGCGCGCATCCTGGCGATTCTGGGAATGCTGGCCGTGGGATACATGCTGCTGCTGGCGCTGGAGCAGATCAGCGCGAACGCCACGCGCGCGGACATAGACCGGATCTCCACGTCCTTGTTTCCGGCGGCGTTGAGACTGCGCAATGCGGAATCCTCCTTCGACCAGTTGACGAAGCGCTACCAAGAGGCCGTTCTGATCGAAGACCCGCGCACGTTGGCCGCCGCCGACAAAGATGCCGATGCGATCGTGGAGACACTGACCAGCGTGCGCGGCTATGTGGCGGGAAATCCCCAAATGGTCAGCAGCACCGACGATCTTCTGACTCAGTTTTCGGATATCCGCACGCGCTCACACGAGACCTACGCGGCCCTGCTGGCGAGCAAGGACAATGTGCCGACGGACCTGCAGAACCAGGTTGTGGCCCTGGCCGCGGACGACCGGAACCTGGCCGCCGCAATGCAGACCCTGGACCGATCGATCGGCGCGCAGTTCAAGGGCGAGTTCAGCTCCATCGACCTGTGGTCGGAGCGTTCCAGCATCACTGGCTGGATCATGCTGGCGCTTGGGCTGACCGGATGCGCCGGCGCGTGGTGGGTGTTGCAATACAAGGTCATTCTGCCGCTGCACGGCCTGGCCGGCCGCATGAGGGACATCGCCGAGGGCGACGGCGATCTGACCGCCCGCGTGGAGGTGCATGGGCGCGACGAACTGGACGAGGTGGGACTCTGGTTCAACGTCTTCATCGAGCGGATCGAACAGATCGTGCTGCGCGTGACCGAGAATGCGCGAGCCCTGAACGAGGCCGCCAGCGGCCTGGCCGGGATTGCGCACGAGACCGCTTCGCAATCGGAGATGCAACGCGACCAGGCGATGCACATCACCACGAGCATGGGCAATATCTCGACCGCCGTGCATCAGATCAGCGAGACCACGCAGAGCGCGGCGCGCGACGCCAGCAAGGCCGAGGAGAACGCCCACGCCGGCGGCCAGACCATCCAGTCCACCGTCTCCACCATTCAGCAATTGCTGGCGGCCAACCAGGCGACGGCGGCCAAGATCGGGGGACTGGGACAGGCCAGCGATGCCATCGGCACGATCATCGGCGTGATCGACGACATTGCCAACCAGACCAGCCTGCTGGCCCTGAACGCCAGCATCGAGTCGGCCCGCGCCGGGGAACACGGACGCGGCTTCGCGGTGGTTGCGGCGGAGGTCAGACGGCTCGCCGAACGCACCAGCCGCGCCACCAAGGAGGTCGACCAGATGGTGCGCGACATTCAGGCGGGGACCGCAGAGGTGGTCGAGGCCATGCGCTCCAGCATGAGTCATGTGGAGAGCGGCGTCGGCTCGGCACGCTCCGCGGGAGACGCGCTGGCCAGCATCATCCAAGGATCGGAGGCGTTGCAGAAGAGGGTCACTCAGATCGCCACCGCATCCACCCAGCAGTCGTATGCGACCGAATCGGTGAACGCCAACCTCAACGAGATTTCCAGCATCATCGAACGCACAACCAACAGCTCCGCGCGTTCCGTCGTCGCTTGCGACCGGCTCTCCAATCTGGCGGCAGACCTGAATGAGCTGGTTGGCTCCTTCAAGGTGCGCGAGGAGCAGTTGTACGCCGACGGACAGAAAAACACCCAGCAGGCAAGCGGTCTCCCCGCGGAGTCCACGGCCCTGGCCCACAGCTGGACTCGCGGAGGCCCGGACGTGGCCCTCGCCACGCCTGCGGCGCTCAAGCCCTGATTCCATCCCTGAACCACGGCGCAAAAACCTTCAAGACACTTCACGGGGCTTGCTGTCGTCCAGGTGCGCTTCCATGACCGCGGTAGACCATTGCATCGGTTTCGGCGCGATCAGAGACCGGAGGCTTGAATGGCTGCCAGTATCCATCGCAGCAGCAGTTGCGGAGCGCAGCCCAGAAGCACCACGGAGGCGGCTAGCAGCAGCAAAAGGACGTGGCTGAGAATTGGCGTTCGTATCTCCCCGGCACCGGAAGCGGGAGCTGCAACATAAACTCGTTTGAGCACGCGCAGGTAGTAGTAGAGCGCGACGGCGCTCATGGCGATGGCCAGAACAACCAGCCAGAGCAGGCCCGTCGACCCTGGCGCCGCGTTCAGCACAGTTACAAAAAGATAGAACTTGCCGAAGAACCCGGCCAGGGGCGGAATCCCGGCCAGCGAGAGAATGAAGATCGCCAGGCAAAACGAGAGCACGGGCGCTCGTCTGCCGAGCCCGTCGAAGTTCGAGAGATCGTCGCCGCCCGTTTGTTGCTCGACAACCGCGATCACGGCAAAGGCGCCAATCGTCGCCAGCGCATAGGTGATGACGTAATAAAGCAGCGCGGCGAGGCCCTGTCCGGTGTGGGCCACGATTGCCAGCAGCATGGTTCCCGCATGGGCGATGGCCGAGTAGGCAAGCAATCGCCGCAGGCCGGTCTGCCGAATGGCCACCAGGTTCCCCAGCAGCATGGACGCGATGGCCATCAGGGCCAGCACCGGGACCCAGCCGCGCACAGGATGCGGCAGCGAGGTTGTGCCCTCCGCGCCGGCAAAGCCCAGCGCCATCACCTGGAAGAAGATAAAGAAGCTGGCGACCTTCGACCCCGATGCGATAAAAGCCGCGCTGGGCGCGGGCGCGCCCTGATAGACGTCCGGCGCCCAGAAGTGGAATGGAGCCGCCGCGACTTTAAACCCAAGTCCGATCGCGGTGGTGACGATGGCGATCGCCAGCAGCGGGTTCAGCGCGGGGCCGTGGATGGCAGCGGCGATCTGCGTGAGGCTGGTGGAATAGGACAGGCCGTAGAGCAGGCTAAATCCGAAGAGCAGGAACGCCGCCGACACACCGCCGAAGAGATAGTACTTCAGCGCGGCCTCCCACGACTGCGCGCTGCGCTTGTTGAAGGCCGTTAGGATGTACAGCGACAGGCTCAACAGCTCCAGCGAGATAAAAATGACCAGCAGGTCCTCTGTGCCTGCCAGAAACATCATTCCGGCGGTTGCGACGAGGAGCAGCAGGACATACTCGCCAACGTGCTCCGTGAAGGTCGAGTCCCGCGAGAGCAGCAGCGTGAAAATTGTCAGTGTGAGCAGGGCAATCTGCACCAGATGAATGAGCGGATTTGCGATGAGCATTCCGTCAAGGATGTTCGCCGCCTCCGGCGCCAGCAGAATTCGCGCGATTGCGCCCGCGCAGCCGATTGAGGCAAGACCCGCGGCAACAGCGAACCGGACGCGCGTCTTGCATCTGCGCAGGACCATCAGATCGGCCGCCATCACGATCAGCGCCGTGGCCACGACGATGACCTCTGGCAGCGCGAGCCGCAACAGTTGCGCATAGTCGATTGCGATCATTGCCAACTCCCTTTGCGCAGGCCTTCAAACAGCGGAGAGTTCAGCGCCGGCTGGATGACATTCAGTAGGATTTGCGGATAGAGTCCGACCAGCACGCTCGCGCCGATCAGGAGCATCGCGCCCACCCGTTCGGGAAATGTGATCGGCGGCAGCGGCGGACCCGGCGTCGCAGATCCGGTCCCCGCCTCCGCGAAAAATGCCTTTTGCATCGCTCGCCAGATGTATGCGACGCCAACCACGATGCCGAATCCCACGCAGACCGCAAACGTGGGATACGCGCGCCAGACGCCCACCAGGACCATCAACTCCGCCCAGAACCCGCTGAACCCAGGCAGGCCCATGCTGGCCATTCCGGCGATGATAAAGGTGACTGCGGCAAACGGAATGGCCTTGTTGAGATTCATCGCGCCCAGGACCGCCAAATCGCGGGTGTGGGTGCGCGCGTACACCATGCGGCCGACAACAGCGAAGAGCAACCCCGCAAGAATCCCATGCGAAAACATCTGCAGCACCGCGCCGGAGAGTCCAAGCTGGTTCAGGGTCATCAGGCCAAGCAGGATGAATCCCATGTGGCTGACGCTCGAATAGCCGATGACGAATTTGAAGTCCTTCTGCACAAGCGCGACCAGCCCGCCATAGAGGATCCCGATGACCGCGAGCAGGGCGAAGACATCGCGCCATGAACCGAGGCCCATCACATGGAAGCCCCACGGCCCAAGGCCAAGCGGAAACAGCGTCATGGCCACGCGCAGGCAGCCGTAGGCGCCCAGCTTCATCACCACCCCGGCAAGCAGCATGGAGGCCGCCGTGGGCGCGGCAACGTGGCCGGTTGGCGCCCAGGTGTGCAGCGGCCACATGCCCGCGAGCACCGCGAAGCCGGCAAATACCAGCGGAAACGCCGCCATCTGAAAGTGGAGCGAAAATGGGAACCCGGCCAGGCCGCCGAGCGACGTGCTCCTTGCGCCGGCCGCGACATACGCCGCGATCAGCCCGATCAGCACCATCGCGCTCCCGGCGAAGGAGTAGAGCGCAAGCTTCATCGCTCCATACTCGCGCCGCGTCGATCCCCAGATTGCGATCAAAAAATACTTCGGGACAATGACAATCTCGTAGAACACGAAGAGGAGAAACAGATCGTAGCTGAGAAATACGCCATACACCGCGCCAATCAGCAACAGGAAAAGCGCAAAGAATTCCTTGGTCCGGTCCTCAATGTCCCAGGAGAAAAGGATGCCGGTGATGGCAATAATTCCCGTCAGCAGCAGCAGCGTCAGGCTGATGCCGTCCGCCGCGAGGTGGTATTCGATGCCGAGTGACGGGACCCACGGAACGCGCGTGATCGTCAGCATCTCCCCGGTCCTGTGCTGCACAAACACTGTGAGCGTAATTGCGAACCCGGCAATGGCCGTCAGCAGCGCGAGGATGCGCGCCGCCCCCACGCTGCCCCTGGGCAGCAGGAGCAGGCCGGCCGCCCCAAAAAACGAGATGTAGATCGTCCAGGCAAGCATAATCAGAACACCGTGTCCCGTTGTCGATCAAAACTGTAGATGTTGCACTGCCAGTATTACCGTATTGTTGATGGCCCCGAGCACGGCCTGCGGATAGAGGCCAAGCACAAACATAAGGACGATCGCGGGCGCCAGAGCCAGCCGCTCGCCCGCGGTCAGATCGGGCAGGCTGGCCCATCGCTCATTGAGCGGCCCGGAAAAAACGCGCTGCAGGATTCCAAGAATAAAGATTGCCGTGGCAAGCAGTCCGAGGACGGAAAGCGAAGTGGCCCAGGTCGCCAGCGGAAACGATCCTTTGAAGATCAGGAACTCCCCGATAAATCCATTCAGGCCAGGCAGGCCCAACGTGGAGAACAGGGCGATGCCCATAAGTCCGGTAAAAACAGGCGCGACCTTGCGCAGTCCTCCAAAATCGTCCAGGCCGCGCAAACCCCCGCTGCGTTTTTCCAGCATGGCGACAAGCCAGAACAGAGTTGAGGCAGTCAGTGCATGATTGAACATCTGTAGAAAAACGCCATTCATTGCTGCATATTTCTCGGCAATAAGCGCCGTATTTCCGCCAGTGAACTTCACTACCGCAAAAATTCCCAGCAGGCAGTAGCCGAGATGATTGATCGAGGAGTAGGCAAAGATGCGCTTCAGGTTTTTCTGCACAAGCGCGGCATAGGCGGAGAGAACAATGGTCGCCACCGCCATCCACAAGAGCAGGGTCAGGACCACCTGCATTTGTGCGCCGAAGATGGGTAGAAGAATGCGGATAAAACCATACAATCCCATCTTCGACATTGCGCCGGTCAGCAGGATTGTGGTTCCGGTAGGTGCTTCCGTGTAGGCGGAGGGCAGCCAGGTGTGAAACGGGAATATCGGTACTTTGACAGCGAAGCCAAGGAACGCTCCGGCAAAGAGGACCAGAGCCACATGCTGCGGCGTGAACCGGTGCCAGGCCAGCTTGTCGATCACGGCCGGCATAAGCTGTCCGTTCCGCGCCAGCGCCGCGAGATCGATGAAATCGAATTTCTTTGTAGCGAGAAAGATGGCTATAAATGCCAGCAGCAATGTAATGCTGCCAACCATCGTGTAGACCAAAAACTGCGTAGCCGCACTGGTGCGGCGCGACCCGCCCCAAAGCCTGATGAGAAAGAATGCTGGAATAAGACTTAGTTCCCAAAAGATGAACCAGTGAAAGAAATTCAAAGCGGTAAAGGCCCCGAAGAGACACGCTTGTAAAATAAGGACCAAAGAGTAATATAGCGGAACTCTCTCCTCAATCTGCCACGAGGCAACCATCCCGATGGGAACCACAATAGAACTAAGCAGCAACATCAGCAGCCCAAGTCCATCGATTCCGACGTGATACTCCACGCCCAGGGCAGAAATCCATGCGTGTCTCTCTTGAAATTGAAGGCTGCCCGACGAGGGATCAAAGTGGCGCCATAGGACCAGCGTCAGCACGAGCGCGGCAAAACTAAAGGCCAGAGCAGACCAGCGAGCGAGGTCCTTGTTCCGTCCGCCAAGCACAAGCAAAACAAACGCACCAACGATTGGTACTGTGGTCAGAAGTGTGATCCAGGGAAAGGCGATCATAGCTTACCCCCCCAGAGCAGGAACATGACAAGTGCGATGAGCGCGCAGCCGATAACGGCCATATAACTCTGAACTTGTCCACCCTGAAGCAGCGACAGAATCTGGCCGCTGCGCGAGACACCCTCGCACCCCTCATCAAAGCCGGTGTTCACGACGGATGCGTCAAAAAAGTTGTCCAGCCATGCAACAATGAGCACGAGATACGACACGGTCTGCACCGCGCCACTCCAGACCCATCGGTCCAGCCAGTCGCAGACCCTGGACCACCACGCATTCAGGCGGAGAATTGTTACGCCATAGAGAGCATCGACGAAAAAGGCGTGGCCCAGAAAGGCAAAGATAAATGGCTGGAGCTTATCCAGATTATCCACGTCATTTGCGCTTTCGACGGGCTTGCGTCCATAGAACCACCAGCCCAGGCCGAGACCGCAAATGACGAGGATTGACGAGGCGAACATAACTGGTAGAACGCCGAATCCGTAGAATGCAGCAAAACTAAACGTAGCTTGTTTGCCATCGAGGAACGATTGAAACCACGGCCAAGCGGGTGTGCCGATAAAACCCAGAAGCATGGCGAACGCGGCAAGAATTACCAGCGGGATAGTCATTACGGCGGGGCTTTCGTGGGGACTGGCCGACACATGAGACGAGTTTGTTGAGTTAGAGGTCTGGAGTAAGTTGTGACTCGATTTTGGCAAACGCGAACTGCCGCCAAAGACATAGTAAACCTGGCGCGTCATATAGAAGGCGGTAAGCAGCGCGCCGAAAACTCCCAAATAAAACGGCGTCTGAGAGATGCTCCAGGCGTGTGCGGCGCGGAGTATTTCGTCCTTGCTCCAGAAGCCGGAGAAGAGCGGAAATCCACACAACGCGAGCATTCCCACGGCATACGCCGCAAAGGTAATGGGCATAAGTCCGCGCAGACCACCCATGCGGCGGATGTCCTGCTCGCCGTTACATCCGTGAATGATCGATCCCGCGCCGAGAAATAGAAGAGATTTAAAAAATGCGTGGGTAATGAGATGAAACATGCCTACAGCCACGCCGCCAACGCCAAGTCCCATCATCATGTAGCCAAGTTGCGAGATGGTGGAGTAGGCGAGAATTCGCTTGATGTCGAATTGCGCGACTGCAATAAGCGCGGCGAAGACGGCCGTGATCGCGCCTGTCCAGGTGACAACCTGCAACGCAATGGCAGGGGTGAGGGAGAACCCTGCCTGGGCGCTCATCAGGGGATAGATGCGCGCGATGAGGAAGACTCCAGCCGCAACCATAGTCGCCGCGTGGATCAACGCGCTCACGGGCGTGGGGCCCTCCATCGCGTCTGGTAGCCAAACGTGCAGGGGAACCTGCCCGGACTTACCGGCTGCGCCGCAGAAGATAAGCAGCGCGATGCCTGTGGAGGCAGCAAGACCGAGAACGGTGGACTGCGCAACCAGATGCGCGAGCGCCGAGTGTTCTAGGCACCCGGCGCCGCCATCATAGAAGAGAAGAGTGCCTGTCTTAGCGTATAGCCAGACCATTCCCAGTAAAAAAGCCAGATCGCCAATTTTAGTAACAATAAATGCTTTTTTCGCCGCCGCCGCCGCCTTCGGTCTGTTGTACCAGAAGCCGATGAGCAGATAGGAGGTAAGTCCGACGATCTCCCAGCATATGAAGAGAAGCAGCAAGCTATTCGCGATGACGACGCCCAGCATGGCGCCGGCAAAGAGCGCCATGAAGCAGAAGAAGCGCGTGAAGTTCTCGTCGTGGGCCATGTAGCCCACGCTGTAGATGAAGATCAGCAGGCCGACGAAGGTGACCATCAGCAGCATTAGGGCTGTCAACGGATCGAGCATCCAGCCTAACTTCACCCATTCATTGCCAAACTGGAACCAGCGGAAGTTGAACGTCAGGACTTGCTCTCCACCGCGACTGCCCAGTACATGCGCAAAGGCGCAGAGCGAAAGCAGAAAGGAGACGGCCAGGGAGCCGATGGCCAGCGATGCGGCAGCGATGCGGTTGCGCCGGCCCAGCAGAGCGCCGATTGCCGCCGCGAAGGCCGGCAGCGCGGGCACCAGCCACAGGTTTTGAACGATCCAGGTCATTGAGTAAATAAATACGAATAATTATCGGTAATACAGCCACGGAAATTGTTGATGTCTACGGACGAAATACAGAGATTCTGACCCTTCGACTACGCTCAGGGTCAGAATGACGGCGATGAGTTAGAATGGTGGTGGCAGTTATCCTTTCAGCGAATTCATCTGGTCCAGGTCGGTAGTCTTGGAATGCCGGTAGGCAGCGAGAATGATAGCCAGTCCGACTGCTGCTTCCGCTGCGGCGACACTGATGGAAAAAAGCGCGAACATAATCCCGGTCAAGGCCGAGGGGTTCGGGCCAAAGCGCCAGAATGCAATGAAGTTCAGGTTGGCCGCGTTGAGCATAAGTTCAATTCCGATAAGGACAAGAATTGCATTGCGCCGGATCAATACTCCGGCAAGGCCAACGGAAAAGAGAAGTGAGGACAGGAGCAAATAGTCTTGCAAGGGGCTCATTTCATCTCCTCCTCGTGTCCCATCGCGATGACTACGGCACCGATGAGTGCAGCGGTCAGAAGCAGGCCCATGATCTCCAGCGGCAGGACAAAATGATGCATTAGCGCATCGCCGATCCGCTGAACCGTGACGTAAGGTTGCGGCGGCAGACCTTGCGTGAATGCCGCGCTGGAACGGATTTCCCAGGCAAGTACCGCGAAGACGGAAGCGGCAACGATGCTGCCCACAAACCATTGGGAAGAGAAGGCGGGCTGCTTCACCGGCTCTGGGCTGTGCGTCATCATGATGGCGAAGACGGCAAGGATTGCCACGGCGCCCACATAGACCATGATCTGCGTAAGACCTACAAATTGCGCACCAAGTTGCAGATATAGCGCGGCCACGCCGGCAAATCCAACCGTCAGCGCCAACACGCAGTGGACTGCGTTGCGCAGGCCCATGGCTGCCGCCATTCCGGCAACCGTTAGCACGGCGAAGATCATGAAGGATACAGTCATCTTGATAGCTTGATCATTTGGTGCGATTCGACTTTGTACTTTCTTTGCTGAACAATTCTTCTTAGCACACGAACAAAATACGGGGATTCTTAGCTGCGCTCAGAATGACAATTGTTTGAGACCAGTATGACAATTGTTCACTCGGAATAATGATAAGTATGGACTTGAAACTTTTTCTTATGTTTCAGCCCGCGGCTCAACAGAATGCACGGAACGGCAACCATGATACTGCATACAAGCCATCGCGAAGGTCCCATAGGCATGAAATGCCAGATGCCTGCGGTAAGGAGATTGAGCAGCGTCATGGGGAGCATGAACTCCCATGCCAGGTTCATCAGTTGGTCCATGCGCAGACGCGGAAGAGTTCCGCGGACCCAGATGAACACGGCGATCAGCACCAGCAGTTTTGCGAAGAACCAGAAGTAAGAAGGAATCCATGCCAGGAAAGAAAACGGAGCGGACCATCCGCCGAGAAACAGGGTAATTGCCATTCCGCTGGTGGCAAACATGCCGATATATTCCCCCATGAAAAAGAGGGCGAACTTAAAGCCTGAGTATTCCGTATAGTAACCGGCGATGATCTCGGACTCGCCTTCGGGCAGATCGAAGGGCGAGCGGTTGGATTCAGCCGTTGCCGCTACCATGAAAAGAACAAATCCGGCGAATCCCCAGGGCGTGAAGACGAACCAGTGCGGCCAGATTCCCGTATAAGTGGCCTGCATATTGACGATTGCAACAGTTGAGAGCGAGCCAGCCTGCATGATGACAACGATGGAGGCCAGAACCAGAGGTACTTCATAGCTAATCATCTGCGCGATGGCGCGCATGGCACCGAGTAAGGTGTACTTACTTCGGCTGGACCAGCCGGCCATGAAGACCGCCAGTTCCATGAGTGAGCCGACTGCAAAGAAGAACAGCACTCCGGCGTTCAGGTTGACGATCACCATATTTCGACCGATGGGGAGAACCGCATAGTCCATAAAGGACGCCGAAACCAGCAGCAGCGGCGCCAGAAAATGCACCGCATGGTCTGCTGTAATGGGGACAATATCTTCCTTGGTCAGCGTTTTCACTCCGTCGGCGATGGGTTGCAGCAATCCAAAAGGACCGACGCGGTTCGGCCCGTAACGGTTCTGAATTCTTCCCAGTCCTTTGCGTTCCAGAAGCGTGGTGATTGCGAACAACAGCGGGAATACGATGATGATCGGCACAACCGACAGCACGGCCGAGCACAGCGGCTGAGCGCCGGCCGGCACATAGCCCAGCAGCCAGTGCTTTGCCAGCACGAAGATCTGGTCGAGCAGTTGCGCTAACTGAACAAGGTGGGTCATCGCGGTTCACCGCTCGCGGGTTGCACTGCTGTTGTAGTAAGCCTGGCCTCTGCGGCGGTCTTTGCCTTGGCTTCCTGCCGGGCGCGCTCCCCGGCGAGCCGCGCATCCACGGCGGACGCCTCGGTGGGATGAATCTTGCGGTAATATTCGTTTGATTTGGACAGCCGCTGCTTGTTGAGCAGCAAGCCGCCGAAGCGGTCGTCCGTGCTCAGGTCGTAGTCCACGTCCATCTTAATAGCATCGAAGGGGCATACCTCGACGCAGATCTGACAGCTCATGCAGACGGAGATGTCGATGTTGAAGACCGCGGGGTAGAACTGCGGTTTGCCGTTGGCATCCGGCTTCTTGTCCTTGCTTTTTTCGATGAAGATGCACTTTGGCGGGCACTCTTTTTCGCAGATCTGGCAGGCGACACAGCGCATCCCCTGGTGCCAGTCCGCGCCATCGTAGACCAGAAACGGGAAGTCGCGCGCAGCCTCGATCCGCAGCTCACGTTGCTCCGGATACTGGACCGTGGTCAGCCGGTCTTTGCTGACGAAGCTGCCGAAGAAGTTCCGCGCCGTCTCCGCCATTCCCTTCAGGATGCCTTCACCAACCACTGCGATTCCTCCGTGTGTGCGCCCTCATCGGTCCACCTCGCCCAGCACAATGTCAATGCTACCCAGAATGGCCACGATGTCCGCCACATTCCGCCCCAGGCAGAGGTCTTCCAGCACCGTCAGATTGATGAGGCTGGGCGGACGCACGCGATAGCGGTAGGGGTTGGGCGAGCCATCGCTGACGAGATAGAAGCCAAGCTCGCCCTTGGGCGCTTCAATCCTTCCGTAGGCCTCGCCCGGCTTGGGGCGAAAGCCGCGAATCTTCATCTTGGGATCGACGATCGGACCGGCGGGAACCGCACGCATGGCCTGCTCCAGAATGCTCACCGACTCGCGCATCTCCAGCAGGCGGACCATGAAGCGGTCGTACACATCGCCGTGGCTGCCCAGCGGCACGCGGAATGTGAAACGGTCGTAGATGCTGTAGTGGTCCACCTTGCGGATGTCGTAGTCCACGCCGCTGGCGCGCGCCATCGGCCCGCTGATGCCCGCGCTGACGGCCAACTCCCGCGACAGCACTCCGACGTCCTGCGTGCGCTCCATCAGAATCTCATTGCTCACCAGCAGTTGTTCGTACTCATCCAGGAAGCGCGGGAAGTCCGCGACGACTTTCTTCGCCTGATCGAGCCACCCGTCAGGCAGGTCCACGCGGCAGCCGCCGAAGCGCATGTAGTTGCACATCATGCGCGCGCCGGTGAGGGCCTCGAAGAGGTCGAGAATTTTTTCGCGTTCGCGGAAGGCGTACATCAGGGGCGTTCCGCTGGACCCCATGTCCTGCATGAGAAATCCGATGAGGCAGGCGTGGTTTTGCAGCCGGGTCAGTTCGCCGGTGATGACGCGCAGGTACTCGGCGCGCTCCGGCACCTGGATGCCCGCCAGCTTTTCCACCGCCAGCGCGTAGGCCCAGTTGTTGGTAATGGAGCACATGTAATCGAGCCTGTCTGTGTAGGGCATCGAACCGAGGTAGGTCTCGCTCTCGGCGATCTTTTCGTGGTTGCGATGCAGGTATCCGAAGACCGGCTTGAGCCGGACGACGCGTTCGCCGTCGAGCACAACCTTCATGCGAAAGACGCCGTGCGTGGAGGGATGTTGCGGCCCCATCGAGAGCTCCAGCAACTGCTCTTTGCTGGGTCCGGTCATTGGCTCCAGATCGAAGTGTGCCGTGGGGAGAGTGGCCGTGCTCATCTGCCCTCCGCTTCGCCCAATTGCGTTTCATCCGCTTCGCTGCGATGCTGCTGCGCGCGTCGCAGCACTTCGTCGTGCGCGGTCGGCTCGTATTCGTAGTCGTCGGGACCGACGTAGTCCCTGCGCATCGGATGGTCCGTGAAGCTGGGCCACATCAGCAGGCGGCGCAGGTCGGGGTGTCCGTCGAAGACGACTCCGAAGAGGTCGAATACCTCGCGCTCCTGTAGCTCCGCGCTGCGCCAGACGGGCGTCAACGAGGGAAGATGTACTCCGCTGTCGCGGTCTTCGGTCCTCATGCGCAGCACGATGGGGCCGTGTTTTTTCTCTACCGAGAAGAGGTGATAGACCACTTCGAGAGAACCGGCCAGCGTGGTCTTGCGAATCTCCTCGACCTCCTGCTCCACGCCATCGACGAGCTTTCGGACCTTCACCTTCTCCGAGACCTCCCTGGACGGCCAGTCGATGCCGGTCACGTTGGAGCAGAAGTCGAAGCGCAGGTCTTCTGCGTCGCGCAGATATACGGCCACGGCGACCGCGTGCTCCGCGCCGGTGCGCAGCGAGTGCTGGCCCGACGGGCTGGGGTTGGCAACCAGCTCCAGCCGGCAGCCGGGAACGTTTGCCTCGATCTCGGATTTAATGGCTTCCAGATTCATCCGTGCCTGCCTGCGCGATCTGGACCAGGGGCGGCTTCCAGAGATTGGGGTCCTTGGTTGGTTCCAGATCGTGCGCGCCATACCGGGGAACGGCGTACTCACTCGGCCCGCCCGCGTTCAGATGGCGCGGCCTCTTCGTCCCGGTCAATGGTTGTTCGTCGATCTTCTTCTGCAGCTCCATGAATGCATCCAGCAGCGCCTCTGGACGCGGCGGGCAGCCGGGAATGTATACATCCACGGGGATGAAGCGGTCAATCCCCTTCAGCACGTTGTAACCCTGCTTGAACGGCCCGCCGGAGATGGCGCACGCGCCCATCGAGATCACGTACTTCGGCTCGGGCATCTGGTTGTACAGCCTCACCACCAGCGGAGCCATCTTCTTGGTGACCGTGCCCGCCACAATCATCAGGTCCGCCTGCCGCGGAGACGGCCGGAAGACCTCCGCGCCGAAGCGGGCCATGTCGTAGCGCGCCATGGTGGTGGCGATCATCTCGATGGCGCAGCAGGCCAGACCGAAGTTCAACGGCCAAATGGAGTTGGTGCGCCCCCAGTTGTAGAGTTCCTGCAGGGTCGTGGTGAAGATCCCCTGCCTGCTCAGCTCGTTCTTTAGTTTTTCATCCACCCCTGAAGTCCTTGGTTGCAGATTGCTGCGGGCCGATTGGACTGCCGTGCAGCGTCATATATCAGATGAGATACGGGGATTCTTCGCTGCGCTCAGAATGACAACAATTTATGCAAGTTAGAATGACAACGATTTACGCAAGAGGACGGTGCTATGTCCAGACCAGGATGTTCTTTTGATAGGCCCAGACCAGGCCTTCCACCAGCAGGAGCAGGAAGACCAGCATGGCGAGGGATTCCGCCGCCGAAAAGCCGCTGAATGCCACCGCGAACGGAAGCAGGAAGACGGCCTCGACATCGAAGACGAGAAAGATGATTCCATAGAGGTAGTAGCCTGGTTTGAACTGGATCCATGCGTCCCCGACCGATTCGAGCCCACACTCGTAGATGGCGTTCTTGCTCGGCCCAGGCTTGTGCGGGGAGAAGAACCTGGCCCACAGCCAGGCCAGCAGAAGCGTCGACAGGGCGAACGCAACGGCCGCCAGCAAAAGCACAATGACGGGCAGGTAGAGGCTGTTCGTCATATAGCTCTGTCCTCAGGCTCCACTCTACCAGACCCTCCCCGGTTAGTCTTGTGATCGGGCTCACTTCTTTCCAGTGTCCACGGGGCGCAAAATAAGGTGCGATTATGGTAGGCAACGATATTGGAGGCAACAGAATGAGCGAACAGCAAACGGCGATTCTCGACGGCAACGAATCCTGCGCACGCGTGGCGTACCGGCTATCGCAGGTGATCACCATCTACCCGATCACCCCGTCGTCCAACATGGGGGAGTGGGCCGATGAGTGGCAGACAGCGGGGCATAAGAACATCTGGGGCACCGTGCCTCTGGTCTCCGAGCTGCAAAGCGAAGGCGGCGCCGCGGGGGCCATGCATGGAGCGTTGCAGGCCGGGGCCTTCGCCACCACCTTCACCGCCTCCCAGGGCCTGCTGCTGATGATCCCCAACATGTTCAAGATCGCCGGCGAGCTCACCAGCAACGTCATTCACGTCTCTGCGCGCGCGGTGGCCACCCATGCGCTCTCCATCTTTGGCGACCACTCCGACATCATGGCCTGCCGCTCCACGGGATACGCCATGCTCTCCTCCGGCTCCGTGCAGGAGGCCGCCGACCTGGCCCTGATCGCGCATATTGCCACGCTGGAGTCGCGCGTCCCGTTCCTCCACTTCTTCGACGGATTCCGCACCTCGCACGAGGTCAACAAGGCGTTCGAGGTCTCCGACGAGACAATCCTCGCCATGCTGGACGAGAAGCATGTGCTTGCCCATCGCCAGCGCGCTCTCACCTCCGACAATCCGGTCCTGCGCGGCTCGGCGCAGAATCCCGATGTTTTCTTCCAGGCCCGCGAGACCTGCACTCCCTTCTATCTGGCCTGCCCCGCCATCGTGCAGGACGTGATGGACCGCTTTACTGCCCAGACCGGCCGCGCCTATCACCTCTTCGATTACGTGGGCGCTCCCGACGCCGACCGCGTCCTGGTTTTGATGGGTTCCGGCGCCGGCCCCGTCGAAGAGGTGATTGAACACCTCAACGCGCAGGGCGAGAAGATCGGCCTGCTCAAGGTCCGCCTCTATCGCCCCTTTGCCAGCGAGGCCTTCCTGGCCGCGCTGCCCAAGACGGTCAAGTCCATCGCCGTGCTCGACCGCTGCAAGGAGCCCACCGGGCTGGGCGAGCCGCTCTACCAGGATGTTCTCACCGCCTTCAGCGAGGCCATCTCCAGCGGGACCTCGCCTATCGCAACGCAGCCACGCATCATCGGCGGGCGATACGGCCTCTCCTCCAAGGACTTCACCCCGGCCATGGTCAAGGGCGTCTTCGACGAGCTGAAGAAGGAGCATCTGAAGAACCGCTTCACCATCGGCATCAACGACGACGTGAGCCACAGCAGCCTGGACTACGACCCCGACTTCTCCACCGAAGACCCCAAGACCGTGCGCGCGCTCTTCTATGGACTGGGCGCGGATGGGACCGTCGGCGCAAACAAGAATTCCATCAAGATCATCGGCGCGGAGACGCCCAACTACGCGCAGGGCTATTTCGTCTACGACTCGCGCAAGTCCGGCTCCGTCACTACATCGCACCTGCGCTTCGGGCCCAACCCGATCCGCTCGACGTACCTGATCAGCAAGGCGAACTTCGTGGCCTGCCACCAGTTCTCCTTCCTGGAGCGCATGGACATTCTGGCTGCCGCGGCCCCCGGAGCGGTCTTCCTGCTGAACAGTCCCTATGGGCCGGATGAGATATGGGACCACCTGCCCAAGACCACGCAGGAGACGATCCTCAAGAAGAAGCTGCAGTTCTACGTCATCGACGGCTACACCGTGGCGCGCGAGACCGGAATGGGCAACCGGCTGAACACCATCATGCAGACCTGCTTCTTCGCCATCAGCGGCGTGCTTCCCGCCGACGAGGCCATCGAGCAGATCAAGAAGTCCATCAAGAAGACCTACGGCAAGCGCGGCGACGCGGTGGTGCAGCAGAACTTCGCCGCCGTCGACGCGGCGGTGGCCAACCTGCACAAGGTAAAGGTGCCTGAGAAGGCCACCGCGACCTTCGACCTGCTGCCCATGCTGCCCAGGGAGGCACCCGACTTCGTATACAACGTGCTGGGCAAGATGGCGGCCGGCCACGGAGACCAGCTCCCGGTCAGCGCGCTGCCGATCGGCGGAACCTTCCCCACCGGAACCGCCAAGTGGGAGAAGCGCAACATCGCCCAGATGATTCCCGTATGGGACAAGGAACTGTGCATCCAGTGCGGCAAGTGCGTGCTGGTCTGCCCCCACGCCGTCATCCGCGCCAAGGTCTACGATTCCGCCCTGCTGGCCGGCGCGCCCGAGACATTCAAGAGCGCCAAGCCGAAGTGGAAGGGCATGGAGCAGGAGGCCTACACCCTGCAGGTCGCGCCGGAGGACTGCACCGGATGCGGCCTGTGCGTCGAGATCTGCCCGGCCAAGAGCAAGAGCGAAGCCAAGCACAAGGCCATCAACATGGAGATGCAGGCCCCCCTGCGCGCGCCCGAGGCCAAGAACTGGAGCTTCTTCGAGTCCATTCCATGGACGGACCGCGACCGTCTCTCGCACACCCAGGTCAAGGACATTCAGTTGCTCGAACCGCTCTTCGAGTTCTCCGGCGCCTGCTCGGGCTGCGGCGAGACGCCCTACATCAAGCTGCTCACTCAGCTCTTCGGCGACCGCGTGTATATCGCCAATGCTACCGGCTGCTCGTCCATCTACGGCGGCAACCTGCCCACCACGCCCTACACCAAGAACGCCGTCGGCCGCGGGCCCACCTGGTCGAACTCGCTGTTTGAAGACAATGCCGAGTTCGGCTTCGGCATGCGTCTCGCCCTGGACCAGCAGAAGGAGTACGCCGAGGACCTGCTCAAGCGCCTCGCGCCGTCGGTCGGCGACGAGCTTGTGACCGCGCTGCTGACCGCAAGCCAGGCCAAGGAGAGCGAGATCGAGGCGCAGCGCGAACGCGTGCTGGCGCTCCGCTCGAAGCTGGCCGGCGTCAACTCCGTCGAGGCCCGCGCCCTGCTCACCGTGGCCGACTCGCTCGTCCGCAAGAGCGTCTGGATCCTGGGCGGCGACGGCTGGGCCTACGACATCGGCTTCGGCGGTCTCGACCACGTCCTCGGCTCGGGCAAGAACATCAAGGTCCTGGTGCTCGACACGGAGACCTACTCCAACACCGGCGGACAGATGTCCAAGGCAACCCCGCGCGGCGCTGTGGCCAAGTTTGCCGAAGGCGGCAAGCCCAACAGCAAGAAGGACATTGCAATGGAAGCGGTGGCCTACGGATCGGTATACGTGGCCCGCGTCGCCATGGGCAGCAGCGACATGCAGACGGTCAAGGCATTCCAGGAGGCCGAGGCCTACAACGGCCCCGCGCTCATTCTGGCCTACAGCCACTGCATCGCCCATGGATACGACCTGACGTACGGCATGGAGCAGCAGAAGAGCGCGGTGCTCTCCGGCTACTGGCCGTTGATGCGCTACAACCCGATGCTGCGCGCCGAGGGCAAGAACCCCTTCCAGCTCGACTCCCGCGCGCCCTCCATCCCGTTGAAGGAGTACGCCTACCACGAGGCCCGTTACACCATGCTGACGCGCAGCCGGCCTGAAGTGGCCAAGCTGTTGCTGCAGGAGGCGCAGGACGACGTCGAGCGCACCTGGCGCGTCTACTCCGGCCGCGCCGCCATGGCGGGACGCTCGGCCACGCCGCACATCGCCCCGCCGGAGAAAGAAGGGGCCGTTGCGCCGCTGGGTGGGGGAGGAGGCGACGAATGATCGACCTGACAACTGAATACCTTGGCCTGAAGCTGAAGAGCCCCATTCTGGTCTCTTCCTCGCCGCTCACCGACTCCCCGGAGAACATTCAGCGTCTGGAACAGGCCGGCGCCGCCGCCGTTGTGCTGCCCTCCATCTTCGAGGAGCAGCTCACGCTGGAGAGCAACGCGCTGGACAGCGACCTCTCGCGCGGCACGGAGTCCTTCGCCGAGTCGCTCAGCTACTTCCCCGCCTATGAGAGCTACCGGCAGGGACACGACGCCTACCTCAGCCACATCCTCCGCGCCAAAGCCGTCGCCGGCATTCCCGTCCTCGCCAGCCTGAACGGCGCGACCGCCGGCGGATGGGTGAAATTTGCTAAAGAAATAGAGCAGGCCGGCGCGGACGCGCTCGAACTCAACACCTACTCGCTGCCCACCGACCCGCGCGTTACCAGCGCCGCCATAGAAGATGGAATCGTCGATCTGGTGCGCCAGGTGAAGCAGAGCACCACCATCCCCATCGCGGTCAAACTCTCCCCGCAGTTCACCAGCATTCCGCACCTGGCCGCCAGGCTGGATAAAGCGGGCGCGGATGCGGTTGTCCTCTTCAACCGCTTCTACCAGCCCGACTTCGACATAGAAAACCTCAACGTCACTCCCACCCTCACCCTCAGCCGCCCGGAGGAGTTGCTGCTGCGCCTGCACTGGACTGCAATCCTCTACGGCGATCTCAGCGCGGACATCGCCGTCACCGGAGGCGTGCACAGCGCCCAGGACGTACTGAAGGCCATTATGGCCGGCGGACAGGTCGCCATGCTCGCCTCGGCGCTACTGGCCAACGGTATCCCCTATCTGGCAACCATCCACTCCGATCTGCTGCGCTGGATGGAGGAGCACGAGTACCAGTCCATCCGCCAGATGCGCGGCAGCCTCAGCCGCCGTTCCGTGCCCGACGCCTCGCCCTTCGAACGCGGCAACTACATTAAGACCCTGAGCAGCTACACCCTGCGCAAGCCGGCATAGCAATCCGGTCCATCAGCCCCTCCCCGGTCTTACCACTCAGCCCTCCGCCGCGCTCCGATTCATCGAATGCGGCGGGGGCTGACGCGTTACGGCAAACAGCCGAAGCGCGAAGCTCTGCATGGTTCGACGCAGGTCATTTTCAGCGCAAACCGGGGATGAGCGAGCTGTCCCTCGTGCATCCAATGCAGCAGACCTGCTTTGCGAGCGATACTGGTAGTAGCGAGCTGAGGCATCCGACAAATGGAATTTCACATCTCCCGCGCCGTTCGCGAAGCAACCCAGGTCGATGACATCCTCTTCAGCACCACCGGAAACGTCGTCTTCGCCAATGTTGCCGCCAGCCGCAAGCTGGCCGAGGCGCTCAACCGAACGCGCAAAGACGGGGCGCGCGGAGCTGATGCCGGCGCAATCAACGCCGGCGCGCTCTTCGCCATGGGCCTGATCGACGAGCTGAGCCACGCGCTGGTCGACCAGTACCGCAAGCAGATCGACCCCGCCGTCCTCTCCGAAGCCGTCCGCTGGTTCGCCGAGCGCCTCAACTCCGACAAGACCAGGCCGGGAAAACTGGAGGCCCTGCTGCTGGCCTTCACCGAGCAGTTTCCCAACGCCGCCGTCTTCCGCGGCAAGCTCACTGCCGCCCAGTGGCTGCGCGGCTCAACCGGCGGCCGGCCCAACCGCGAGGCCGCGCTGGAAGAGCTCCTGATGTTGTGGATTGCCAACAGCAACCCCGCCTTCAAGCCCTTCCACGATCTCTTCGCAGACCAGGGTCTGAAGCAGCAGACCGTCTACGCCGACGTCACCGCGTCCTTCCCCGATTTCTTCAGCACGCGCCCGCCCATGGCTCCGGAGATCGGCAGTCTCTACGACGCGCTGCGCGCTCCCATGCTTGCCTCGCCCGACTCGTTCATCGGCCAGCTCGATTTTATCCGCGAGCGCTGGGCGCCCTTCTTGGGCGACGACATCAAACGCATCCTGCTGGCCATCGATGTGCTGCGCGAAGAGGACCTCGCCATCTGGATGCGCTTCCATCCGCCGGGCCCCGACCAGTTCCGCCACGGGCCCTCCTGGGGCTCGATGGGATTCGAGGGCGATGAGTACATTGGCTTCGACGAGCTGCGCCGCCGCCGTTACGCACACGACTATCAGGCCCCGCTCGACGAGTACGAAAACTTCAGCGCCGACCAGGCCTGGATGCCCAACGTGGTGCTGATGGCCAAGAGCACCTATGTATGGCTGGAGCAGCTCAGCAAGAAATATCAGCGCCACATTCACCGCCTCGACCAGATTCCAGACGAGGAGTTGCAACTGCTGGCATCGCGCGGCGTCACCGGACTGTGGCTGATCGGACTGTGGGAGCGCAGCATTGCATCGCGCACCATCAAGCGCCTGCGCGGCCACCACGACGCGGTCGCCTCCGCCTACTCGCTCAAGAGCTACGACATCGCCGGCGACCTGGGCGGCTGGGATGCCTACAACCACCTGAAGCACCGCGCTGCGCACTTCGGCCTGCGGTTGGCCAGCGACATGGTGCCCAACCACATGGGAATCGACTCACCCTGGCTCATCGAGCATCCCGACTGGTTCCTGCATCGCTGGGAGAGCCCCTTCCCGGCCTATAGCTTCAATGGTCCCGACCTCTCCACCGACAGCCGCGTCGAGATCAAGATCGACGACCGCTACTACGATCAGAGTGACGCTGCGGTCGCCTTCCGCCTGCGCCATCACGCCTCCGGCGAGACCCGCTACGTCTACCACGGCAACGACGGCACCTCCTTTGCCTGGAACGACACCGCGCAGCTCGACTACTCCAAGGCCGAGGTTCGTGAGCATGTGATTCAGACCATCCTGCACGTCGCGCGGCTCTTCCCCATCATCCGCTTCGACGCGGCCATGGTGCTGGCCAAGCGCCACGTCCAGCGCCTCTGGTTCCCGCTGCCCGGTGCCGGCGGCTCCATCCCGTCGCGCGCGGAGAATGCGATGTCGCAGGAGGAGTTCGACGCGCTGATGCCCAACGAGTTCTGGCGCGAGGTGGTGGATCGCGTCGCCGCCGAGGTCCCCGGCACGCTGCTTCTGGCCGAGGCCTTCTGGCTACTCGAGGGCTACTTCGTGCGCACCCTGGGGATGCATCGCGTCTACAACTCCGCCTTCATGAACATGCTGCGCGACGAGGAGAACGCCATGTACCGCTCCTACCTCAAGAAGACCATCGAGTTCGACCCCGACATCATGAAGCGCTACGTCAACTTCATGTCCAACCCCGACGAGCGCACCGCCATCGACCAGTTCGGCACCGGCGACAAGTACTTCGGCGTCTGCACCCTGCTGGCCACTCTGCCCGGCCTGCCCATGTTCGCCCACGGCCAGATCGAGGGATTCACCGAGCGCTACGGCATGGAGTTCAAGCAGGCGATGCTCAACGAGTGGCCCAACGAGGGCCTCGTCGCGCGCCACCAGCGAGAGATCGCACCCCTGCTGGCCAAGCGCTACATCTTCGCCGGCAGCTCCGAGTTCACCCTCTATGACTTCTGGAACGGCCACGGCAAAGTCGACGAGAACGTCTTCGCCTACTCCAACCGCTACGGCGACGAGCGCTCGCTCATCCTCTACAACAACCGGTACCAAAGCACGCGCGGCACCATCCACATCTCGGCGGCGTTCATGGACAAGGCCACCGGCTCGCTGCGCCAGCGCAGCCTCTCCGACGGCCTCGGACTGCCCACCGGCGAGTCGATGGTCCTGGCCTACCGCGACCGCAACGGCCTGGAGTACCTGCGTCGCGCCACCGACCTCCACTGGCGCGGCCTCACCTTCGATCTGCGCGGCTTCCAGTGCGTCGTCCTGCTGGACTGGCGCGTGCTGCAACCCACCTCCGACTGGCCATGGGACAGGCTCTGCGACTCGCTCAACGGCAAGGGCGTGCGCAGCGTCCACGACGAGATGGTGAAGCTCCGCTTGCGTCCTCTGCACGACGCTCTGCGCGCCGCCGTCAGCCCAGCCAACGTCCGCGCCCTCGCCCAACTCGCCAACCAAATCGCGCAGCAGAACACTGAGCAGGGAACCGTCCCCAATTCATCCACTCGCGCAAAGAAAGAAGACAAGCGCGCGAAAACTCAACTCGATCCGCGCCTGCGCGCCATCGCCGAAAAGGGCCAGATAGTCTTCGACCGTCTCCTCGAACAGATTCCCGAAGAGAACCGCGCGCCGATCGTTCGCGCCGATGCTACCGCACCATCCGGCACGCAAACAGGCGTCGATGCTCAAGCTGCGGATGCGATTGAGCCTGCGTTTGCCGCCGGTCTTCGCGCAATGTTGTGCGGCGCGGCGCGCCTGCAAGCTCTCGCTCACACCTACTCCACCGACTGGCCCGCGAAATCGCGCCCCGTCCTGCCCGGAAACGTTCCAGCCACGCGCCACGAACGCACCTGGGCGCCGATTCTCGCCTGGATCGTTCTGCACAGCCTTCCCTCCCACTGCATCCCGAACGGCGACCGCGCAGAACTTGTAGCCCTGTTCGACCGCCTCCTCTTGCGCGCCACACTCGCCGACCTCTTCTCCTCCATGGGCATGGAGGGCGAGGCCTGTTGGCAGGCCGCCGCCCAGGTGCGCCTGCTGTTCTCTCCGGCTGCGGCTGCACCGGACGCGGTCTACTCCGAAGCTCTCTGGGCAGACCCCGACGTCCGCTGGCTCGCCGGCGTCAACCAGGCCGGCGGCATCACCTTCTTCAACCGCGAGCAGTTCGACGAGCTGCTCACCTGGCTCCAGCTTCCCGCACTCATCCAGATCGCCCACGCCAAATCCACCCAGCCGAAATCGGCCCAATCCACCGCCATCGCCAAGATTGAGAAATCCGTCGCCGCAGCCCGCGCCGCCGCGCATCGCGCAGGCTACAACTTGAAGAAGTTCCTGGCCGCTACCGCGACGATTCGCAAGACCCCGCGCGCCGCGGACTGAACCTTCTACAATCACCCAAGCCATGCCCGCCCGCCTCATCTTCAACGCCGACGACTTCGGCCTCACCCGCGGCATCAACCGCGCCATCGGCGAGTTGCACTCGGCGGGCGCGATTTCTTCGGCAACGCTGATGGCCGCCGGGCCCGCCTTCGACGACGCCATTGCCGTCGCCCGCACCCACCCCTCGCTTGGCGTTGGCTGCCACATCGTGCTCACCGACGGCGCGCCCGTCTCGCCGCCCGGCTCGATTCGCAGCCTGATCGGAGCCGACGGAATCAACTTCCGCCCATCGCTGGTCGATTTTGTGCAGGCACTTTTGCTGGGACGGATTAAGGAAGAAGAGATTGCGCACGAAGCCCTCGCCCAGATAGAAATGCTCCAGCGCGCCGGAATCCATCCCACCCACATCGACACGCACAAGCACACCCACCTCTTCCCCTCCATCGCGCGCGCGCTGCTGCAAGTCGCCGATCGCTGC
>Ga0326727_10006650_pt1 | contig 31419 bp, 33 predicted proteins | sample MB2enrmetagenome_FD_207643 | JGI IMG/M metagenome (GOLD analysis project Ga0326727, IMG submission 207643) | Lab enriched peat soil microbial communities from McLean, Ithaca, NY, United States - MB29MY | ecosystem: Environmental > Terrestrial > Soil > Wetlands > Peat | place: USA: New York...
ACCGACCTTGGAAATCGATCAATCCGATTTCCACATTCCCACCGTCACAACGACTACGACGAGATGAATTAACCTCGTCAAAACCGGCCCGCTATGGGATACGCATTCTGAGGGCAAGGTCATATCTACGGCTGCTTCATCCCCAAAGATCCTCAAAGCGGCCACAAGCCAGTTGAGATGATAGTCAGTCCACCACCTGACATCTGTGGGCTTCGTTTCCGGCAATCCGAGCGCCCCGGTTAGTTGGTTGCAAAACGTTTTTGAGAGAAGAAGCGGCTCAGCTTGGCTGTGCCCAAGAACAGTGCGGATCAGGAGATTCCGCTCTTTTCTATTAAAGCGTTCGAGCGTGTCATTAAAGGAAACGGTCATTTGACGACACCTTAGGTTGCTAATGAATCCACTGTCGATATGTACTTGAGGAAGCTGTAGCTTAGTATTGTCCGTACCTCATTTACCTCAGCGGCGCAGGTGCGATACAAGTCGATCCTTGCCGTTCCGAGAGCGAAGGCCATGCCGGAACAAGCCTTGTACAAACTCAAAGCCGAGAAACGTACAAAAGAGGGCAAGATCACTAAGGTTGCGTCAAGTATATCAGTACCTAATGAGGCGAATCTCCACCCGTAATTCCCCACCCGTGATTGGCCCGTTTTACACGTATTTTGGCGTATTTCGGCGGCGTCCAGCGTCGTGTATGTAGTTGCAAGTACTGGCTATTTACGCCCTGAAAGGCCCGGCGTCTGCCGAGAAGGCGGGTTGTCGAACTCTCTGTGTTGGCTGTATCGGAAGCTACACCTTTTGATACGGCCGGATCGGTGAGATCCGACCGATTAGTTTGTTGAGGTTAGCGGGCGTGGTTTTGGACCCCCTTTTGTTACAGGGCAAAAGGGGACCAGTTCAGGCGGTTTTTGCAAGATTTTCGACGGGGACTGGGGCCGGGTGCTTCCGCAGCACACGTTGCACCGTGGCCGTTGAGACGCGATGACCTTTGGCGATCTGCCTTAGACTCTGCCCCTGGCAGCGTTCACGGTGGATAGCGTCATGGTCCAGGATCAACGGATTGCGTCCGATGTGCGTGCCTTCAAGCCGGGCGCGCCGCATGCCGGCGCGCACCCGCTCGATGATCAGGTTGCGTTCCAACTCGGCGATGGCGCCGATGATAACCACGATGGCACGGCCCAGCGGGCCGCCGGTGTCGATATTTTCCCGGAACGAAACGAACTCGATGCCCAAGTGGTTCAACTCGTCGAGCACCTGGAGGAAATGGACTACCGACCTCGCAATTCGGTCGAAGGCCCACACTAACACCAGATCGAACTTGCCGCGGCGGGCGTCGACCATCATCTGATCGAGGCCAGGGCGGCGGGCCTTCGCTCCGCTGATCCTGTCCGTAAACTCCTGCACGATCTCGTAGCCGCGCTGAGCGGCCATCTGGCGCAGGTCGAGGAGTTGGGTCTCGGGATGCTGATCCAGACTCGAGACCCTCATATAAAGGGCGGCGCGCTTCACTGGCGCCGCCTTGCTGGTTTCGATGCGTGCTTATCGATGTAGTTGCGGATGAACTTCAGCAACTCGTCGGTCATGTTCTGGCCTCGGGCGGCCGTCGCCGCCTTGAAGGCGTTGTGCAACTCGATAGGTACGTTCAGATTCATGCGTTTGACTTCCTCGTCGTTGACGGTGACGATCGGACTCACCTCCTCTCTCTCTAGAGGTGAGATTATCTGGTTATGAGTACGGCGCGCCAGTGGCGGCGCGCCCCGATTACAACTCCCAGGCCGCCCGGCATACCAGAACCAGCGTGCCGATCTGTTCGAAACTGATCTGCATTGTCTCGGCCATGGCCCGCAACCGGTTTACGTCCTGGGGCACGTAGCCGTCCTCGATGGCCATCCACTCGGAGATCTCCATGCCGGACAAGCGTGCGGCTTCCTCGAGGGACAGACCGGCCATCTTGCGAGTCGACTGGATGCAGGAGCCGAACAACCGGCCCATGCTTTGGCGTAAAAGATAGGGAGAAGAAAGGGAAGCAAACATCTTTTTCTTTGTGCTCATATAAGTATTACTCCTGTTGGACCAACTTGTCAAGCAGCCCGGCCCAAATAGATGGATTTAACTACATGCTGAGTATGTGCTCAGTGAGGTCCAGTACCAAAGCGATCTCCCGTCGTTATTACGAACGGGAACTGGGTGCAGGTCTAGGGCCATCGCCTTCTCTCAAGGAACACTTCGGCTATTCCGAGCCCCTGCGCCGCTTCATCCAGCGGGCAAGCTTCGAGCCCCAGGCCAACGAGATCCCTAACACCATGCCGTCCTGGCTCCCCGGCGACGACTACATGACCAACTTCAAAAAGGGAGATCCGTTCGTCAAGGTCGATGACGGATACGCCCGGCTGCCCGGCGCCGGCTACGAAGCCCTGCATCCGGAACTGAAGGGCGTCAGTCCCGAGGATTACCCGGACATCCATAAGCTGAGCATCCTGGCCGACGTAGCGCCCTACTCAAGGGAGTACAACAACTACCGGCAGAGGATCGCCGGCGACGCCCGGCGCGACACGGAGCTCGAGATCGAGCTCGAGAAGATCGTAGACCGGGTTCGCCAGACCAAAGAATCATCGATCCGCATGGACAGCCGGCGGTTCACCGCGCCGGTTGAGACCATCGAAGGCACGATTGCCGAAGCAACTCCCGGAGGAGTTCGGCTCAAGGAATATCCGAATCAGCTCTTCCGGTTCTCTTCCGTTGGCATGTCCGCGGCCGATATGTCGGCACGCGTCCTGGGCGAGCATAACACCAGGTGTCACCCTCGTGCCGCACACAAAAACTCTCGCGCACGCGCGCCAGGCCGAAGCTCTGCTCCTGATCAGACTCAGCACCGAGCCTCCTGCCGGCTCTCTTCTTCTATAGAAAGCGGGCAATGGGACAATGGGCAATGGACAATATAGATAGCTAGATAGCTAGATAGCTAGATAGCTAGATAGTTAGATAGCTAGATAGCTGGAGCAATCCAAGCCCCGTTCTATAGTTGCGATATTACAACCAACTGAAAACAGGGTAATTGAATCCCGGGAAAGGCTGACAAGATATAGTTTCCCCATGGCAACAATCGATAGAGCCACCAGGAAGTTTGCCCAGGACGCAATTGAAGTTGAGCGCGTTCTCCGTGAGTCACGGATCAGGGGCAACGCCGCACGGGTGGTCTTCCTGTTGAACATGGCCCAAAAGGGTTCGGGAGTCACCCAGAAAGATGTTGTCAACGCCATGGCCCTGCCCAAGGACGTCGTCAGCAAGCTGGTTGGATCTCTGGTGCAGGCCGGGCTGTTGAAGCAAAAGCGGACGGGAGTAGACTCGCGGATAAAGCTGCTCACTACGGCCGGTCCGGGAAGGGCGTTGTTGTCGCGGGTGAAAGCCGCGCTACAAAAAACTCGTCCTCGGAAGCAGGAACCCGGGCAAACATCTAAGCGTTTGCCATTATTGGATGGCTATCCCTGAGGGGGATTGTCCTGGTTGTTGATGATGTTGCTTGTGGAGTTGTTGCTGGCCGGGACGGGTGAGAGAGTGTGTTAGGCCGCTTCTTGGCCGGATCGGTGGTTGATGTCGTTTTGAATGATTAATCTAGATCGTTCTCTGCTTCACGCGCCGGGGGGCCTCTGCGCCGGGCGCGACGGCCCCAATCTGCCCTACCTGTCCCCGCTGTACCCCGAAAATCATGTCCCCTAAATCTTGTGCGCAAATCTGTATCTGCAGGCCGGGGTTCCGTGTTTTCCCTACCTACCCTTGCAGGTATTGGTACACCTGTCGGGGCATATAGGGGACAAACTGACCCCGTAGTATAAGCAAACATGAACCAATCACGTAATTTTCCCTCCAACAGCAACTGCCTGTCCCCTATATACCTTCGCCGGCAGGTGAAGGAGGTACAGGGTTGAATCCGAGGCCACCCAGTGAATCGGAATGGCAGCCTGAATCGACGGCGACTCGGATGACCCCAAGGCCCGATGCCCACACAGCGGGGAACGATTCCCACTCTGCCGGCTCACTACAGGTTGATAAGTCTCAGAACAGAGAGAGCCGCTTGTCAACCAGGCTAGAAGGAAGAACCTACACTCTTCCTTCTAGCCCACACTGTAGAAGGTGCTCTGCTCTAGGCAGATCGTGTGTCTACTCCCTGACAGTTAGTCCTGCTACGGTTTTAGTGGGTAAGAGCAGTAGCGACGGGAGACCGGTCTCACGGCTCCCTGAGAAGTGAGCCGCGTCGAGGTCGCTTAAGGCGACCGAGCGCGGCGCAGGGATGGCTGGCCACCCCGTTGCAGCGTAGATCGATCGAGTCGAGCGTGCTGACGCTGTTTTGGGGTTCTGGCCTCTCCGGCGCACTTGAGTTTAGTTTGCCGTCGGTAAGGAAGAAGCCAGTTGCTTGTGACGGATTCACCGATTGATTTGGGTTTCGATATGATGATTGAAGATCGGAGAACCGGTCGCTATCGATGCAGACCAAGCCGAAGAATCTGGGGCGGGCATATCTGGTTGGGAAGTTGCAGGCTGGCGGCCTGTCGCGCCGTCAGGCGGTGCTGGTTGTGAATATAATCCTGGAGCGGATGATCCATGCGCTGCGTCGCGGGTGGGAGGTGAAGTTTCCGCTCGGCAAGCTGAAGCTGGTGAAGCGCCACTTCAGCAAGCTCTGGGACGCTATCGACGACTGGCCGGCGAATCGGGATCCGTACATGATCGTGCACGAACTGGACGAGGCCGCAGCTCGGGAACTACATCCTTGGGCGTGGCCGAAAACCGGTGCCGAAGTCGCACGATCTCGACGATCGATGAATTCCAGCTCCCGTCTGCGCGGAGAAAGTGCGCGAAAGTGAACCCAGTGAAGGTGCAGACTAATTGCCCTGGTCAGCGTCGATGGAAAGCAAGGAGAAGAGTCTGAACAAGGGGTATATAGTCCGCAGGTTGCGGGAGCGGGGATTGTCTCGCCGCCGGTCGGTGCATATTCTCAATTTCATTCTCGATGAGGTGGCCGCGGCGCTCGCGCGCGGCGAGGACGTAGAGTTTCCATTCGGATCTCTGAAAAGAGTCCATCATCCGCACAAGAGGAAGGAAGGCTGGTTCCTGAACAAGATCACGACCATTTACAAGAAACCCTATACTGTGGCTCTTGAGGTCGACGCGAAGGAGTGAGCTTCTTTTCGGCGTTTTAGTCAAAACTACTTGTCCGAGCAGCCGCTTTTACGGCCAGGTGGACTGGATTTGAAACACTGGCCAACACATGGGAACCAATCTGCCGCAGGTCTTTCGCTCAGGGGAGTGATCCAGCTGTGAGCGCAAGTCATTAGATTCCCGCTCACTTCGCAGCGGATGCGAAACCCCTTTAGAAGCACTGCTCTTTGGGGCATTTTCCGATGGGGTTTTCCGCTCACTACCTACTGGCCTCTCTGTCCTGGACTGGATTCAGGCGCACTTCCGGCAGACGTGCAGCGCCGCTGTAAACGCAGGTCCATAGTCGTCCGCTGCTTGATCACTCACAACCCACTTGCAGGCGAGCGGCCGGACTGGATTTCCGGTCACGAACCAGATGTAGGACAGAGAGGCCCTGCGGCGGACAGGAAAAGTGAGAATGATTTGGGTCATGACGTCCTCCTTCCGGCGTACGGATGCAATCCCGGCAGGGCGGCCCTTGCACTAGCCAGCGCAAGGGCCGAAACCGATGCATAAGTCGGCCAGACTTCTTATTTAAGGAGGGGTGGGTAGCGACGCCGATGAACTTGGACTATCGGATGGTTTCTGCTCACTCGCTCGAACAGGGTCGCGCACTGTGAGAAGTGAGCAGGTGACTAGATGACGCTAGTCGAGATCCCCACCGTCACAGCGCAGGCGAACATTCCAAAATCTTGGATGTTCTAACGCAGCTTCGGTTTTCATAATGTTCAACGCGACGCTTTCAACTTGCCAGAATCGCCGCTCCTATTCTTGTACCATACCCCCCTTGGCTATTGCAATCGCAATTTTCCCGAAATCGTCAATTGACAGATTGAAACGAATGTTTTAATCCGTCGTTGGATGGCGCGAATGACAAGCAATCAGACATTGCCGGATGTCACGAGAGACAAGCTTATCGAGTCTGCCTGCGAGGTATTTGCGGAAGTCGGCTACCACAACGCCACCATCCGCGAGATCTGCTCCCGAGCCGGGGCAAATGTAGCTGCGGTCAACTATTACTTCCGCGACAAGCTGGGCCTTTACACGGAGGTCCTGGCGTCCTCTCTGGTGACGCAGCAGGCCGCCGCACTGAACGGGAATTCGGCGTACCCACCAGTTCCAAAGACAGCTTTGAAAACGTTGATTTGCGGGTGGTTCGAGCGGAACAACGCGAGCGGCAGGTCCGCCTGGCTCGCGCGCATTATGGCTCACGAGATGGCAAACCCCACACCAGCCCTCGACCGCATGACGGAGTCGATGCGAGCCAATTACCGGCAGTTCCGCGCGATCGTAGGCAAACTGATTGGGCTTAGTCCGGACGATCCTCGCACTCGCATGTGTGTTCACAGTATTGTCGGCCAGATCCTGCATTATTCCTAGGCCGGACCAACTCTTGCTAGGTTGTGGCCTGACTTGAATCTTGACGACCCCGTGTGGCGTCGAGCGATTGCCGATCACATCGTGGACTTTTCGCTGGCTGCCATGGAGAGCATTGCGCAGAAGAGCCTGGCGGTCTCGGAAGCGCTCGCTTGTGATAGTGCCGATGAAGAGCGGGCGCTGTCCTGTTCGCAGATCGACACCTATGCTCTTACCAAGTCGCCGCGCGAATGGCCAGCCGCTGCGCACAACATTCAGGAAAATAGGCTCTAGGACCGCCTTTGTCTCGAGTTTGAATAGGAGGAGTTCATGTCAACCCTGCTGTATTGCGGCGAACATCCGGTAACTTCCAATGGTTTGTGGGGGCTCCGCCACCAGGTAGCAGACTTAGACCGCGCAACAGACTTTTATGTGCAGCAACTCGGCTTCAGGCTGAATCATCAGAGCACCCCGCACACTCGGCAGCTCTCGTCAGGTGGCTTGAACCTCATTTTGACGAGCGTTGAGGCCTCGAATGGCATTTCTAACCCGGGTCGCTGCGAATGTGGTTCAGGGCATCGAAACCGCATCGTCCTGCATGTGCAGAATCTTGCATCTCTCATAAAGAACCTGAAACGGGCTGGAATGAATTGTGCAAAGGAGATGGAAGTGAGTCCAGATGGGAAGCATATTCAATTCGAAGACCCAGATGGAAATCCAGTCGAGTTGTTTGAGCCCTGCACCGCGGCGGGTCACGTGCGCCCTGTAGTGGCGCCCATCGAAGATTGGAGACAGTTCTTGTGCGGGTGGCTACTTCCGATTGTCATCTCGTTCACGTTTTTCGCTTTGATCTATGGCACGGCGTTTCTCTTAATGCGTTAGCGGAACTATACGTTTACCATGATGCATACGCGCTTGATCCGGCGGTGAAATCTGCCGACCTGCGCTGAGCGTAACGATGTCCAGATTTAGTGCGCTTCTGCTGCCGGCATGTCTTGCCGGCAGCATGTTAACGAATGGCTAGCTCCGATCGTGATTTCTCTCACGATCGCAGGCCTGTCTCTCGGGGCCGTAGCTCTTCTGCTGTTCGTGAATCATTAACAGTTGCAGGATCTGCAGATCCCAAATAAGGACGGGCTTTAGCCCCTGTTGTTTCAACTCGCCAAACGCAAGATGTTGTTCGTCATCGGTGGCCCGAAGGCGCTCAGAGCCGCGATCAACGCGGTTTTCGGTGCCGAGCAACCAGTGCAACGCTGCCGCGCCCACAAACTGCGCAACGTGCTTGGCTATTTGCCCAAGGATCCTCAACCCCTTTACCGCCGCCGGTCAAAAGGCGGCGTAGTAACATCAACCTAACCGCCGCTCCCCACTTTCAACTGGCAGCGCTTACTTAACCATCCAGTAGCGAAAGATGGAACCCTGGGGTCCACGCCGTCCGGTACCGATGAAGACGTGCTTGCTCAGCCAATCGTGCGGGCCCGGTGGCACCTCGAAGCTGGGTGACAGCCGCATGTAATACTCCGACGGATCCACTTCCTCCTTTGCCAAAAGGCGTTTCAGCACATCGGGCGGTCCAGAACGCACGCCGTAGTTGCGTTTGAAGATAAAGGTTCCATCGTCCGCCTGCAGCAGGTATGTAGCGTCGAATCGCGCCGTTCCGTCGCTACCAATTACGGGGTGATCGCCTCCGGTTTGCGGGACAACGATCCCCTTGATCCGCGGACCTTCAAACGTGCCTTCTTGCACGATAACAGTCCCTCGAGTATGGGTTGCCGTAGGAATGTGGATGCGTTCGCCCAATCGAACGCGTACTTCCATCGCGAACTCTAGCTCCAGCATCGAAATTTCTCCTCATGTTTGCAGTCACAATACTTCGTAATACTCGAAATCGGTGTAGCCGTTTCGCCGGTCTCCCTTACCCACAAACAAGGTTCGGGTCATCCACTCGTGCGGGCTGTCCTTGGCCACGTCGAAGATGGGCGTCACACGAAAGTAGTAGGAATTCGGATCGACCGGCTCGAGGGCTTCCATCCTGCGCGAAATATCAGGGGGGGCATGACGGCAACCGCGGTTCATCATGTAGATATGGGTGCCATCCGCAGCCACGATAATGTAGCGGGCGTCGAAGACCACGACGCCGTCGTTGCGGATGAGCGGGTAATCTCCCCCGCTATGGGGAAGCACGATGCCCTGTAGACGGGGTCCCGTAATCGTCCCCCCCGCCAGTCCGATGAAACCGCGGTACCCGCCACTTGGCAACGGCCCCAACTTAAGGCGCGGTCTCGGATCGAATTCGACATGAATGCTAAAGGCGTATCGAAGCTGTAACTCTTCTTCCATCATTTCTCCTTTCTCCGAATTGGCTGGAGGTCAGCGCGCTGAAACTTGTGCGCGAGACTCCAGGTTGTCCTCGGTCTCGACTACCATGGGTTTGCCATGAGTTTCGTACCGTAAAAAGCTGAGAGCCACTCCCCCCGCAGCGCAGCACGCCGACAAAAGCAGGAAGCCGGGCAAGATCGAAGCGCTCGTGGCCTTCGGGGACAGAACGCTACCCGCGCCCGCGACCAAAGCCAGAATCGCCGGTCCAATGAGCTTTCCCAGCCCACTGCAAGCCTGGCAAAGCCCGGTCCCCTGTCCCGCCAGGTGCACCGGATAGAGTTCCGTGGAATAAGGAACGATGTTGACAAATCCGCCGTCGTAGGCCAAAGCGCCGACGAGCAAACAAAGGAAGAAAACCGGCAAGCCCAAGAGGAACGCGGAGTGAAAAACCGCCGCGCATGCAAGCGCCACGGCGGCTAGCCAAGACGAGATCATGGCGGACTTCCATCGTCCGATCGTGGCTGGCAGGATCGAGAACAGCAGGCGCCCCAGGACACCCGCCAAGCTGATCCAAATGAAATAGCGAGCGGCTGCGGACGGGGTGATTTTCAGCAGCAAGGAAATGATCGTGGGGCCCCAAAGCTGCACCCCAAAACCTGCGATGGATATCCCCGTCGCCATGATGACAATGGCCCAAAACTGGCCGCGGTAGCTGTACAAATCTCTCATCCGGATCTTGCGCCTTTGGATTGGCTTCGCTTCAGGCAGTGGCACTTCCTCCACTGGCATCTTCAGGTACTGCGCGATGATCTTTCGGGCGCGTTCATTCTCTCCGCGCGAAAGCAGCCAGCGGACCGATTCGGGAGCCAAAAAGATTAGCAATACTGCAATCAATACGGGAGTAAAACCCAGCGCCGCCACTCCTCGCCAGCCAAAGATGGGAAGCATGAAACCGACCAACACCGACGCCACCAGGACACCCAAAGGAGCGAAGATGCCGGAAGCGCTCGAGATCAATGTTCGGTAACGCGTGGGCGTGATTTCAACAATCAGTGTAAGCTGCGCGGCGCCGACGCCCCCATAGCCAAGCCCCAGCACGAACTGAAGCAGGCTAAAGACACGCCAACCGCCGTCTGGGATCAACGAGACCGCGCCCGCACTAAGAGCATAGAGCATCATGCTTAGAATCAGAATTGGCTTCCGCCCCCACTGATCCGAAGCTCGGGAAAGCAGCATCGCGCCAATGATCTGCCCCACCCCCCCACTCAACAAAATAATTGAGGTGTGGCCATACGTCAGGTGCCATATAGGACCGACGATCGATATCAAAAAGCCGACCAAAAAGAAGCAAAACAACTGTGCCACGCTGTGCACGATTAACACGACTATCAACGTCCAGTAGCGCAGAGACAGCGGAGTGTTATCGAACATCGTAAGCAGGTTGGGCGGGCCGTTGTGCGTCAGGGATCGCGTCATGAGAAGTCCTCATCAAACTTGCAAGGCAGGTTCGACCGAGTAGCAGAACAGCCGTTCAGCCCCAGTGCGCTCTTTACCGTGAACGGATGATCAGGGTTAACATTTCGACGTTAGCTCACCATGAAGACTCGAAAAATGAGCTTCTCTGGAGTTCGGTCTCCAATTGCGACAAAGATGTGCTTCGTAAGCCAGTCATGTTTGCCCAGAGAGGTTTCAAACACAGGCGCCGAGACAAAGTAGTAAGTGTCGGGATCGACTTCGAGGCGTTGCAGGACTCGCTCGATCACTTCGGGTGGTCCGTGCCGGTAGGCGCGGTTCTGCATATAGATAAGCGCCCCGTCCTCATTTTCAAGAACACACCTGGAATCGCTGGCGCCGACGCCGTCCATCCTGGCGTGCGGCCAATCGCCTCCACCCGGGCGAATGATACCGCGCAAACGCGGCCCATCGAAATCTCCCCCCAAAATTGGGGCGAAGCCACGCTGCCCTCCTGAAGGAACATTGGGTATGAAAACAGGGCGCCCCACATCGAGATGGGCCTCGAAGGCAAACTCGAACCTGGGGTGCCTGGCGTTCTTCGGCATTTGGTTATCGCTTGTCAATCAAACCTCCGGTAATGTAGTGACTGTGGCAGGCACGCGAGTCAACAACAAATATGGGACTGACGCTATAAGCCTGGATCATCTGCTGAAGCTCCTAATGACAGAGATGCCGCGAGCTACTCGCCTTTGTCTCGCTTCAAAAGCATTATCTAGCTGGATATCCAGTTCGGCCGTGAATGGCGTGTTCCGCTGGTACAAGCCGGGATTGCAGGGGCCGCTGGAGGACGTAGCGGATGGGTTTGAGGAGCCAGTTCTAAAGAGCTTGCGCAGCCCCGGCAAAGATGAGGAGGCGTTCATGCGCTAAAAACCTCAAACAAAGCTGCCGCCCCCATGCCGCCGCCAATACACATGGTAACTACGGCGTACTTGATCCCGCGCCGTCGCCCCTCGAGGAGGGCATGCGCCGTAAGCCGCGCGCCGCTCGCGCCGTAAGGGTGCCCAAGCGCAATCGCTCCACCATCCACGTTTAGCCTGTCGTCCGGGATTCCCAAAATGTCCTGACAGTATAGTACCTGCACAGCAAAAGCCTCGTTCAGTTCCCACAACCCAACATCTTCCACCGTCACGCCGGTCCGCTTGAGCAGCTTCGGAACCGCAAGCACCGGCCCGATTCCCATCACTGCGGGCTCGCATCCTGCCACCGCGAAACCTTTCAGAGCCCCCATCGGAGATAGCCCTTTTCTTTCGGCAGTCTTCGCATCCATTACTACGGCGGCTGCCGCTCCATCTGAAAACTGGCAGGCGTTGCCGGCCGTAATCACTCCCCCCGGGATAACCGGCTGGAGCTGAGAGAGAGTTGCCAGAGTCGTGTCCGAACGAATGCCTTCATCGCGATCCGCAACGACCTGCTTTGCGACCAGTTCTCCAGGCTTTTCGCCCGGCACGGCAGCCGTTGCCTGCAACGGCACGATCTCCTCGGTAAATCGGCCTTGCTCAGCCGCAGCCGCCGCGCGCAACTGACTCTGCGCACCATATGCGTCCTGACGTTCGCGCCCGATTTTGTAACGGCTAGCGACCTCTTCTGCCGTCTGCACCATGGGCCAATAAACATCGGGCTTCTCGCGGTGAAGCGTAGGATCTTCGAACATATGCCGATTCATCTCGTTTTGCACGCAAGAGATGGATTCGACGCCTCCCGCGACGAAGATTTCGGCTTCGCCACTCATAATCCTTTGTGCGGCGAGAGCTATGGCTTGCAGCCCGCTGGAGCAGAAGCGATTCACCGTCAGACCGGGCACGGAAACAGGAAGTCCGGCACGAAGCGCACTTTGGCGAGCGATATTTTGCCCATTGGCTCCTTCAGGATTCCCACACCCGAGAATCACATCTTCAATCTCTTCCGGGGCGAGCCGCGCGCGCTCCAGGGCATGGGCAACTACGTGACCGCCGAGCTCGGCACCGTGGGACATGTTGAATGCGCCCTTCCAAGACTTCGCAAAGGCCGTGCGAGCTACGGAAACGATAACTGCTTCACGCATAAGCTTTCCTCTGAACCAGCCAGCCGATTGTAGTAACCTGAGTCAACTAGATACCCATCTTCGTTGAGACTAAGTTTCTGCTATTGCGCCGCCACACTCTAATCAAAGAAGCCTTGCTTTTGCGCCACCAGTCTCTGAAGGAGCGCCGCTGGTTGCCAGTACTCGCCGTGTCTGCCGCAGGCGAACTGTTTGATAGTTCGCTGAACGAACGGCAGCCCTCTCATGTCGGCATAGAACAGCGGGCCGCCTTTGGCGGGAGGGAAACCATAGCCCTTAACATAAACCACGTCGATATCAGAGGCTCGTTGGGCGATCCCCTCATCCAGCAGCTTCGCAGCTTCGTTGACGAGAGCGAACACCAGGCGATCAACGATCTCTTCATCCCGGAAGTTGCGCCGCTTGATCCCGAGCTGTGCGGAAAAATTCGCAATCCATTCATTCACTTCCGCCGAGGGCTGGGCCTTGCGATTGCCCGGAAAGTAGTCGTACCATCCTGCACCGGTTTTTTGACCGAGCCGGCCCTTTTCGCAAAGGACGTCAGGCAACTTGGAATAGATCGTGGAGGGATTCGTCTTATAGCGGCGTAGGCGTACTTTCCAGGGAATGTCATTTCCCACCAGGTCGTTCATGCGAAATGGCCCCATCGGGAAGCCGAACGCCTCAAGGGCGGCATCCACCTGCTGCGGAAGGCAGCCCTCTTCCAATAGGAAGCCGGCCTGGCGTCCGTATTCCTCGATCATGCGATTTCCGATAAACCCGTCACACACTCTTGCGACTACGGGTATTTTTTCGATCCGCCGCGCCAGCGACATTACCGTTGCCAGCACCTCATCCGCGGTCCTTTCAGTTCGGACCACCTCAAGCAGCTTCATAACATTCGCGGGGGAGAAGAAATGCATCCCGATCACATCTCCCGGCCGGTTAGTGCGTGAGGCCAGGTAGTTCAGGTCCAGGCTTGAGGTATTACTCGCCAGGATTGCGCCCGATTTGGCCAGGAGATCCATTTGCCGAAATATCTCTTCCTTGACCTGCATCTCTTCGAACACGGCTTCGATAATCAAGTCGGCACTGCCAATCGCCTTCATCTCCAGCGTTGTCGTCAGCAGTTCCATGCGGCTCCTGACCTGGGTTTCGGCTAGACGCCCCTTCTTCAGAGCAGTCTCGTAAGTCTTCCGAATCACCTGCGCTCCGCGTTCCAGCGCCGGTTGTGTGATGTCGATAAGCGACACCGGAATTTCGTGATCGAGAAAATTAATTGCGATTCCGGCGCCCATGGTTCCTGCTCCGATGACGGCAACCCGTGCGACTTCGCGGTGCGGAACATTCGCTGCCAGGCCTTCGACTTTGCTCGACAGCTTCTCTGCTGCAAAGACATGACGCAGAGCTTGTGATTGTTTTGAATGCAACAACTCTATAAAGAGTGCAAGCTCAATCTCGGAAGCCTGCTGAAACGTATTCTGGAACGCGGCTCCCAGGGCATCAAGAGCCTTGGAGCCAGCAACAGATCCCGGCTGAAGCCTGTTTCGATGCGCTTGTAGATAAGCTTGCCAGTTCGGATAGTCCAACGGGGCCGAACTGTAGCGAGGAATTTCGGATGTCCGAACTCGCTCCGCATACGCAATCGCGTGGTTCAGAAGATCCCCGCTCACCAATTGGTCACAGAGCCTTGTGTCCTTGAGCGTATCAGCAGGCTGAAGGTTCCCGTTTAGGATCATATTCGCTGCCGTTTCCAGTCCGACGAGGCGTGGTAAACGCTGCGTGCCAGTGGCGCCTGGCATCAATCCGAGCTTGATTTCAGGCATGCCCACCAAAGTTCCAGTTTGAAAAATACGATAGTGACACGCCATTGCAAGTTCGAACCCGCCTCCCACTGCCATCCCGTGCACCGCCGCAATGACGGGTTTCTGTGAGGAGTCGAGCACTTCGAGAATTTTCCCAAGCTGCGGTTCACGCAGGGCGGCGCCGGCAGCTAACTCATCCACGTCGGCTCCTGCGGAGAAGCCCTTGCCTCTGGCGGTAATGACAATCGTGCGAATCGAAACCCCGTCCAGAGCGCGAAACAGGCAATCGAGCAAGTCGCTGCGCAGCGGAAGACTTAGCGTGTTCACCGGCGGAGAGTTTAGCTCCAGCACCGCAACATCTTCGGCGACGCGATAATTCACCAGCATGTCAGCCTCCATCCACGTTCAATCGGTGTCGAAAACGTCCGCCTGCTCTACTATGCTTTACGGCCAAGAAATTCTCGCAGGCGAACCCGAAACGTGTCTCCTCTGGCCGCCTCCAGAAATCTTTCCTGCTCAGAACGCAACTGTTCCGCAAGCGAAACCTGAAAGCTTTCGCGCAGTAAAGCCTTATTTTGCCCCGATTGCGAAACCTTGCTGAGCTCACCTAACGCCAAGGACATCGCGCTATCCCACTGTGCATCATCCACCAATCTAGACACTAAACCCATTTGCTGGGCCTTGTCGGCGCCTAGGGTGCGATCAGCGAGCACAAGCTCCATCGCCTGGCGATATCCGACCAATCGAGGCAGCGTGTAAGTGAGCCCGCCATCGATACTAAGTCCTAGCGACGGTTGACCTAGTTTAAAATACGCCTTTTCGCTCGCAATCACCCAGTCGGCCGCGCAGGCCAACCCGAATCCGTAACCGATCGCTGCTCCGCGGACAGCAGCAACCACGACCCTGGACATGGTCGCGACCTTCAAGATGATTCCCTGAGCAACATGGAGAGAGGCAGACAGCTCATCAAATTTTTCATTCTCCACGAGCGATTTGAACCAAGTGAGATCAGCCCCTGCCATGAAAGCCGAGCCGGCTCCCTGAAGTACCAGCGGCAGGTTAGAATCGTCGGTACTGACCTGCTCTAATGCATCGTTCAGCGCATACGTCATCTCCGCATCTATGGCGTTTAGTTTTGCGGGATTGTTGAGCGTTACAAACCAAGCGCGCACGTCTCGACTGATCGTCACCCTTGCAGGCATGGCAGAAGAGTTGTTCATTCCGGCTACTATCCTTTCGCTACCGCCCCAAAATGTGAATACAACAAGCGCCTGCTTCCAGCCCGGCGGCGAAACCGCCAATCATCTGCGCCAGCCCCAACTTGGCTCCGGGCACTTGTCGAGCACCGGCGTGGCCTCGCAGTTGCAGTGCGATCTCGCAGATGTTCCGAACTCCCGAAGCGCTCGGAGGGTGACCCAGGGAAAGCAGTCCACCGCTTGGATTCACGGGACAGCGGCCCCCCAGTTCCGTGTCATGGGAGCGCAGCAGGGCGAGAGCGTCTCCGTGGGCACATAGGCCGAGATCTTCATAATGCACCAATTCCTCCGGAGCAAAGGCATCGTGGACTTCTATCACATCGAGGTCCCCTGGGCCAACGCCAGCCATTTCGTAAGCGGCGAGGGCGGCTTTCTTGCCAACCTCAAAGGATGTCAAGTCCGCCTGCTCGAAGGCATAGCTGCCGGAACGCAACACCGACGCGAGGATTTTGATTGGATGGTCGACGAAACGCGAGGCCAATTCTGCGGCGCACAATACAACTGCCGCCGCCCCATCGGTATTGGGGCAGCACTCCAGCAATGTTATGGGATCGCAGATGACCCGCGAATGGAGCACCTCTTCCAGTGTAAGCTCTTTCTGATACTGCGCCATGGGATTCAACGCGCCTGCGCGATGAGCCTTTACCGAAATCTGCGCAAAATCTTCCCGAGTCGCACCGCGGGTATGCATCAGCCGCCGCGCAATGAGGGCGAAGTCAACGGGAATCGCGCCTCCGAGCTGCCCGGCCAGGTCGTCTTCGCCAGGAGTGATGATCTTTCCGGCGAATGGACCGCGGGTCATCGACTCCAAACCCACCGCCAGCCCGACATCGCACAACCCGTATGCTATGTCCTTCCAGAGGCTGCGTACCGCCGTACCTCCTCCCGCGCAGGCGTTCTCGACGTTCACCATCTCGATACCAGAGATTCCAATATCGCGAAGAAGAACCTCGCCCGTGACCTGGTCCACATACAACCGGGCGGTGAATGCCTCCTGGATGTACCGCGGAGCTACATTGGCGTCCTTCAGGGCCGCCCACACGGCTTCCCGGCCCAGATCAAGCGTTTGCTTTTCAGGGAATTTGCCGAATTGACTCTGCCCCACTCCGATAATTACGACATCTCGCATAAACTGGCTCTCTGGTCGTTATGCTCACATTGGCTGCTGATGAGAGTTACACTGGTATGAATTCGAATCCGGAGGCCGCTAGGCCGTCCCCGCTCCACAATATTCTGGGGCGCGCTTCCATCTCCATTCCCACAGTAAATTCCCGATCGGGCAGCTTGGCGATCTGCGAGAAAACCCGAAGACCATCTCCGAGTTCAATGAGACCTACGGAATACGGAGGCTTGAAATGGAGGGTTGGCATGTAAACGGTGGTGAAAGAAAAAAGGCGTCCAGCCGGGCCAGATTCCGTCTCGCGTGTCGCGGCACCGCATTTCAAACAATGTTGCCGGCGTGGAAAGAATCCCTGTCCGCAGTTCTTGCAGTGGCTGGTCAGCAAAACTACATACTGGCCGTTGACTGCAAAAATTCCGGCTCTGAAAGGCTGCTCCATGCTACATGCCCTCCACGCCGCCACTTACGTGCAGCACTTGGCGGGTTATATATCGAGCTTCGTCGGAGGCAAAAAAAACAACTGCTGCAGCAATGTCCCGCGGTTCTCCGATCGCCCGCAGCGGAATTCGTTTCAGCAGTCGCTCCCGTATCTCCGCGCTAAATTCTTGGGTCTTGGGAGTGTTGATCAACCCGGGCGCGATACAGTTCACCGTGATGCCCTTGGGCGCCAGTTCGAGCCCCAGAGCTCTTGTCATCCCGACAATGCCGGCCTTGGAGGCGCAGTAGTTCACTTGTCCGACATTTCCGAGATAAGACATAGAAGAGATGTTGATGATCCGTCCACAATTCCGCGTGATCATGGACGGTACCACTGCCCGCGTGCAGTAGAAAGCTCCTGTGAGATTTAGCCGGAGCACATCGTCCCAGGCTTCGTCGCGCATCTTCTGAATAAGGCTGTCTTGAATTATGCCGGCGTTATTCACCAGAATATCGATCATGCCGAGTCGCTCTGCAGCTTCGGAGACCATGATGCCCACTTGTTCGGCATCGGTAATGTCAGCGAAATTCTCTTCTGCCTTTCCCCCGGCTTGGCGAACCATACAAGCTGTTCGCGCAGCCTCTTCCTGGTCAATATCGTTGACCAGTACACTCGCCCCTGCCTTCGCCAGCGCCAGGGCAATACCGCGGCCGATTCCGCCGCCTGCGCCGGTCACTATTGCCGATTTGCCATTCAAAAGAAAAGTCATTTTGCTTTCCCAGGCCGACGCACGAGCCATTGTGCTTTGCCTTCGTTCAATATCCGTTGGGTGGGAGCACCACCGAACGAGCGCGGCACTTGGGTCAGAAACACCCTGTAACCTGAGCGCCGAGGCCGCGACACAGACTGGGCGGGCCCGAACACTTCCTCATTCCGCCCAGTCTGCCGTATTAAAGCCAAGAAAAACGAACTTCAGAAAAGTAACTTAAATCCAAATTGAATCTGCCGCGATGTCGTACTGGCAGCCGCCAATTACCCTGCCGCCCTAGTCGCACCCGCAGCGAGAAGAAAAAGCACAACGGATATGATCAAAGCCGCGTACTGGCGGGAAAACTTTATGGGAACTCACATTTCTGCCTCCCTGCTAATTTCTTCTGCGCCCATCATCACGCAAGTTGTCCACCAACAAACGGCATCGTCAACCGCAAAGCGCCCATTAGACCACTGTTTGGGTCATTTGCAGGTAGGCGTATGGTCCGAAGGGAATCCATGCGGGCGAAAGGGGTTCTCCTCTGCCCCAACCGATGCTGCTATCGGATCCAGCAGCAGCCGCACATCTCGAATCGGATCGGTGACTGCGCGCGAAACCACATTGAACACCATCGTCCGCTGGTTCGTCGCATCAAACGGCGGCCAGTAGGCCAGGCCCGGCGCATTCGGATCGCCCGTACGCGCAAAGGCGAGCCACGCCGCGCTCATCGCATCGGCAACACGTTGTGCGTCGCCGGCCCCGGTCCCTACCATGGAACCCGCTTTGTCCACGTTGTCGAATACCAGCGGCACATCCAACCCATGATGCGAGCGCAGACGCCCTCCGTCGACCGGCGTTTCCCATTCCAGCCGATATAGATACACCGGCGCGCCGCCCAGGGCGGTCTTGCGACTCGCAAAAGCGCGCGCATCCGCTCCTTTCCAAGCCTCGGTCGTTACAGTGAAATACAAGTCGCTGGCACTCGCTCGCGGACGGAGCGTGCGCATGTCCGTAATCAGCTTATCTACGTCGGCACAGGGAAAGGAAGTCGTAAAGTCCTTCTTCAACCCGGCCCAGTCGAGTTCGAAGGAATCCGCCGGCGGGAACAGGACAGTCGTTTCATCTTTGGTAGTCCCCGCTATAACGAAAACATCGCTCGATGTCGGCACCGCGTCTGGCGTAAACGGATCTCGAGAGAGCGAGCGTCCGTCGACGACCGGGCCCATGCTGCCAAGGAATCCAAGTGCTCTAGCACCGCTCACTTTGCGCAAGGCTTCTTCCAGCTCACCCACCGGAACGGTTTGCAGTTTGTCCACGTCATTTCGGCTCAGATTCAGCGCGGCCAGCAGGGCAACCGTTAGTTCGGTTGCTTTTTCTGCTCGGATCGCGGTTATCCCGAAGGTGCTTTGCAGAATGGCGCCCTGAAAAAGACCTTTGGCCAGTGGCATCCCCATTAGCGTGCCCACTTTGCCGCCGCCGCCCGATTCACCGAAGATCGTCACCCGTTGCCGGTCGCCGCCGAACTCGCCGATGTTATCCTGCACCCACTGAAGCGCCGCAATGAGATCAAGCATCCCAACATTGCCAGAATCGGCATACTCGGGGCCGGCAATGCCGCCGAGATACAAGTAGCCGAAAATGTTGAGACGGTGGTTTACGGTAACGATTACCGTGTCGCCGCGCCTGGCAAGCTGCATCCCATCGTAGTAAGGAAGGCCCCCGGAACCGCTGAGATAGCCTCCTCCGTGCAACCACACCATTACCGGCCGCTGCTTGCCGTCGTGCAGCCCGGGAGTCCACACATTGAGCATCAGGCAATCTTCGCTTTCCGGCGCCTCGCCGGCAATTTCGTGGCTACCGGGAGGAGACGCTTGCGGACATCGATCACCAAAGTTCAGCGCCTCGCGGACGCCATTCCAAGATTTCGGCGGCTGGGGAGGTTTGAAACGGTTAGCGCCACCGGTAGGGGCGCCGTAAGGAATGCCCTTGAACACATAGATGCCGTTCTCGAAAGAACCGCGCAACTGGCCAGTCCTGACGGTCGCAATCGGTGCGACATTCCCTTTCGCCGTCTCTGCTCTTCCGGAGGTTACGAGGGTAAGACACGCAATGGCAGCGATAGTTGTTCGTAAGATTTGCATTTCTTCCCCGCTGGAAAAGCGGGTCACCTGGCGGCGGCAGGAGCTGCTGCCAGGTGGCCGCGGTTGAGGATCAGAAGGTGTACTTCAGCGCAAGCTGCAGTACCCGCGGGTTGACGCTCATGGCTGTAATCTGACCGAAACTCCCGGCAGTCGCCGTAGTCGCCGGATTGGCGAACTGCGGATGGTTAAACAAGTTGAAGGCTTCAATGCGGAAATCGATAACCGCGTTCTCGGTGGGAAACGGGATCTTAGTACTCTTTATCAGCGACATGTCCCAATTGTTTTGGTCGGGTCCGAGCATATTCCCGATGGGCGCATTGCCGAAGCCCGTCGTTCCCGAAGGATCGACCGTTGGGTAGGCAGCTATGCAGGATTTCTTGAAATAATTAATCAACTTCTTCTGCACCGATCCCGGAGTTTCAATGTTGAACGAACAGTTCGAGGAAATCTCGCCGAAGTCGGAGGTGATTCCAGCGTAGTTATGGGAGTTGGTGCCGATGATCGTCAGCGGCTGGCCTGACTGGATGGTGAGGATTCCCGCGGTCTGCCATCCATTCAGGATATTTTGAACAATGCTTCCACCGGAATGCACCGACGGAAATTGATATGTATAGTTAGCAACGATGCGATGCGGACGCGAGTAAAAGGCGGGCCCGTAGTCTCGGCGGGGATTGCTCCAGTCGCCGGTGGGCGTCACCCCGCTAACAAGGCCGCCATTCATACCATCCGTTTCCAGGTCCTTTGAGAAGGTGTACGCCGCCTGGAATTGCAAGCCATGGCGGACCTGGTAAGTAACGGTTGATTGCAGCGCGTTGTAATGGCTGCTTCCGTTGTCATTGTAAATCTGGGACGTGTTTGCAGTGAATCCCTCGTATGGCACGCGCTCGGGAATGTTAGCCAGGGTGTTCGTTGTCTGTCCGCGAATCGGATTCGCGGCCGTGGCGAACCCGGCTTGATTGATGAGCATATCTTGCATTAAGTGAGTGCCGTGCGTACCCACATAGCCAACCTCAAGCAGGACTCCCCCAGGGATTTGAAACTGCTCATTGAGGCTATATATATGGGTCGCCGCGACCTTATTGTCTATGGGAACCGCTCTAAAGGCGATGCTGGTGGTCGGACTGTAGGGCGTAAATTCGGGGAGCACGCTGAGCGGATAGTCGAACCCATAAAACGGGTTGGCCCAACTGTCATTCACGTTTGCCGAACCCGAAGGAGAGTAGTTATACGACCATGGCGGGGTGTTGGTAGCATTGAATACGAAGATGAGCGGCAATTCGGAATAGAAGATGCCGTAGCCGGCGTGAAGGACCGCGAACTTCGTTTCTTTAAATGCCAGGCCGACGCGGGGAGCAAAGGTGTTCTCCTGTCCATACATGTTAGAATCCCCCGGCAGCACGGTAACTCCAGTGGGAGGTGTCCCGGGGAAATTGTGAGCGACGTCGAAGCCCACGAGGGTGCCGGTGGACGGCGGGTTCGGATTCAGCTTGGTAATATCCATGCTCGACAGCCGGCCCAGCACGTCGGTGGGAGCGGTGAAGCGTTCCCAACGGAATCCCAAGTTAAGGGTCAGATTCGTGGACAACTTCCAATCATCCTGCACGAAGAGGTTGTTCACCCAGTCCCTCAACTTCCTGCCGTAGAGGCTGGCGCCCACGGATTGGCTGAAGATGTTGCTAAACGAGGTCCCGTTGTCGCCCGCACCCGTCCCACCCGGTAGACCCAGCAGAAGATCCGGAACACTCTGGAAAGTGAGCGCGTTGTTGGTCCAGCCGCCGAGCAGATTCAGGTGCTCTCGCGTCAAGCCTCCGCCCAGGCGCAGTGTGTGCTTGCCCCGCGTGTAGGAAACCAGATCGGCGAAATTGTAGTTAAATTGCCACAGGTTATTGACGATATTGGCAGATCCGTTGTAGCTTCCATTGATGACGAGCGAAAACATCGAGGGATTGCCGGTGACTGAAGGGTAGCCTAAAGTCGCCCAGCTCAAAGGCTGTTCGAGCGTCTGTCTGGTAAAAGTGCTGTTGATGCCGAAGATGAACTGGTTGGTCAAGCGAGAGCTGAACGCATAGGTGTCGGAAACCGAACCGTTGCGGAACTTGTTAAACGCGGGCTGCCCAAATCCGGGAATGTTCGACCCTCCCGTGAAGGCGGTGACCTGGGTGCTGTCGAGCATGAAATAACGGGCGGAGATTACATTCTTGGACGATTGAGTGTAATCGAGATTGAGCATGTATTGGTTCTCATGATAGGTACATGGCTCGCTGAACGAAGATTCCCCTTTCCCGTTGACGACCTTTTGCGGCGTGGGAAGCAGGTACTGCCCGTTCGGTAATTTGAAGTTGAGGATCGCCAAGGCAGTCGACGCTATGTTAGACCCGTCGGCGGCGACTGCAGTCCCGCCGTATAGGCCGGTCTGGCCGCCGTAGATGGCGCCCAAGGAGGCGGCAGAACGGTCGTTGGTCAACAGCGGCTCGCTGGTAATCGTGGAAAGGCAACCGCTCGCATAGCCGTTCACCTGCCTTGTCCCTTGATAGGAACCAAAATAGAAGAGTTTGTCCTGAATGAACTTGCCGCCGATGGTGCCGCCGTACTGGTTCTGCCGCAACAGCGGCCTGTCCAGACCCAGCTCATTGCGGAAGTAGTCATTCGCATTCATGTCTTCATTACGGAAGAACTCCCACAGCGAACCATGCACGTTGTTGGAGCCGCTCTTGGTGAGGATCTCTACCTGCGATCCGGCATTGAGGCCATAACTGGCGTCATACTGCGCGGTTTGCACCTTGAACTCCTGCAGCGTATCGGGGTTGGGAATCGGGATGCCGCCGCCGAAATCAGTGCCTCTCTGATTGCCCGCGCCATACGTATCGTTGACCTGGACGCCGTTAAATACAAAATCATTGTCATAGCTGCGGCTGCCATTCGTCGTTTTCACGCCCACATTGCCGCCCGCAGAGCTGGTGGTGCCGCGTCCGAGGTCGGCGGCATTCTCAACGGGCATGATGGCTCCTGCCGAGAAGCCAAGAATCTGCGTGAAGTTCCGCGTGACCATTGGCAAAGATTGAATGCTGCTGCCCTCCACCACTTGGCCCAGAGCCGTCGATTGCGTTTGTAGTTGCTGAGCTGCTACCGCATTGACGGTGACCGTCTGCGTCACTTCGCCGACCTCGAGCTGAATGGGCAGCGTCGTGGTTTCCGTGACAAGGATCTTGATGTTGCTTTGCTGAACGGCCTTGAAGCCGGCTCTATGCACTTCGATGGAGTACATGCCTGGAGGCAGCAGTGAGAAGCTGTACTCACCGGTTCCGCCGGCCGTCAAAGACTGAACTTGGTCGGTTGCCAGATTGCGAAGTCTTACGGTGGCGCCGGCGATCACAGCTCCACTACTGTCCGTAATAGTGCCGGTCAACTGGCCCGTGGTTGCGGTTTGAGCCGTGGCGAGAACACATCCGATAAGCACGGCCATGGAGAAGAAAACTGTACGAAGAAGATGTTGTTTCATCCCAGCCTCCAAGCTGGCGCTTCCGCGAATGCACGCTTCGCGGAAACCATCAGTGTTGTGACCTGCGCCTCGCAGGCCGATTAGCTTCCTCAGTACTCGCAGCACAGGCCGACAGCCTAAATCCAAGTCCCGCCTGAAATCTGTTCGGCGATCGGCTGCCCGGGACCACCCCTTGACAGCCAGTGCCAAAATCGAGCACATAGTTGAGCCTCGAGAATTTGCAGAGCATAAATTGCCTCTCCGTTCAAGCTGTTTACCACGCTCGGCGCACCGACGGTCATCGCGATGCCGGTTTTCATCCCAAATTTGACGGCACCGGTCATGCGCGGCGGCCCGCCGGCAAGCCGAAAGCGATATACAGACCGCAGGAGCTCGTTTCAATAGCGCGAATTCCTGAGGCCCCAATACCAAATACACCGAGTGAACGAAACGATAAGCAAATCCCCAATCGTCTGTCAAGAAAAAAATGAACGCCTATTAATAAAATGTGGCGTGTCCAGCTTAGAACGACGCAAAATCCGTGTGAAATCCTAAACCGCGAACGGCAGGAACCCAACGGTACGGCTTATTTGGATCAGGGTTCTTAGGCTTGATGGATCAAAGCAAAAACGCCTTTAATAAACTGATTCTAAAGCATTATTTCGCAAAGCGAGCTCCGGGGATGAGACGGCGGCGTGCCTTGTACTGGCAGGCCGGGGTGCATCTCTGCCCGAATACGCCAGACCACCGGTCCCTGCTGCTCTTTTAGTTAATGTTAGTTCATTTTTTGCCTTGACAGTTACTTGGGCATTCCCTATTATGGCTGGAGCTTTCGACCTCTGGCATATTCTCCGTGTGTCTCCGGTAATGGCGGAGAGTGTTGTTTTGCCCCTCGCCTGGCCAATGTGCTAGGCGCGGCAGACCAAGGCATGAGGCAGAGTGCGAGACGCGGCTCAACCGCGCAGTGGGGCTGCTCCTCGCGAATCGAGCGTAAAGGCGGGTTTTGGACCATGTTCGCATGTCTGGGAACTTATCCCAAGGCTGCTAGTTGAACTGATTGCTTACGGGACCGAATTTAGCAAAGACAATATTGTGTATTCGCCGGGGCATTGAGGAATGGTTGCGATGAGTGAGTGGAAGAATTCAGGAGAAACTGCGGCAATTCCCAGCCTAGGCCGGCGCAGATTCTTAAGCGAAGCCTCGCGTCTGGCCGGCGCCGGCATGGCTTCGTTTATGCTCACTCCGCTCTTCGATTTGCCAGCCTTTGGACAGTCCTCCCCGGGGGCCACAGTGGAGACCACTGCAGGTAAAGTTCGCGGTACGGTCCGCAACGGCATTCATGCTTTCAAGGGAATTTCGTACGGAGCATCGACGGCAGGGGCAAATCGCTTCATGCCTCCAAGGAAACCCAAGCCGTGGACAGGTGTGCACGACGCGTTCAAGTTTGGCCATCAGGCGCCTCAGAAGATGCACTTCACGGCAGTGGTCGCGCCAGAGGCTGATCCAGCCGAAGGGTTCGATGAAGATTGCTTGGTGCTCAACGTCTGGACACCCGGACCCAAGGATGGGTCGCGGCGCCCTGTGATGTTTTGGGCGCACGGCGGGGGATTCGTCGCGGGGAGCGGCTCCTGGCCGTGGCTCGACGGAGAAGCACTGGCCCGGCGCGGCGACGTCGTCGTTGTGACCATCAACCATCGGCTGGGCGTTTTCGGCTATCTCCATCTCGGAGACATTGGCGGGGGAAAGTATGCCGCTTCCGGCAATGTGGGCATGCTGGATCTCGTCGCCGGTCTCGAATGGGTCCGCGACAACATCGCGCAATTCGGCGGCGACCCTGCCAAGGTAATGATCTTCGGCCAATCGGGCGGGGGTGGGAAGGTCTGCACTTTGCTCGCAATGCCGGCGGCAAAGGGTTTATTTCATCGCGCCGTAATGCAAAGCGGCTTGTTGCTGCGAGCTACCCCGCGCGATGAGGCGAACGAGACCGCAAGGGCTTTGCTCAAGGAGATTGGAATAACACCGGCCAAGATCGACGATCTTCAGCGCGTGCCCGTTGAAAAATTGCTCGCCACACACGCGGGAGACGGCGTACCGCCTATGGGTGGAGCGATGCGACTCGGGTATGCCCCGGTGGTCGACGGCAACATTCTGCCTTCTAATCCGTTTGACCCGGTCGCCAGTCCCGTCTCTGCCGAAATTCCGCTGCTGGTGGGCTGCACGCAGTACGAAATGACGCTCTACTATCTTCAAGACCCTGCCGCCTTCACCCTCGACGAAGCCGGTATGCGCGCGCATATTGTCGACATTCTGGGCGAAGCAAATGGCAATCGCGCTGTTGATACTTACAGGAAAGCGAACCCCGGCGCGAGTCCCAGTGACATTTTCTTTCTGATCGTCAGCGACCGGTGGATTCGGCGCGAATTGATCCAGTTGGCGGAGCGCAAGTGCGCCCAAGGCAAAGCGCCGGTTTACATGTATTACTTCACCTGGCAATCCCCCGCCGAAGGAGGCCGACTGCGCTCGCCCCACACGGTGGAGATTCCTTTCGTGTTCGACAACACCGACATCCCAACGGTCATGACGAAGGCTTTAACGGCCAAAGCACTCGCCGAGAAGACGAGCGCAGCGTGGATCGCGTTTGCGCGCAGCGGCAACCCGAACCACTCCGGTCTCCCAGAATGGCCTGCGTACTCGCCGGCGGAACGCGCAACGATGATGTTCGACAACACGTGCACAGTGGTCAACGATCCGGGTGGCGCGGAGCGGAAGTTCTGGGAGAGTCTCCGGCAGACTTAATTACACAGCGCGAGCTGTGATCGCGGCCGGGGCTGAGTGTCGTTGGGGCGGCATCGCTGCTGGTCAATAGGAAAGAACGCATGCTGAGCTTGCAAGTCACTGCGGTTAGCATTGTCTGTCTTATGTTCTTGTCCTCCGCCAGGGCAGAGTCGCCAGATGCGATGGCCCCGCCGGTCGCGACCGTCAGGGCTGGCCAGTTGCGCGGTTCTTTCGAGAACGGCATCTATGTGTTCAAGGGCATTCCTTACGGCGCGCCGACCGGCACGGAGAATATTCTGGCAGTTGCGCAAGTAGCTGCCAAATGGTTAAGCCGCTTTGTGTAAAAGGCCGAAAGGGCGCGGCTTTCCATTCCAGGCTGCTGGCGCAACGAAATTCGATACGGTGCCATTTAGGAATACGAATATGCCTGACCAAAACAACTCGAATCTATCAGTGAGGAGCCAATCGTCGATGGTACCACCGACAGTTGCAAATTGCCAGACGCCGCAAGATATCTTGCGCCGGCAAGCAGAACGACTTGGAGATAAGCCATTCCTCTTCTGCGGAGATCAAGAGCTGTCCTTTGTGGACCTGGACCGGCTCTCGGACCAGATTGCCGCGGGCCTGCAGCAGCGCGGAATCGAGAAGCATGATTTCGTTGCTGTGATGATGGGTAACAGTGCCGACTTCGTAACCACCTGGCTGGCGATCGCCAAGTGCGGCGCTGTTTTCGTGCCCATCAACACCGAGCAGCGCGGAATGGTGCTGCGCCACATCCTGGAATACAGCCGATGCCGCCTGATCGTTGCTGAAGCGAGTCTTCTTGAACGAGTTGAAGCGGAACTTTCGTCTCTGTCTCGTCCTGTGGACGTGGTTGTACGTGCTCGCAACGACGAAGTCCAAGGCCGACCCTCTCTGATTTCTCTTCAGCAGTGCAGCGCGAAATTGGGGGCCGTTTCCGTTAGCCGTTTGGATCCTGGCGTAATCATGTTCACCTCGGGCACGACGGGGCCTTCCAAAGGTTCTCTTAAACCGCATCACGAAGCCATATACATCGCTGATTTCGTGACGCAGACCGTAGGTTACACCCCGGAAGACCGGCTGTATCTGACCTTGCCGCTATTTCACGGCAACGCGCATGGCTTGGGCCTAGTCCCGGCCATGATGGCAGGCGCGTCCGTGGTTTTGGAGGAGAAGTTTTCAGCGAGCAAGTTCTGGTCACAGGTGCGTCGCTATGGTTGTACGGTGGCCAATTACGTGGGGAGCGTTATTTCTATTCTGGCCAAGGCGGCGCCTCTCCCCGATGATGGCGACAACCCGCTGCGGGTCATGTGGGGTAGCGGAGCGCCAGCTTCGCTGTTCGAAGAATTCGAACAGCGGTTCAAAGTCAGCTTGATCGAAGGATACGGAATGACGGAGATCGGCATTCTGCTTCTGAACCTGCCTGGAAACCATTACTCCGGAACATGCGGCGTAGTGCGCGATGATTACGAAGTGAAGCTGGTCAACGATGCTGGCGAGCACTGCGCTGTTGGTGAGACCGGTGAGCTCCTTGTAAGGCCTAGAGTTCCGAACGTGATGATGCTTGAATACGTCGGAATGCCAGAAAAAACCGTCGAGGCTTGGCGCGATCTGTGGTTTCATACCGGTGACTATCTGGCGCAAGAGCCCGATGGCTCATTTCGGTTCGTGGATCGTAAGAAAGACGCGATTCGCCGTCGGGGAGAGAATGTTAGCTCTTACGAAGTCGAAGCAGCAGTAAGCCTCTATGCTCCTGTATTGGAATGCGCGGCCGTCGGCGTTCCTTCAGAGCTGGGAGAAGAAGAAATTTTGGTATGCCTTGTCCTTCGTCCAGGTGCGTCGTTCAGCGAACAAGAGTTTCTGAGTCATTGCAGGAACCATATGGCAAGCTTCATGGTGCCGCGCTATGTACGTTTAATGGAGCGCTTGCCAAAGACCGCGACGCAGCGTGTCGAGAAGTATCGTTTGCGTAGCGAGGGTAAAGCTGCAGGCACCCACGATCTATTTCCTTTATTCAATCGGAAGAATTGATAGACCCCGCCTGCGAAAAGTGAGCCGGCAGTGTGACTGGCAGGCCGGGGTGTATCTCCTCCTGAATACGCCTGACCGCCGGGCTCCGGCTGCTCTCCATGTAGGAAGAGAATCATCCTGCAAAACTGCGGAATGTTAGATTAGATTACGCGTTGATTTCGTTCAATAAAGAAATCAAAACTCCGGGACTACACGGATCGTTCGCGAGACGCCCAGTGGACTTCACGCAGTTTTGTCTTGGTGATCTTCCCCGCTGAATTCTTGGGCAATTCGGGGTGAAATTCGAAGACCCGCGGCCGTTTGTAACGCGCCATGTTCTCCAGACAAAACTGTTCGATCTCTTGCTCGGACAATTTCGCGCCACTGCGGACCGCTATCGCGGCACAAACTTTTTCCCCGAACACCGCGTCAGGAATCCCAAAAACTGCCACCTCTTGAATGGCAGGATGCCGCGCGAGTACCGACTCGACTTCGCGCGGGTAAATGTTTTCTGATCCGCTTATGATCAGTTCTTGCATTCGCCCGACGATCGTCAAAAGCGAATCCGGTTCCACGCGGGCCAGATCACCGGTGTGAATCCAGCCATCCCGGATCGTCTCCGCCGTTGCCGCCGGGTTGTTCCAGTAGCCGAGCATTCCATTGTCGCGTGCGCGCACAATGACTTCACCAACTCCACCGACAGGCACATCGCGCATGTGCTCATCCACTACACGGCTCTCCGCATTGAACGCTTCTCGTCCGGTAGCCTGCGGCCACTGCACATGGTCCTCCGGGCGCAAGACGGTCACCGTCCCGCACTCCGTTGCCCCATAAACTTGGTAGAACTTCGCCGAGAACAGCGCTTCGGCGCGCCGCAGCACGTTCACCTCGATGGGCATACCCCCATAATTGATCTTCGTAAGGCTGGATACGTCAAACCGGGAAAATTCATCGTAGTTGCACAACATCGCCAACATCGTCGGCGCCCAGTGGGCGGCGGTGATGCGATAGCGTTCAATTTCGGCAAGTATCGTTTCCGGGTCGAACGAGCCGCGATGGACCACACCGCTGGCCCCGATCATCATCATCGAGTTGAGCGCGCCGTTCAGTCCCGCGTTATGGAACATCGGCAGCACGATGTGGAAGACGTCTTGCCGGCCAAGTTCGAGTTCAACGAGATTGGAAATGAACAAGCGAAAGTAACCGGCGTGCGAATACATGACGCCCTTTGGAAAGCCCGTCGTTCCGCTCGTGTACATGATCGTTGCCGCACTTTGCGCATCCACCTCAACATCCGGAGGATTACCGTTTTGCGACATCATTAAACCGCGATAACACTGACTAGAGGAGGCCGTCGGCGAGCTTGGCCCTTCGTCCGCAAGTACTACCAGTTCCGGCTTTGCCGAGAGGTCTGGCATTATCGAGGCTATCGATGTGGAAAACGGCTCTTCGTAAAACAACAATTTGCACCCCGAGTTCTCAATCACGAACCTGATTTCAGAGGCGACGAAGCGAAAATTGACAGTGACCAGGATTGCCCCGCATTTTGCTACTGCTTGCGTGATCACGCCGTAATCCAGTCGGTTCTGCGCAAGAAGCGCGACTCGGTCGCCTGGCTGTATGCCTTTGGAGATCAGCGCATGTGCAAGCCGGTTTGAAAGACCGTCGATGTCGGCGTAAGTCAGGTTCCGGTCTCCCATCATCAAGGCTGCTTTGGACGGATAGCGCCGCGCCGAAAGACGCGATAAATCGCCGATAACTCTCACTCAGCAAACCTCCTTGCCAGAGTAAAAACTAATACTATGTATCTGAATCCGGCGCATACGGTTAGAAGCCTGTGGAGTATGTAGCGATTCTCCGGTATCGCCTAGGGCAAGCCGGAGTTTCGGTGCTGCGGCCGGAATCAGTCGCGAGCGGAGAATCGAGCTTCGACAGGGCCGGTAGTGCTCCTGGCCAGGCATCAACAATCGCCGCAAGAACAAAAACACCACCCCTCCAAGGTTCCTCCACTCCCGCGGTGTTCCCGCGCCCAGCATTCGACGGCAGATCAGGCTCAGATTGAACCCGGCGACACGAATCACTACCGCTTCAGAATGTTGTTGTGCTTGCGCAGATCGCGATCATGAGTGCAACCATGATCCAACTTTCGCTCCCCCCTGTCAAGAACAAAATGAACACACGTTAATAAATTGAGGATCCAATTAAGCCAGAGATTTCGGCGGGATTACCTCCGTCAGTGAACGGCTGTACTTGACGACATCCACGCTGGCAGCGGTGGGCGCGGGTCTGGAGGCCCGAGCCGGCGTATAGGCCAAGCGCTACGTTGGCACCGGATTCATTAACCCTGGGAGCGTTCGAGCCCGTCCGACGCACAGTGGTCAGAGTTGCGGAAGCTCTTCAGGATTAACTCCGCGACAATATCGGCTACCTGCTCAACAGGCCACTTGCCGTCAGGTCTGTACCAGCGGGATGTGCCATTTACGGCCGACAGGGCGTATAACGCACAGATTGTGACATCTGGGATTACGAAAGGTCCCGATTCAGCCAATTCGGTTATACAAGCTCGATAGACGTGCAGCACTGTCCGCTGTTTTTCCTGTGATGCCGCAAAGTACCTGTCGCTGAGGAAATGACCGTCTTCGAAGATGATCTTCGTGTCGGTCGCGTGCACCACGGTGTACCGTATGTGCAATTTAATGATGTTCTTGAATCGAGATGCAGAGGGCGAGTCTTGGGACAGTTCTGCCATGATGAGTTTCAGCAGACCATCGAGGTTTCCACTGATAATCTCCCAGAGAATTTCTTCCTTATTCTTGAAGTGATTATATAGGGCGGCGGCAGTTATCCCCAGCTCGTCGGCTATATTGCGCAGAGAGGCTGCCCAGTAACCCGAGCTCGCAAACGCCCGTTTCGACACCGCGATGATCTCCTGCCGCATTTTGTCCCGCCGCAGTTGGCGCTTGCTGATAGAGTTGATGGCGACTTTCTTCATCATTGCCCCTTTGTTGGTCGGCTATAGAACTTTGACGCCCCTACAGAAGCCTGGCAGAGGGCTAAAGTCCGTGCCCGACCCCGCGATACGACCAAACATGGAACTGCCAAGCCCTGTTGAGCGGCGGTTCTGCAAGAATCGGGTTGCCAAGCCTTTTACAAGGATAACCGGTCGTGAAGAAAATCTACACACCATCCGTAAGCAAGGAAAAGTCAACGAGCAGGAATTAGGCAGCTTCCTGGCCAAGCAGGGGGA
>Ga0326727_10006651_pt1 | contig 31416 bp, 18 predicted proteins | sample MB2enrmetagenome_FD_207643 | JGI IMG/M metagenome (GOLD analysis project Ga0326727, IMG submission 207643) | Lab enriched peat soil microbial communities from McLean, Ithaca, NY, United States - MB29MY | ecosystem: Environmental > Terrestrial > Soil > Wetlands > Peat | place: USA: New York...
TGGTCGGTTTGACCGGCACGCCCCAGGTCACGGTAACCGCCAACACGCTGAGCGTCGGCGGCGTCATGTCGGGGGCGACCGCCGGCCTGGCCAAGGCGGGCGCCGGCACGCTGCTCCTGGCCGGCCCGAACACCTATGGCGGCGGCACGACCATCTCCGCCGGCACGCTGCAATTGGGCGACGGCACGGCCAACAACGGCTATGTCCAAGGCAACATCCTGAACCAGAGCCCCGCGGCCGGCGGTCTGATCTTCGCCAATCCGGCAGGGCAAACCTACTCGGGGACGATCAGCGGCACAGGCTCGGTGATCGCGGCCGGTCCCGGCACGCTCACCCTCACCAGCACATCGAACGCCTATAGCGGCGGCACGAGCGTCACCGGGGGCACGCTGGTCCTGGCCGGCGGCGCCCTGGGCGGCGGCCCCGTCACCTTGGCCGGCGGCACGCTGCGGCTTGCCGCGGCGATTGCCTCCCCGATCGGTATCAAGCTCGGCGTCGGCGGCGCGGGCGCCACCGCCAATGTCACCGGCCCGGCCGGCGTGGTGCCCATCTCCAACTGGAACAACTTTTCCGCCGCCGCCCAGTCTTCGCCGGTGTCGCTCGTCAACAGCAGCGGCAGCACGACCACCGCCACGGCGACCTGGAACGCCAACAGCACCTGGTCCACGTACGGCACCAACGAAACCGACCAGAATGCCCAACTGCTCAACGGCTACCTGGGCAATAGTTCGAGCGGCGGCAGCCAGATGCTGACCCTCTCCGGGATCCCCTTTTCCAGCTACAACGTCTACGCCTACTTTACCAACAATTACGCCAACCACTTCGGACAGGTGGCGATCGGCGGGACGACCTACTATTATCAGACCGTCGGGGCGATCGGCACCACGCCCTATCCGCTGATCCGGACCAGCGACACGACCTACGATTCGACCGGCGCTTCCTATCCGCTGACGAACTACGCCCTGTTCAGCAGCCTGACCGGCGCCATGCAAACCATCGCACTGGCCACGCAGGGCGGTGGCGATTCGGGCCTCGCGGCCGTGGAGATCGTGGGATTGGCCAGCCAAGGCGGTCCGTTCTCTGCGGCTAACGCCGTTAGGCTCATAGCCAACTCGACCATCGACGTTTCCGGCGTGAGCGGCGGCACGCTGGGCAACTTGAGCGCAACGGGCAGCAATACCCTGTTCGTCACCGGAGCAAGCACCGCGGCCAACACCGCCTATTCACTGACGCTCGGCAGCGTAAGCCTCAGTGGCAGCCCCACGTTCGACGTGGCCAACAACGGCACAGGCACAGGCACGCTCGTCCTGGGCGCGCTGGGCGACGGCGGCACCGCTTGCACCATCACCGAGACCGACTCGGGCGCCTTGACCCTGGCAGCGGCCGCCACGAGCCTTGTCCGAGGCACCCGGGTCAACATCAACGGCGGCACGCTCAACTCCAACAACCCCACGGCGCTGGGCGCCTTCGCCCAGGTGACCGTGGCCGGCGGCGCGACGTTCAACCTCGGGGCGAGCCAGCGGATCAGCTCACTGGGCGGCTCGGGCAAAGTCACCTTGGGCGGCAACACGCTGACCATTGGGAATTCCGACAACCTTTCCAGCACATTCGCCGGGGTGGTCAGCGGCAGCGGCGGCATGAACAAGACCGGCGCCGGTACCCTCACTCTCTCCGGCAGCAACACCTACACCGGCGGCACCTCGATCAACGCCGGCACCCTGATCGTCAACGGCTCGCTGGCCAAGACTGCCGTCGCGATCGAGGGCGGGGCATCGCTGGGCGGCACGGGCTCGATCTGCGGCAGCGTCACGGTGGCCGGCGGGAGCAGCCCCAGCACGTGGGGCACGATCAGCCTGGTTGACGGCGCGGCCGGCACCCTGACGCTCTCCGATGCAATCTCGACAGACACCGTCTTGACGCTGGGTGGCGGCGGAGGCGGCAGCCTGTCCGCCCTCAACTTCGAGGTCGGCACCACCGCCGACCGCATCCTCATCGCGGCTGGCAAGCTGCTCGTCAATCCCGGCGGCGGCACAGTCAACATCACGCCGCTTGCCGGTTTCGGGCCGGGCACCTACGATCTGATGGATTTTCTCAGCGGCCAAGCCAGCGGGCTGGGCAACCTGACCCTGGGCACCCCGACGCTGCCGGGCTACACGCTCTCTTTGCGACCGACGCCCACTGCGGAGCAGCTAGTGGTGTCCAGCGTGCCCGAACCCTCCACCCTCGCCCTTCTCGGTGTCGCTGCCCTCGGCCTGCTGGCCTGCGCTTGGCGCAGGCGACATCCTCGGTAGAGTGCTCGGCCAATCGACCATCGCCACGGAGACATCTGCAAAGGTAGCCCATTGCGTTGGGCGCCTATTCAAGATCATCGGTCCCGAGATTGTCGCCTCTGCCGCAGCAAGTCATTATCCATCTCAAGCGCCCCCTGCTTGACGCCCCGCCGGGCCCGGGCGACAATACCGCGCATGGACCCGATGGAACATTACGGCAACGGCCCGTCGACGGGCTTGGACCAGACCGCCGCGGGAACGATCAGCACTGGGCTGACGCGCGACGACTTGGCCATGTCGGCGGACGATCGCGCGGTGCTCCGCCGCCTGGGCGGACAGGTGGCGGCCATCGCGGCCTCGCCCCGCATGGCGGAAGTCCGGCGGCTGTGGACCAGCCACAACCGGCTGGAACGAGTCCGGCCGCTCTTGTTTTGCGATCCGGAGAACGGCTGGAACGAGATCGTCACCGAGACCCAGATGCAGTGCCGCGGCAAGCTGGCCCGCCGCTGGGAGATGGACCTCCGCAAGGAAATCTTCTGGGGCGAAGTCATGGGCGACGACAAGCCGGTGGAACCGTATTTCGACGTCCCCTACACCGTCTCGCCCGACGACTGGGGCTTGCAGCCGGCGTACCACAAGACGGACGCCGCGGGCTCCTATGTTTGGCAAGGCGCCGTGCGGGACTATGCCGCGGACCTCAAGCGACTGCACGCGCCGCATTTCGAGATCGACGAGGAGACCAGCCAAGGCTGCCTGGCAATCGCCCGGGACGTGCTCGGCGACCTGCTCGGCGTGCGGCTCAAAGGCACCTGGTGGTGGTCGCTGGGACTGACCATACCGGCGGCCCAGTTGCGCGGCCTGCAAAACATGCTCTGCGATTTCATCGAACATCCCGAGGGACTGAAGGAGCTCCTGTCGATCATCTCCCGCGGCTATCTCGCTAAGCTCGACCGCCTGGAAGCCGCCGGGTTGCTGGCACTGAACAACGACGGCACGTACGTGGGCTCGGGCGGATTCGGCTTCAGCGGCGAGCTGCCCGGGCAGGACTTCCAGGGGCGGGTCCGCACGCGCGACCTGTGGGGCTTCTGCGAAAGCCAGGAGACGATCCACGTCTCGCCGGCCATGTACGAGGAGTTCATCTTCCCCTTCGAGAAGCCGATCATGGACCGCTTCGGCCTGACTTGTTACGGCTGCTGCGAGCCCCTGCACGGCCGGTGGCACGTCGTGCAGCGGCATCACGCCCTCCGCCGGGTCTCCTGCTCCGCCTGGGTGAACGTCGAGAAGATGGCCGGCTGGCTCGGCGACAAATACATTTTTTCCTATAAGCCCAATCCCGCGGCGCTGGCCGTGCCGCAGCCCGATTGGCAGTTGCTCCGCAACGGGCTGCGCGACATGCTGGAAAAAACCCGCGGCTGCGTCGTGGAACTCGTTATGAAAGACAATCACTCCCTGGCGCAGCGGCCGGACAACGTCGTCCGCTGGTGCAGCATCGCCAGGGAGGAGGTCCAGCGGAGGGAGGGGCTATGAAACTCGGCATCGACTCCTACAGCACCCGCAACAGCGGACTGGACGCCGTCGGCGTGCTCGGGCTGGCCGCCGACTTGGGGCTGGCCGGCGTGCTGTTCGAGCTGACGCCCTTCGAGTCCTTCGGCGACGATTACCTGGCCAAGGTCCGCCGCACGGCCGAAGACAGGGGGCTGTACGTCGAGTTCGGCATGGGCTCGATCTTCCCTTGGCACCCCATGGCCGAAAAGGGACGCCGGCTGCTGGCCGCCGCCGGCGGCGATCCGGCCGCTTCCGACGCGGCCATCGTCGTCGGGCACCTGCACGTGGCCAGGAAGCTAGGCTCGCCGATCCTGCGGTGCGTGGCGGGCAACCTGTTCACCCGCGATGAAGGGCACGACATGGCGGCCCTGGCCGACCGCGCCGTGGCCACCTTGCGGGAGGCCTGCCGGGCCGCGGAGGACCTGGGCATGAAGATCGCCCTGGAGAACCACGCCGATTTTACGGTCCGCGAGTTGGCGGCCATCCTGGCCCGCGTGGGCAGTCCCGCCTTCGGCTTCACCCTCGATTGTGCCAACCTGGCCTTCGACCTGGACGATCCCCTGCGGCTGGCGGAAATCCTGGCCCCGCACACCCTGACGACGCATTTCAAGAACTACCGCATCCTCCGCACGCCCGACGGCCTGGCGCTGGCCAACTGCGCGCTGGGCGACGGCGACATCGACCAGGCGGCCATCGCCGAGCTGCTCGCACGATACAACCCCCAGCTCCGGCTGAACATCGAAGTCCACTCGCAGTTCGCGCCGTTTCGGCTGGATGTTCTGCGGCGGGCCTGGTGGTCGCGGCATCCCGCGCCCCCGGGCGACGGCCTGGCCTGGTACCTGGAGAAGGCATGGACCCGCCCTCTGCCGGACCCCTGGCCCGACAATCTGCCCGACGGCAAACCGTCCTGGGACCGTGAATCGCAAGACCTGCAAAGCTCGGTTCGCTGGGCCCGCACGGCCCTGGCCCATTTACTGACCTAAATGGAGTTTCGTGATCCCAGGAGCTGTTCTTGGTAGGTCCCGCTTGCCGAGCGGGACTTCGCGCACCGCTGACGTCTGTCCGTCGTTCGAGTCCCTTCCGGCAGAAGGGACCTACAGGGGCGCCTCCTGGGATCGCGAAACTCCATTTGGAAAGGGACCTGCTTCATGGCGACAAACAAAACAAGAACCGGCGCGCGTAAGGAAGTCCGCATCGGCCTGTTGGGCTGCGGTTTCATGGGCAAGTGCCACACCAACGCCTACAAGACGATCCCGTACATTTATGCGTCGGCCAACGTCATGCCGCGGCTGCTGGTCCTGTGCGACCAGCGGGCCGACGTGCTCCAACGGGAGGCCGCGCGCTACGGGTACGAGGAGTACACGACGGACTGGCAGGAAATGGCCGCCGATCCGCGCATCGAACTGCTGGACAACTGCGGCCCGGACCCGGTACACCCGGACCCGTGCATCGCGGCCCTGGCGCAGGGCAAGCACGTAGTGTGCGAGAAGCCGATGGCCGTTTCGGTTGCGGACGCCCGCCGCATGCGCGATGCGGCGGCCCGCGCGGCCGGCAAGGCGATGTGTACCTTCAACTACCGCTTCATGCCCGCCGTGCAGTTCGCCAAGAACTTGATCGGCGAGGGCAAGATCGGCGCCGTCTACCAGATCCGCGTGCAGTATTTGCAGATGGCCGGACACGACCCGTCGCTGTCGCCGCAACAGGCGTGGTACTCGGCCTGGCCGCACTCGGGCGGGTTGCAGGGGATCGGCAGCCATGCCATCGACCAGTGCCGCTTCCTGGTCGGCGAAGTGGCCAGCGTCTCGGCCCTGGTGCGGACGTTCAACCGCGATCGGGCGATTCCCAGCGCCGGCTGCCCCGCGGAAGTGACCGCCGACGAGGCCACGGCCGCGGTGCTGGAGTTCGCCGGCGGCGCGATCGGCGTGGTGGAATCGTCGGTGGTCGCCACCGGCCGGAAGAACTTCCTCGCCTGGGAAATCAACGGCTCCCGCGGCTCGCTGCGCTGGGACCTGGAGCACCCCAACAGCCTGTTCGCCTGCCTCGGCGGCCGGGGCGACGACGCGCTGCTGGGCTTCACGGAGATCTCCGTGACCGAGAGTTGTCATCCCTACGTCGGCCCGTGGTGGCCGCAGGGCCACAACATCGGCTGGGAGCACGGCCACATCATCGAGAAGTTCCACTTCCTCAAGGCCGTTGCTCACGGCGAGCCGCTCTGCCCCTCCCAGGCCACATTCGAAGACGGCTATCGCGTGGCCGTGATTATCGACGCGATGCGCAAGTCGAGCCTCAGCGGATCGCGCGTTGCCGTGACGTTCTGAGCCGGATGATCCATGAAGAAGCCGGGAGGACGCCGGGCCCGAGGCGTGTCCCGTGCAACTCGCAATCGACCCGGCCGTCCAGCCGTCGCCCTGCGACCCTCGCCGTGCGTAGCCCAGCAGCCCCGTGGCAGCGGTGCCGGGCAGTGAAAGCGATGCGAGGGAGCGGCCAGTATGGCCCGGTAGTTCCAAGGCAGCCGCTGCTGGGGATTCGCGGCTGCACGGTCCGCGTGGCGATCCAAGGTGTGCTTCCGGTGAGTGTGCGTGAATCGTTTTGAGGGGCCCGGTATCGTGCGGCGGCGGTTCGAGGATTGGCGCAAAACGCACCAGCCCCGATCGCGTATTCCCGCGCCGCGGTGGTGCTCGGCGGTGAAGATGGCCGGCGTGTACGGCCCCGCGGCTCGACTTACAAGGGAAAACAGACGGGCGGGAACAGCTTGTTTCGCCAACTCTACCCGACGCTTGCCGAACGCGACGTGCTGCCGCCGGCATGTGGTGCAGCAGCAACGATCCGAAAGCCTGCGGCGCGTTCTTTATCGGCCGGAAGATGCTCCGGCGCCTCCAACTAACTGCCGCGCAAGCACTTGCCGCGCTCCTCGACGCGATCCTGGCGGAGGCCGAAAACTGGGAATAAGTCAGTTTCGTCATCGCTTGCAACGCGCCAGTGTGGCAGCGATAATGGCGACAAGCGTTTTGACCGCCGAGCCAACGGCGGCGGCCTTGGCCTGCCAATGTGCCGTGGCCATTGGCTGCCGCCTCCATGATTCATCCTGCCAACAACCTAAAGGGGGTCTGCTATGTCTAGCCGCTTCGGACGTCGGGAGTTCCTAAAACACTCTGCAGGCGTGGCCGCCCTGGCGGCCGGCGCTTCGGTCGCGGGCGCGCCAGCCGTCCTGGCCGAGCGATCGCCCAATTCGAAGCTGAACATGGTCTGTATCGGCGCCAACGGGCGCGCGATGGCCCACGTGCCCGTCGCGGCCGGCGAGCACCTGGTCGGGTTGGTCGACATCGACGACCGGCGGATGGCTGCGACCTTGGACTGGCTGGACAAGAATGTCCCTGGCACGCGGTCGAAGGTCAAGACCTACTACGACTACCGCAAGATGTTCGACGAGATGCACAAGGAAGTGGACGCGCTGTTCATCGCCATTCCGGACCACAGCCACGCCTGTGCCACGATGATGGCCATCAAGCTGGGCAAGCACGTCTACTGCGAGAAGCCGTTGACGCACGACATCTACGAGGCCCGCGCCTTGGGCGAGGCGGCGCGCCGGTACAAGGTCATGACGCAGATGGGCAACCAGGGGCACGCCGGCGAGAGCATCCGCGTGCTCCGCGAGTACCTCGAAGCCGGCGCGATCGGCACCGTGCGGGAGACGCACACCTGGACGTCCCAGTATTACGGCAACAAGGTGCGAAAGCCCGACGAGCCGGCGCCGGCCGGCGTACACTGGGACGAGTGGATCGGCCCGGCCCCCTGGTGCAATTATCGCGGCGACCTGCACCCGAACGCCTGGTACTACTGGAAAGACTACGGCACGGGCCTGCTGCCGTGCGTGGGCGTCCATGCTTTTGACGCCGTTCACTGGGGCCTGCAATTGAAGTACCCGGCGAGCGTCACGGTCGTCGAGCAGGAGGAGAGCAATCCCGGAGTCTGGCCGGCGTTCACCACGCTCTGCTATGAATTCCCCCGGCCGGGCCTGCCGCCGTTGAAGGCCTATTGGTACGGCGGAAAGCGCCGCGCGCAGATCGCCAAGGACCATGACGACCAGCTCTTCGGCGCCAAGAATCTCAACCATCCGCGCGTGGCCGACGAGCTGACGGCCAAGTATGGCCGCGATCTGACCTCGTGCGGAACCATCTTCGTCGGCGAGAAGGGCTACATGTACTGCGACGAGTACTGCGGCGGCGCGCGGATCGTGCCCGAGCAGCAGCACCGGCAGTACACCCCGCCGCCGAAGAAGTATGCCCGGACCCACGGCATCCAGGCCGACTTCCTGCGGGCCGTCAAAGAGGGCGGCGATCCGCCCAGCTCCAATTTCCCCGACGTCTCCGGGCCGTATCTCGAGGCTGTGTTGGTCGGCAACCTGGCCCAGCTCGCCGGGGAAGGCAAGAAGGTCGAGTGGGACGGCGTGAACATGCGCTCGACAAACCTGCCGGAGCTGAACCAGTACGTCCGGCGCGAATACCGCAAGGGCTGGACGCTCTGAGAAGCGGCCTTTGCACAAAGTGTCAATATCGGTTAGTGTCCCCCGACGATCCCGACGACCGCCCCTACCTACTGGATCGAGCGGCAGGATGGCCGGCGTCTCGACACCGGACGACACCCGCCGACTCCTGGGGCTGGCTGACGCTCCGAGGGCATCTGATAACGAGGCGCGAGGCCGGCAAGCCACATTGCTTCCAGGGTCCAGGCTGAGCGGAAAAGGTGACAGCCACCAAATATGGAGAGGGTGGGGTGTTTCTTTCGCGGAAATCTTCCCATTCTGCCTAGAATTGGTGTCACCTTTTCCGCTCCACCTTTTCCGCTCAGCCTTTTCCTCTCCGCCGTGAACCTGATCTTCGTCGCCTTCGCCACGATGGTCGTGGGCTTCGTCGTCGCCCGGAAGTGGGAGGGAATCGACGGCCTGCTGATCCTGGGCGGGTTCGCCCTTTTCGCCGTCGTGAACCACGGCGCCCCCTGCTCAACGTGGTCTTCGGGCCGATGCTGGGCGTGGGGCTGCCGTTTCTGCTCTGCGGGTGGATCCGAGGCTGGCCTCGCCCCAATTGACTACGCCAGCGGTGGGTGTAGACTGATGGGAATTGGCTGATCTGCCTCAAACTCCATGACCCTCCAACAACCAAATCTTATGGACAAAGCTCACTTTCAAGCATATTGCATTGACTTCAGCGGCTACGGAGGCCTACCGCCAGGGATCACAGTTTCTCATACGTTTGTGGCTTCCCCCAGTCATAACTGGAACTGCTTCGGCACAGGGAAGGAAGCCACAGCCGGTGCGAAAGTCCTTCCATCGGGGGCGGGGTCGGCCTATGAACAATGGGCAAGCAATATTTATGGGCCATACGAGGGCAGAGGCAATGATTGTCCAGCAGCCGGTCTACACGTGACATACGACGGTGTTTGCCACAACGCAGCAAATCGAATCCTCGTTCTAGCCGATGCCGACGTTTCTGATGCGACCGGAAATGCCCTCGTCATGCTGATGTACGGGAAATATGGCTTCAACATCCCCCAGTACATTCAAGCCGTAAAGGATGCGGCACAAAAGGTCAACGCAGACGCGCGGACAACAATCATTCCGCAGGATGAGGTCGATGGCGTCGTAGCACGCATCACGGGTGATGTAGCCGGTGAGATTGACACCCTGGAAAAAGACATTTTACGGAGCCATTTTGAAGAGCGGCTAAAGCTGCAAAACCTCAGTCCCGACCAAGCGAGTAGACTGCGGCAGATTTACAGCGACTTTCAGGCACAACGCCTGGTGATTTTCAATGCCACGGAGGCTCACAACCCTAACCATTCGACGAACATCCAGGCGCAGTATGCCACAGCCATGAAACCAGTTTTGTCGCAATGTCTCGAACAGATGTTGCAGACGCTTGGGGAAACTCAGTTCTTGGCACTGTTCCAAGCCTCGCCGGAACAAGCGATTTCATTCTTGCTGGGATGAGGCAACGGAGCCTGTTCGACCTCGTGGAGGACGAAGCGCAATGGGCGTGTTCTTGGACTACCTTAGGTGGATCGGAATTGGCGTTCTCAACATTCGCCTGTGGCAGATCGTTCTTGTCGGCGTTGTTATCGTCTTGGGGTACGGGGCCTGGATCACGTATCGTTCTTGGGGAGGCGGTGGGACAAAGCCGCAGCCAGATACTCCCATTAACGACATCAAACACTTCGACAAGCGGCTCGATGCGTTTCGAGCAACTTGGGATATTTACGGGCGGTTCGAGGCGTGGCCTGCCGTTCTACCGTTGGCCGAGATGAGCAAGAACGCCTACCTGCCGGAGGACGACGCCAAAAGCCTGTTCCAACAATACGGCCTTACGTCCGTTGTCCCGGTCTGCTCACCGTTCCATTCCCAATACGCCTACATCGCATACGGCGAGGACGTTCTGGTCGTCGTGTTTCGAGGCACCGACGACACCGAGGATTGGTTCTTCAACGCGAATGCGTACCCTCGGCAAATGGCCGAAGGAAATCTGCATTGCGGCTTTGCCTGTGCCTACGGGACTCTACGAACCCAGGTGTTGGAAGAGATCAAGAGAGTATCGGCAAAGCACATCTGGATCACCGGTCATAGCCTCGGGGGTGCAATGGCGTTGGTCTGTGCTTACGACCTGACTGTCTACCAGGGATACAAGATCGATGGCGTTATCACTTTCGGCCAACCAATGATCGGAAAGCCGAACCTTGCCGCCTGTCTTCAGGGAAAATTGGGGGACCGCTACGCCCACTTCATCAACGAAATGGATGCTGTGCCACAGGTGCCACCAGGGTACTCTCACTTTGGACTTGCTTTGCAGTTCTTTCACGGCGAAGTGCGGAAATCGCCAAATTACTTCCCCAGGATGACGAAGAGTGGCCACACTTGGGGGGCTGCTGGGGACGAGTACGTTCCCATTGACGAACTGCCGCAAATGAGCCAGAAACAGTTCGAGGACTTCCTAAAGAAACACCAGCAAGCAAAGGAACAGAAAGGGCGGCACCTTCAGCCTTGGGCGGCGAACGGCCCCCGTGACTATTCGATCCCGTTCCCGTGGGTGGACGACCACAACATGGAGCGATACATCGAGAAAATTCGTGCGGCCATCGACAAGGCATCTGGTCATTGGCAAATTGAGAGCCTCGCTCCTGGCTGAGGCTCGGCAGTTCCCCGGGGGCACGCTTCGGGGGACACTAACCGATATTGCTCGACCGAACCCACAGGAAGGAACAACCCATGATTTTCCGATTCCTGGCCTCCGTCACACTGGCCTGCTCCCTCGTTGGGCTGGCCGGTTGCAAGCACGAGTCGTCCTCGAGCGTGGGCGCCGGGTCGACCGGCTCGACGAAGGCACAAGCGGCGCCGATCACGTTTCCCGAACTCGGGGCGAGCCGGCTGATCCAACCCGGCATCCGGTTTCAGGAGGCGACGCTGCAACGGGACAACCTGCCGATGCGTGTCTGGTACTACGAGCCGGAGAAGGCCGCGGGTAAGTTGGCCCTGGTGCTCGTGCCCCCGGCGGGAAGCACCCTCATTGCCGGCATGGAGCTGGGCGAGGGCGACCGTGCCGAGCATTACCCCTACGTCCGGGCGGGTTTCGCGGTCGCCTCGTTCGACCTCGACGGCCACGTCCCGGACAAGGCGAACAACGCGGCCTTGTTGAAAGCAGCGCAAGAGTTCCGCGATGCCGAGGCGGGGCTCGCCAACGCCGCGGCGGCGTTGGATTTCATCCTGGCCAAGGTGCCGAACATCAACCCGGACCGGATCTATATCGCCGGACACAGCTCTGCGGCCACCCTCGCACTCCTTGTCGCCGAACACGAGCCGCGTATCAAAGCCTGTGCTGCCTTCGCTCCCGTTACGGACGTGGAGGCACGTCTGGCCCGGGTCGCTCCTCGGCTCGACAGGGCCCTTCCCGGCTATCGGGAGTTTCTTCAGAACAGTTCGCCCAAGACGCACGCCGAGAATTTGAAATGCCCTGTCTTTCTCTTTCACGCGGAGGATGACGAGAATGTACCCGCCAACCAATGCACGGATTTCGCGGCGCAGCTCAAGAAGGCCAATCCGCACGTAACCCTGGCCTCGACCCCGACGGGCGGCCACTATGACTCGATGATTCGCGAAGGCATGCCCAAAGCCATTGCCTGGTTCCGACAAATGCCGCCAGATAATAGACCGTGATGAAGCTTCGTCAGGGAACATGAGCAGAGGAGCGAACAACCATAATCGGTTAGCGTCCCCCGACAGTCTAAAGGTCTATCCAATGAATGTGTACCTGATTTTCGGAGCAAGAAAAGTGCGCGGAGTGATCGTGGCGAGCGTCGCCTGCTGGGCCGCGTTGCTCGGGTGCGTGGCGGCGGCCGCGGAGACCAAGCCTTTGCGACTGCAAATCGACCAGGACGTGAGCATTGAAGTTCGCGGCCACACGATTGCGACCTACCGTGCGACCCCCTCGCCGAGCCGGCCGTTCCTGCGCGAGCTGTGGACGCCCGGCGGCGTACAAGTCCTCCGCGATTCGCCGCACGATCACAAGCATCATCATGGCATGATGTTCGCCCTGTCGGTCGACGAGATCGATTTTTGGTCCGACGAGCCGACCAGCGGCCGCCAGGTGCCAAAGGCGCTGGAGGACGTGCAAGTCGGCGGCGCTGCGGGGACATCGCGGGTCGGCTTCACGCAACCTGTCGACTGGGTGGCGCCCGGCGGCACGGTTTCGCTTCACGAACGGCGGACGATCACCGCCTTTGCCGACCCCACGATCGATGCAACCTTGCTCACCTGGCGATCCTGTCTAAGCGCACCGGGCGCCAGGCCGGTGAAGCTCGGGGGCACGGACTATGTCGGCCTGGGCACGCGCTTCGTGGTGTCGATGGACGGCAAGGGGCGCTTCTTCAACTCGGCAGGCCAGGAAGGCAGCGCGTCGGGCCCGGACGGCGCGGGAATCGGCAACAAGCGGGTAACGCCGGGAAAGTGGTGCGCATACACCGCCACCGCCGACAACCAGCCCGTGACCATTGCCCTGTTCAACCACCCGAGCTGCGCTTACCCCGGTTATTGCTTGCACATTCATCCGGGGTTTGCCTTCCTGGGCGCCACGCTGGGTGTGGACGTCAAGCCGATCGAAGTGAAGCCCGGCGCAGCGTTGGACCTCCGCTTCGGAGCGGCGCTTTGGGACGGCGAGATCGACCGGGCTCGGGTCGAAGTGATGTATCAGAAATGGGTAGAGTTAGAGCCCTGAGACGATCGGTTGCCCTCTGCCCCCCTTTACTTGATCGCCGTGCCGTCGATTTGGCGACTGGCTGGCAAGGTGATTGCCAGGCCACAAGAATGTCGCATTCGCCACGAACCGACTTTGAGTATACGATATGCGTCAGGCGAGCGACATCATACTTTCGTATGGGTGGTCTCCAGGCCGTCTCGCGACAAGGAGTTGTATTTCCACGTCCCATCGTGTAACGTGGCGGTCATGGGCATCCCTCTCACGCTCGGCATCTTCTTGGTATGCCTGCTCCCTGCGGGCAGCGAAAGCGAGACTGCCAAGACCCCCGGCGCCCTGCCCGTGCTGACGACTGTTGGCGCAATTCGGCAGCTTACGCCCGAGCAAGCTCCCTTGGCCGGAAAGGACGGGATTCTTACAGGGAATGCTCGTCGAGGTCGAAGGGATCGCGTTTGCGCGCAAGGGAACGGCCATGCCGCAAGTGAGCCACAGCCCGCATTTTCAGCATGTCCCTGCCGGTCCTGAGGCGAGGGTGTCATGAGCTTTGTTCATTCAGTTAAGGAGCACGACCATGTTGAGACGAGTATCGCTCGCCTTGGTGCTAGCCGTCTGTTTCGCTCTTGCGGCGAGCGCCGCAGATTCGTTGATCTGGATCGAGGGTGAGCAGGCCGTCAAGAAGCAACTCGTGGACAACGCCGGACTGAACGACGTCAATCCCGACGAGCTTTCCGGCGGCAAGTGGATTTGCAGCTTTTCTCACGAGAAAGAACCTTCCGGCATGGGGGAGTACGCCCTGGAGATTTCCACGGCCGGGCGCTACCACCTCTGGGCGCGGGCCGTGGGCGGCACGGGCCTGGCCTATCGCCTGGACGGCGCCAGCAGTGCCGTGAACGTGGCGGTCGATAAGGGGAAGGACGAAATCTCCGTCTCCGCCGATGGAAATCCGTTCTATCCGGGACGCATCGCCTGGTACGACGCGGGTACCGTGGACTTGACAGCGGGCAAACACGTCATCGCCTGGTACCTGGGCGGGCTGAAAGAGAAGGACCGTTACGGCGGCATGGACTGTTTCGTGCTGACCACCGGCGCCTTCACGCCCAACGGCAAGTACAAGCCCGGCGAGAAATCGCCGCAGCCGACTCCCGCTTTCCCGCCGGGCCAGGCCTGGGACTTCACTCCGGCGGCCGATCAGCTTGACCCTTCCGCCCTGCTCGATCTCCGCTATCTCAATGAGAAGGCTGCCGGGGAGCACGGTTTCATCCGCCTGAGCCCCGACGGCAACAGCTTTGTGCGCGGCGACGGCCGGCCGATCCGCTTCTGGGCAGCGTCTTCGGCTCCTACGCCGCAGTTCGACCTGGCGTCGCAGAAACACTCCGCACAGTTCCTGGCCAAGCGCGGCGTCAATCTCATGCGGCTGGGCGACAATTCATTGATCCCGACGGCCCCGGGATCGAAGATCACCGACGTGAATGAGAAGGCGCTCGACGAAATCTTCAAGGGCGTCGCCGCCATGAAGTCAGCCGGCATCTACTCGATGATTGTCCCCTACTGGGCCTGCCAGGTGAAGATCCAGAAGAGTTGGGGAGTGAGCGACCCCGGCGGCGACAATCCCCAAGGGCTGTTGTTCTTCGAGCCCACGCTGCAGAAGGGATTCAAGGCGTGGCTGAAGGCGCTTTATGGGCGGAAGAATCCCTACACCGGCCTGACGCTGGCCGAGGACCCGGCGGTGGCCATCATCGAGCTGCAGAACGAGGACAGCCTGCTTTGGTGGGGCATCGATAGCATCAAGGGCGACGCGCAGATCCTGTTGCGGCGTTTGTACGCCGATTTTCTGAAGCACAAGTACGGCTCGCTGGAGAAGGCCCGACTGTCCTGGCAGAACTGCGCGGGCTTCGTGCCGGATGCGTGGGACAAAGGGCTCCCCGGGCTAATGCACACGTGGGACCTCACGCGTGACGGCCGCACGAAGAAGGGCAAGATCCCGGGATTCGAGCAGCGTACGGCCGACCAGACCGAGTTTCTGGCGCGGTTGATGCACAAGTTCAACTCCGAGCTGGCGACCTACCTCCGCGACGACCTGGGCTGCAAGCAATTGATCAATGCCTGCAACTGGAAAACCGGCGACATGATGCTGACCCAGGACGCGGAATACTGGGCCTACAGCGCCAATGACGTGATCGCACGGAACTGCTACGTCGAGGTCTATCACCAAGGGGTCCAGGCCGGTTGGAATATCCAGGCGGGCGATTACTACGCCGACGTGTCGATGATCAAGAATCCGGTCGATCTGCCCATCAACGTGAAAAAGCCGCTGGGCCGCACGTTCATGCTCCCCGAGACCCTCTGGGTGCCGCCCGATCTGTATGAGTCCGAAGGGCCCTTGATGGTGGCCGCACAAACCGCCCTGACCGGAGTTGACATTTCCTGCTGGTCCGGGAGCGGGATAGGGGGCTGGTACCACAATGATTGGTTCTGTTTCAAGTGGGTTTGGGCCGACCCCATGACCTTGGGCCAGTTCCCGGCGGCGGCGCTGATTTACCGCCAGGGGCTCGTCCGGCCCGGCGAGCCCGCGGTTGTCGAACATCGCCGTTTGCAGGACCTCTGGGAGCGCAAAACGCCGATCATCTCGGAACAGGGCGGCTGGGACCCCAACCACAACGCCGGCAACATCAGCCTCACCTCCAGCGTCAAGACGACGATCGATCCGCTGGCTTACCTGGTGGGCCCGGTGCGGGTGGCCTACGGCAGCGATCCGGCCAAGACCCAGGTCGTGGACCTGGCGAAGTACATCGACCGGGAGAACAAGCGGGTGCGGAGCAGCACCGGCCAGATCGAGACGGACTACGGCAAGGGCATCTACCGTGTCAACGCGCCCCTGGCCCAAGCCGTAGCCGGCTTCTTGAAGGACGCTGGGTTGCAGCACTTGGCGGACGTGGACATTACGTGCCAAAACGAATACGCCAGCATCGTCGTCGTGCCTTTGGACGGCAAGCCCCTCCGGGAGTCCGGGAAAGTGCTCGTTCAGGTCGGCACGGTATGCCGGCCCGCCGGCTGGACCACGGTGCCCACCCGTGCGCGAATCAACGGCAAACAGAGCGACTGCTTCCGCATCATTTCCAGGGGCAAAGACCAGTTGCAAGTGGAAAACACGGAGGTCACGGTCAGCGTCGTCAACTCGCGGCTGACCAAGGCGGTGCTCCTGGACATCAACGGCATGGCCACGCAGACGCCGGTCGAGCTGAAACAGTCGGGCGGCAAGGCGACGGTCGTTTTGCCCGCCAATACGATGTACCTGGTGCTCCAGTGAATCGTACACGTTTGCATTCCGCACGCGGCAACAACCAATGAACCCTCAGCGCTTCATGATACGGTTCGTCCGGGCAGGTAGCGCCAAAGCAGAGGAGTGTAATCTTCGAGGAGTTTCACAATGCGCAAGAAGCCGATGCGAAACGGGCTGGAGATTGGCAGACGAACGTTTCTCCAGCGTGCGGCAGCCCTGGCGGTCCCGTGCATCGTGCCGTCCTGGGTCTCGGGCGGCGAAGGCCCCGCGGCCCCCAGCCAACGGATCACGGTTGGCCTGATCGGCCACGGGGTGATGGGCCATGGTCACCTGTTGCGGCTCGCCGGCGATCCCGAGGTCCAAGTTCTAGCCGTTTGCGATGTCGATCGCGTGCGGCGTGAGGAAGCCCAACGCCACGTGGAAGACGCCTATGCCGCAGGACGTGCCGCGGGCACGCGCCACGCCTGCGCGGCGTACAACGACTACCGCGAGCTGCTCGCTCGATCCGACATCGACGCCGTGGTGATCGCCACGCCCGACCACTGGCACACGCTGCAGTCGATCGACGCCGCAAAGGCCGGCAAAGACATCTACTGCGAAAAACCGGTCTCGGTAACGATCCAAGAGGGACGCCGTCTCGTGGAGACCGTGCGGACGTACGGCCGCGTGTTCCAGACCGGCACGCAGTACCGCTCGATTCCTAAGATACGAGCCGTCTGCGAGTTTGTTCGGGCCGGCGGGCTGGGCAAGATCAAATCGGTTTTCACGATTTGGCAAAATCTGGCAGGGATGGCCGAGCGTCTGCGGCCCTACGCCCAACGGATGGATGTCCAGAGGATCGTCGGTTCCCAGGTGCCCGTGAATGCGTATTTGCCCGCCGCACCGGTGCCGGACGGCTTGGACTGGGATTCGTGGGTGGGGCCGGCTCCGTGGCAACCCTACCATCCACTCTACCACACGAACCCGTCCCCAGGCGTCGTGCCGTGGGCGTTTGCCGAAGCCTTCGGGACGGCCTCGGTAACCTGGTTCCATTCGCACGCCGCGGACGTGATCCAGTACGCCTTGGGCATGGAGAGTAGCGGACCGCTGGAGATCATTCATCCCAGCAGCGGCCGGTTTCCGACGCTGACCTGCCGGTATGGCAACGGGGTCCTGCTGCATCACGTGGAAGACTGGAAGCAGGTGATAGACCTCTACAAAGCCGTCCCTGCCGGGGCCCGGCTGAAAGGTCTTTTTGGCGGAGTGTTCGTGGGCGAGCGGGGTTGGCTGACGTCGATGCCGGTAGGAGGGGGAGGAGAGGGACGACTTGAGGGCCAGCCGGAACAACTCTTCGACGAAATGCAGCTCAAGAACCGCGAAGTGACCGCGGCCAATGGGCATCACGCAAACTGGCTCGACTGTATCCGGCAGCGGACCGCGCCCAGCGCTTCCGAAGAGTTGGGCCATCGGGCGGCCTCACTTGGCCACTTGGTGATCATCGCACACCGGTTACAGCGGTCGTTGACATGGGACCCGGCCAAGGAAGAGTTCGTCGGCGACGAAGACGCGAACCGTCTGCGGGCCCGTGCGATGCGCGAGCCTTGGTACACCTGAACCAGGAGAATATCATGAAAGCGTCGAGACTGGGATCGGAGCCGGCGGCACGTGCGCATGGCGTCCTCTGGGTTTGTCTTGCCGCGGCGGCGCTGCTTGCCGGCCGGCCCGAGGCCGCCCGCGCGGACTCCAAAGCCGAGGTCAGTCCCGAGGAACGGCTGAAGATCGAGCAGGCGCTCCCCGCGAAGGCCCCGGCGGCGCCCAAGAAGGCCCGCAAGCTGCTGGTCTTCACCTTGAATGTCGGTTACGGGGACGGCCACCGCTCGATCCCCTACGCCAATTTGGCGTTCACTCTCATGGGCCAGAAGACCGGCGCTTTCGAGACGGTGGTGAGCCGCGATCCCGAGATCTTCCGGCCGGAGAGTCTCAGACAATTCGACGCCGTGTTCCTCAACAACACGGTGGGGAACCTGTTCACCGACGCGGAACTGCGGCGGAGCCTGATGGAATTCGTCACCGGCGGCGGCGGCCTCTTGGGGGTCCACGGCACCGCGGTGGCTTTTACCAAGTGGGACCAAGGCGGAAAGGAGGACTGGCCCGAGTTCGCCCTGATGCTCGGCGCGCGGGGCGCCAACCACCGCATCAGCACCGAGCGGGTGTTCATCAAGCTCGACGATCCGAATCATCCCGTCAACCGGGCGTTCGGCGGCGAGGGCTTCGATTTCCGCGACGAGTTCTTCCGCTTCCAGGAGGTCTATTCCAGGGACCGCGTGCGGGTGTTGCTGAGCATCGACACCGAAAAGACGGACATGCACCAGGGCCGGTTTTTTGGCAAGGTCGACCGGCCGGACAACGATTATGCCCTGGCCTGGGTGCGGAGCCACGGCAAGGGACGGGTTTTCTACTCGACGATCGGCCACAACCCGTATGTCTTCTGGGACAAGCGGATGTTGGAGTTCTATCTGGCGGCCGTCCAGTTCGCGCTGGGAGACCTGGAGGCCCCCACCGCGCCGAGCCATGCGGCGCCGCGCGGCAATGCTCCCGGCGGACTCGCTCTAAAGAGCAGGCATCTCGCGGTCGAGTTTTCGACCACGCAGCCGCGATTGATTGGTCTGTCGGTCGATAGCCTGGGACTGGGCCAATTTCAGCCCAGCGGGCTGAAGCCTCCGGCCTCCGCGCCGCGGCCGACCGTGGCGACGCAAACCGGAACGAGCCTGGCATATCGCCGGCAGGGGCTTTCCCCTTCCGCCCCCGCCCGGTGGACTTTCCACCTCGGCGACCAAGGACTGTCGCTCGTCTCCCGCTGGAGCGAGGATGATCCGCCCGAGGCGGTCTTGCTGGAGTTCGATCCACACCTGTGCCACGCGACGCTCCTGGGCCGGATCAACCCGGACGGCAGCGTCCGGTTGCCGGCCCTCCTGCACTTTCCCGACCAAGGGACGCTTCGCATCGCCGCGGCGGACTGGAAAGACGCGGCGCTGGGCTACGAGGCCCGCCGGGCCGGCGCGGGCTACGTCAGCATCACGTTTCCCCCGGCGACCAGCGGGCGGCGGCAGGTCGAGTATCGCCTGGAAGTCGCCGCGATCTATCCGCGCATCGCGACAGTCGCCGGCGATCCCCGCTTCGACGGTTTCCGCCGCAACTGGCTCAATATCCTGCAGTTGAATCCGCGTCTGCGGGTGTTGGCCAATCATGCGGCCAGCGACACCGCCGCCTTCTGTTACTACGAGTACGCCGACATCGCCCGCTACTCGCCGCCGCTGGCCGAGGGTCTCGGCGCACTGGACCTGGTGCGCCAAACCCTGGATCGGATCCTGGAAGGCATGCCGGCCTACGGCATGCCCGATTATGTGCTGTTTGACGCAGATTACGCGCCTGCGCTTTCCTGGTTCCGGCAGGCGTCCGCGGATACGTATCCTTCACTCTTGATTTCCGCGTGGGACTACTTCGACGGGACGCACGATAGGGTTTGGCTGGCGAAGAACTATGCGGGCATCCGGCAGTGGGCCGAGGAGATGCTCGCCACGGACCGCAACGGCAACGGCCTGATCAAGTACGTCGAGAGCGGCAATTCCGGGTCGTGGCCGGCGCGTCTCAAGCATCGTTCGTCGAATTGGTGGGACGCCATCGGCTTCGGCCACGAAGACGCCTATGCCAACGCCCTGGCCTACCGCGCGCTCGGCGGCATGGAACGACTGGCCGCGGAACTCGACAAGGCCGCCGACGCCGCCCGTTACCGCGCCGCTGCCGCCAAACTTCACGCGGCTTACTTCAAGACCTTCTACAATCCCGCCAGCGGCGTGCTGGCGGGCTGGAAGAGCGCCGACGGCCAACTGCACGACTACTATTTCCTCTGGGTCAACGGCATTGCCATCCATTACGGGCTCGTCCCCAAGGACCGGGCCAACGCCATCATGGATCGCCTGTTGGCCAAGATGAAGGCCGTCGGCTATCACCGCTTCGACCTCGGGCTGCCGGGCAATCTGATCCCAGTCCCGAGAAGAGACTACGTGGACTTGTCGCAGCACCGCTGGGGCGCGGGGCAAAAGGAAGACGGCTCGGACGGATTCCAGATCTACCAGAACGGCGGGGCCTCCGCCTGTTTCGCCTACTTCACCCTGGCCGCTCTCTATGATCTCGGCCGCCGCGACGAGGCCGACCGCATCCTCTTCCCCATGCTCGATGGCCTGGCGAACGGCAAGTTTCAAGGTTTCGGCCCGAACGGCATGACCAACGATTGGAAGGCGTGGGACGGGACGCCTTGGGGCTACGAAGGCTTGCTGGTAGACAACTACTACGTCCTGCTGGCGGTCCTGGCGCGGGAGGGCTTGCTCGAGAAACAGTAGCGCGCGGCTGCCGCCGTCGGTTTGTCCGGCAGTTCTTTCCCAAAAACACCGATCTGGCCAACCTGCCTGAGCGTCGGCTTACCCAGGTCTAACAGCTTCTCAACACGCCGCCGGGATAGGACCAGGATCCGCAAACCCGCTATCCCGTGCTCTACCTGCAGCACGGCTCGGGCGAGAACGAGCGGGGCTGGACGGCGCGAGGCCGAGCCAACTTCATCCTCGACAATCTGATCGCCGAGCAGAGGGCCCGGCCGATGATCATCGTCATGAAAAACGGCTCATAGACGATCACGTACACGCCCGCCGGCAGATTCTGCGGGATTCGCTGATAACCCATGGTACGAATCTCAACCCACTTCTTCCGGCGAATCCAACACTGCTGGCATTGCTATCGTCCGAAACCGCTTCTAAGCGGCATGTGATCTTGATTCGGAACCTGAAAATCGAGTATACGAACGACGGCCCCGCCGTTGACGGCGGGTTTGCTCGGCGACGTAAAGAGAGACCGGGCTACTTCTGCGTTAAGGCAAACCCCGCATCATAGCCAACATGATGCGGTCGCCCTGCCCCCGATTCGAGAACCTCGTATGCGTTTGACAAGAGGAACAGCCGTAGCGAGTCCATGGTCACGCGAGGATCACTGCGTGACAGCGGGAGAAGCCATCCAAGGCCTAGAGGCGCAGATGCCCTATGTGCCGTGCCGGATGGAATACCCTGTCGAAGAGAATCCTTTTGAATCCCTCTGCGTTGACCTGACGTACAAATGCAACAGCAACTGCACCTACTGCTACAATCCCATACGCTCTTTTCCCGACATGGAGCTTTCCTATTTTGAGGAGGTCTGCCGGCGCCTCCCCCGGCCGGTGCGGTTCAAGTTCCTGGGCGGGGAACCGACGCTGCACCCCGATATTTTCAGGTTTGTGCTCGCCGCCGCCCGGCACAAGCACGATCTGATCATCCACTCCAACGGTCGGCGCTTCGCCGAGCGCGACTTCGTGAAGGGGCTCGCGGATCTCGGCGTGCCGCTGGTCGCCGGCATGTCGCTGGATGGAGGCTACAGCCGGGAGGACGCTTACCAGGAAATCAACAACGAACGCTGCTTGGCGTGGAAAATGCGGGCACTGGAAACACTCGAGAGATATTTTGTGGGCCGCCTGTGTCTGTCGGCGATCATCGTCCGCGCCCTGAACGAAAGCGTTGTCCCAGAGCTGCTGGATCTCGCGCACCGCCATCGTCGAATAGTCCGCTACATCCACATCCGAACGGCCGGTGAGACCGGCCGGTGGGGAAAGAATGTTCCCTATACCCTGGAAGAACTGAAGGAGGTCGTGCGTCCGCACTTTACCGAAGACCAATTCAGCGTGCGATGCGTCCGGGAATCTTACTGCGCTTCCGGGCAGGGGTGCGGAGCCTGTTACCGCTTCAGACCCACGCACCGGCTGCAAATCTCGCTGATTGAGTTTGCGACGCCCCGAGCCGCTTCCTGTCCCAAACGGGGCAAACTGGTGGACCGGAAATTCCTCGTTCAGTCGTTCTTTGAGAACATGATGCACAACGCCGAGACTCTCATGGCGCGGGTCGGCGGCCGGCCGTGATACGGCTCCGCCATCAGCGTCTCTTGGTGCGCGGCCCGGCGATTTGACTTGCCCAGAGATCTTTCTCGCCGCGGGCGATCCCCCTTTCGATGCACGCGCGCGCGCCGCGGGTGGCGCAATGATGTCCGCCGAGGAGCAGATCGAAATCCCGCCGGGCGCACTTCTGCAGGCTGGCCAGCACTGACTGGGCTGAGAACCCGTGCGAGCCGCAAAAACCGAGGCGCCCCCGGTCCAGGATGAGGTCGCCCGTGAACAGGCATCGCCTGCCGTCCACGGTTGTGAGCAGGCTCAGGCAGCCCAGCGTATGGCCCGGGGTATAGACCATCTCGAGCTCCTGGCCGGCCACAGCCACCCTCTCGCCGTCCTGCACCCGCACGTCCACCGAGAACGGGCCCACTTCGTCCGTGCCGATTGGACCGAACGCGCGTTCGATCTGGGTCGCCAGCACCTCCGCCGTGTAGGGATGTGCATACAGCCGCGCCCCGCGCGCCTGGAAGGCGGGTCCCGCCAGAGAATGATCGCCATGATAATGGGTGAGAAACGCCGCAATCCACGGACGGTCTTCGATCTGCAACCGTTTCCACCCTTCGAGAAACAGAGGCCATGCACGGTGCGATCCGCAATCAATGAATACAAACCCCGCCGGTGCGTCCAGCGCATAGCTGTAGCAGGTGGGCAGAGGACTCCCCTCTGGCGTTAAAGAGTTCACCAGGAAGAGGTGAGGCAACAACCGCACGGCCTGCATCTGTTTCTCCAGAACGATTTTTGGCCCCCAACAAAACGGATTCCGAATGAAGGAACGGGCCCGCATTCCGACCGATACTGAACCGGGCCAAGAATCCTGGTCAACAGCTTAGACGATCCCTTCCCATACCGCAAACACGCTCCTACGCCCGCTCACGCAAGGGGGGCGAATCGCTCTTGCACGCGCCCATACAACCGGGTATCATCCCCCCACCCTAGAACATCAGCGCCAAAACGCGAGTTTCCCGGGCACGGGGCCGTATCCGCAACATCTCCTGGAGCACGGGAGTCACCAGTTCCATGCTGCTGCTTGCCCGGCGGACAGCTCTGAAGAGGGCCCTGCGCGTCGGGCCCGTCGTGCGTCACAAGACGCCCGACGGTGTGCGCATCTCGGCCGTGGTCAACGGCCGGCAGATTTGGTTTGAGTCGAGCGAGGCGGAACTCAGCCCGTCCCCCGAAGCCTTCGGCTCGGCGCTGCTCATTCCGGCGATGCACGCAAGGCTGCCGTTGGCGATCGAGCAGAGTGTCTGTGCGGCGTGGGCGAATAACCTCCGCCACGTCGCGGACATGGCTGCGCGCTGGTGGAACTACCCCCGGCTCGAGCCGCAGTTGCACCCCGTTGTTCAGCGGTCCCCCCCGCACCCGGCCACGGCCTCGTGTTTCAGCGGCGGGGTCGATTCCTTCTACACGCTGCTTTGCGGGCCGCGGCCGCCGGACATGCTGGTTACAGCCGTCGGCTACGACGTGGAACTCGGCGATGCCCACCGTATCGCCATGCTGAAGACTTCGGTGCGCGCGGTGGCTGCCGAGTCGGGCCGCCGCGCCATTTTCATCCGCACCAACCTTCGCCGCCATGCCGTGTTCCGCGCCATCGCCTGGGAACGCTCGCATGGCGGCGCCCTGGCGGCGCTGGGACATCTTCTCAGCAAGGAGGCGGGACGGCTGGAAATCTCGTCGACCTGGCCGTCGGAGAACGCCCAGCCGTGGGGCTCGCGCTGGGATATCGACCCCTTCTTTTCATCGCGTGCCTTGACCATCGACCATGTCGGCAGCGACCTGTGGCGGATAGCGAAACTGCAGGCCATCGCGCACGAGGACCTTGTGCGCCGCCATCTGCGCGTGTGCTGGGAGAACCGCAACGCGGACGCGAATTGCTGCCAATGCGAGAAGTGTCTGCGGACGATGCTGGCCCTGGCGGCCTGCGGACAGCTAGAGCACTATCTACAGTTTCATCGCGGCCAGGGGCTGCTCGACAAAATCGACCGCTTCCCGCGGATTCCGCATCTCATTATCCCCAGCTACGAGTCATTGTTGGAGAAGGGGTTGACGGGCGACTGCGCTGCGGCGGTGCGCAGGCTGCTGGCCCGCAGCTCGGAGTGGCGGCCGCCGTTGTTTGCGCGGGTCAAACAGTGGTTTTCGCGGCGACTGCCTTGGTTGCGCGCGGCCGGTCCAGCGCGCTGATTATCCACGCGGAGAAACCGCTGAGGCCCGGCTAGCAATAGTGGAGTCGTGTCGCAAGCGTATCAAGGCGGCCTGGCTGGGATGGGAGCTAATAAGTGGAGGTGATGCTCGCCCAAACCTGTCAACGGAGGACGCGGGCGATGTCACGCTTCCGTTTATTGGGTGCAAAGACGTGTTGTCCGTCCTAACCCCCCTCGAAGGCATGCCGATCACCGATCTCAGCCTGCATGGTTGCACTGCTCCGGTGCAGGACCTGTTGCCGCTCATCCGAAGACCGCATCGTGCAACCAGCCTCACTGCCTCTTCGTGGCGGCCGCGGCCAAAACGTCTAGCGTTGGAAGGTCGAGGCCGAAGAACCCCGTTGCGGGATGCTGATTGCCTGCCCGCCATGTGGCGTTTCCTGATCGCGCCTCCGCGATGCGAAGCAGGACCTCGTCGCGCGCCTCGCCAGATGCGGCAGTCCGCAGGGCGCCGACTCGGGGCGCTTCATCCTCTGTCGGCTGGCCGCCGGCGTGGTTTGCCGCCGCAGCGTCGGAATGCGGAACCGCGGAAGCCCGCAACCGGGCAGACGGCCACCCTGACGGTGGCAGGCTGAGGGCGGACGAACTATCCGAGGATGATCGGCCGACGATGGCGGTGGCCACCGCGGTGGATTCCGGGAGCGGCTGTGTGGCCAACAAACGATCCACCGCTGCGAGGGCCACCGCCGCCGTGGGCACAGCCGCCGCGGCCGCGAGGACCGCATCGCCGGCTGCCGGAGCACTTCTGCCCCCGCCGGCCGGCATGACGCTCGCGCCGCTCGCCACCAGTGACGCCGGCTCCGTGCCAGAGGGCCCCGCGGCCGCCACGGCCACCTGCACCTGGCCGGCGCCGGGCGCTTGGGTCGCCGCCAGCGGCTCGCTGGCGCCGGGATCGCCGAGCACGACGCTGCCGCCCGGACCGACCGCAAGCAGCGAACCACTGGGAATGGCCGAACCGCCTTCGGCGACCAGCAGCCCTTGGTCCACCGATGTGCCGCCGCCGTAGGTGTTGGTGCCGAGGAGGAGCAGCGTTCCGGGGCCCTCCGTCGTTAGCGTGGTCGAGGCGCCGGCGATCGGATTGCTGCTGGAGTCGATGGTGTAGGAGTTAGCGGTGTCGACCGTGACCGTCGCAGGCGTGACGGTGCTCTGGACGACAACGGTCGAAATGCCGCCCGTGTTGTGGGTGTCGTCGAAGGTGACCTGGTCGCTGTCGCAGAAGGTGGCCGGACTGCTGCCGTCGGTCCAGTTCTGTGAGCTATCATCCCACCAGCCCGAGGTGGAGCCCGCGCCGCCGGTCCAGTACAGCGGTATGTTCACCGTGAACGTTCCCGCCATCTCCAGCGGCAGGTAGTTCCCGCTGGTGTCGCCCACTTGGCCGGGCTGGACGATGATGTCGTACGTTCCGTTGTCCGCCGGGCCCCACGTTCCGCCCGGCGCGGTCACTTGGTACGTCGCGGTGCACTGCGCGCCGTTGCTGCTGCTGTCCGCGCCCAAATAGGTCGCAAGTTGGCTGTAGCCGTTCGGCCCCGTCACCAGCACGTTGTTGCTGTTGAGCGTGGAAACGTCCAGCGCATCACTGTCCGCGAAAGTCAAACTGACCGTCGCCGTCGTCCCTCCGGATATCGTCACGTCCGGAGCACTATAGGTGGGTATCGTTAGTGGCGTCACGCCTCCGTCAAGAATGTGCAGAAAGTGGGTGGCACACTTACTGCTCAACTTCCATGCCACTTCGCAGTGGGAACGGGAATGGGCCGCAATTTCTCCGTTGCCGAGGTACAAGGCCACGTGCTGAACCGCGGCAAGGGAGGTATTGCCGTCCCAGTTGTAAGTAATCACATCTCCGGGGGACAGATCGTCTACCGAGGCTTCCTCCACCGCCGTTCCACTGTGGAGAAGCCAGTCCGTCAGAGCCTGTGCGCCTGCATCACCGTAAACGTTGGGGTTGTTGGGGTGGTCGTTGTTCGGAACGAACAATCCACCACCCCACACGTTTGGCTCGCTTCCGATACAGCAGGACACGAAATGGGCGCAATCGTCTCCGACGTGGTGGTCGCCCAGCTGGGCCTCGGTTGGAACCGGTGCCAACTCACCCAAGTAAACCGGATTACCTACAGACTCCCAGAAATAGCCGTCGCTACATACGTAGTTCGCGTAGAGCTCGGCGTAGTCGACTGCGGAATCTCGGTTGTACAGCACGGTGAAGGCGTTCGACCCGCCTTGCAATTCGCCGCTGGTGGCTTGCAGTGTGCCCTCGCCAACGGTCTGCGCGAGGTTCGAGAACACGGCCACACCGCCATTGGCCGGCACCGTGAGCGTGCCGCTGAGGAGCGGGACGCTGTTGGGATAGCTGGCCGGCCCGTTGCTGACGGTCACATTGGCGTTGAAGCTGGTGTCCACCATGCCGTTGGCGTCCTCGGCCACAACGTACACCGGGAAGGGAAGGGTGCCCGCCAGGGCGACGGGTGGCATCGGCACAAAGACGAGCTGCGTGGCTGCGCCCGGCGTAGCCGCCGTGACGTTGCCGCAGGTGGCCTCTCCATCCGTGGTGCCGTCGCTCCCGTCCATGCCATAGCCGCCGTCGGCGCCGGAGAGATTGCCGGCGCCGCCGATGCCCGGGATACCGCCCGCCGTGCCTCCTTGGCCGCCCTGCAGGGAACCGTCGATCTGCGTCGCATCGGTCGAAACGCCATTGCTGCCTGCGAAGAATATACCACCGCCGACGGCGCTTCCGCCGTGTCCGCCATAGCCGGAATCGCCCCCGTCGCCGCCGGGGCCCTGCTCGTCGCCGGGGCCGGCAGAGCCGCCGGCGCCGCCGGCGCCGCCATTGGCACCGCTGGCGTCACCGCCGTCGCCGCCCACCAGGACGTTGCCGGACCCCGTTCCGCCGGATACACAGACGGACGACCCGCCCTTGCACAGCCCGCCAATCCCGCCTCCGAGAGCCGCGCCCCCGAAGCCGCCACTCCCGCCGTAGCCGCCTTGTCCGCCGGGGCCGCCACCCACATAATAGGAGTCGTTGCCATCCCAGGCCATGCCGCCACTCCCGCCGACGCCTCCGTTGCCTCCCGCGCCTGCCTGGCCACCGGAACCGCCCTGCAGGCTGTTGGAGTTGCAGGTCCAGTTAATAATCTGAGCATTAACCTGGCCGCTACAGGGGCTCCAGAAGCCGATTCCGCCGCCAATTGCCATTCCGCCTTCGCCGCCGAGTCCCCCAGTGGCCCCCAAGCCGCCGGAACCCCCCGGAAAGGCACCGGGGTCGCCGTTGGCGCCGATGCCGCCGTTGCCGCCGCCGCCGCCGGTTACCATGTTGCCGCAGGTTTCGCCGTCGATCAGCGTGGCAGACGCGGCGGCGACGTAGATTCCGCCGCCAGTTGCCAAGCCGCCGTCCCCACCGACTGGGCCGCTGTTAGGAGCGCCCGGAAATAGGTCCCCCCCGGGCGCGCCCCGCACTATGTTGTCGTCAATGGAACTGTCGGCGATCACGATTGCTCCACCGGCCACGGCGATGCCGCCGCCGGCGGCAGAGAGGCCATAACCCAGGCCGCTGCTGCCAATGGCTTGGTTGTAATCCACGCTGGAGCTGATCAGCGTCAGGCTGCCGCCGGCCAGGTAAATGCCGCCGCCCATGGCAGAGCCCCCCGGGCCCCAAACGTGCCACGAGGTGCTGCTGCCCCTCGCCGCGCTCTGGCCGCCATACACCGCGTTGTTGGAGACATTGACGTTGACGAGCGCCACTTGCCCGTCGTCGACTAACAGTCCGCCTCCCTCGGCCGGGGCCTGGACGATTCCGTCTTCGATGGTGAGGTTCTCGAGCAGCACGTTGCCGCTGATCTCCAGGACCCGGCCTTGCCCGTTCGATTGAAGGGTCGCGCCCGATCCCTGACCGATGATTGCCAGCGTCTGGCCTTGCGCCACCTGGATCAACTGGTTGGTCACCGCGTAGGTGCCGCTCGCCAGCTCGATCACGTTGGCCGGGTCGGCATTGGCCCCGGCCGCATTGATGGCGGTGAGCAGACCGGCGACGTCGGAAACGTTGAATGTGGCCGGAGACCAACGGGGTTCCAGCAGTTCCATGGATGGTTTGAGGGAGCGGTTGCCCTTGCAGCGGGGCAACGATTTCCGACGGGACCTGCGTGGGAACATGGGGCGTCTCCTGGGCAGGATGCGAACGCCGACGGTGGAACGCCACGGCTTGCGCCTTTGATCTCCTACAACGAGATTGCTAGAGCGTTGCTGAGGTCCACACCTGCTAAGTCCGCCCTTACGAATCTGGGGCAGTCCCGCTTCTTGACGCGCGCACGAAAAAAACTCGGGGGGGCGCCGACATCCGCCTAGTATACCACGTTTGGTATGTTTTCGTAGATTTTTTTGCGAAAAATCCTGGGCCCGGCAATTCTTCCAGAAGCTAAGTTTCTGGGAGATAATGGGTTGCGGCGAAACGTAGCCAGTGGTCCAGGGGGCGTAGGGCATCGCCGTCCCCCGCAGGTCGCGGGGCCGCCAGCCATGGCAGATCTGATTCGAGAAGCCAAGCACCCTCTCCACCTGCGCAGCACCGGCCCAACCTGCCCATTCTCGAAGATCCGCTCCCCCCGGGCGTCACGGCAAACCTGTTCTCGTTATAGGTCTCGCCGGGCCGTCCTGGTGAGCCCCAGAAACCGGGCCGCCGCTGGGCAGACTCAGGACCGCAAGCGTTGTCACGAAGGGCAGGTCGCGGTGGGCTGCCAGTGACACGGCGTCGGCGGTGTCGGGCATGGTGGTCATGCTGTCGGCTCCAGGTCGGCACGCTCACACGGGACCGCTGGCCAGCCGTCGCCCTGAACCGAGTCCTGTCCCGCGCGCCGAAATCCTTGTCTCTGAATTGAGATAAAGGGGTGAAGTAATTGCCTCCTCCTAATGCGGTTAGACCGTTGAAAGGAGTTAGGCATGTTGGAAGAGTTGGGACAACACCAAGAAGAGACGCTGGCAACGGAGCGAGGGCGTAGCCCGAGCGGAGTTGCCAGCGTCAGCGGCCCGGCCGCCCCCCTCCCCCAAGCCTCTGTTGCGGACCAGCCCAGGGTTGGCTCGCCTGCTGCCGAGGGCAGTCGGCCCCTCACCGGTCCACCAGTGCCGGGTTTGTCCTCGCCCGGCTCTTTGCAAGAGGCGGCCGCCGTGGCCACCAGCCCCTTCCCCGAGGAACCGTTCGAGGAGCCGCTCCGGAGGCCCCGGTTGATCGGAATGGGCAAGGGCAAAGGGCGGCGGCTGGTGAAGCCCGCGGAGTCTCCGCAGCCACCCATGACGCCCGAGCAGCGGCTATTGATCCTCGACACCTGGCAGCGGAGCGGCCTGCCGGCCGGCGACTTTGCCCCGCTAGTGGGCGTCTCCAAGCACACGTTGTATGCCTGGAAGACGAGGTTCGACGAGCAAGGCCCCGCTGGCCTGATGGATCAGCCCCGCGGCGGCCCCAAGGGGAGCCGCATGCCTGAACTGACCAAGCGGACGATCCTGCTCCTCAAGCAGTCCAATCCAGAGTGGGGCTGCCAACGGATCAGCGACATGCTCGTCCGCGGACCGGCATTGCCGGCATCCCCGGCGGCGGTGGCGCGGGTGTTGCACGAGGCGGGCTACCAGATGGAAGAAGTGCCCACCCGTCCGCATCCGGACAAGGTGCGCAGTTTCGAACGGGCCACGCCCAATCAGCTCTGGCAGACCGACCTGTTCACGTTCATGCTCAAGCGGCAGAACCGTCGCGTGTACCTAGTGGCCTTCATGGACGACCACAGCCGCTTCATCACCGGCTACGGTCTCTACGCCAGCCAGTCGGTGACCCTGGTGCTGGAGGTTGTACGGGCGGCGATCGGCGTCTACGGTCCGCCAGCGGAGATCCTCACCGACAACGGCAGCCAGTACATCACTTGGCGGGGCAAGAGTGTGTTTACCCGCGAGTTGGAGAAGCGGGGCATCAAGCAGATCGTGGCCAGCCCCCGGCGACCACAGACCTTGGGCAAGGTCGAGCGCTTCTGGGGCACGTTGTGGCGGGAGTGCCTGGAGACGTCCGTGTTCCTCGACCTTGAGGACGCCCGGCGGCGGATCGGGCACTTCATCGACTACTACAACTTCCAGCGTCCGCACCAGGCAATCGGGGGCCTGGTGCCGGCCGACCGTTTCTTCGGCGCTGCCTCCGAAGTACTCCAAATGCTGCGGAATCGTGTGGCGGCCAACGCCCTGGAGCTGGCCCGCAATGGCGTGCCGAAGGCGCCGTTCTACGTCACCGGACGGATCGGTGACCGGGCTTTCAGCGTCCACGCCGAGGGGGAACGGGTCATTCTCAAGCGCGAGGGCCAGGAGCGCACGGAGGTGGATCTTGCTGCTCCCGGTGCGGTTGAAGTGCCGTTGACCCTGGGCGTGGAAGAGCGGCAGTCGCTGGAACTGCCGCTGCCGGTTTGTCCCGATGGATCGCCGCAGGCCGAGTTCGTCACGGAAGAGGAAGGGCCGGGCAGCTCGCCGTTGGATGCGGCCATCGAGCGGCTGGATGGTGCCATCCAGGGAGAACCCTTGCACGCCCATGTCGGTGCGGGAGGGCCTCCATGACCGGCATGCACGTCCCTACCCTAACGACCACACCGCCTGCCCAGCCGACGCCTCCCAAGACGATCGTGGTAAGACGTACCACGCCGCAGCGCTCCGGGTTTCCGCGAGCCAGTCGGGAAGCGCAGCGATTCGCGGCGGCCATCTTGGAGGTTCTCGCCGGGATGCGTACTCCGGCTGACGCTGCAGCTTGGTTGTCTCTTAGCGGCCGTCCAAGAATTACTTCCAGATTTACGGAGCCCGTGGCGTAACGGTGTAGTTCCAGTCTGGGCAGGTTGAACGGTGTCGGATGTTGAGTTGGACAAAGTCGTGGTTGCTGACC